>Ga0308167_1001947_pt1 | contig 21056 bp, 19 predicted proteins | sample PhyCR1_2_FD_202138 | JGI IMG/M metagenome (GOLD analysis project Ga0308167, IMG submission 202138) | Phyllosphere microbial communities from UC Gill Tract Community Farm, Albany, California, United States - DLSLRC.R1 | ecosystem: Host-associated > Plants > Phyllosphere > Unclassified | place... | reverse complement strand
GACCCCGTGATCCAGCTCGCGCCGCCGCTCACGGTCGGTCCCGGCGAGTTCCGTGAGATCGAGCAGATCCTGCGGAGCGTGCTCACCGACGCGCAGTCGGTTCTCTGACGCTCTCTTCAGGGGCTCCGGAGACGGCTCAGGCGGATGCCGCGGTGCGCCGCCTCGCGAGAAGTGCGAGGTGGAGCGCCGCGATCGTCTCGCCGTCGTCGAGGTCGGCGCCCAGGAGGTCGCCGATCAGCGTGATCCGCTGATAGAACACCGATCGCGACAGGTGGCTCGCCGCCGCGGCCGCCGAGCGGTTGCCCGGGTGCGCGACGAGAGCGGCGAGCACGTCGAGCAGATCGCCTCTGCGCTCCTGATCGTGACGGATGAGCGGCGCCAGCATCCGCTCGCTGTGCTCGTGCAGCCGGTGGTCGTCACGCAGAGTGGCGACGAGCCGCTCGAGCGGGCGGTCGTCGACGCGGCGCACCCTCGCCCCGGCCTCAGCCCTGTCGCTGTCGGCGAGGTCGCGCGCGGCGCGCAGAGAGCTGAGCAGACCGAGCACGTCGTCGGAGACCGGCCCCACGAAGACGGCGCGGTCGGGGCCGGCGATGCGCAGCAGCACCTCGTCGGACAGCACCGCGGATGCCGGCAGCGAGAGCAGCGCGACATCGTCGTCGTCGACGCGGGCGGCCACGACCGCGAAGCCTGCCTGCCGCGCCCGATAGGCGAGTTCGCTGATGGACGCCGAGCCGCGGGCGACGATCCCGTGACACTGGCGTTCGGCGAGCGCGAAGCCCCCTGCGCGCAGCCGAGCATCGATGTCGTCCGCCCTGGCGAACCGCGCACCGAGGAGGTCATCGATGACGGCGCGCTGCGCCAGCAGCGACCATTCCGCGTCACCGCCGTCGGCGATGCAGCCGAACGCGAGCGCCGTCGCACCCTGTTCGAGCACGGTGACGCGGCCGGCGGGGTGTGCCGGGCCGGGCAGCGCGAGAAGCGTGCCCCAGCGCACTCCTCTCGCCTGCACGGGCACCTGCTCGGCACCCCCTCGACCGTCGAGCACCTCGGCGATCGGCATCCCCAGCCCTTCGGCCGCGATCACCTCGCGTGCCAGGTTCTCGAGCACAACCGGGGCGCCGAGGGCGCGGGCGGTCTCGGCCACCACGACGTCGGCCGGCGCCCCCTGCAGGCTCAGCGCGGTGAAGAGCTCGTGCAGATGCTGCCGCTCGTGCAGGGCCTGCGTCTGCGCGGCGATCAGGGCGTGGTGCACGGCCTCGGTCACGGCGACGAACTTCACCTCGCGGGTGAGGGCGACGAGCGCGAGGCCCACCGTCGCGCAGACATCCACGACCGGCTGCGGCACGGCATCGCGAGCTGTCCCGAGCTCGAAGACGATTCCGGCGATGCCCGCTCGATGCAGCCTCGATGCGAAGGCGCGCAGCTCTCCGTCGTCGAACGGCCACCCTGCACCCGTCGTCAGAAGCAGCTCTCCTCCGTCGAGCAGACGCGCGACGCCGATGCTGTCGGAGACATGCACCCACCGCACCGCAGCATCCAACGCCGCACCCCCGACGAGTACGTCAGGCTCGCCCGCCTGCACGGCGGGGTCGGCCAGCACGTCGGCCACCGTGAGGTACACGCTGTGCGCCGGACGGTCTGTCCGGATAACCCTGATTTCGCTACGTTCTGACGCCAAGACTGCCCTCCGCGCTCTGTGATCATGGGAGGAAGCCAGCGTATCGAACCCCGGTCAGAGTGTTCGATGCGGATCACGCACTGCGAGGGAGCCCTGTGGACATCGTCCGTCACATCATCAATGGAGCAGAGATCGCCGAGGCGGCGCGCACGGGTCAGGTCTTCGATCCCGCCACCGGACAGGTCTCGAAGCAGGTCGCCTTCGCCTCGACCGCGGAGGTCGACCGGGCGATCGCCGCCGCGGCATCCGCTCTTCCGGCGTGGCGCGAGACGAGCCTCATCAAGCGCGCCGACGTGTTCTTCCGGCTGCGCCAGCTGCTCAAGGAGCGCACGCCCGAGCTCGCCGCGATCGTCACGTCGGAGCACGGCAAGGTGCTCTCGGATGCCGCGGGCGAGGTCTCGCGCGGCATCGAGAACGTCGAGTTCGCCGCCGGACTCGTGCACCTGCTCAAGGGCGAGCGCAGCGAACAGGTCTCGCGTGGTGTCGACGTGCACTCGGTCAAGCAGCCCGTCGGCGTCGTCGCCGCGATCACGCCGTTCAACTTCCCGGTGATGGTGCCGCTGTGGATGGTGGCCTCGGCGATCGCGTGCGGCAACACGGTCGTGCTCAAGCCCAGCGAGAAGGACCCGTCCGCGTCGGTCTGGCTCGCCAAGCTCTTCCAGGAGGCGGGTCTTCCGGATGGAGTGCTCAATGTCGTGCACGGCGACAAGGAGGCGGTCGACGCGCTGCTCGAGTCGCCACGCGTGAACGCGATCAGCTTCGTCGGTTCGACGCCGATCGCGCGCTCGATCTACCAGCGCGCCTCGGCTGCGGGCAAGCGCGTCCAGGCGCTGGGCGGCGCGAAGAACCACATGGTCGTGATGCCGGATGCCGACATCGACGCCGCAGCCGATGCCGCCGTATCGGCTGCCTACGGCTCGGCCGGCGAGCGCTGCATGGCCGTCTCGGTGCTGGTCGCGGTCGGCGACATCGCCGATGACCTGGTCGCCGCGATCGCCTCGCGCATCGAGGGCCTCACGATCGGCGCCGGCACCGACACCGCGAGCGAAATGGGCCCGCTCATCACCCGCGAGCACCGCGACCGCGTCGCCTCCTACGTCACCGGAGCCGCTGCCGAGGGAGCGACCGTCGTGGTCGACGGCACGACGAAGGAGTTCGATTCGGAGGGCTTCTTCATCGGCGTCAGCCTGATCGATCAGGTCGCCCCCGGCATGAAGGTGTACGACGACGAGATCTTCGGCCCGGTGCTCTCGGTGGTGCGCGTCGAGACCTATGCCGAGGCCGTCGAGCTCGTCAACGCGAACGCCTACGGCAACGGCACCGCGATCTTCACGCGCGACGGCGGCACCGCCCGCCAGTACGAGTTCGACATCGAGGTCGGCATGGTCGGCGTGAACGTGCCGATCCCCGTGCCGATCGGCGCCTACTCGTTCGGCGGTTGGAAGGACTCGCTGTTCGGCGACTCGCACATCTACGGCCCCGAGTCGGTGCACTTCTACACTCGGTCGAAGGTGGTCACGACCCGCTGGCCCGACCACACGCCCTCGCAGATCGACCTGGGCTTCCCGAGCAACCACTGAGCTCCGAGCAGACAGAGAACTGAGACACGAGACATGACGAACTTCACCGACCGCCATGGTGCATCCCACCCGCTGCCTGCCCCCGAGGCCGAGGCGCAGGTGCGAGCGGATGACCGCGGCCACGTGTTCCACTCGTGGAGCGCGCAGGGCCTGATCGATCCGCTCCCCGTCGCCGCGGGTGAGGGCTCGACGTTCTGCGACTACGCCGGCAATGCCTACCTCGACTTCTCGAGCCAGCTGGTGAACCTGAACCTCGGGCACCAGCATCCCGACCTCGTCGCGGCGATCCAGCAGCAGGCGGGGCGTCTTTCGACGATCCAGCCGGCGATGGCCAACGACGTGCGGGGCGAGCTCGCCCGGCTCATCGTCGAGGTCGCGCCCGAGGGCTTCGAGAAGGTGTTCTTCACGAACGGCGGCGCCGAGGCCAACGAGTACGCGGTGCGCATGGCGCGTCAGTCGACCGGTCGCCACAAGGTCCTCTCGATGTACCGCAGCTATCACGGCTCCACGTCGACCGCGATCTCGCTGACGGGCGACCCGCGGCGCTGGGCGAACGGCACGCCCGACTCGGGAGCCGTGCGCTTCTTCGGTCCCTACCTCTATCGCTCGCCGTTCCACGCCGAGACGCCGGAGCAGGAGTCCGAGCGCGCGCTCGCCCACCTCGAGCAGACGATCCAGCTCGAGGGGCCGGCGACGATCGCCGCGATCATCATCGAGACCGTCGTCGGAACCAACGGCGTGCTCGTGCCACCGCCCGGCTATCTGAAGGGCGTGCGCGAGCTGTGCGATCGCTACGGCATCGTCTACATCGCCGATGAGGTCATGGTCGGCTTCGGACGGCTCGGCGAGTGGTTCGGCATCGATGCGTACGACGGCCGCCCCGACCTGATCACCTTCGCCAAGGGTGTGAACTCGGGCTACGTGCCGCTCGGCGGCGTCGTCATCTCCGAGCGCATCGCGCGCGCCTTCGACACCACGCCCTTCGCCGGCGGACTCACCTACTCGGGCCACCCGCTCGCCTGTGCCGCGGGCGTCGCGACGTTCGAGGTGTTCCGTCGCGACGGCATCCTCGAGCGCGTGCGCGATCTCGGCGAGCGCATCGTCGAGCCGACCCTGCGCCGCTGGGTCGACACCCACCCGAGCGTCGGAGAGGTGCGCGGCCGCGGCCTGTTCTGGGCCGTCGAACTGGTGCGCGACAAAGAGACGCGCGAGCCACTCGTGCCGTTCAACGCCAGCGGAGCGGATGCTGCGCCGGTCGCCGCCTTCGCCGCCGCCGCCAAGAAAGCCGGCGTCTGGCCGTTCACGCACTTCAACCGCATGCACGTGGCCCCGCCGCTCGTGATCAGCGAAGAAGACCTGGTGCGCGGTCTGACCGTGCTCGACGAGGCTCTCGCCGTCGCCGACGAAGCAGCCACGAGCTGACAGCGCCGTGAGCTGACAGTGCCGTGAGGTGCAGCCGCTGCTGCGCGGGTTCAGATCAGGAAGCCGCGCAGCAGCGCTTCAGAGCCCGCGAGGTGATCGCGCATCGCGGCTTCAGCGACATCCGGCCGCCCGGCCAGGATCGCGGTGACGATGCGTTCGTGCTGCTCGCCCGAGTGCTGGATGTTGCGCGGCATCAACGGGAACGTGTCGAGCCATGCGTTGACATCGGCCCTGTTCTCGGCGAGCAGAGCGACGAGCGAGGGGATGCCGGCGGCCTCGGCGATCGCGAGGTGCAGCAAAGTGTCGAGCCGACGATACTCCTCGGGCCCGGCGGGGAGAGCCGCCTCATGCCGCGCCCACAGGTCGGCGCGCGTCGCGGCATCCAGCGAACGACTCGCGGCCGCGCGCACCGCCCCGGTCTCGAGCACCCGCCTCAGGCCCAGCACGTCGTCGAGCTCGGCGGCGGTCACGGCCCCGGCATCCGACGGCTGGGGCAGCGGATCCGCGACGAACGTGCCGCCGTATCGACCGCGCTTCGGCACCAGGTACCCCGTGTCCGCGAGTTCGCGGATCGCGTCGCGCACGGTGTCGCGGCTCACTCCGAAGGATGCCGCGAGCTCACGCTCGGGCGGCAGTGACTCCCCCGGCGCGACCACGCCGAGACGGATGGTCTGCACGAGGCGAGCGACCGCATCCTCGAGGGCGTTGCCTCGGCGCAGCGGCCGGTAGACCGCCCGGCGCACCTCGACGAGATCGCCGTCGGAGGGGTTCTCGCTCATGCTTCTCAGCCTGTCACAGCGACATGATCCCGCTTCACAGCGGGGTGACGTAGGCGTTGGTGATGCCGCCGTCGACGACGAAGGCGCTCGCGGTGATGAACGACGAATCGTCCGAGGCGAGGAAGGCAACAGCGGCGGCGAGCTCGGACGGCTCTGCGAAGCGTCCCATCGGCACATGCACGAGTCGGCGCTGAGCGCGCTCGGGGTCTTTTGCGAAGAGCTCCTGCAGCAGCGGGGTGTTGACCGGTCCCGGGCACAGGGCGTTCACGCGCACTCCCTGCCGGGCGAACTGCACGCCGAGCTCGCGCGACATCGCGAGCACGCCGCCCTTCGATGCGGTGTAGCTGATCTGCGAGGTGGCCGATCCCAGCAGCGCCACGAAGGAGGCCGTGTTGATGATCGAGCCTCGACCTGCCGGAACCATGTGGCGAAGCGCCGCGCGGCTGCACAGGTACACGCTCTTGAGGTTCACGTCCTGCACCCGATCCCAGGCCGGCAGTTCGGTCGTCTCGATCGAGTCGTCGTCCGCGGGCGATATGCCGGCGTTGTTGAACGCGATGTCGATGCGCCCGAACTCGGCGGCGACCCCGTCGAAGAGCGTGTTGACCATGGCCTCGTCGGCCACGTCGACGATGCGGAACGCTCCGCCCACCTCGGCCGCTGCCGCTTCGCCCGTGGCGGGGTCGACGTCGGCGATGACGACGAACGCGCCCTCGGCGGCGAAGCGCTGGGCGGTGGCGAAGCCGATTCCGCTCGCGCCACCCGTGATGATGGCGACGCGGTCCTTGAGGCGCTGGGTCAGATCGATGCTCATGTGTGTTTCTCCGTTGCAGTGAAAAGGTCGGGCCGGGTGTCGCTGTCAGGATTCGTCGGTCGCGAAGAAGACGTTCTTGGTCTCGGTGAAGTGCTCGGCGGCGTCGGGCCCGAGCTCACGCCCGAGACCCGAGGCCTTCATGCCGCCGAACGGCGTCGCGTATCGCACCGACGAGTGCGAGTTGACCGACAGCACGCCGCTCTGAACGCCCCGCGAGACGCGCACGGCGCGGCCGAGGTTCTCGGTCCAGATCGAGCCGGCGAGTCCGTAGGCGGTGTTGTTCGCGAGCCGGATCGCATCGGCTTCGTCATCGAACGGCATGACCGCGACGACCGGGCCGAACACCTCCTGCTGCGCGATGCGGTCGGACGGATCGGCGAGCACCACGGCCGGGGCGAACCAGAAGCCGTCGCCCTCGGGTGCGCTGCCGCGGAAGGCGATGTTCGCGTCGTCGAGGAATCCCGAGACCGTGTCGCGGTGTGCGGCCGAGATGAGCGGTCCCATGTCGGTGTCGGTGCTCGACGGGTCTCCCACTCGCCACGCAGCGACAGCCGGCTCGAGCAGTTCGAGGAATCGGTCGTACACCGATCGCTGCACCAGCAGCCGGCTGCGGGCGCAGCAATCCTGACCCGCGTTGTCGAACACCGAACCCGGAACCGCCGCGACGGCCTTCTCGAGGTCGGCATCTGCGAAGACGATGTTGGCGCTCTTGCCGCCGAGCTCCAGCGTGACGGGCTTGAGCGCTCGCGCGCATCCGGCCGCGACCTCGATGCCGACCTCGGTCGACCCGGTGAACACGACCTTGCGGACATCCGGATGCTCGACAAGTCGCTGTCCGACGACCGAGCCCGACCCGGTGACGACCTCGAAAAGTCCTTCGGGGAGCCCCGCTTCGAGAGCGAGCTCGCCGAGGCGGATGGCCGTGAGAGGGGTGAGCTCGGCGGGCTTCAGCACCACGGCGTTCCCTGCGGCGAGCGCCGGCGCGAACGCCCAGGCGGCGATCGTCATCGGGAAGTTCCACGGCACGATGACACCGACCACGCCGTAGGGGTCGTGGAAGGTGACATCGAGTCCGCCTGCCACCGGGATCTGCCGGCCGGACAGCCGTTCAGGGTCGGCGGAGTAGTAGTTGAGGACCTGCGCGACGTGACCGGCCTCCCATCGGGCGGAACCGATCGGATGCCCGGAGTTCAGCACCTCGAGCTGGGCGAGCTCTTCGGCCGCGGCCTCGACCGTGCGAGCGAACGCGCGGAGGGCATCGGCCCGAGCGACCGGGGCCAGCGCGGCCCATCGGCGCTGCGCCACGACGGCGCGCGCGATCGCGGCATCCGTCTCTCCGATGTCGGCGCGAACGATCTCGCGGATCGCCGCTCCGGTCGACGGGTTGATGACTGTGAACGCGCTCATCGGGCGTCCTCCTTCCGCCGCGCGGCGAACGCGCGGGCCTGTGCGACGAGATCGGTGAAGAGCCGCCGATCCTCGGCGTTCTCCTCGGGGTGCCATTGGACGCCGACGATGTGGCCGGCCGAGGTGTCGACGAAGGCCTGCACGAGTCCGTCGTCGGAGTGCGCAGCCGCCACGAGACCGTCGCCGAGTCGACCGACGCCCTGGTGGTGGTAGCTGTGCACGCGCATCTCGGTCTCGCCGATGATCTCGGCGAGCGGAGTGTCGGTCGACACCTCGACGTCGTTCTCGGCGAAGACGCCGCCGCCGATGCGGTACTTCTCGGTGCCGAGCGATTCGGGCAGATGCTGCTGCAGGGTGCCGCCGCGGGCGACGTTCACGAGCTGCAGACCGCGGCAGATCGCGAGCACCGGGATGCCACGGCGCTCCGCCGCCCGGAACAGGGCGAGCTCCCATGCATCACGGTCGACGCGGGCGGGGTCGGTGAGCGGATGCCGGTCCTCGCCGTACAGCTCGGGGGCCACATCAGCACCGCCCGAGAGCACGAGGCCGTCCATGCCCGAGATGGCCGCATCCGCGGCATCCGGATCCTGCGGAGGCAGGAGCAGCGCGATGCCGCCGACGGAGGTCACGCTCGTGAGGTACTGCTCAGGCAGGAATGACGCCCGCACATCCCACACCCCCTGCTGCGCGCGCTCCAGGTACGTCGTGACGCCGATCAGCGGCCTGGGGTCAGAGGCGCTCGAAGCCACGGATGCGCTCCCAGTCGGTGACGGCCGCGTCGTAGGCTTCGACCTCGATGCGGGCCTGGTTCAGGTAGTGCTCGACCACGTCGTCGCCGAACGCCGCGCGCGCGATGGTCGACTCGCTGAACAGCTTCGCGGCCCCGCGCAGGGTCGTCGGCAGATGATCGACTCCGGCCTCATAGGCGTTGCCGGTGAACCGCTCGGGCAACGGCAGCTCGTTCTCGATGCCGTGCAGCCCGCCCGCGATGATCGCCGAGATCGCGAGGTACGGGTTCACGTCTCCCCCGGGCACCCGGTTCTCCACCCGGAGCCCCGAGCCTGAACCGACCACGCGCAGGGCACACGTGCGGTTGTCGATTCCCCACGCGACTCCCGTCGGCGCGAAGCTGCCCTTCGCGAAGCGCTTGTACGAGTTGATGTTCGGCGCGAGCAGCAGGGTGAACTCGCGCAGCGTGGCGAGGATGCCGGCGATCCAGTGCTCCATCACGGGGCTGAAGCCGTGCTCGCCGTCGCCCGCCATCACCGGAGCACCCGACTCGTCGCGCAGCGACAGGTGAATGTGACAGCTGTTGCCCTCGCGCTCGTTGAACTTGGCCATGAAGGTGAGCGCCTGTCCGTGCTGCTCGGCGATCTCCTTCGCACCGTTCTTGTAGATCGCGTGCTGGTCGGCGGTCTCTCGCACCTCCGCATAGCGGAACGCGATCTCCTGCTGACCGAAGTTGCACTCGCCCTTCACGCCCTCGCAGTAGAGCCCTGCCCCGTCCATGCTGTTGCGGATGTCGCGCAGCAGCGGCTCCATGCGGGTCGAGGCGAGCAGGTTGTAGTCGACGTTGTAGTCGGTCGCGGGCGTCAGACCTTCGTACTTGCGCGCCCACGCATCGCGATACGTGTTGTCGAAGACGATGAACTCGAGCTCAGTTCCGGAGTACGCGGTCCATCCCCGCTCGGCGAGGCGGTCGCGCTGCCGGTCGAGGATGGCCCGGGGCGAGGGCCCGACCGGCTCGCCGTTCTGCCAGACGAGGTCGGCCATGACGAGAGCAGTGCCGTCGAGCCAGGGGATGTTGCGCAGAGTCTCGACGTCGGGCTTGAGCACCATGTCGCCGTAGCCGCGATCCCAGCCCGACATCGCGTAGCCGTCGACGGTGTTCATGTCGACGTCGACCGAGAGCAGATAGTCGCACGCCTCGGCACCGTGGGCCAGGATGTCCTCCTGGAACAGCCGCGCCGACACGCGTTTGCCGACCAGCCGGCCCTGCGCGTCGGCGAAGGCCACGATCACCGTGTCGATCTCGCCGGCGGCGATGCCGGCATCCAGCTGGTCGATGCTCAGGTTGCCCGCCATCTGACGCTCCGTTCTCGTGCTGTGAAGCGATCGGCCGACCGGCTTCGCCCTCAGAGTAGATCACCTTGCCGTTTAAAGGTAGACGAAACCACCATTGACTGTCACAATCGTCCGCAAGGTGCACCCGGCGCCTGCACGCATGCGAACGGAGAGCGGATGTCCCAGCAGAGCAATGAATCCCGCAAGGTCGCCGGAGCGACCTATACACGCGCCGGGAGTGAGTATTTCGAGAAACGCACACTGAAGAGGTCTGCCGGAGTCTGGGGCCTGTGGGGCCTCGCGGTCGCCGCCGTGATCTCGGGCGACTTCTCCGGGTGGAACTTCGGCATCGACTTCGCGGGCTTCGGCGGGATGCTCATCGCCTTCGCGATCCTCGTCGCGATGTACTACGGCATGATCTTCGCGATCGGAGAGATGGCGGCCGCGATGCCGCACACCGGCGGGGCCTACTCGTTCGCCCGTTCGGCCATGGGCCCGTGGGGCGGCCTCGTCACCGGCGCGGCCGAGACCATCGAGTACGTCGCGACCACCGCGGTGATCGTCTACTTCTCGGCGTCGTATGCGAACGGCATCACGAGTGAGCTGCTGGGCCTCGAGCTGCCGGGATGGGTCTGGTACCTCATCCTCTACATCGTCTTCATCGCCCTGAACTCCGCGGGAGCGGCGATCTCGTTCCGCTTCGCGATCATCGTGTCGGTGATCTCGATCGGGATCATCCTGGTCTTCTCCGCCATGGCGCTCTTCTCTGGCGCGTTCTCGTGGGATGCCCTGTGGGACATCGTGCCCGACGAGGGCCAGACGGCGTTCCTCCCCCACGGCGTCCTGCCGATCCTGTTCGCACTGCCCTTCGCGATGTGGTTCTTCCTCGGCATCGAGGAGCTGCCGCTCGCGGCGGAGGAATCGCACAACCCGACGCGCGACATCCCCAAGGCGGGGTTCTGGGCTCGCGGCACCCTCATCGTCACGGGCCTCCTGGTGCTGTTCCTCAACACCGGCGTGCTCGGTGCCGAAGCGACAGGCACCGCCGGCGAACCGCTGCTCGACGGCTTCCGCGCGATCGTGGGCGACCAGCTCGCCGCCGTGCTCGCACTGTTCGCACTCATCGGCCTGCTCGCCTCACTGCAGGGCATCATGTTCGCCTACGGACGCAACATGTACTCGTTGTCCCGTGCCGGCTACTACCCGCGGTTCCTCTCCCTCACCGGCAAGCGCCAGACGCCGTGGGTCGCCCTCACCGTGGGTGCTGCGATCGGCTTCGTCGCGCTGATCGTGCTCGACGTGCTCACCGCGGTCGACTCCGAGGGCGCGGGCACCGTCGCCGGTGCGATCGTCCTGAACATCGCCGTCTGGGGAGCCGTCGTCGCCTACGGACTGCAGCTCGTGTCGTTCATCATCCTGCGCAAGAAGTTCCCGAACGTCGACCGCCCGTACGTGAGCCCGTGGGGCATCCCGGGTGCGGTCATCGCCCTCGTGATCGCGGCACTGATCTTCGTGGGCTTCCTGCTGAACCCCACGTTCGGCCCGGCGATCATCGCGATCGCGATCGTCTATGTGATCATCCTGCTCGGCTTCGGCCTGTTCTTCCGGCACCGTCTCGTGCTCTCCCCCGAAGAGGAGTACGCGCTGTCGGGCGGTTCGCACGGAGACCCGCAGGCCGAGGGCTACGACGCCATGGAGGGCGAGGTGTTCGGCGGCGGACGCTGATCGAGAGGAGGAGCGCGGCTCTACTTGCGGTCGAAGTCGAACGCCTTGAGCAGCTCGTCGACGGCCTTGTCGCGCTCCTCCCCGCCCTCGTCGAACATGTGCGTCACGTGCGTGCGCAGGTGGTTCTCGAGCAGCAGACGGTTGAGAGACTCCAGAGAGCGCTGGATCGCGCGGGACTGCGTGATGATGTCCATGCAGTACTCCTCGTTCTCGATCATCCGCGCGACTCCGCGCATCTGACCTTCGAGGATGCTGGTGCGGTGCAGTGCACGCTTCTTGATGTCTTCGATCACGTTTCGAGGGTACTCGGCCTCTGCCGCTGTCAGTCCTCGAACGGGTTCAGCACCGACAGGCCGGGGATCTCGAAGTCCTTCGTGTTGCGGGTCACGAGAGTCAGGCCGTGATGCAACGCTGTGGCCGCGATCAGCGCGTCAGCCCACGGACGACGATCCGGCACGTTGAGAGCGGCGCACGTCCGCGCGATCTGCGGAGAGACGGGGAGGATGCGGGAGCCGAGCCCGAGTCGGAGCGCGTCCAGCCAGCGTCGGAGTGCTCCCGCCTGACGCGGGTCGCGCCGCTGGAGTCCGAGGACACCGAGTTCCAGCTCGTAGTCGGTGATGGCGCTCATGTGAAGAGCCTCGGGCTCCCCGCTCTCCATCCAGGTGCGAGCGGCGATGCCGGCTCCGAATCCGCGCCTCGCGTCGGAGAACGTGTTCGTGTCGAGCAGATACATCGGTCAGAACTCGATCGGAGGACGACCGAAGTCCGTCTTCCGGTCGGCGACGATCTCGTCGATGATGCGATCGAACTCGCCGTCGTCGTCCACGAGGTCCTCCTCCGGCATCGCGAGGAACTCGAGAATCGACCCGGGCCGGGCCGGGGCTAGCCGTTCGTACTCGTCGATGCTCAAGAGCACGTACGCGGGCTCGCCGCGCTTCGTGATCATCACGGGCTGGTCGTCGGCGACGCGTTGAGCGCGCGCGACGGACTGGTTGAATTCTCGAGCGGTCATGGTGAACACGATGTACCTCGATTCCGAATGTAGTGATGGTACTACACAGCCCAGATCTCTCGACGGACGACAGGACTCGATGCGGTACGCCGTACTCGGCTCGAACTCCCCGTGAAAGGATGACGTCATGCCGCGAACCCCGATGGCGCTCCTGTCGCCCGCAGACCAGGCGCGACTTCGCGCGCTCCGACGAATGAAGGCCGTGGCGCTCGGCGCGCTGATCTTCATGGCCGTCGTCTTCGTCTTCGCGTTCGCGTTCCAGGAACGGCAGCCGTGGCTGGGCTACGTCCGGGCAGCCGCCGAAGGCGGCATGGTGGGCGCCCTGGCCGACTGGTTCGCCGTGACGGCGCTCTTCCGCAGACCGTTGGGCCTGCCGATCCCGCACACTGCGATCATCCCGAACCGCAAGGACGAGATCGGCCGCACGCTGGGCGAGTTCGTCGAGACGAACTTCCTCGAGGCGAGCGTCGTGCGCACCAAGCTCGCCAGCACCGCGATCGCCAAGCGGGCCGGCGAGTGGCTGCGTGAGCCCGCCCACGCCGAGCGCGTGGGCGCCGAGGGAGCGACGATCGCGACCGCCGTGCTCAACGCCCTCAGCGACGATGACGTGCGCGACCTCATCACCGACCTCGCGCGCGAGCACCTCGTCTCCCCCGAGTGGGGACCGCCCGCCGGCGCCTGGCTCGAGAAGATCGTCGAGGCCGGCGCGCATCACGGAGCGGTCGATCTCGCCGCCGACAGCATCGCCCGCTGGTTGGACGCCAACGCCGAGTCCTTCTCGGGGCTCATCTCTCGACGCCTCCCGGGGTGGGTGCCGAAGCTCGCGCACCGCTTCGTCGACGACACCGCGTACAACGAGGCGGTCAAGTTCGTGCGCGCCGTGCAGGCCGATCCGCAGCATCCGGCCCGCATCGCCGTCGACGGCTACCTCGCCCGCCTCGCCGACAGCCTGCAGAACGACCCCGCGACGAGGGCCAAGCTCGAGAACGCCAAGGCCTCGCTGTTCGACAGCCCCCGCGTGGGCGCCCTCGCCGCCGAGGCGTGGAACACGGCGAAGAACGGACTACTCACCGCCCTCGCCGACCCCGAGAGCGGGCTGCGCGTGCGTGCGGCTCAGGCTCTGCGGGAAGTCGGCGACAGGCTGACGACGGATGCCGCACTGCAGCACCGCGTCGACACGTGGGTGTCGGATGCCGCGGTGTTCCTCGTCGACCGCTACCGCCACGACATCGCGTCGATCATCACCGACACCGTCGAGCGCTGGGACCCGATCGAGACCACCGAGAAGATCGAGCTCATGGTCGGCCGCGACCTGCAGTACATCCGCCTGAACGGCACCTTCGTCGGCGCGCTGGCGGGCCTCGCGATCTTCACGATCGCGCACCTGGTCATCCCCGGAGTCTGAGGCGTGCGGATCGTCGTGTCGGGCACGCACGCGAGCGGCAAGAGCACCCTGATCTCAGACTTCCGCGCGGCACATCCCGAGTACACGGTGCTCGGCGATCCGTTCGACGACGTCGAGTCGGGGGCGCCCACTGGCGCGGCGAGCTTCGTGGCGCAGCTCCGCGTGACGGTCTCTCGGTTGCGAGAGTCGGCGCGAGAGAGTTCCGTCATCTCGGAACGTGGTCCCGTCGACTTCCTCGCCTACCTCACCGCGCTGGAGATGCTGGGACGCGGCGACGGCGCCCTGCTCTCTCGAGCCCAGGAGCTGGTCGAGACCTCCATGGCCCACATCGATCTGATCGCCGTCGTGCCGCTGGACCTGCGGCACCCGATCGACATTCCCGACGACGAGGATCCGGCCCTCCGAGAGGCGATGGAGAGCGCTCTTCTGGATGCGCTCGACGACCTCGAACGCGCCGGTGGTGCGCCGCCGATCGTGACGCTCACCGGGAACCCGCAGGAGAGGCTCGCGCAGCTGGAGAGGGCTGCCGGCCTCTGAGGTTCGGCACGCCGCCCGCGCGAACGAGCATCATCGACGCTGCGCGGAGAGAACTCGCAGTCATCGGGTGGCGAGGGCGGCGAGCATCTCGAGCACGCACAGCGCGGCGAGGCGCACCGTGCGCATGTCATCGGCGTCGGCCGTCGCGTCGACCTCGGCGATGTCCGCACTGACGACCCGCGGATCCGCGACGATCGAGCGGACGAGCGCGCGCAGCTCCCACGCGGCGAAGCCGCCGGGGACGGATGCCGGGCATCCGGGCGCTGCAGCCCTGTCGGCGGCGTCGACGTCGACATCGAGGTGGATGCGGGCACCGGCGCCCGCTCCCGCGATGCGCGTGGCTTCGGCGATGACCTCGGCGATGCCCCTTCGGCGCACCTCGTCGAGGGTGATCACGCGGATGCCCCAGTCGGCGGCGCGCGCGGCGTACGCGGCGGAGTTCGCGAAGTCCGCGATGCCGATCTGGACGATCCTCGTCGGATCGATCCGCTCGCCCTCCGGAGCATCCTCGATGAGCCGCCGCACAGGTGAGCCGTTCGAGATCCCGTCGCGCAGGTCGAAGTGGGCGTCGATCGTGATCAGTCCGGTGGCCCGAGCGCCCCGAGCGACCGGGTAGGTCAGAGCGTTGTCGCCCCCGAGCGCGATGACGAGGCGCGTGGCATCGGCGAGCTCGCGCACCCGCGCGACCGTCGCAGCGATGCCGTCCTCTCCGTCTGGTTCGGCCACGTCACCCGCGTCGAGCACGCGCAGCGCCTCGGTGAGGTCGACGACCGGCGGTCCCATCAGAGCCGCGCTGTAGCGGGTGAGCGCCTCGCGGATCGCAGCGGGTGTCGCATGCGCGCCGGTCGGCGACAGCGAGGTGCGCCACGTAGGAACACCGAGCAGCACGGCATCCGCATCATCCCCTGCGGCGAACGCGGGCCACGACCCGGCACGCGGCCAGAGGTCATCGTGCGACAGGGCCATGATCCTCCGTTCCGCGAGCGTCGAAGACCGCGAGACCGTCTTTCCAGACCTGCTCGACGAGCGGCACCCCCGGGCGGTAGGCCAGGTGGATGCGGGTGGGAGCCTTCAGCAGCACGAGGTCGGCCCGTGCCCCAGGTGCGATGACGCCGACGTCGTCGCGCCGCAGTCCCAGCGCTCCCCCGGCGGTCGCCGCCCACACGGCCTCGGCGGGTGTCATCCCCATGTCGCGCACGGCGATCGCGATGCAGAACGGCATGGAGGAGGTGAAGCTCGACCCCGGGTTCGTGTCGCAGGCGATCGCCACGGTGACTCCCGCGTCGATGAGTCGGCGGGCGTCGGGATACGGCTGCCTCGTCGAGAACTCCACCCCGGGCAACAGGGTGAGTACGGTGTCGGATCCGGCGAGCGCTGCGATGTCGGCGTCCGTCAGGTAGGTGCCGTGGTCGACGGATGCCGCGCCGAGCTCGACTGCGAGACGGACTCCGTCACCCGGGCCGAGCTGGCTCGCGTGCACGCGTGGCATCAGTCCCTTCGCGATGCCGGCGTCGAGCACCCGCCGCGACTGCTCGACCGAGAACGCCCCGGTCTCGCAGAACACGTCGATCCACTTCGAATGTGGTGCACAGGCGTCGAGCATCGGCCCGGTCACCAGGTCGACGTACTCGTCGGCACTGCCGGCGTAGTCCGCGGGAACCACATGGGCACCGAGGAACGTCACCTCCGGCGTGACCTCGGCAGCGAGGCGCACGAGACGTTCCTCGTCCGCGACGCTCAGCCCGTAGCCGCTCTTGATCTCGATCGTCGTCGTGCCCTGAGCGAGCAGTTCGTCGACGAATCCCCGCAGCCGCGCGCGCAGCTGATCGTCGCTCGACGCTCGGGTCTCCGCGACGGTCGAGCGGATGCCGCCGGCCGCGTACTTCTGCCCGGCCATCCGCGCCTCGAACTCGGCGGCACGATCGCCCCCGAACACCAGGTGGCTGTGGCTGTCGACGAACCCGGGGATGACGGCACGTCCGCCCGCGTCCACGATCTCGTCGGCATCCGGTGCGTCGTCGGCCGTGCCGACCCAGGCGATCCGCTCGCCGTCGAGGAGAACGGCCGCATCGACGAGGGTGCCGAAGCGGTCGCCGTCGGATGAGCCGACGTTGGTCGTCAGCTCAGCGATGTTCGTGATCAGCGAGGTGCTCACAGCATCGGCACCTTCAGGCCGCGCTCGCGGGCGATGTCGCGAGCGTGCTCGTACCCCGCGTCGACGTGTCGCATGACGCCCGTGCCGGGGTCGTTGGTGAGCACGCGCTCGAGCTTCTCGGCGGCGAGCGCCGAGCCGTCCGCGACGGTGACCTGGCCGGCGTGGATCGAGCGGCCGATCCCGACGCCGCCGCCATGGTGCAGCGACACCCACGATGCGCCGGATGCTGTGTTGAGCAGCGCGTTCAGCAGCGGCCAGTCGGCGATGGCATCCGACCCGTCCTTCATGGCCTCGGTCTCGCGATAGGGCGAGGCGACCGAACCCGAGTCGAGGTGGTCGCGGCCGATCACGATCGGGGCGGCGAGCTCGCCGGAGGCCACCATCTCGTTGAACTTGAGGCCCGCCAGGTGACGCTCCTTGTAGCCGAGCCAGCAGATGCGGGCAGGCAGGCCCTCGAAGTGCACCTTCTCACCGGCCTTCTCGAGCCAGCGATGCAGAGCCTTGTCTTCGGGGAACAGCTCGGCGATCGCACGATCGGTCTTGTAGATGTCCTCGGGATCTCCCGAGAGAGCGGCCCAGCGGAAGGGCCCACGGCCCTCTTCGAACTGCGGGCGGATGTACGCCGGCACGAAACCGGGGAACTCGAAGGCGCGGTCGAAGCCACCGAGCTGCGCCTCGGCCCTGATCGAATTGCCGTAGTCGAAGACCGCGGCCCCCGCATCCTGGAAGGCCACCATCGCGGCGACGTGCTGCGCCATCGATTCGCGCGAGCGGCGGGTGAACTCCTCGGCGTCCCGCTCGGCCTCTGCCTTCCACTCGGCGACTGCGATGCCGACGGGCAGGTAGGCGAGCGGGTCGTGCGCACTGGTCTGGTCGGTGACGATGTCGATCGGCACACCGCGGCGCAGCAGCTCGGGGAAGACCTCCGCCGCGTTCCCGACGACACCGACCGACAGGGCCTCGCCGGCGTCCTTCGCCGCGACGACCCGGGCGATCGCCGCGTCGAGGTCGGTCGTGTACTCGTCGAGGTAGCCGTGCTCGACTCGACGGGCGAGGCGCGATTCGTCGACGTCGACGATGAGCACGGCACCGTCGTTGAGGGTGACCGCCAGCGGCTGCGCGCCACCCATTCCGCCGGCACCGCCGGTCAGAGTCAGCGTTCCCTTCAGCGACTCCCTGCCGAGCGACCGGGCGACGGCCGAGAACGTCTCATAGGTCCCCTGCAGAATGCCCTGGGTTCCGATGTAGATCCACGACCCCGCGGTCATCTGCCCGTACATGATCAGCCCCAGCTCTTCGAGCCGGCGGAACTCGGGCCAGTTCGCCCAGTCGCCCACGAGGTTCGAGTTCGCGATCAGCACTCGCGGCGCCCACTCGTGCGTGCGGAAGACGCCGACCGGCTTGCCCGACTGCACGAGCAGCGTCTCGTCGGGTTCGAGCTCGTCGAGGGTGCGGACGATCGCGTCGTACGCCCCCCAGCTGCGCGCCGCCTTGCCGGTACCGCCGTAGACGACGAGGTCTTCGGGATGCTCGGCCACCTCGGCGTCGAGGTTGTTCATCAGCATGCGCTTGGCGGCTTCGGCGCCCCAGCTCTTGGCCGTGCGCTGCTTGCCGCGGGCGGCGCGAACCACTCGCGGTCCTGTCGCGGTCGTCGTCGTCGTCGAGTCGGGGGTCGCGGTCGTCGTCGTCGAGTCGGGGGTCGTCGTGTCAGTCATGCGCGTGCTCCTTTGCGATGCGGGCGATTGCGCCGGACTGCACGAGTGCGGTCACGGCTTCCATGTCTGGGGAGAGGAATCGGTCAGGTCCTGGTCCTGCGGCGACGGTGCGCACCAGATCGCGCACGGCACCGGTCGCAGGGCCTGCCTGCAGCGGGGCGCGCAGGTCGAGCGCGCGGGCGCCGGTGAGGATCTCGATGGCGATGACACGGCCGAGCCCGTCGATCGCCCGACGGAGCTTGCGGGCTGCGGCCCATCCCATCGACACGTGATCCTCCTGCATCGCCGACGAAGGGATCGAATCGACGGATGCCGGCACGGCGAGGCGCTTGAGCTCCGAGACGATGCCCGCGGAGGCGTACTGAGCGATCATCAGCCCGGAGTCGACGCCGACCTCGTCGGCCAGGAACGGGGGCAGGCCGTGGTTCCTGGCCGGATCGAGCGCCCGGTCTGTACGGCGCTCCGAGATCGACGCGACGTCAGCCACGGAGATCGCGAGGAAGTCCAGGACGGCAGCGACGGGCGCGCCGTGGAAGTTGCCGTTCGACTCGATGCGGCCGTCGACAGTGATGACCGGGTTGTCGATCACGCTGGCGAGCTCTCGCTCGGCGATCATCGAGGCATAGCCCATCGTGTCCCGCGCGGTTCCGTGCACCTGGGGCGAGCAGCGCAGCGAATACGCGTCCTGCACGCGGCCGTCCTCTGGACCCTTGTGGCTGTGCACGATCGGCGAGTCCCGCAGGAACGACCGCAGGTTCGAGGCCGATTCCGCCTGCCCCGACTGCGGACGAAGAGCCATGAGGTCGGCCGCGAACACGGCATCCGTGCCCATCTGCGACTCGACCGACATCGCCGCGGCCATGTCGGCGGTGAGCAGCAGGGTCTCGAGGTCGTGCAGCGCCAGCACGAGCATCGCGAGCATGCCGTCGGTGCCGTTGATGAGCGCGAGCCCCTCCTTCTCGACGAGGGTGAGCGGCTCGATGCCCGCAGCCGAGAGCGCCGCGGATGCCGCGACGAGTTCGCCATCCGCCGCGCGGACATCGCCCTCGCCCATCGCAGCGAGGGCGATGTGTGCGAGGGGAGCAAGGTCGCCCGAGCAGCCGAGTGAGCCGTACTCGCGAACGACGGGTGTGATGCCCGCGTTCAACAGCCCCGCGTAGGTCTCGACGACGACCGGGCGAACGCCCGTCCGCCCAGAGGTCAAGGTCTGCAGGCGCAGCAGTTGCAGACCGCGCACGACCTCGCGCTCCACCTCCGCGCCGGTGCCGGCCGCGTGCGAGCGGATCAGACTGGCCTGCAGCTGCAGCCGGCGATCCGGAGCGATGAACGTCGTAGCGAGCGCGCCGAATCCGGTGGAGACGCCGTAGTGCGGGTTCGGATCGGCGGCCAGTCCGTCGATCACCCGGCGTGTGTCCGCCACTCGGGCGAGGGCTGCGGGGCTGATCGCCACCGGCGCACCGTGGCGGGCGACCGCGACGACATCGGCGTGGCTCAGTGGGGCATCGCCGACGAGGACGGAGGACAGTTCGGTCATGTCTCGATTCCACACCCGCAGGGTCGCGGGCGACAGCGGTTCGTGGGATCCTTTGTCTGTGATCCCAGACAGAGCGGATGCCGCAGCACAGGTCCCGGCGGCCGACAACACGCTGCGGATCCTGCGATACCTCGCCGGGCGTCCGGCCCCGGTCGCCGCATCAGCCATTGCTCGCGAGCTCGAGCTGCCGCGCTCGACCGTCTATCACCTGCTGGCCACCCTCGCCGAGCACGGATTCGTGCTCCACCTGCGCGAGGACCGACGGTGGGGTCTCGGTACCTCGGCGTTCGAGCTCGCCGGCGGGTATGCGCGACAGCAGCCGCTCGCGCGTCTGGGGCGCCCACTCGTCGCCGCCCTCTCCGACCGCCTCGGCGAGAGTGCGCACCTCGCGGTGATGAGCGGCGGCGACGTGCTGTACATCGTCGAGGAGCGGGCCCCACGACGCCAGGCCCTCATCACGGATGTGGGAGTGAGGCTTCCTGCCCACCTGACCGCGTCGGGGCGCGCGATGCTGTCCGCGCTCCCCCGAGAGCAGGTGCGAGCTCTCTACCCGAATGCATCAGCGTTTCCCGACCGCACCGGACTCGGGCCTCGGAAGCCGAGCGAACTGCGCGAGCTGCTGCGCACGGTGCGTGCACGAGGTTATGCCACGGAAGACAGCGAGGTGGCAGAGGGCCTGCGCAGCGTCGGCGCGGTCGTCTGCGATCACGCGGGCTGGCCCGTAGCCGCTGTCGCGGTGACCTGGGCGGGGACGGATCTCGACGAGACCGTGCTCGCAGCCGCTGTCCGCGAGACTGCATCCGTGCTCGAGTCACGGCTCAAGTGATAACGGATCTCGTAAGGCCGCGATTGCCGCGCCAGTCGAGGCACCCGCATCGCGAATGCACGTTAACGCAGAAAAGCCACCCAACATTGGGTGGCTTTTCTGTATAAAAGAAGTCCGGCGGTGTCCTACTCTCCCACAGGGTCCCCCCTGCAGTACCATCGGCGCTGTGAGGCTTAGCTTCCGGGTTCGGAATGTAACCGGGCGTTTCCCTCACGCTATGGCCGCCGAAACACTATAGATGTTTCAATCAAAACACATAACAAAGTCATTGTCATGCGGTTCTCGACCGTACATCGAGAACCACTCAGTGGACGCGTAGCACCAACAAACGGTGTGTTATCAAGTCATCGGCTTATTAGTACCAGTCAGCTGCATGCATTACTGCACTTCCACATCTGGCCTA
>Ga0308167_1001946_pt1 | contig 21060 bp, 11 predicted proteins | sample PhyCR1_2_FD_202138 | JGI IMG/M metagenome (GOLD analysis project Ga0308167, IMG submission 202138) | Phyllosphere microbial communities from UC Gill Tract Community Farm, Albany, California, United States - DLSLRC.R1 | ecosystem: Host-associated > Plants > Phyllosphere > Unclassified | place... | reverse complement strand
CCAGCGGAGCATCAGGTCGGGCACGGCCATCCGGACGACGGGTGCGTCCGTGGTGCTGCGGTCGAACGGGGCGTCGATCGAGCCGCCGGGGTAGACGTCGTCGTGCAGAACCCCTTCGCGGAAGCTGACGTGTTCACCGTCGGACCGATCGAGGGTCCAGGTCTGCGCGGGCTCGTCGATGTCGACACGGAACTGCCAGAACTTCTGCCGGGACTCCTGGTGGATGCCCTCGAGGACGTACCGGGCGGGTCGGCGGAGGGCGGCGAGCTCCTCGGCGATCGCGGGACCGTCGGACCGGGTCAGGAGTTCGTCGAAACGCACGGTGCCAGCATGGCGCACCACGTGCCGTGGACCGCACCCCCTGACGGGCTGGAGGCGCGGGGCGGGGTGGTGCAGGGCCTCCAGGCCGTGGGGTGGTCGCGTCAGGTTGCGTCAAGCAACGTGCGCGTAGACCGGGAGGATGCAGGTCGTCGGAGTCGAACAGTTCGGAGGGCCCGAGGCCCTCGCCGTCCACGAGGTGCCGGAGCCGCACGCCGGTGCGGGGTCCGTGCGGATCCGGGTGCAGGCGTTCGCCGTGAACCCGACCGACACGGGAGTGCGTGCCGGGCAGCGGGACAGCTCGCACGCCTCGCGGCCGTACGTGCCGGGGATGGACGCCGCCGGCGTCATCGACGAGGTCGGGCCCGACGTCACCGGCTGGCAGGTCGGCGACGAGGTCATGGCGATGGCATTGCCGCTCAGTGCCCACGGTGGCGCCTACGTGCAGGAGCTCGTCGCGCCGGTGGGGTCGTTCACGCGGATCCCTCGCGGGACGTCGATCGAGGCTGCGGCGACCGTGCCCATGAACGGGCTGACGGCGTTGCAGATCCTGTCGCACGCCTCCCTCGCGCCGGGGCAGACACTCGCCGTGACCGGGGCCGCTGGGCTGCTCGGGAACTACGTGGTGCAGCTGGCGAAGGCCGCCGGGCTGACCGTGATCGCGGATGCTGCTCCGGCCGACGAAGCACTCGTCCGGTCGCTCGGGCCGGACCACGTGGTGCCAAGGGGTGCTTCCTTCGCTTCCGCTGTCCGGGAGCTCGTGCCGGACGGGGTCGACGCGCTCGCCGACGCTGCCGTGCAGCGCGACGAGGTGGTGGACGCCGTTCGCGACGGGGGAGTCTTCTTCGACGTGCGGGGGTGGCAGGGCAACGGGGCTCGGGGGATCGAGTTCGTGCAGATCATGGTGTTCTCGGAGTACCGGTCGTTCGACAAGCTCGAGCAGCTGCGGCACGCGGTGGAGAGTGGGACGTTGACGCCGCGGGTGGCGGAGGTGCTGCCGGCTGCGCGGGCTGTGGAGGCGCATGAGCGGTTGGAGGCGGGAGGGACGCGGGGGCGGTTCGTGCTCAGTTGGTGAGTTGATGATGCGGTGATGCACGGGAGGCGCGGTGCCGGTTGGTGCCGCGCCTCTCGTCAGTCAGCCGGCCGCTGCTCCTGATCGGCTCCTGTCGGGAGACCCTTCAAGTGCTCACTCGCTAGGAGCCGAGGACTTCCGCGAGCGGAAGAGGCCAACGACCTTGCCGCCCACCGCATCAGCAGCTCCGGCCACCCGGCCGCCGACCTGCTTGGCCGCAGTGAGCGCCTGCGCTTCGTCGGGCACCCCGTCGCCGTCCAGATCGACTCGCCGGAAGACCCGCGTGGCGGTGCTCGCCGCGCCGGAAACACCGGTGCCGACTACTCCAGCAGCCCCGCTCACCCAACTACCGGTCGACCTGGCAGCATCTTCCAACGCCGCCAGAGCACGACTCTCGGAAGCCGCTTCTTCGGAGTCGGTATCGGCCGAGATCGTGAGGTGCTCCGGGAACGTCTCCGGCGCTTCGGGGAAAGCGGTGCGAGATGACTTCACGACATCGCGGCCGAACACGAAACGGGCTACTCCGCCCGTCACTGCACCGACGCCGTACTCGACGGTCGCGCGCTGCTTGCCGGTCATCCCCTCGCGGATCGGGTCGAGCTCGCCGGTCTGGATCGTACGGACGAGGCTCTGGGCGGCGCCACCCGGCAACGCGTTGGACAGCGTCGAGGCCCAGTGCGACCAATCGTCTCGACCTGCAGCGATCGCCTGACCGGTGCCCACCGTGCCGCCCGCTGAGACCTCAGCGACGTCATTTGCCATCGCAGCAATCTGCTGCTGACTTACTCGCTCGTTGGTGAGGCCGAGGATCAGCGCCTGCGCCTGGTCCTTGTCGAGGTCCATGTCGTGGAGGTCGGCAAGCGCGAGGCCGAAGACTGCCGTGATCTCGAACTGCAGCTGCTGGTCTCCGGCAGGAAGTAGTCGTGCCGCTGCGCCCCGGGCGCCGGTCTGAGCGGCGTTCTTTGCGAGGTTCTTGGCGGCTACCTTCAGGGCACCCTTCGTGCCCGCCTTCGCTGCCTGCGCGCCAGCGCTCTTCGCTCCAGCGACGGCCGGACCCGCAACAGGAATCGATGCAATTGCGATGTCCGCTGCGATCGATCCCACCGTGATCGCGGCCCCTGCCGTCGTGATCGAGGTCGTGTAGTGGCGTTCGAGCATCTGGACGATGTCTGCGGGAGTGGCCGAAGGGTTTCGACGGCGGAGCCACCTCACGTACTGCCGGGCGAGGGCACGACGGCCGGTCACGGCCTTAGCGATGTTCCGAGTCACGTCTTCCTCGGGGACCTCGGCTTCAAGGGTCACGTCGGCAGCGTCGGGTTCGGTCATGTTCGGTTGTCCTCTTGCGTGAGCCGCGCTCGGGTACGCGGTGTTGGTCGACATCGTCGCATGAACCGCGGACCTTGCGAAACTCCTGCTCGACTCCCCGCTCTCGGCGGACTCTTGCCTCCCACGGAGCCCGGTTCCCATCGCGTCTGGGGGACTTGGTACGAGGGAATCTTCGCTGGCCTGCTAGCGTGCGGACATGGCGGATGAGGGGCTGCGCGAGGAACTCCGTGAGTTCGTTGCGGAACGCGACTGGGCGCAATTCCACTCGCCGGAGAACCTGGCGAAGAGCATCTCGATCGAGGCAGGGGAGCTGCTCGAGTGTTTCCAGTGGACGTCTGAGGCCGATGTGGCGCGCGTCCGTCTCGAACTCGCCGATGTCCTCACCTACTGCCACCTACTCGCCGATCGACTCGGCTCCGATCCCGCAGAGATTATTCGCGAGAAACTCGCCCTCACTCGGGACAAGTACCCGATCGATCAGGCCCGAGGACGAAGCACGAAGTATGACCAGCTTTGACATCGCGCAGCTCCCGTTCAACGAGCGGCATCTGCGGCTGTGGCGCGAAGAGGACCCTCGGTTCCTGAACTGGCCCGTCGTGTACATCCTCGACGACGGCAAGCGTGTCTACGTCGGCGAGACGCTCAACACTGCCTCACGCATGCGGCAGCACCTCGATTCCGCAGAAAGACGGTCGTTGAAGGCCGTGCGCCTAGTACTCGACAGCACCTTCAACAAGTCCGTGTGCCTGGACCTGGAGTCGCAGCTGATCGGACTGTTCGCTGGAGACGACAAGTACACCGTCCTCAACAGCAACAAGGGTGTCGTCAATGCGGACTACTACGACCGTGCGCGGTACCGAGAGACCTTCGAGGAGATCTTCGAAGCGCTGCGCGAGCAGAAGCTCTTCACACGCAGCATCGCTGAGATCGAGAACAGCGAGCTGTTCAAACTCTCCCCATTCAAGGCGCTCAACCGTGATCAGGCCGTCGTGATGGAGGACATCCTCGAGGGGTTGTTCGACGACCTATCAACGGGCGCCGGCAGCACGATCGTCGTGCAGGGCGACCCGGGGACAGGCAAGACCATAGTGGCCGTCTACCTGCTCAAGTTGCTCCGCGACATCGCAAACGGCGTCGGGGTCGACGAGGTGGATGGGGACTCGATGTTCTCGGACTACTTCACCGAGGAGAACCGTGAGCGCCTGGCTGACTTCCGAGTCGGCCTAGTCATCCCGCAGCAGGCGCTCAGAGCGTCCTTGAAGCGCGTGTTCCGCAAGACCCCTGGCCTCGAGAAGACCATGGTGCTCACGCCGTTCGAGGTGGGGAAGAGTGCTGAGAAGTGGGACCTGCTGGTTGTCGACGAGTCCCACCGACTGAACCACCGTGCGAACCAAGCGTCGGGACCGCAGAATAAGAGCTTCGGCGAGGTCAATCAGCAGCTCTTCGGCGCTGATGCTGACCACTACACCCAGCTCGACTGGATCCGAGACCGGAGCAGACACCAGATCTTCTTGCTCGACTCAGAGCAGAGCGTGCGCCCAGCGGATCTTCCGCAGGACCTGCAGAAGGACCTCGTGAACGAGGTGAGAGAGCAGCACCGCTACTACCGGCTCTTCACCCAGATGCGCGTGCAAGGCGGAGCCGACTACGTCTCATACGTCCGCGCTGTCATGCGAGGAGAGTCGCCGGAGCCGCGGACGTTCGGCGACTACGAGTTCCGCATGTTCGACGACCTGGGGGAGATGCACGATGCCATCCGGGCGCGCGACGACGAAGTGGGCCTCTCAAGGCTCGTCGCCGGGTACGCGTGGGAGTGGAAGAGCAAGCACGACAAGAGCGCCATCGACATCGAGATCGACGGTCGCGAGCTGCAGTGGAACCAGACACAGACCGACTGGATCAACTCCCCAGGTGCCGTTGATCAGGTCGGCTCGATCCACACCGTGCAGGGATACGACCTCAACTATGTCGGCGTGATCGTCGGGCCGGACCTACGGTTCGACCCCGGATCTCAGCGCATCGGTTTCGATAGGTCGCACTACTTCGACAAAAAAGGTATGGAAAATAACTTACGGTTGGGAATTGTTTATGAGGAATCCGATTTACTGAAGTTTGTCTCAAACATTTACTCTGTCCTTCTGTCGCGAGGAGTTCGCGGCGCCTATCTCTACGTTTGCGATGGCCCCTTGAGGGTCGAGCTGCAAAAATTCTTCTCGAATCTGACCATTTTTGACTGACTTACGCATCGTCCACTGATGCCTTTAAGTGGCCTCGCGTTGCGCCTCGACTCGCACACCAGTGGAAGGCGTTGTAGCGGACCTGGATCTGCGGATCATCTGTTTTCGGCGATACGCATCCATTTTGGGTGGCGAGCGTTAGCTAAGTGTAGATCGCGCATCAACTGATTTGGGCTAGATGGACGCAAACTGATATCTCAAGCGATTGCACACGGCGCACGATGATGCTGCCGCGTTCGCCCTGGGGTTGCTGGCGGCTCGGAGGATGGATGCCTCTCCTTCTGGGGTGGCTGGAGGTACGTGTAGAGAGCGGGCTTAGGTGGTGAAGCAGAGGCGGCCAGCGGTGTGGCATGGGCCTCGACGCATTGTGCGAAGGCGGACCGCGCTGCCGCGAGCTCTTACGCCCCCCGGATAGGGCACGTGACGCGATGCTTCAGTCTACGTAGAGTCATCGTCACGCGAAATCTGTGTTCTTTGCAGTACGATCCACGGACAACAGTCGAGCTTCTCGCTCGTTGAAGAACTTTCGTGACGCTGTAGCTGCGTCTCGCGGAGAAACCGTTGAAGGGGCACGGTCTTGGGCTTACATTCAGGTGCGACGTTGGACCTCAAATCGTGGGAGCCGGACGCGTCACTCGTGCGCGAGGTCGTGGACCAGTTCAGTCGGACTATCGAGTCCTACCGGGTCCATCCGCACCTGGTCTCCGAGCATGCCAACCACGAAGAGTCGATCCGTACCGGGGGCTACGCGAACCGCACGCTTCTCGAGCTCATTCAGAACGCGGCCGATGCTCTGGCAGGTGGTGCCGAAACTAGCAGGGACCACTCGGGACGCGTCGAGATAGTCCTCGACACAACCCGCGGCGTGCTGTATTGCGCGAATGCGGGAAGGCCGTTCTCCAAGAGTGGGCTGACGGCCGTCACAATGGCCTATCTGAGCGAGAAGCGCGGCGACGAGATTGGACGCTTCGGTCTCGGATTCAAGTCAGTACTCGCGGTCTCGCAGGCGCCGCAGGTGTTGAGCCGATCCATCTCGTTCGAGTTCAACTCCCCGCAAGCTCGAACCGAGATAGCAGAGGTCACGAAGGCCAAGAGGTATCCAATCCTCCGGACCGCCACAGTTCTGGACGCAGCAACTGAGCTCGAGCGAGATCCCGTGCTCGCGGAACTCGGGTCGTGGGCCACGACGATCGTCAAACTCCCCGCGGCGACACATCTCGAGCGTCTACGCGATGAGATACGAGGGTTCACCTCCGAGTTCCTGCTGTTCGTCGATGCGGTTCGGGAAGTTCGGTTGCGTGTGATCGGAGACGAGCCGTTCGAGACAAGCCACGTGTCCCTCGATTTGGGGGACAAGAGGTTCAGGATCGAGCGCCCAGATGGCAGTGGAGACGAATGGATCGTTCAAAGCGACATGCACAAGCCATCGCCGGAGGCACGACACGAAGTTGGCGAGGCAGTGTCACGTGAAAAGGTGAAGGTCACAGTTGCCATCCCGATTCAACGCAATCAACTTGGTCCAGGGCAGTTCTGGTCATACTTCCCACTTCAGGACAAAACCTCGGTAGGAGCGCTGCTTAACGCACCGTGGAGCGTGAACGACGACCGCACAAATCTGCTCGAGAACCGATACAACCGCGAGATCATCAGGACTCTCGCCGGGCTCTTTACGCCGTTGCTCCCTAGGTTGCGGACCCTTGACGACCCCGCAGGACACCTGGATTACCTGCCCGCTCGCGAGCGTGACCAAGAGAGCCGTGGATTCGCCGGAGACGCCCTCCGAACACACATCCTGAGTTTGGCCGGCACGGGCCAGTACATTCCGGACAAGGCTGGTCACCTTCGAAACGGGTCGGAGCTCCGTCCGCTGGACCCGTCGATTCGCTTCGAAGCCATCGTCCACCAGGGGTGGATGGCGTCGCCCCACACTGGTGTCGATGTACCTCACTGGCACTGTTACAGGTCTTCACAGAGGGCTACGCGCCTTCGGGATCTTCTTCTGATCGCCCAGGAGCCGGACCTCGACCCCAGCGCCCGCGACGTCCGTGCAGCGATGGATCGTATGCCCAGGCGCGGCCTCCTGAGCTGGCTCCGTGAGTGGGCTGAGGGTGATGACCCCGTCTCGTCGGGAAACGCTCTCAAGACGGTCATCGGACACATCACGCTTGAAGGAATCACGTCTGCCAAGGTCATTCCCACAAGCGATGGCATGAAATCACTCGATGACCGAAGTGTCGTGTTCCTTCATCAGGAGGAAGGGCTGGTTGTCGACGGCGCAGTGTTCGTGGACCCCGCGTTCCTGGCGGAGGGCGGGGTCGAGGCGCTCCTTCGCAGCCGTGGTTTCCGGGACCTAGACCCAGAAGCGATCCTCGACGCACGGTTGGCGACGCTGCCCACCGAACCCTCCAGCGAGGACCTCGAGAGGCTCTGGGACGCGGTCCTCTCCGTCAGCCTGGGCACGGCCATCAAGTCGATGAAGGCCTCAAACGCGTCGATCAAGGTCCCGACGCGGGACGGAGGCTGGGCATGGCCACAACAGGTAGTCGACGTGGATGCGGCGCTGCCCGAGCGGTTCGCCTCGCGAATGCTCGACCGGAGTCGATCAACGGCTGAGGTCGCATACAAGCTCGGGGTAGCTCGGAGCCCGATGAAAGACTTCTCCCTTGAGGACGAGGCCGAGTACCAGGCTTACCTCACCGCTACCGTAGCCGCGCTCAACAATCAGCGGGGGCCTGGTGAGCGAGCCATCGAACGAGTGGAGGTTAGTCCGGGGTCAGGGCCTGGACCATTTTCTGTGTTGCTCATGTTGCGGGACGCTGAGGCAGCGGAACAGCTGCGCGCGTCGTGGACGACTTTGCTCCTGGAGCTTCCCGAGCATGAATGGTTCGTCGAGGATCTCGACACCGGACGCACTCATGGAATATTGCCTCCGTCTCGATGGGCGGTCCAACAGGCGGGTCTTCTCCCGACATCGCGAGGGTTTCGGGCGCCGAGCGACGTTGTCGCACCTTCGCTCGTGCGCTTCGGTGCGCTCCTGCCGCTTTTCAAAGGCTCCCACCAGGTCCAGGTTGCCCTTGACCTGCCAAATGAGCTTGACGCAGTGCCGGCACACCTGCTTCGGGAAATGCTCGAGGATGATCTCTTCCCGTCCGTTGACGACTCAGTCCTGACCGAGTTCGTCCTCGCAGCCACGAAGGCCGGGTACGCCGGTGAAAAGCCGTCGACAATCCCCGCTAGGGTGAGGCGGCTCGTCGAGCCGCACGCGCCCTCGACAGTGTTCCTTGCGTCCACGGAGGAGGAAGAACAGTTCCTTCGGAGCCGGCAGCGACCGTTCCTGAGGGTTGACCCGGAGCTGGTTGACGAGTTCGTCGACCTAGTCGGATGCCGTCGGTTCGCTGACAGCTTCTCTTTCGCAATGGTTGTAGAAGGCCAGCAGGACGCCCAGCGAGTTCTTGACGTCTACACCGGGCTTCGTTCGGCTTACGGGGCCGCGCTCGCGTCGGCGAAAGTTTCTCGCGCCCTGCTCATCGCAAAGCGGGTGGTCACCGAGGATGGCGCGGAGGACCAGCCGCGAGACTGGCACCTTGATGGTCAGGACCTGATCGTCAGGAGCGATGCAGACGACCGGAGAATCCTCGATTACATCAACAACGCTTTTGATCTTCGCCTCGACAACATCCGACTCGCTGAGATCCTTCAGGCGGGGTTGGACAACAAGCTTGAGCTCCTTCGTCAGGAAGCGCAGGCCATTGGGAGCGATGTCGAACGTCTCGACCACTACGTCGGCCCCGACGACTTGAGGGAAGCGCTTCCGACAGGGCTTTGGAGCGCGCTTGAGGCGCAGGGCCTGGTCAACGACGGGACTCCCGTCGCGGAACTATTCCTGATGGTCTACGGCTCGGACGCCCTCCGCATCCTGGCGGACAGGTTCCGAGACCTCGGGTATTCGGACGTTCCGGAGGCCTGGGGCAGCACGGGACCAGCTGTGTCCTGGGTCCGGAAGATGGGGTTTAGCGCAGAGTACGCGGGTCAGCGGAACCAAAAGCAGCCCCCGGAGTTCGTCGTCCCTGGCGCTGTGGTGCTGAACCGTCTGCACACCTACCAGAAGAAGATCAGCGAGGATCTACGTACCGTCCTGACGCAACCGTCAGCTCAAGGTCCTGCGCAGAAGGCCATGGTCGAGCTGCCGACGGGCGCGGGCAAGACCCGTGTCGCCTCCGAGACCGTCCTCAGGCTGTTCGTCGACGAGGTGCTCTCGGGGACAATCCTTTGGATTGCACAGTCGGAGGAGCTCTGTGAACAAGCCGTTCAGACCTTCCAAGCCGTCTGGCGCCATCTCGGCGATGAACGACCCCTTACGATTGGGCGTTTGTGGGGCTCGAACACCGTCCAAGAACCAGGAACCGAACTGTCTGTAGTTGTCGCGACCGACGCGCAGCTCGCCCAGCTCATCGGACGGGGCGACTATGAGTGGCTCAGCAAGCCGGCGGCAGTCTTCATCGACGAGGCTCATCGAGCGGGCTCGTCGGAATACACCAAGATCCTCCGGTGGCTTGGTGTCGATGGACGCCGCTGGGAGAGGCCACTAGTCGGACTATCCGCAACCCCATTCAAAGGACGAGCCGGTGACGACAGCGGGACCAAGGAACTAAAGGCGAGATTCGGCACCAAGCTGGCACTGCCTTACCCAGAACCGTACAAAGAGCTCGTGAAGCTTGGTGTACTTGCAAGTGTGAGGCATGAGGTATTGCCGACCGGACTCGATTTTGAAGTCAGTAACGCCCCTTCTGGTGATCCTCGGTCCAACAAACTGATCGACCGAAACCTCTACGAGCGCATTGGCCGCAACGAACAACGCATGCGGATCCTTATCGAACACATTCTCCAGACGCTTGAAGCGCACCCAGAATGGCCCGTCCTGGTTTTCACCCCGAGCGTGCTCTCGGCCCAGGTCCTCTCCGCATCTCTGCGCTATCGAGGGATCGCCGCTGAATCTGTCAGCGGACAGACGAGCAAGCAACAGCGTCGAAAAGTGATTAAGCAGTTCCAGAATAATGAGATTAAAGTTCTCGCCAATTGTGACCTCCTTGTTCAGGGTTTTGACGCCCCGGGTGTTCGGGCGCTTTACATCGCGCGCCCGACCTTCAGCCCAGGCGCTTATATCCAAATGGCAGGGCGCGGCCTTCGGGGAACCGAGAATGGTGGAAAAGACGAATGTCTCATCGTCGATGTAGCTGACAATTGGGGTGCCATGAACGACTTCCTCGGATACCACGACTACGAGGCCCTCTGGGCGGAGCAGCGCGGATGATCCTTGTTCCTTCGCTGAGCGATATCGAGACAGCGTCCCGCAGTGAAGCCGAGCGGCGAGTCGCCCGACTCCTTCGTGATGTCGAGGGTGACGCCGACGCAGTTGCCTTCTATTCTGTCGGTCTCCGCTCCCACGCGTACAAACAGCAGGCAGAAGCTGATTTCGTGATCCTGTGGCGGGGAACCGTTGTCGTCGTTGAGGTCAAGGGCGGTGGCGTGCGAAAGCACGACGGTATCTGGTACAGCATTGATCGCCGCGGAGACTGGCATAAGCTCGGCACGTCCCCGATGGAGCAAGCACGATCGGCGGCGTACGCGCTCCGTGACATCCTCAGTGCGCAAAGGCTCGGCTGGTACGCCCACGAGGCTGTCGTAATCACCCCAGACATCGACGCTCCACCAAACGCGGTTGACTGGAAGCCCTCGCACTGGCTGGCTCGTGACTCAATGACAGCGACAGAGCTATCTAGGGCGCTTGACATTGTGGTACGGGATGCAAGAAGGGCACCGCACGGAGAAAAGCTCGCGCGGCTGGGGGACCTGCGGGAGCGTCTCTTCGGTGAGTTCACTCGGATGCCGGTAGTAGACGCACAACGCGGTGCGGTGATCGAGGAGCAGAACCGTGCCACGGTCGGCCAGGCGCGGGTTCTCGCAGCCCTGGCGCGAAATCAGCGTGTGCTCGTCTGTGGGGGAGCAGGCACTGGGAAGTCCTTGATACTTGTCGAGGCTGCGAAACAGGAAGAGGAGCAAGGGAGGTCCGTGCTCGTGACGTTCCGCTCCCCCTCGCTCTTGCGGTACTTCGCGCCGCATCTCGGTAATCGCAACGTCGACGTGATTCCTTTCGCGGACGTCGAGAGTTCGGGTCCCTACGACGTCGTGCTCATCGACGAGGCACAGGACATGATGACCGCGGATGCGATGGACCGCCTCGATGGTGTTCTTGTCGGTGGCCGAGCGTCCGGTCGGTGGCGGATGTTTCTAGACCCCAATAACCAGGCACACGTCGACGGCGACTACGACTCGGATGTGGCGGACCTGATCGCCGCCGAGGCGATCCTCGTAGACCTATCGTTGAACGTTCGCAACACGCGTGCGATTGTGCACGTTGTTCAGGAGTACCTGGGTGCTGACGTCGGCGATCCGGGGATCGTGCACGGCGAGCGCGTGCAGTGGCTGACCAGGAACGAGGAGGTTACAGTCGGCGATGGCGTGAAGATTGCGTGCGAACTCGCGGCGGATGGAGCTCGGAAGTCTGACATCTGGGTGATTGACCCGCGGTCCGTAGCGGCGCCCACTACTGTCGATGGCATCGTGGTGACGAGCCCTCGCTTCGTGAAGGGGTTGGAGGCTGAGCACGTCGTCGTGTGCGGGGTTCCCGAGGCTCTGGACGACTTCGGGACTGCAGCCTTTTACGTCGCGGTGACCCGCGCTCGTGTCTCCCTGCACGTGGTGCTCTCCAGGCGAGACAGGAGCCGACTTGAGCAAACACTAGGGCAAGGGATATCGACTCGATGACATTTACTCATGCTCAGGCGATCGTGCTTTCGCACATGCGATCGGCCTACGTCGGGCCGGACAGCGGCGACAGGGAGGTGATCTACAACCCGCCGAACAGGCAGTACGCCGTCGGAATGTTGTTCCCGCGAGACGGAGCGCCTGAATCCGACGATGGCGCCGTCCCGCCCGAGAGTTGCGACGTGGACGTCGACCTGATGAGTGAGTTCGACGGTGAGGTAGAGGAGCAGGGAGCCGCGGTCCCAATCGCCGAGGACTGGAGGCCGTCATCGGCCGCGATCTCCTTCGTCACCGACAGCGATACCGTGGCATGCACTGTTGCCGGCGCAACCTACGCCGTCGTCGAAGGCGACGGTCCGCCGAGCTGGCGCCGGACGCCCTTTACGATCCCGAGATTGTTCCTTGCGCCGGACCGTCGGGTACACGAGCATTCCGTCGGGGGCGTACCCATCGAAATTGGCAGTCGTTGGAGGCGCGTCGGCGATGTGCAACTTGTGACTGTGCACCTACGTGTTCTGGCTTCGTCAACTGGCGACGACCGCATTGACGCCACCAACATGCTGTACCAAGTCGCGCTCGTCGTGTCCCCCGACGGTGGTGGAACCATCCGTGATTACGACACTCGGCGCGCCTTCGACGCCGACGACGAGTCCGCCGAGCTGCGTCTGAGGTTCAGGCGTCGCAAGATATACGCCGTCGGACACGGTATGGCTGCGGATTGGACCGTCTCCGACGGCGTGTGCACCGAGGTGCGCCTGGAGCCGGTTCCGCATTTCGTGGTCCCCGACGTCGAGACAACTGCCTTCGAGGACGAAACTCTTGAAGCGGACGCCTTGCGTCTCGAGCACCTAGCGACGCTGGACAACAACGCCGATCAAGTTCTCGAGTCGCTGCGGGCATTCGTCCGTAGGTTCGGGATGTGGGTCGAGGAGCAGGAAGGGCGGATTGGGTCGTTCGGCCCGGACCGCGAGGTTGCCGGTCGAATCGTCAGCCGGTCAAGAGAAGCGTTCGTGCGAATGAACAAGTCTGTCGACTTGCTGGGGCTGGCGGGCAACGGCACCCTTCGGGAAGCGTTCTCCCTCGCCATGGCCGCGATGCGACTACAGATGCGGCAAGCAGTCCTCGCCCGCGAGGGCGTTCGGTCCGAGCCACGCTGGCGTCCCTTCCAGCTGGGCTTCCTCCTCGTCGCCCTCGCATCAACGGTGGATGACACACACGAGGAGCGAGGGCTCGTCGACCTGATCTGGTTCCCAACCGGTGGCGGGAAAACCGAGGCTTACCTTGGGCTAGCGGCGATTGAGATCTTCCGTAGACGCCTCTCGGACGGCCCGGCGGGTGGTGGGACTGCGGTCTTGACTCGTTACACGCTGCGACTGCTTACCTCTCAGCAGTTCCAGCGAGCTGCCTCGCTCGTATGTGCCATGGAGCTGCTGCGTCGCGCGGACAAGATTGGTGACCCGCGCGCAAGCCACATGGCACCGTTCTCGATCGGACTGTGGGTGGGCAACGAAGTAACTCCGGGGTCGCGCAAGGATGCAAAGTCCGCTTTGGAGCGGCTTCGGAAGGCCGCGCGGCCTGAAGAAGCAAATCAGTTCCAGGTGGAGAGTTGCCCCTGGTGCGCAACGCCACTTCTTCCCCGCTTCCGGTCTCCCCGCCCGGATGACTATGGAGTCAAGATGGTGGGTCGTGACATCGTCATCCACTGCGTGAACTCGGCTTGCGAGTTCGCCGATGATATCCCGGTGCGCGTGGTCGACGAGATGCTCTATGAGGAGCCCCCTACCATCCTGCTTGCTACGGTCGACAAATTCGCACGTCTGCAGTTTCGCCCTGAAGCCGGTCGTTTGCTCGGTCTGAACACGGCGTTCCGCCAACCGTCAATAATCATCCAGGACGAGCTCCATCTGCTTTCTGGGCCACTCGGCACGACGGTTGCGGTGTTCGACGCTGTGATCCAGATGCTGCTCGCCGCGAATGGCTCGACGCCCAAGATCGTCGCGTCGACCGCTACAATTCGTGCCTCGGATGAGCAGGTGCAGGGGCTGTATGGCAGGCCGGTCGCGCTGTACCCGCCGTCCGGTCTCGATGACGATACGACGTTCTTTTCCCGACCGGTTACGAGTGGCGAGGGTCGCCTGTACCTCGGGCTGATGCCCCAGGCCCTTTCGCAGATGTCAGCGACAGTTTCAGCGTCAGCCCCCTTGGTGGAGATCCCAGAAGTTCTTCGGCGACACCCGGACGCAGGGACGAGCCTCGATGCATATTGGACCGCGGTGATGTACCACAACAGCCTTCGGGAGCTGGGGCGCACCGGAACCCTGATGATCGACGACGTGAACGCCCGCCTTGAGCCTCGCGCCGAGCGCATGGGGCATGAACTTCGCACGGTTCGAGCCGGGCGGGTGCTGGAGCTGACAAGCCGACGCGGACCAGAGGAGCTTCCGAACGACCTACGCGAACTGCGTCGAAGCGCCGACGATTCCGATCAGGCGGTCGACATCGTCCTCTCGTCGAACATGCTTTCTGTCGGTATTGACATCCCGCGACTGGCACTGATGCTGATGGTCGGCCAGCCCAAAACCACCTCCGAGTACATTCAGGCAACGAGTCGGGTCGGACGAGGCAAGGTTCATGGCGTCGTCGTCACGCTGTTCCGTTCGAACCGGGCGAGGGATCGTTCCCACTTCGAGACGTTTCGCGGCTACCACGAGGCTCTCTACCGAAGCGTCGAGCCGACGAGCGTCACTCCATGGTCGTTAGCGTCGCGCGAGCGCTCGCTCGCCGGTGCTCTAGTAGCGCTGGTTCGTCACCTCGGACCAGGGCTGTCCTCCAATGATGCAGCCAAGGACCTCGACCTAGCCGATGCTGGCCAGCGGAACTTGGTCGACCGGCTGGTCAGCGGGCTTCTCGAGCGGGTAGCAAGTGCGGACTCGGTCGAGACGTCGGATACGCGCGAGCGAATCGTCACGCTGCTCAACGAGTGGGACCGTCGAGCACGTGCCGCTCGCGAGGCTGGTGAGCGCCTTCTATACGATCGCGCGACGGCGGACGACTCCGCATTGTTCAAGAGGTTCGGGCAAGCTGGCGAAGGTTGGCTGGTTGCCGACTCGATGCGTTCGGTCGAACCCAACGTTGCGGTCGAGGTACGCGAGCCATTTGAGGAGGGGTCCATTGCAACGGATCAAGCATGACCTGAGACTGTCGGAGACAGTGTCACCCTTCGGCGTCGGGTCCGTCATCGACATTCGAGGAGAATCGCTGATCGCCCCCGACACTTCGTGGTGGGATGAGCGCTATTCGCCGGAAATTCATTGCGAGCGACTCGTCGAGCGGCTCGGACCCAGCGTGCTGCGAGAAGCGCCCACCCACTCAGGACGAATCGGTAAGGACAACGCGACTCTGCTGTACTGGCGGTTCCCGGCTTGGAGATTCTGCGAGCGATGCTCCAGGCTCTCCCAGCGAACTGGTAAAGAGCGGGGCAAGTGGGTCAATAAGTGTGAATGCGGCGGCATGCTCGTGCCTATGAGATATGTCGCGGTTTGTCAAAAGGGTAGTCATCTCCAAGATGTCCCTTGGTTCATGTGGGCGCACCGCGGACATGACGCTGGCGTGACAGAGTCCGTGCGACACTGCCGGGCCTATAAGGAACTACGGCTCGTTCGTTCGGCCAAGCACGGTGAGGGCCTAAAGTCTCTTCGGGTGGAATGTGGCGGCTGCAAGCGGTCCCGCCCGATGTCGGACCTTCTTAGCAAGGACGCTCTCGGCCGCGACGGTCTCCGGTGCAAGGGCACCCAGCCGTGGCAGGATCCACGGCAGGATGGGGCTTGTGAGCATGCACTTGTCGCCGTCCAGCGGGGCGCAACGGGAAACTACATAGCGGAACGCATCTCCGCTCTGGACATCCCCGAAGAGAAACCCCCGACGGTTGCGCTTAGGGACGTCATCCGAGCACACGCTGATTTCGGTCGAGTGGTCGACGACAACGGCGGGCCCAAGGCGTCGTTGATCGCGGGGTGGATCGCCGACGAGGTCGGTGCCACGGTTGACGAGGTCCTAGATCTGGCTGCAGCGGGCGAGTTGCAGCAGGACGACGTGCTCGCAGACCTGAAGGATGGCGAGTGGGCAGCTTTCTTGAAGAAGCTGGCAATGTCCGGACGTGACCACAGCGAGGGCGACTTCGTAGTTGACTCGTGGCAGACCTCAGAGCTAGCAGGAATTCCTGCGACGCTGGCACAACGTCTGACCGCGGTCGGCCAGGTGCGGCGAGTGCGCGAGGTTCGGGCTCTCAAGGGCTTTCGCCGGTACTCCGCTGAGGCGGAGATGATCTCGGCCGACTTGTCGCTGAAGGGCAAGCGGAAGCCAACTCTTCCAGCCGTCGAAATGTACGGGGAAGGCATTTTCCTCCAGTTCAGCGAGCAGTTCCTCACAGAATGGGAGCAGCATGCCGCGGTTCGCGCGCGGGCCCGAATTCTATTGGACCGACGGGCAAAGACGCAATGGGCGAATCGGCTGGACCTCCCCGAGGCCCGGTTCGTCGCCCTCCACACCATCGCTCACCTGTTGATTCGCCGACTTGCTCATGCGTCCGGATACTCGTCTGCTTCGCTTCAGGAACGGATCTACGCGAGCTCCTCCCGTCCCGACCGCATGGCTGGTGTGCTGATTTACACAGCAGCGGGCGACGCACAGGGCACCTTGGGTGGCCTCGTGCGGCTCGGTGACCCAGATAGGCTCGTTCCGATGCTTCTCGCAGCAATCGACGACGCCGATGTCTGCTCTAACGACCCAGTTTGCATTGAGAGCGACCAACAGGGTGCCTCAAGCCTCAACTTGTCGGCGTGCCATGGATGCTCCCTTGTGAGCGAGACATCATGCGAGACCGCAAACCGACTTCTGGACCGTCAACTGGTTCTCGGCGGTCGCGACGCGCCAGGGTTGTTGGAGGGCGTACTTAACGAGGTTCGTGCGCTCAGCGTGCCCTAGCTGCTTACCAGCAGTGGAATGAGGTGTGGCGGGGGTTTTGACGACTGACTAGATGCGGTAGGTGATCAGCTGCTGGTCCTCGTGCTCCCCGAATCGCAGACGCGCCACCCGGCGGACCTCAGCACGTCGTTGGTCTCGGCATCTCGCACTTTGTTGCGTTGGAGCTTGACGGCCCACAAGCCGGAGTTCGCGAGCGGCTGCGTGGCGTGCTCGAGCCACCCCTGCCAGAGGCACCCGTCCATGAAGACCGCTACCTTGGCATCAAGGAAGGCGATGCTTCGCCTTGCCATCCCAGGCACCGGTACACGACGCGGTAGCGAAGGCCGTGATCGCGTGAGACCAATGCGCGTCAGCTTCCGGCTTCGTGTCTGAGCCGACGCGCAGAACTCATGCGCTGGCTCACTGCCAGGCTCGAGATCCCTGGATGAGGACCGACGAGGGGCATGGGAGCCACAGTAGCTCGAGCGGACACTCTTGTGGCCTCGCCGTCGCTGATCCGCCAGTACTTCAAGTCAGACGAACCGGCGTGTGGACTTGTCGGAGGCCGTCTCCAGACGTGAAGTGCTAGCCGGACTATGGCATCGCTCCACGGCCCCTCGCGCGCCAGCGCCCACGCAGCGCCGGCTAGTATTACCGGGTGACATCTGAGGGACACCGCAGCGCCCACATCACTGTTCTAGATCTCTTCGCAGGATGTGGCGGTCTGACCGAGGGGTTTCACCAGTACCGTCCTGAGGGCGTCGCGAACCCGGTGTTCCGGAGCGTCGGCGCGGTCGAGTGGGAGCCAGCGGCCGCCGCCTCTTACGCAGCGAACTTCGGCGCTGGATCGTCTCGGCTTGGTGATCATGAAGCACCGGAGATCGTCTGCCGAACCATCGTCGGTTGGGAGCCACAATGGAAGCCAGGCGAGATTGATGTTGTGGTTGGGGGACCGCCGTGCCAAGGATTCTCCGGGCTGAACCGCCAGAAGGTGGGTCCAGAGCGAAACATGCTCTGGGAGGAGTTCATTCGCGTGGTGGTCGCTCTTCAACCGAAGGTGTTCGTGATCGAGAACGTCGACAGGTTTCTCCGATCCGCGGAGTTCGTGGATCTCAAAAATCGGATCGGCGGAGCGGACCTAACGAACTATCGTCTTGTCGACCCTGGCTCAAAGCCGGGTGAGACAGAGCTTGACCGTGACAAGCACTATCTGCTGAACGCAGCGAACTACGGTGCTGCGCAAGCCCGTCGACGTGCGATCGTGATCGGGGTCCGCACCGACGCTGGTCTCCCTGCAACCGCGCTGCGCTATCCCAAGCCCACGCACTCCCGGAAGCTCGGCGGCGGAGCGTGGACACTGAAGGACCCCGACGGTTCACCCGGCTCGCTTGCCGCACAGAGCGCATGGGTAACCGTGGACCAGTTGTTCGAAGAAAGTGCGCAAAAAACCATCGGAGGCGACCTGCCAGCCGCGCCAAGGTCGCGAATCCCTGGAATGAAAGGCAACTTCGTCGGCCCGTTCTTGACAACGGATCTTCACATCGGAAGGAGACCAGAGCCGATTTCGATGTGGCGCTACAAAGCAATCCCGAGAGGTGGGAATCGAAAGAATCTTCGCGGTCGGTATGTTTGCCGCTTTGATGACGGAAGCGATCTTATCCTTGAAAAGGTGGGTGACTACAGGTACGACGGCGGCGGGCTAAAGGTTCTTGGTGCGCACAACGTTGTCGTTGGAGGCGCCGTCACGGAGCGCCAAGTCACCGTACGCTCCGCTCTTTCTGTTACAGGTGACAAGAGGTCGGGTGGCAGCCGCAGCAAGTCAGAAATGTTCCACGTTGTTCTAAGTGAGGGCGATGTACATCGGAATGCTATCGTCGAGTACCTCTCCACCGTGGCGTGGGATTTGCATGACACCGGCTCTGGCGATGTCATGGGCCGACTTCGGAGTGGTGCGCCGGCGGTGACCGTCCGGACAGAGTTTTTCAAGCCTGAGAAGGGGCGATATCTTCACCCAACCGAGGACCGTCCGATAACTCACTTCGAGGCGGCGAGGCTTCAAGGGTTCCCGGACGACTTCAAGTGGTACGGATCCAAGCTCGAAATTGCGAAGCAGATCGGCAACGCCGTGCCCATCCCGCTCGGGCGCAAGATAGCCGAGTCGATCTACCAATATCTGCGTGGCGCCGTGTAAGCCTCGGGCCGCTCTTGAACGGGCACCGCGCAGCGATCCCGCGTGGGCACCCACCGCTGGCACCACCGTGTGGCAGTCCGACGCCCGGCCATAGCGAAAGTGACCGTCGGCAATAGCTGGGTGGCCAGCGAGCTTGCTGTTGAGGCGGCGACTTTGAGGTGCTTCGCGGCGAGGAGGTCGAGTTGGTAACGGGCCCCGGGCCAGTGGTCAAACGTCGGAGAGAGCCAGGATGTCTGGCTGCTTTGCTCTCGGGTGGTGTAGGACTGTGCGCCGGTCTCTGACAAGTCGCGAGGGAGTGGTGACGTAGGTATCCAGCACCTTCCGTATCTGCAGCGGCTCCCGCGTTCCCACTATGAGCTCCGACAGCGAGACGACGATCACCAGCGCGAGATATACCTGAGGCATCCTTCTGACGTCGCCACGGAAGCTACTGCAAAACGGAAGTCGACGCTTCCCGCGCCTTCAGCGGCAACCTCGGAGCAACGGGTCGGCCAGCCGGTGTCGACGACTGCTCCTCGAGGTCAGCCCGCACCGACGCGGACACCCCGAACAACAACGTCGCCACGAACCCCACGACGTACGCCACCACGAGCCCCGACCCGTACCCGAGCAACGCCCACCCGTACCCGGACGACCCGTTCAGCAGCGGGATGAGCGACAGGTCCGAGGCTCCGATGGCGATCGCCCCGACGGAGTGCCCGAGCTGGTCGAACAGCCCGACGACACCGCCACCGAACGCCCCACCGATGCACGCGGTGATGAACGGCCGCCCGAGGGGGAGCGTCACGCCGTAGATCAGGGGCTCCCCGACACCGAGGAACCCGGCCGGCAGTGCTCCGCGGATGGTCCGGACCAGCGAGGCGTTCGAGCGGAACCGCACCCACAGCGCGATGCACGCACCGATCTGCCCGGCACCACCCATCGCCAGGACGGGCAGCAGCACGGTCCACCCGGTCTGGTCGATCAGGGTGGTGTGGATCGGGATGAGTCCCTGGTGCATGCCGGTCATGACGAGCGGCAGGAACAGGCCACCGAGCACGAAGCCGGCGAACGCCCCGCCGTTCGCGAGCAGCCAGGTCGCAGCGGTCCCGATCGCGACGGATACGACACCGGCGACGGACATGAGGATCCCCAGCGTCACAGACCCGGCAACGAGCACGGTGACGGTCGGCACCACGATGAGCGCGATGACGTCGGGCGTGACCCGCCGCATGAACCGCTCGACGTAGGCGGCGAGGATGCCGCCGGCCAGCGCACCGAGCACACCGCCCTGTCCGGGAGCCAGGGTCTCGCCGAACACCGTGACGTTCGCGACACCGGCCGCGACGATGATGCCGCCGACGGCACCACCGAGGATGGGCGTGCCGCCGAACTCCTTCGCGGCGTTCATCCCGACGAACACGGCGAGCAGCGACAGGAAGCCGGACGACAGCACGCCGAGGAACGGCGTCAGCGCAGGCACCCACCCCAGGTTCGTCAGGATCCCGTTGATCCCGGCGATCAGCCCGCAGGCGATCAGCGCGGGGATGAGCGGGATGAAGATCGCGGAGATCTTCCGGATCGCGCGCATCGTGCGGCCGTCGGAACGGGACCGCGCGGTCGCCTTGATGGACGCACCGCGAGCAGCGAGCTCCTCGGGGGACGCACCAGACCCGCCACCCGCAGCCGACGGGGCGGCCGCGCGTAGGGCCTCCAGGCCGTCGGCCACGCGGTCGACGAGACCCGGGCCGAGCACGATCTGCAGGTTCGAGCCGGCCGCGATCGCGGCCATGACGCCGTCGGTGGCCTTGAGGTCTTCGAGCGCGACGGAGGAGTCGGACACGACCTCGACCCGCAGGCGGGTCATGCAGTTCTCGACGTCGGCGATGTTCGCGGAACCGCCGACGGCGTCGAGGATCTGCTGGGCGAGTTGCTGTGCATCGGGCATTGCTGTGCTCCTCGGGGGAAAGGAAACGGAAGAAGGGGAACGGGGGTCTACAGCACGGCGCGCAACGAGCCAGCAGCAGCATCGAGGCGCTCGCGGGCATCGGCAGCCGAGGCGCCGGTCAGGATCACGGCGATGGCGGTCTTCACCTCGCCGTCCGAGGCGTCGAGTGCCGCCTGGACCTCGGCGGGGGGAGCGCCGGTGA
>Ga0308167_1001943_pt1 | contig 21084 bp, 47 predicted proteins | sample PhyCR1_2_FD_202138 | JGI IMG/M metagenome (GOLD analysis project Ga0308167, IMG submission 202138) | Phyllosphere microbial communities from UC Gill Tract Community Farm, Albany, California, United States - DLSLRC.R1 | ecosystem: Host-associated > Plants > Phyllosphere > Unclassified | place... | reverse complement strand
ACCACTACGCCAGCGACGTGTCGGCCGTCGTCGAGCACCTCGACCTGCACGACGCGATCCACATCGGCCACTCCACCGGCGGGGGCCAGGTCGCCCGGTACGTCGCCCGGTTCGGCCAGCCGCAGGGGCGCGTCGCGAAGGCCGTGCTCGTGTCCGCCGTGCCGCCGCTGATGGTCAAGACCGACGCCAACCCGGACGGCACCGACATCTCGGTCTTCGACGGGTTCCGCGCGGCGCTCGCCGCCAACCGGGCCGAGTTCTTCCAGGCGGTTGCCTCCGGTCCGTTCTACGGCTTCAACCGTGACGGTGCGACGCCGTCGGAGCCGGTGATCGCGAACTGGTGGCGGCAGGGCATGACGGGCAGTGCGCTTGCCCACTACGAGGGCATCAAGGCGTTCTCGGAGACGGACCAGACCGAGGACCTGCGGGCCATCACCGTGCCCGTCCTCGTCCTGCAGGGTGACGACGACCAGGTCGTGCCGTACCGGGACGCGGCCCTGAAGCAGGCGGAGCTCCTCAGCGACTCGACGCTCACGATCTACGAGGGGTACCCGCACGGCATGCTGACCACGCACGCCGACGTCATCAACCCCGACATCCTCGCGTTCATCCGCAGCTGACGGTCGATGTGCGTGCCGGGGCGCGGCCAGCGGTGGCTGCGCCCCGGTTCGCCGTCGCGGGTGCGGGCGCACGTGCGGTTGGATGGTCCACGTGAGCGAGCAACCGCCTGTCCGGATCCTCCGGCCTCCGCGTCGACTCCGACTGGCGATGCAGGTCGGATCGGCGATCGCCGTCGCGGTGGCCGTCACGCTGCCACTCGCACAACGGAGCGCCTGGCCGGTCGGTGCGGCACTGCTGGTGGCCGCGGCGCTCGTCCTGGCCCGTGGGGTGCGTGCGCGGATCGAGCTGTGGGGCGACGAACTGGTGGTGCGGGACTACCTGTTCTCGACGCGGATCCCTCGCGACCGCGTCCTGACGGTGGACCGGTTCCCGTCGATCGACTGGCGGGGCGCGGACGGGATCCCCCGGGAGACACTGGTCAACGCGTTCAATCCGCAACAGCTGGAGCTCTTCGGTCCGACCGATGCGGAGCTCGACCGGATCCGTGCGGTGCTCCAGCGCTGGCTGACGGGCGTTGACGCGCACCATGAGAGCCCACGAGGCAGCACCGGCGTGGGGGAGCGGCCGGACTAGAGTCGCGGCATGCCCGACAGGACGCCGACGCAGGGCCATGCTGGATCACGAGGGTCCGCTTCTCGAAGTCGTGGTCGACGCATTCCTGCTCGGAGTGCCCCTGCCGGGGAGGGAGCGCGGCTGATCCGCACCAGCGGCTCGAGGATCGTCCGGTCAACGCCGTGCTCAGCGCCCCGGAATCGCCTCGAGACGACGGAGGTGCTCTGCGACCTCGACACGACTCGAGGAGCCGATTCGGTCGAGACCATCCACTGCGACGACCTTCGGCCACTCCTCGCCGTCGAACAGGACGTACCGGAGCCCGGAGGGCAGGTCCGGCCCGTGCTCGTCCGTGACGATGACGCCCTGCAGCCCCACGAGGTGTCCGGAGCCGCTCGCGTAGTGCACCCGGTCACCGACCACGGGCAGGATGACGGTGTCCGCCTCCGGCTCGTCGATGTCACGTTCGATCACCGAGGGCGAGGACACCGCGAGCGCCAGCCCACCCCAGGTGACGGGGGACATCGGTGCTGCCCGTGTGCCGTCCCGCGCGGTGCGCAGAGTGCGGAGCCGTCGTTCGTCGTGCTCGATCATCGGGTCGCCTTCGGGTCTGCTCGCAGCCTCGGGTCAGGCTGGTCCCCGGACCGTACTGCCGCTCGGGCATCGGTTGCGAGGGTTCCTCGATGACTTTGCGGGAAGCAGCAACGCTGCAGCGGCACCGCTGTCGAGTGAGCGTGTCGACCGGCACGACGGCCCGTTACCGTGAACGCACGAGTGCGCAGCAGCAGCGGCGGAACCCCTGGTGGGCGGTTGCCCTCGTGTTCGTGTTCGGCGGGTTCCTGTCCCTCGTCGCCGGCAGGATGCTGCCGTGGCAGGACCAGGACCGTCAGGATCCCGACTCCTGACGCGGACGCCCGAGTCTCGCGCGCGCTGCCCCGAGTCTCGGGCTGAGCGACGGGGCTCGGGGCTCGGAGCGCGAGAACGGTCGCTCAGCCCGAGACTCGCCCAGCCGTGCCAGCGCCGGCCGCGCCGGCCGCGCCAGCGGCGCCGGCCGCGCCGGCCTGCCGCCGCGCTGCCGCCACCGGGTCCACCGCGAACACCGCCGCCACGATCGAGAGCACCGCGTACACCCCGAGGTACCCGCACAGGATCCACGGCGAGCCCCCACCGAGCTCGACGAACACGGCCGCGAGCAACGGCGTCAGCCCCACCGAGAAGATCGACCCGATCTGGTACCCGAGCGACATCCCCGAGTAGCGCCGACCGGTCGGGAACTGCTCGGCGAACCAGGCGGCCTGCGGCCCGTAGATGCTGTCGTGGAACACGCACATCCCGATCAGGGCGACGAGCGGCAGGAGCACGAGCGGTCCCGCGTCGAGGAACGCGAAGAACGGCCAGATGAGCACCGCGATCCCGACAGCAGACCAGATCGTCAGCACGCGTCGGCCGACCCGGTCGGAGAGCCAGCCCCAGAACGGCGTCGACACGAGCGACACCGCGGAGATGACGAGCACGGCCTGGAGCCCTGCCGCCGACCCCGCCTCGCCGCGCTTCGCCAGCAGGTACGTCAGCGAGTACGTCGTCAGGATCGAGTAGAGCGCCGGCTGCACGAGCCGGAGGCCGGCGGTGACCAGGATCGCCCGCGGGTGGCGCCGGATCGCCTGCCAGACCGGGAACCGCTCGATGTTCCCGGAGGCGCGCAGCTCCTGGAACACGGGCGCGTCCTGCACGCCCAGCCGGATCACGAGCCCGACGGCGACGATCACGGCGGAGAACAGGAACGGCAGCCGCCAGCCCCAGGCCAGGAACACCTCGTTGCCGAGCACGGTGCGCACGAGGGTGAAGACACCGGTCGCGAGCAGCATCCCGCCTGCCGAGCCCATCTGCGTGAACGCACCGAACAGGCCGCGGTGCCGGACGGGCACGTGCTCGACGGACAGCAGGGCGGAGCCGCCCCACTCCGCCCCCGCGGCGACGCCCTGCAGCAGCCGGAGGAACACGAGCGCGACGACGGCACCGACGCCGATGGTCGCCGCCGAGGGGACGACACCGATCAGCGTCGACGCGACCCCCATCAGCACGAGGGACGCGACGAGCAGCTTCTTCCGCCCGATCCGGTCACCCAGGTGACCGGCGATGATCCCGCCGAGCGGGCGTGCGACGAAGCCGACGCCGTAGGTCGCGAACGACGCGATGACCCCGACGGCCGGGGTCACGGAGGGGAAGAAGGTGGGCGCGAAGACGAGCGCCGACGCGGTCGCGTACAGGTAGAAGTCGTAGTACTCGACGGTCGTGCCGACGAAGGACGCCAGCGCGACACGACGGCGGGTCGCGTTGGTGGACGGTGCGGTGGAACGGACTGGAGGCGCGGCTGCGGTTGTCGGGTTCGGCACCCTCAGGAGCATGGTCGGGTCCGGCACCGCGGGGAACACCCCGCGTAACGCGAGGTCACGTCATGGCCTCCCGTGACGCCAAGACGGGGAACATGGACCGCATGAGCGATGCACCGAACCGCCCGCTGCGCTTCGCGGCCTTCGTCATGAACACGACGTCGCACATCCAACACGGCCTCTGGCGGCACCCGGACGCCCGCCAGACGGACTTCGACGACGTGACGCTGTGGACCGACCTCGCGAAGACGCTCGAGCGCGGGAAGTTCGACGCGATGTTCTTCGCGGACGTCGTCGGCACGTACGGACCGGCGCGCGGGGACTACTCGACGAACCTCCGTGAGGGGCTCCAGATCCCCTCGAACGACCCGTCGGTGCTGCTGTCCGCACTCGCCGTGTCCACGGAGCACCTCGGGCTCGCCTTCACCTCGAGCGTCATCCAGTCGCACCCGTTCGACTTCGCCCGCAAGGTCTCCACGCTCGACCACATCACCCGCGGCCGGATCGGCTGGAACGTCGTCACGAGCGCGCTCGACAGCGCCGCCCGGAACTTCGGGCAGGACCGCCTGGAGGAGCACGACGAACGCTACGTCTGGGCCGAGGAGTACCTCGAGGTCTGCGCGAAGCTCTGGGAGGGCTCGTGGGAGGACGGTGCCGTCCTGAAGGACCCGGTGCTCGGCTACGCGGACCCGGCGAAGGTGCACCGCATCGACCACCACGGCAAGCGCTACGACGTGCAGGGCCCGCACCTGTCGGCACCGTCGCCGCAGCGCACGCCCGTGCTGTTCCAGGCCGGATCGTCGCCTGCGGGCCGGGCCTTCGCCGCGCGGAACGCCGAGGCCCAGTTCATCCTCACCTCGAACCGCGACGCCACCGAGCAGCTCATCCGCGAGACCCGCGACCTCGCCGAGGCGGCCGGTCGGCAGCGGGACGACATCGCCTTCTTCCTCGGGCTGACGTTCGTCACCGGGTCCACCGAGGCCGAGGCGAAGGCCAAGGAAGCCGAGATCGACGAGTACCTCGCGGCCGACGGGTTCCTCGTGCACTCCAACCTCGGCTTCGACCCGGACACCGGGGAACCCCTCGACCCCGACACACCCCTGTCCGAGGTCCGCACGCACGCCGGGCAGTCCCACCTGCAGTGGCTCCGCGAAGCCGCCGGCGACCGCGAGCCGACCATCGCCGACCTCGCTCGACTGTCGGCCAAGCTCCGCGCCCGGGTCGTCGGGACGCCCGAGCAGATCGCCGACGAACTCGCCGACTGGCAGCGCGCCGGCGTCGACGGCGTGAACGTCATCAACTGGACGCTCCCCGGGTCCTACGAGGAGTTCGTCGACCACATCGCGCCGACCCTGCAGGAGCGCGGACTCATGCAGTCCGAGTACCGCCAGGGCACCCTGCGCGAGAAGCTCTTCGGGCACGCGCAGCTGCCGGACACCCACCCCGCGCGGCGGTGGCGCGGTGCCTTCTCCGGTGGCGCGAGCGGCACTGCGGACGCGGTCCGTGCCGTGGAGGTGACCGCATGACGGCGGCGACCACCGACGACGGACGCGGGACGGGCCTCCCGGCCGACCGCCTGGCCACCCTGCGGGCGCGCTTCGCACCCGTGATCGCGACCATCCGCGACGGCGCGGTCGAGCGTGAGCTCGCCTCCGGCACCCCCGGTGACCGGCCGATGCCGCACGACGAGGTCCGTGCGCTCGCCGATGCCGGCTTCGGACGGCTGCGCGTGCCGGAGGACCGGGGCGGGTTCGGCGTCACGCTCGTCGAGCTCGTGCACCTGGTGGCGGACCTCGCGGCAGCGGACTCGAACATCGCGCACCTGTGGCGCGGACACTTCGGGTACACCGAACTCGTGCTCCTCCGGCCGTCGTCGGCAGAACGGGACGAGTGGCTGCAGCGGATCGTCGACGGGGCGATCGTCGGGAACGCGACCTCGGAGCGGACCGGGACGACGCTGGCGGACATCTCGACGACGGTGACGCCTGCTGGCGATTCCCTGCGTCTCGACGGGCGGAAGTTCTACTCGACGGGCACGCTCTACGCCGACTGGATCTACCTGGCGGCGGACCGCTCGGGCGACCGCGTCACGTTCGCGGTGCCCGTCGACGCGCCGGGAGTGACGAGCGTCGACGACTGGGACGGGTTCGGCCAGCGGCTGACCGCGTCCGGCACGACCGTCTTCGAGGGCGTGCCGGTCGACCCCGCCGTCGTCTCGGCGTACAAGGACGCGCCGCTGTCGCACATCCAGGCCTTCTACCAGCTGTACCTGCTGGCCGTGCTCGTGGGGATCGGGCAGGCCGTGTCCGACGACGCCGTCGCCTTCGTCCGGCCACGGACCCGGACGTACATCCACGCCAACGCCGCCCGCCCGGGTGACGACCCGCAGGTGCTCGCCGTGCTCGGACGGTTGTCGGCGGGTGCGTTCACCGCTCGGTCGCTGGTCGTCGCCGCGGCCGGGATGCTCGACGAGGTGGTGGCGACGAACGTGCCGGGGACCGGCGTGGACCACGCCCTGCTCGACGCTGCGGAGAACGCCGTCTACCAGGCGCAGATCGAGATCGGGCCGCGGGTGCTCCGGTCGGCGTCCGAGCTGTTCGAGGTCGGTGGGGCCTCGGCGGCCGATCGCACCCGGGCGCTCGACCGGCACTGGCGGAACGCGCGGGTGGTGGCGTCGCACAACCCGGCGGTCTACAAGGAGCGGCTCGTGGGGGAGTACGCGCTGCACGGGCGGGGGCCGGTGGACGCGTGGGAGAAGTACCACGAGGTGGGGCCGACGCGGTTCTGAGGGCGGCGCGCGCGGCCGCGGCGCTGGCGCGCTGCGCTGGCGTGCTGCGCTGGCGGGCCGCGCTGGCGCGAGTCTCGGCCTGCGCGACGGTTCTCGCGTCCCGGGGCCCGAGATCGGTCGCCCCGTCCGAGTCTCGACCGCCGCCCGGCGAGTCTCGGGAGCGGCTACGCCCAGCCGAGCTCGTGGAGACGCTCGTCGTCGATGCCGTAGAAGTGCCCGATCTCGTGGACGAGTGTGGTGTGCACCTCGTCCTTGAGCTCCTCGAGCGTGTCGCACTCGGCGAGATGCTGCTTCCGGAACACCACGATCCGGTCCGGGAGCTCGCCGAAGCCGTACTGCCCGCGCTCGGTCGCCGCGATGCCGTCGTACACGCCGAACAGGTCGGACCCGTCCTCCGGTTCGTCCTCGACGACGAACACCACGTTGTCGAGCCCGTCGACCATCTCGTCGGGGAGCAGGTCGAGTTCGTCGGTCACGAGCTGCTCGAACTCGTCGAGGGACATCTCCATCACGGGGACGATCGTGGCACAGGTGCCTGGTCACTTCCGGAACGACGAAAGCCCCGATCCAACGGACCGGGGCCTTCGTCTTGGGGTGAGTAACGGGTCTCGAATCAGTAGGTGCTGGCCACTGATTGGACCGCTCCTTCCCCGTGTTCATGCGGATGTGCAGGGTTTGAGAAGTATGTTCAATTGTCGCCAAAAGTAGGCCAAATTCGCGTGTCTTCGTAGCCTGGGCTACACCCTCAGCCTACGGCACATGGAGCGTTCCACGCAGGGTGAGAGCCAAACCCGGTCACGATTCTCCCCTGGGGGTATGTAGCCGAAGCCCCGTTGGGTCTACTCGAGGTAGTCGATGGTGGTCAGCGTCTTGTCATCGGTGACCTTGACGGTGCACTGGAAGCTCGAGCGCAGCATCGCACCGAAGCTGTTCTCCGAGTCAACAGTGCCGCTCACCGTGTACGGGCCAGTGCCGGACACATCGTCATCGAAGTCAGCAGTCGAAGGTGACTTCAGAGCATCCTTGATCCGGTTCTCGCACGCGATCTGTGCCTCCACGCTGTCATCGGCAGTCGACGAACCACCGCCGAATGCTGCCGAAATCGCAAGGATGACGACGATGACGAGGCCACCGAGCACAGGCACTCCGCAGCAAACCCATCCGAAGAACTTGAAGGTGGGATCTACTTTGCCGGGAGACAGCGGGGGATTGGGCGGGAGCTTGTCAGTCACAGGAGGAACATAGACGACTGCTCAGGTACCGCGCGCACCCCGAACGCGGGTCACGACAGCGCGCGAGCCAACTCGTTGGTCAGCATTCCCCTGGGCGACCGGCCGTAAGTGCGGTCTCCGAGGCGCTGCACGCACATGGCTCGGTAATCGTCGATGACCTCCACTGTGACGCCCAGTTCTTCGGCGATGTGGAACGCGTCCTCGCTGACGTTCTCCGCCTCGGCGTAGTCCAACGGGTGCACGAGCAAGTACGCGGCGTACGCACGAGCCTGGCGCTCGACAGTGCTGTCCCTGCCGCCGCCGCATGTGTGGCCGTGGTGGACGTGGCCGAGCTCGTGCGCGACGACAGACCGCTGCTCGCAGGGAGTCAACCCGAGGTCGATACAGATCCGATCTGCATCGGCGTCGTAAAAGCCGTTGGCATCATCGATGTGCCACATCTCGATGCGTACGCCGTACTGCGTAGCCAATCGAATCAGATCCCTCAACGCTTACCCCTCATACGTCGGCCGGCGGCTCGCTCGACTTCGTCTCGCCCCTGTGCGCGGCCTTGCTTCCTGCCTCGATGTGCTCGGCGAACGCGGACATGTTCTCGTCTTCGTAGTTGTCATCCTGCAACCCGGCGCTGACATCGACCAGTCGCAGGCGCACTGCGCGGGTCTCGACCTCTGGCTCGAGCGTGCCGCGCTCGATACGACCGATGAACTCTTCCGGGTCTTCGCCGATGTACAGCGCGAAGTTCTCCACGTCGTTCAGTGTGAACTCGAACCTCTGGTTCAGGCGCTCCCGTGCGTACTTCTCGGACATGTTGATCGTCCGCGCAAGCGCGCGCCCGGACATCCCTCGCTGCTTCATCTCGGACCTGATCGCCACGGCGACCAACTTTGCGAAGTGTCCGGGTTCGTCCTTTTCATGTCCTGCCACGGCTACATAGTGCCCTCACGAGACGCAAATTGCAACTCGCGAGACGCGACACGCCCAAACGGTGCTTGCAAGTGCGGCTCGCGAGACGCACACTGTCTGCATGACGACTTCACCCGACGCAAAGCGGCCCGGGCCGTCACTTCAGGATCGTGTGGCTACACGGGTCCGGGAGCAGATGGCAGGGGCCCGTAAGACCAACAAGCAACTGGCCGAAGTTCTCCACGTCAGCGAACGCGCAGCGATGCGACGTCGCCTCGGCGAAGTGGAGTTCAGCCTCAACGAGCTCGAGACGGTTGCGAACTGGCTCGGCCTCAGCATCTACGACCTCATGACGACGAGCAGGCTCGCCGCCGCGTCATGACGAACGAACCCGACATCAGTCGGAAGGAGTTGGCCCTGGCGCTCGGCGTCTCGACCGACACCATCCATCGCCTCACACACAGCGGAGACATCCCCTACATCCGACCGGGGCGCATCTACCGCTACCGCCTCTCCGAAGTGCGAGCGGCCCTCCGCCCCGACCAGACAGACACCTGGGCACCACCCAGCCGCAAGAAGACCAGGAGGACGGCATGAACAGGATCACTCCGTTCCAGTACGCCGGACAGCAGGTCCGCACGGTCCTCGTCGACGGGGAACCGTGGTTCGTCATCGCCGACATCGCGAAGGTGCTCGGTCTGACCAACCCAACTGTTGCTGCAAACTCGCTTTTCGAGGATGACCTAAGCACTACTGAGGTCATCGACTCGTTGCGCCGCACTCAGACCGCTCGCATCACGAACGAGGCCGGCATGTACCGGCTCATCTTCCAATCGCGAAAGGCGGAGGCGCAGGAATTCCAGCGCTGGGTGACGCACGAGGTGCTGCCGCAGATTCGGCGCACTGGTTCGTTCCACCAGACGGAGGTGGAGCACGCGTTGCCGCAGTCCTACGCAGATGCCCTCCGCGCACTTGCCGAGACGGTAGAGCGGCAAGAAGCGCTCGAGGCAAAGGTTGCAGCGGACGCTCCGAAGGTTGACGCATACGACCAGCTGATGGACGCGGACGGCTTCTACTCGATGGAAGCGGCAGCGAAGATCATCGGCGTTGGACGGAACACGTTCTACGAGTTGCTGCGTCAGGCAGGCATCATCCGTCCTGCTTCACGTCTCCCGTACCAGCGGTACATGCACCACTTCAAGATCGTCACCGGATCACGTCCGGACGGTCGCGGCGGTTTCAAGCCGTACGAGACGACGAAGATCCGCCCGTCTGGGCTTGGCTTCGTTCTTCCGAAGGTCGCACCGGGCTTCAACGTCCGAGCACTCACTTCGTAGGGCTTAACCCCTCACATTCTTCCGATTTGCGCGCCTCACGGAGGGCGCTAGTCGGCGCGCCCAAAAACAGGCGCACAACTACATACGTCACGAAGAGCCCCTACTCGACGAGTCGGCTTCGACGCGTGACGGCGACACATACGGCCCCTAAGCCCACCAGGTCAGACGTTCAGGTGGGGCGGGGGGCGTGGAAAGTCCGGCCGGTAGATCCCGGCGGCAAACACACACTTTGGTCAGCAGTACGGCGTCCGTCACCGGACAGTCACCCCATGGGTGAAGACGGGCCGCTACACCACCGCACACGAGGGCTACCGGGCCTGGCGGATGAGGACGGGCTGACCAGGCTCCGACCAGCCCTGAATGGGTGCGTGATCGAATCGCGCCGGAGCCACTGAGCACCGGAGTTGACCCGAACCTCCGCCGGCGCTCTTCAACGCACACGAACAACCCGACGAAGGGGAAGACATGGAACGCGCATTGCACGCGGACGACCACAGCTTGCACCCGCAGCCGTATTGGTACGTGAAGCGGCATGGCGGTGTCTACGGCTGCTACAGCACTGAGGCTGAGGCGGTCGAGCACCGCAAGGCAGTGAACAAGAAGTACCAGACCGATGAGTACTACGTCGAGAAGGAGCGGACTCGTGATTGAGATGAATGCCAGAGCAACTGACCCGTCCGAGTCCGCAGCCGCTTTCGACCCGGTTCAGGCGCACGTAATCATCGAGGCTGTGTCGTGGCTTTACACGCTCGGCCCGAAGTCGGATGAGCAGATCGCCGACGCCTACTTCCGCCACCTTGACGGGTTCAACTGGCCCGTCTGCGACTGGGAATCGGTCCGCAAGCGTTGCTCGGATGCGCGCCGGCTTGACAGGCGCATTCAGAAGGTGGGCACGACGAAGAGCTCACACGGGAAGACCGTGGGCGTGTATGGATTCACGGAGGTGGCGGCAGCATGACGAACAACAACTCCGGCACCGCGGTCGACATGTACGCCCGCTACTTCCCTGGTGAGCCGTACACGACCAGTTTCGAACCGACGCCGGAACAGTCAGCGGCAATGGTCCGTCTGACGTCAGCGCACACGCAGAACAACACGGAGGCCGAAACGCTGCTGATGATGCTCGGTGTCATCCCGTCCGAGTCAGCATTCAACCCGACTGCACGTGACGCGTGGACGAAAGCGAAACCGACCGTCACCGAATCCGGTACTTGCAAGAACGGCCATGCTCGGGCCCGGTACACCTTCATCAACAGTGCCGGCGCTCGACGGTGCCGTGAATGCCACCGAATCTCGAAGCGGGCGGGTGTGTTGCGGACACGAGAGAGGAAGACAGTATGAGTGTCGTCGTCACGGGTTGGCCGCTGATTGTTCTGGCGATAGTCGCAGGCGCGTTCGCGGTACTCGGCATCGTTTATGGCATCGTCTGGCTTGATGTTTGGCGTATCAAACTCACCGATCCGGAGCGTTACGCAGCGTTCCGTGATCTACGTCGAGCACGAAAGGGGGAGCGATGACCACCCCCACCCCGGAGCAGATGCGTGCGCTGGCGGACGGACCAATCGCGACGTCGAGCGAGAAGCCCAGCGACGTCATGCCAACGATGCACGACGTGCGTGCCGCTCTCCGTGCCGCAGCCGATTCAGTAGACCAGTGGATTCGCGTGGCGGCGAAGCTGAGCGACCGGATCGACGAAGCACCACACGGGCGTCTGTGCGGATCCTTCAGTTGGAACAGCAACGGCACCGGATGGGATCACAAGCCAGAAAACTGCAACTGCTGGAAGTCGGACGCGCTGTGACCACGCAGCTGCCTTTCACCATGTCTAAGCATGCGGTTGACCGCGCCTTGGAGATGAATGTGGACGGTGTGGAGATTCGCGCCTGCTACGACCGGCCAGAAGACGTGCTGTGGAGTCGCAAGTACTCGTGCTGGTGGTTCGTACGGGGCCGCATCACGTTGTCAGTCAGCGAAGACCGGGCATGCGTCATCACCGTGCTCTGGTCCAGCGCTCACGACTGGCGGGCTGATTACGCACGCGGCGGTGACCTCACAGGCCGCGAACGACGATCACGAACAGACATGGCATACCTGCCAAGGAGAAGGACATGACCGAGCAGCAGTACCGCGTCATCGCGGACAGGGACAAGGGTGACGACATGGACGCTGCCTGGTGGGGGCAGGCTACGGGCGATCGCATCACGGAAATCGTAGTCGGCCCGGGCGAAACCCGTGTGGACCGCATCGAGCGGCAGGTGCCGACCACCGACGAATCACCGCGGCGTTCGTTCATCGTGACTCCGAACAGCGACCGTTACGAAGCGTTCGACATCGAAGACGCGCTAATCAACTCACGCTCGTTCCTGCCGGAAGGCGTTCGAGTGCAGCCGTCCCCGCACCCGCCGACGCGCGAGCAGATCGCGGAGGCAATCCGGAACAGCGACTGGGACTCGCTCGGCAACTGGGATGCCGAGCCCGAGCGGATCAAGGACGACTACCGCAAGAACGCCGACGCTGTTCTCGCCCTGATTCAGAACGGAGCCGACCGATGATCAGCAACCCGGAGCCCGTGGTCGCCAAGATCGGCGACACGATCACCTGCCCTGGGTGCGCTGAGCAGGTCACGCTCGACTGGGCGGATGGCTGGCGCAACGACAACGGTTTCACCTGCAACCCACCGACGATGACCCACTCGTCGTTCATCGACACCATCAGGAGTGACCGTGGCTGAGCCGACTGAGCGCGTCCACGGCGACCACGTACACGTCAACTGCTTCGTCTGCGGATGGGCTCACGTGAAAGGACTCGACTGTGAATACGCCTGCTACGCCTGAACGGACCGTGCAGGTGCCGGTGTCGCTGATCGAGCGGGCCATTCAAGCGCTCGGCGTCATCTATGACGACTCAATCTACCCCGATGTGGTGACGGAGTTGACCGCCCTGCTCTCGCAGCCGAACCCGACCGTCGATCTGGACCGGACGCCATGCTCGGCCGAGACGTACTCGTGGGACCACTTCCGCCCCGAGCAGGTCGATTCCTATTGGATCACGTGTGACGTTCTTGGACCGCACGACGAGCACCAGGACGAGCACACAGGGCTGACCTGGCGCGACCCGTCCACGATCCGCGACGTGACCTCGCCGAAGGAGAAGCCATGAATCCCCGCAGACACTCCTTTGCATGGTTCGTCCGTGAAGCCACCCGATCGTTGATCGCGGTGGCTTTTCTCTTCGGGCTGCTGATGCTCGGCTCAGTGTTTGGGCAGGTGTCATGAACGAGCTTCCCTGGCGTTGGGTGTACGACCCGCCGGCACGTGAACAGGTGGAATTGACCGTCCATGAACGGGTCGTCTGGTGGGCGATCTGCAACAACGAGGAAGTGCTGCGATGAACGACATTCAGAAAGCCCGCGACGTGCTCGCTAAGTGGCGGGGAGGATCAACGCCAGGGCCATGGAAAGTGCGCGCCGAGTCGCCAACGATGGGCGGTTCGGAGTGGACAGTTCGCACAGACGGTGTGCCGGGTATCCGGATGGGCGTCCACGAGTATCAGCACGGCAGCACGAACCTTGACCTGATCGTCGGTACCGCGGGCAACCCGGAACTGCTCGACGCGATCGAACTGATCCTGGTCGAAACGCTTCAGGATGACGAGCAATTGGTTTCAGGGCTGATGCTCGCCGCCGCGCTCATCGCCGCCGACGAACGGATGAATCAATGATGTCCGAACGTGAGTCGTTCCGTGAGCCGCCCATCATCTTGTCCGATGGGCGGCTTCTCGTTTGGGCGGACGGCGAATGGATGGCGTTCCTCCGCGACGGTAAATCGTGGACAACCGGCGTACTCGACAGCAGAGACGTGTCCCAACTTCTGCAGCATTTGCCGTTGCTGGCAGACAACACGCTGCACCTATTCGACGACCAGGAGGTAACAGGATGACCGCGCAGGTTTACACGAACTGGGCAAATGGAGATGGATATTGGCCCGCAAGTTTCGACGCGGATGAGGCTGGGTTCATTCGAGGCGTTGGTGAATTGTGGCACCGAGTTGCAGAGAGGAAGCGCCGCGATGGATGACGAACCCCTCTTCCAATCCGCCGACTACGACTTCGAAATGTTCGACGATGGCTCGTGGAAGTGCTGGTCTGACGGTGTGGTCGTCGCTAATGGTGCGTTCAGTCGCCGTGACCTGTCGAACCTGGCCGAAGACGTACTTCGCATTGAGAGATCCAAAGTCGGCATGTACGACGACGATCGAATCGAGGCGCACTGATGCTCCCTCTTCCATACGGCACAAAGGTGCGAGTAACCAACTCGATGCTCTACACCGGCCGCGTAGGGACCCTGAAGCCGAACAGTGGGCACCCTGAAGATTTCTGGGACTACAACGTCGAGCTATCAGACCGGACGATCGGCGCGACACGGGATCAAGTTGAGGCGGTGGTGCACTGATGCCGACCTACATCCGCTGGTACGAATGCGACTGGTGCGGGAAACAATTCGAGGCCTGGTCCGACGCCGAAGCATGCGAATGGGACCACGAATACGCGAAGGAGCAGACAGCATGACCAGTAACGCACAGGCCGCTCTTGCCGCCGCACTGCACACCGGCTACACGGAAATAACCACATACGGGGATGGACGCAGCGTCACGCCGCGAGTGGAGAAGACGTTCAAGCCAGAGCACATCACCGCCCACGCAGAGCACTTCCTTAAGTGGCTCGACGAAAAGGACGGCCAGCAGGAAGAACACGCATCTCTCGAGCAGCGCGTCAGTCGTTTGGAGCAAAAGTCGTGACCGGCACGTTCTGCACCGGGTGGGACCGTTTCGATCCCGACGAATGGGTCATCATGCCGAACTGGTGGCAGCGGATGCGGATGATCTGGCAGCTCAGGAAGGAGATGCGGACATGGTGAAGCAGCAGTTCTTTTTCATCGATCCTGACCGAATCAACAAGCCGCGCAACGGGGTCGCCTCGGTCTACATCGATTGCTGGTGGAGCGTCGACAGCGAAGGTCGGGTAGCCCTGTATTCGAACGGTAGGCAAGCGTTCGGTCGTCAGCCGGTGTCGCCTCAGTGCAACACCGAGCGGGCAGTGGCAGAGCGCCTGAGTGCGCGACTCGGATTCATTTCTCCGGTTCAACAACTTCCGGTCGTCTACCTTGCCTGGACCGAACCATCCGGTCCCTGCCTTCTACCCACCGATTTGGAGCACGCGGTCAAGAAGGAGGCAGCGTGAAGCTCGCCAATGAGATCGTTTACGACGTCACCGAGCGCGAGTACCACGCACACCGCGCCCTGAGCTCGACCGGTGCACGGCGGCTGCTCGAGAGTCCCGCACGCTTCAACTACTGGCGCACGCACCAGGGGCCAGGCAAGCAGTCGTTCGACGTCGGCACAGCAGTACACACGAAGGTGCTCGGTGTCGGCGCGGGCACGATCGCCTACCCAGCCGAGCACGTCACCGCCTCCGGATCAGTCAGCACGAAAGCCGCGACCGTCGCATGGGCCGACGAACAGCGAGCCAACGGACTTACACCCATCGCGCCGGCACAAGCAGCACGAGTCGACGGTATGGCTGAAGCAGTCCTCGCCCACCCGACCGCACGCGCACTGTTTGAGCAGCCCGGCCACTCGGAAGCGTCCGTGTTCGCCACCGACGAGGACACCGGCGTCGAGATACGGGCACGGTTCGACTACCTGCCCGACCTCTCGTTGGACATGCCTGTTGCGGTCGACCTGAAGACCACGGCAAAGCTCGCCTCAGCCGAGGGTTTCGCCAGGACGGTCGGCTCATACGGGTATGACGTGCAAGAGCAGTTTTACCTCCGTGCCATCGAGCAGGCAGGCCACGACGCCCCACGCTTCCGCTTCGTGGTCGTCGAGTCCGATGCACCACACCTTGTCGCAGTCCACGAACTCGACGTCGAGTGGCAGCAGATGGGTGCCGCGAAAGTGCAGAGAGCGCTCGAGCTATATGCCGAATGCTCCCAGTCCGGCGTCTGGCCCGGCTACCCCACCGAAACACAACTACTCAGCCCGCCCAACTACCTCGTCTACGCACATGAGGACGAGTACGGGCCGCTGCACGAAGAAATCAGGATCTGATGCCGATTCCGACGGGGCTTTCATCTCAGGCAATCCACGGACACGGGAATCATCATCCGTGGGACCCAAGTGACCTACTCCGATGCGTCCGTTACTGCAGCGGTTACCTCACCACGGAGCAGCTGCGCGAACGAATGGCCGGACGCTCGATTGAGTGGGACCGCCTGCTACCGGAGTGGGACAACCTCACTGCGCTTCTCGCCCAGGAGATGCGTGACCGAACCGATGGAACTGCGCCGCTCACCTACCGGGCAATGAAGCGAGTCCTTGCGGACGGTGTGACTTGCAAGTCATGCAGTGGCTCCGGCCGCTCGGGGCCTTGTTCGAAGTGCAAGGGCACAGGTCATCGGAGCGGCGGGACCTGCCGAGCAGCCGACTGCATTCGCGGCTACAACGTCTGTCCAGACTGCCGTGGCAACGGCTACAAGAAGAAGGAGGCCTGAGATGGACCTGTCACAGACCATTGTCCCCAAGTCGGACCAGGTGAACGCTGACGACCTCATTGCTGGTCCGGTCACCGTCACCGTGCAGGAAGTCGTCGCAGGCAGCGCAGAACAGCCCGTCGACGTGCGCCTCGTCGAATACCCGGGACGGGCGTACCGACCGTCCAAGTCGATGCGCCGCGTCCTCGTCAGCGCATGGGGGGCAGAAGCATCCGCGTACGCCGGACGCAGACTCACGCTCTACCGCAACCCCGACATCACTTTCGGACGCGATCGTGTGGGCGGCATCGAGATCTCGCACATGAGCCACCTCGACAAGCCGCTCACCGTCGCACTCACCGCCACCCGAGGCAAGCGGAAGAACTTCACCGTGCAGCCGCTGCCCGACACTCCCCAGCGTGACTGGCTCGCGGAAGTGGAGCTCGCCGGCAACGACGTCGGCGCTCTCCGTGCACTACACGGGGCAGCACGAGCAGCCGGCGCATCAGCTGATGTGCTCGCACGCATCGAAGCAGCCGGACGTGCAGCACAAAAGGGTGGTGCAGATGCAGTGGACGCTTGACCTTCCCTACGAACGCCCACCACTCAACGCGAACCAACGCATGCACTGGGCGAGGAAAGCGGCTCTGACCAAACAGGTGAGGGCCGCTTCGTTCTACGCAGCCAAGTCAGCCGGCGTCCTCAAATGTGACAAGGTGCGCGTCACCCTCACCTGGTTCGTCCGCACAACGACACGTCGCGACGCCGACAACGTCGTCCCGACGCTCAAAGCGCTGTGCGACGGGCTCGTAGACGCCGCCGTAGTACCCGACGACACCCCGGACCTGATGGAGAAAGTCATGCCCGTCATCGTCTACCGGCCCGGACAGCAGTCAGGGCTGCAGCTGCACGTGGAAGAGGTGTGGACGTGAGAGCGCCCTGCTCTATCGATGGCTGCGAGAAGCCGTCCGCGGGCCGCGGTTGGTGCAGCACCCACTGGTATCGGTGGAGGCACCATGGTGATCCGCTGATTGCCCGTAAGGCCAAAGCTGCTCGACCAGCCGCTCGGTGTTCTGCGTTGGAATGTGACCGTGCCGCGTTCAGCAAGGGATGGTGCGGCATGCACTACGCCCGCAACTCCAAGCATGGGTCACCCTACGTGGTCCGTGCTAGCGGGCGACCCCTCGACGGCGCACACCCGAAGTACGCCGCCATCCACAAACGTCTAAATCGAGTACGTGGCTCTGCACGCGCGCACACGTGCGTCGACTGCGGTGGTCGGGCGCGTGAGTGGTCTTACGACAACCGCGACCCGCAGGAAGTGCGAGGGCAGGTAGGCCGCTTCGTATGCGCCTACTCGCTGAAGCTCGAGCACTACGAGCCGCGATGCACGCCGTGTCACCGCAAGTTCGACTGGCGCGAATCGAAGGGAGCAGCACATGCCGAAGCGTGAACACCTGGACGAAGTGATCGAGCGGCTGCAGCTCACGATTGCTAACTCATCGATCAACTGCGATCACGTCACAGTCAGCATCGGCGATCTCGAGCGACTTATCCATGCCTCCATTTGGGGCGACGACTGATGCCAGGAAGGAGAACCGATGGCGAAGGACGACAGGCTCTACGCCCGCTTTGACATCGCGATGGATGAGCACCCGAAGATCATGCTGCTGTCCGACGCTGGCTTCCGGGCTCTGGTGGAGGCGACGTTGTACTCGAGACGCCAACTCACGGACGGGTTCCTTGCTGCACGTATTGCTGAACGTAAGTGGGGCCTCGACGTCATCAGCGAGCTCACCGGCAACGACCCCGAGCGTCCGTCCTGGCATCCGCATGTGAAGGACGGCGTGGACGGCTACATGATCCACGACTTTGCGGAACACCAGACCACGAACGCTGATATCGAGGCGAAACGCGAGGCCGGGCGTAGGGGCGGGCTAGCAAAAGCTGCCAAGAGGGGTAGCACATCGCTAGCACCTGCTACGGATCTGCTAGAGCAAACCGCTAGCACCACCCCTAGTGCACCCCTAGCTATTACAGAGACAGAGACAGAGACAGAGACAGAGACAGAGACACCTACTTCTAACGAAGTAGGTGGAGGTGCGCGCAAGCGCGGCACCCGCATCCCCGAGCCATTCATCGTCGATGGAGCAATGAGGCAGTGGGCCGCGGAGAACACACCAGGCGTGGACGTCGACTTCACGACGGCGAAGTTCGTCGACTACTGGAGAGCTAAGAGCGGCAAGGACGCAGCCAAGGTGAACTGGCGATCGGCTTGGAACAACTGGCTGCGCAACGACTACCAGCGGCTACCCCAGCAGAAGCAGTCGCCGGCACAGAGAGCTGCGTCATTCGTCGGCACTTTCGGCACCGACGAACTTGCGATTGGAGGCAACGAGTGGACCTAGACGAAACCGCGAAGCTGCTGACCGTCATCGCCGCGTACGACAACCGCAACGTGCAACGCGAAACCGTCATCGTCTGGCAGCAAGCACTCGCACATCTCACGCTCGACGTCGCACAGCAGGCCGTGGTGCTCCATTTCAAGGATTCCACGGCCTACTTGCTGCCCGGGCATGTGAACGCTGCTGCACGGCGCGTACAGGACGCGTTGGAACGGCAGCAGCGACTATCACGGCCAGCACTCGAACCGGCCGTCGTCACACTCGACCGGGCAGCACACGAAGCCGAGTTCCAAGCAGCGCTCGAGAAGTACCGGAAGGAGCGAGCGAATGGGTGATCAACGAGACCGCGTGCCTGTATGGATCACGCGCTGGCCAGGTAAGCCAACATCGGGCCGCTCGGTTTACCGCGGGCGTGATTCCGGGGCGTGGTACTGGCAGTGCGACTTGCACCCGGATGAGGACTGGACGGACGAGTGGGGCATTGCGGACACCTGGGGCGAGGTCATGGCAGCTGCCATCGCTCACGCAGTGCACTGTTCGTTTGTCGCCGTTTCAGCAGGTTCCGAGAATGACCGATGACGCGTGGGCGAATTTCATCGCCTCCATCGACCCGTTAGCGCTCGAGCGAGAACGGATGCGCGTCCACGGCAACCTCGAGCACGAACGCCCCGGATCGCGGCAGGACCACGAGATGCGTCACGCACACCAATGGCTGAAACAGGAACGCATCCGAGTCACGACCGACGACGACATGGCCGGCGAGATACACCGGCTGCAACTCGCAGACGCCGACACCACCATCCGACTCCACACAACCGAGCAACACCAACAGGCCGAAGCGTCCATCGAGGCGTACCGGGCGAGAAAGAAGGCAGCATGAATGTCGGCGCAATGCGGTAAAATGAAGACGGCCCCAAACCGAGTGCTGGAAACACTCGCCGGGGCCTGACCCTGAATCAAGTACGAGTTGATCGGAGGGCTGCGATGAAGCGTAGCCGAAAAGTTGTGGATGAGGTAAGCCGTTTCTGGTCGAAGGTTGACAAGAGCGGAGACTGCTGGCTCTGGACCGCAGGGTTGCGCCTGGGCTACGGGCAGTTTCGGCGGACGCACGACCGCGGCAACCCGGCAGTTGCGCATCGCTACGCGTACGAGATCACCAAGGGCCAAATCCCTGCAGGCATGCAACTGGACCACCTTTGCCGTAACCGGGCATGCGTGAACCCCGATCATCTCGAACCGGTCAGTCAGCGGGTCAACATGCTCCGCGGGCTTCAGTCGCGGCTTGCAAACGGCATGGATGACAAGTGCGCTCACGGCCACCGATACACCCCAGAAAACACCTACCGGAACCCAAGCAGAGCATCGGACATCCGTTGCCGAGAGTGCTCGCGCATCCGCGATCGAGCGAGGCGTTCTGAGAAACGAAAGGCAGCCTGATGGCGAAGATCGAGTACACCGCGTTCGTGGAGGACTGGACGCAGAACAACCCGCAGCATCCTGACTGGGCGATGAAGACCGCCGAGCCGCACCGGAAGAAGGACGGCGACCAGTGGGTGACGACCGCACGGACATTCCGCACCGTGAAGGGTGGATACGCGAATGACCAGCCGGTGCGCATCGACTTCACCCAGTTCCGCAAGGGCGACCGCGTGGTGATCGCCGGCACTGAGGTCACAGAGGTGCGCGAGTCGAACGGCAAGAAGTACTACGACCTCGTAGTGAAGGCGACGAGTGTGCGCATTGCTGAGCAGAACGGTCAGCAGCAGCCCCAGTCCGCCCCCTACGCCCCGAACAACACCCCGGTGGGCAACCAGACGCAGAACGTGGGGAACGGGGCGCAGACGAGCTCCTGGCAGACCGCGGGAGACTACAACGATCCGACGCCGTTTTGACTCCTAGGAGGACTTCGATGAGTGACCGTTTGTTCGACTGGGACGACCGCAAGCGCCTGCTCGACTGGTGGTATGAAGGCCGACGTGAAGCCGAGTTGACGGATGGCCGAGAGCGAGTGCTGTCTGAGATCGATCTGACGTACGCGGGATTGATGCGCGTAGCTGAAGAGGTCGAAGCGGCAACCCGGGAAGTGTTCGAGGATGACGCATGATCTCCGACGCCTGCCCAACATGCGGTGACCTCTGCGGCATGCGCGAGTTCACCCGACCATACGAACAACGCGACGACTGGCTGGACGTACCAGTCGTCGTTGATCGGCCCGAAGAGGAAGATGAGTGACATGGCAACCTACAACCCCGTCTACCGCAACCGCATCGCCTACCTCGAGACCCTCGGCTTCTCCGCCGACGAGGTACCGACCGATGGCTTCCGTG
>Ga0308167_1001942_pt1 | contig 21086 bp, 17 predicted proteins | sample PhyCR1_2_FD_202138 | JGI IMG/M metagenome (GOLD analysis project Ga0308167, IMG submission 202138) | Phyllosphere microbial communities from UC Gill Tract Community Farm, Albany, California, United States - DLSLRC.R1 | ecosystem: Host-associated > Plants > Phyllosphere > Unclassified | place... | reverse complement strand
CCTTATCCGGACTTGAGCGAGGTGCAGGGTCAGGTCGCGGCCAAGCGCGCGTTGCTGGTGGCCGCCGCTGGCGCGCACAACCTGTTGTTCAGTGGCCCACCGGGAACAGGCAAGACCTTGCTCGCCAGTCGATTGCCCGGATTGCTGCCGCCGCTGGACGAGCGCGAAGCGCTGGAGGTGGCGGCCATCCAGTCGGTCGCTAGCCATGTGCCGCTGAAGAATTGGCCGCAGCGGCCCTTTCGGCATCCCCATCATTCGGCATCGGGTGCGGCGCTGGTGGGCGGGGGAAGTCGGCCGCAGCCAGGGGAAATCACCCTGGCGCACCATGGCGTGCTGTTTCTCGATGAATTTGTGGTTAGGTGAGCTTGTCAACAGTGTCTACAAATGACGACCGCTTTGTAGTCACGCTCAGCATTGAACCAGCGGTAGGGATCAACGGGCTTCTCTGCCCGTTTACGATCCCGAAGTGTGCTCAACCGAGCCTTCTCGGATCTCCAAAAAACAGCGCTTATTGGGTAGTCGGAGAAAAGGGAAATTGGGATTTCACATACGCGTGGTATGGCGCAAAGCCTCTAATCGGATTCTGCTCGCCTAGAGCATCCGCCACACTTTCGAGGCGCGGGAGTAAAAGCGACGGCTCATATTCGAGAGTTCTTGCCATCCGGTGTAGCTTCTCCAATGTGATATTTACCTCCCCCGCTCTATATATCCCATATAACTTCGATCGGCCTTTATAGTGGTCAACTGATCCCGCATACTGCGTTAAATTTTTCTTCGGCAACAGCAAGCGTCAACCAATCGTTGAACTGATGCGGCCTTTGCCAGATGTACCGTTGCATCATGATGCTGACCGATATCCTGCTGAGCGAATAACGCGCTCATGTAGTCAATTGTCGATATCACCTGATTACGAACGGATAGCTAGCCTAGAAAGCGCGCTGGAGATTAAAGATGGAAGATAATCAGTTACTCGAGCAATTACACCGCTGAATTTATAATGGAAACCCTATGGACAGGAGTTACTAAATAAAAGCACAGATAAAAAACGCCTTCCGGCTGTTACACAGGGACGATTCAAAAACTTAGCTCTAGGCGCTTATAGAACAATGATTAGACCTACCTTCGACAACTGAGCCAATCATGCCTACTAGCTCTCCAACTAGAAACTTTGTGAACATATCCTTTATAAATTAAAATCACACATGCTCTTCGGCGCCTCTATTCCTTAAAATATCTCAGTACAACTTCTATGGCGACATCAGAGCTGAAGACTGAGCCTCCCTCAAAAAACATCAGTAGGTTACTAACGCTCTGACGCCGTGTATCTATACGACCAGAAATCCTATTAGGGAAAAATCTTGCGAAGTGATACGCAGAGCCTTACTCCGAGCATTTTCTGGTAAAGGGAGCGGCATTCATGATCGTGCAGAAAAGTTCTGCGTACGATGAACTCATGAAATAAATCTGGGCAAGCGGTCTATGTGCTGAATTTTTATCCAACATTTCGACCTATCTATGCTTGGGCGAAGAGTATACTTAAGGCTAACACATGAATATCTTAAACGAGCCGTTAAATGGTAATATTTAGCAGCGAACAAGCTTAAAACGCAGATTTATGCCTCAGTATTAACGCTCATAGAGATTGCCGCTTGGAAGGGCTTCATACTCAAGACTAAATTTAATCTATCCTGTGTAAGATCACAGATAATACGTCGACAGCGGAGCCCACCAACATAAGCTCGTTCAACTCACCCAACCCCACATCTACTATGTTTACATGAATCACCATCGCCCCAGCTGCCTGAGCAATCTCAGGAATATCAGCAGCGGGCCTGACTATTCCGGACGTCCCTACAGAGACTAAAACATCGCAAGCTTGTACCTTTGAAACCGCACTTTTCCAGGCTCCAGATGGTAAGTCCTCACCAAACCATACGACACCGGGACGTAACCGACCGTTACACTTAAGGCAACGAGGCGGCTCAATCAGCTCACCTACTTCAGACACCTTTGTTTGTTCAGTCGTCAGATCCGCTGGTCTCTTGCAGGCAAAGCAGGCAGGCCTATCCAAGCTCCCATGCAGATGTATTACGTTTTCAGACCCAGCTCGTTCGTGCAGATTGTCGATGTTCTGAGTTATCACGGTAATCGTCCGGGCTCCTCCTCCTAAACGCGAGATCATTTCGTGGGCCGCATTTGGTAATGCTCTAGCGACTAGATTACGCCGCCATAAGTACCAGCCCCATACCAATGCAGGATTTTTTTTAAACGCTTTTGCAGTTTCTAATCTTTGAGGATCGTACATCTCTCAAATCCCGGTTAGCTTTTCTCGAAATGTCGGGATACCGCTTTCAGCGGAAATTCCTGCGCCGGTAAAAAACACAATTTTTCGAGCTGCTTTAAGCGCCGAAATTGCTATCTCTATATTACTCATGTGTAAACCTGCCCATAGGTCGAAACTGTAGCGCTTGAGTGCTAAATATAGAGTTGAGCTCATGCCTCATGATCATAACACGACTTCAATCTATTCTTAAACACGTGCTGGATACCCTACCTATTCCGCTTGACCAGCATCGCGCAAACAGTTTTATCATATGGCGAATACGTTCCGACGGAGAATTAACAAATGCTAGCTTCAGTAACAGTTCGCGGACTCAACCTTCAGCGTGCGCAAGCCGACTTAAGATTATTATTATTCCTCCCGGGCAAGCAACTCCAGTTCAAATATAGACACCTTGCTCGATTTGCCACAGCACTGCTTCTACATTAAAAAAGCCTATAGATGTCGATAAAAGTTTGCAAGGACATTGATAGTTGAGCCCGCGTACAGGTTCAACGAACCATAGCTCTGCTGAGCTTCTACTTCCCAACACTCGCTCAGCTATTATCAAAATCTGCTCTCGCCTCGCCAGAAAAAAGCCATATTGCATACTCCAGCAGTTTAGCGAGCATATTCTGCTTCTTGTGAAACCCTCAGGTTTGTACATTACTTAAGTCCTCGCTAGAGGTTTGGCGATCACGTCAATTCGTTAGCGTACGTCTGAGCGACAGGGTCTACAAGAAAGGGGCAACGCGGGACGGAGCTTCGCACCATCCCACGTACCCTCTTCCGATGCTCGGCAAATGCAATAGAGATATGTTTAGACATCATCTAAAGGTCGGATATTATTGCCCTTGTCAATATAACTTACGCGTACAAATTTTTGTAGTTATTAAATCACCTGAAAAGGCCATGACGATAAGCCTCATGCAAAATTAAAATGCGAATAAACCGCAGGCTTATGCTGCTCTACAAACTGATATATAAAATCGCCATACGCCTCACCTGCAATCATATTAAAAATAAATCCTGTGGTATAGTATAGTATTCAATTCGATGCACGATAAATTTGCTTTGTACCTGTTAGTGACTTCGCATCGAAATCTGGACGATTTGAGTCGTGATAGACCGCACCGCTTTCTACCTGGAATAGGCATGTCGCCACGTCATTACAATCAAATCCCATACTTAGGGATTGAAGACGTTCCATACACCACGATGCGCCTCCATTGATCCTACTTGGGGTGACGATTTGAACCTCTGAGACCCTAAAGGCCGCATCCTGCTTGCTCAGAAGTTCGGAAAGCCCCAATTCGTCGCTCAAGAGCTCCTCGGTGGAGACGACACTGCCATCCTGCCACCTCATGACGCTCACATGATACCAATGGGTGTTTAGCGACCTTGAGATGCTATTCCAATGCGCAAGGCCAATAACGAATAAACCTGGGGCACAAGCCATGTCATCTTCGTGAGTACAGAACATTCCTGGGTGTCCCAATCTCGTGCATCGCTTCGCGAAAGGGATGAGATCAGATTCCGTCGTCACGTTGCCCGGATTGCCGAACTACTGATAGTCACGGAGCTACCACTGCATCTCATCACTCAGGGCCTGCCACTACCGTCTGCTCGCATGAGCACCAGAGCACCGCCAGTGCAAGATGACGCCACTTAGGCGTCACGTTATCAATATATAGATTTGTTAGGCGGTACGCAAACGCGGCATACCGTCCCCTTTTAGGGGCCTAAAATGTCGCTACGCGAATCTTTTGGAGCGGTGCTACAGCTGCTCCGTACTCGAAAAGGTCTGACACAGAGTGATATCTCCAAGACCGTCGCCCAATCCCACGTTAGCCAGTTAGAGACCGCTAAGACTAGCCCTACCGTGGAGGTTATCTCCGATTTAGCGTCAGCGCTGGACATTCAACCTATGTCACTGCTTGCCTTGGCTCACGCGTCACATAAACGGAAGACCGCACGTGAAATGCTCATGGAGTCCATCGCTGAGCTGCACGAGCTAGAGTTGGCGGATGCTCCGCTACCGCTCAAATCGGAGTTGATAGTGACGCCAGCGATGGTAGAGGCTACCAGGAAGAGAAAGGCTGTCGAAGAGCTGAAGGCAAGGGGTCTGACCCAAGCTGAAGCTGCAAAGGAGTTAGGAATGGCGGAAAGCACGCTGAGACGACATTGGCATCAAACTGCTAAGGTGTAGTGGTCCAATGAAACCGGACACCCATTTAGGCGAGAATCCTCGCCACACAGAGGTGTTCGATGAGCAGACAACGACGTACCTTCACCCCCGAATTTAAGCGCGAAGCTGCCAGCTTGGTGCTTGACCAGGGCTACAGCCACGCTGATGCAGCCCAGTCGCTTGGGTTGTTAGAGTCGGCCTTGCGCCGGTGGGTCAACCAGCTCCAGCAGGACCGAGGCGGTGCCACACCGGCTAGCAAAGCGCTGACGCCTGAGCGGTAGAAAATCCAGGAACTGGAAGCCCGAATCAACCGCCTGGAACGAGAGAAATCGATTTTAAAAAGGCTACCGTGCTCTTGATGGCCGAGGAACACGAGCGTTCGCGTTAATCGATCAATTGCCGACTCAAGAGCCGATTGATCTGTTGTGCTCGGTATTTGAAGTAACCCGATATTGCTACTACGCGTACTGCCGGAAACGTCGGTATCAAAATGCCGAACGGGTGGTTTTGCGCAGCCGCGTGAACAGCTGTTTACGCAAAGCCGAAGCGCTGCGGCCAGCCGGAGCATCATGCTGATGATGAAAGCGGACCGCATGCAGATCGGGCGATTCAAGGTACGCAAGTTGATTCGCGAGATGAACCTGATCAGAAAACAGCCCGGTTCGCATGCCTATAAAAAGGCGACCGTGGAGCGACCTGATATTCCGAACGTGCTTGATCGAGGATTCACCGTCGCATCCCCAAACAAGGCCTTGTGCGGTGACATCACATACGTCTGGGCTGGAGGCCGATGGTACCACCAGTGACAAAAATCGGGAGTGCAAGGGTCAGGGTATTGACAACCTGGCATCCGGCGTTCTCGGCGGCATGGCTGGTTGCGCCATGATTGGCCAGTCGATCATTAACGTGAAGTCAGGCGGTCGGACACGACTCTCAACGTTATGCGCCGGCGTCTTTCTGCTTTTGATGGTTGTGTTTCTCGGCGAGTGGCTCTCCAGGATCCCAATGGCGGCGTTGGTAGCGGTCATGATCATGGTGTCCATAGGCACCTTCAGCTGGGACTCACTGCGCAACCTGAAACAGCATCCACTGTCGACCAACCTGGTTATGGTCGCAACCGTTGTCGTGGTCGTAGCCACCCATAGCGCTGTGCTTGTTCACCAGATACCGCATGTAGTCGCCCATACCAGCAATGCTCAACGCTTCTGCATCAACGGGGCTAGCAGGCGGGGTCGCGGTATCGAAAGCGTTTCCGACATCGATGCTTGGGAAGCTGCTCAAAACCTGAGAGAGCCGAGAATTGCGGCCTGGCGACATCTCGCGCTCTGCATCACGCAATGGTTTCAGGTACGCAGTGGCGAGCAGAAGACGGGCCCCTGCATCCAGGGACGGCCCTTCCCCGTTCTCTCCGGAACGCACTGAAACATCCACCCATCTGCGGGTGAGCGTTGAGCCTTGGACGCGCGTGGCTGACCAATGGATGTGCAGCCGACCTACGCTGTTCTTGTAGGTAACATACTCAGCGAACGCACCCAGTTCGGCCTTACTCAAACCATCTAATGTGCACCTCAACGTAATGGTGCTGGCCTGAGCTCCGCTGTCATCGATATGGAAGTCTTCTAGTTGCAGCTTCAGGTATTCGGCATCACGAGTTTGCAGTACATACCGGATCGCATCGATGACTGCCGTTTTACCTGCATCATTTTCCCCAACCAGCGCGGTGACACCTGGGTTGAAGGTGACCTGCAAGCCATGGTTGGCCTGGCCAAACTGGCGGAAATTGTCTAGCTTCAAAACAGATAGGTACACAGCGACGCTCCCTGTTACTCATGACGAGACAGGGACGCCTATCTTGGCCGTTTCTGCCAACGCAGTGCATCCCTGATGACTGGTAGCTTTATGACATGATCTAGCAGACGAAACCATTCTCTTGGGATGACTGTCCGCTACTGGCCGTTAGCTGTTACCTCAGTAAGGGCAGCTTCGGGTCGTTTCCAGCCGGTCAAGGCGTACCGGTGCACTGGGCATATCCAATGCAGATGGCTGGTCAAATCGAATGCAAACAGGTGGTTAAATTAGTCGATTACCCACTGTGCGTTGGAGGTTGGCCTGAGCTGCAATGAACGTGGCGCCTGTGCCTTAGATTGCATGGCCATTAGCGACCATCAGCGGCTTGTGACCCAGCAGCTGCGGCATCTGACGATGCTTGATCAGATTTGCCGTGGGGTGGACCACTGATTGGTGGTGCCTCCATTTCAGGGTGAAATCAGATGATCGTAAGTAGGCCTGGTTAGGCGAATAGACTAGAATGCCATCAAACGCAGTGGCCCGCAGACAGGACAGGGATATCGCTCAAATGGCTACGGCCCAACAAATCATTGCTCTGCTAAGCAGCCATAATCAGGGGGATGAGGAGCAATTCCTCTCAATCGCCTTGCAGGTTGCGGCCGCTGAAGCGAGACGCGGTCGGAGTGATGTTGCGGCCGAGCTGAAAACGCTGGTTGATACTGCTCGGAAACGTGGACAGAGCAAATCGCGTCAGGGGCCGAGCCATGAGCAGGTTGCCATTCCGATTTCTAAACCTCGTGGCGAACTGGAAAACCTTCTCTCTGTAGCCTACCCAAAATCTCAGCTGCAAGATTTGATCTTGGATGAGTCCAAGAGTAACCGGTTGAGGAGGCTAATCCACCAACAGCGTCAGCGGGATAAGCTGAGAGCTCATGGCATGCCTCCTAGTTCGCGGCTACTTCTGGTGGGACCTCCTGGCGCCGGCAAGACGTTGACTGCTTCCGTTTTATCCGGGGAGCTCCAGCTGCCTTTATTTACCATCCGCCTAGAAACGCTAATCACCCGTTACATGGGTGAAACTGCATCCAAATTACGTTTGATTTTTGACCATCTCAATACAGTACGCGCAATATACCTCTTCGATGAATTTGATGCGATTGGGGGGCGGCGTAACGCTGATAACGACGTTGGCGAAATGCGCCGCGTCTTAAACTCCTTTCTTCAGTTCTTGGAAGAACCTAATAGCACTGATAGCCTAGTGGTGGCGACTACGAATCATCCAGAGCTCCTTGATAAAGCGCTTTTCCGACGATTTGATGAAGTAATCGAGTACGCCCTGCCGGATGCTAAGGGTATAAAAGCGGTTATAGAGATGTGTATGAGCGCCTATCTTCCCAAAAGAATGTCATGGGCCAAGATCGGCACTGTTGCTTCAGGTCTCAGTCAAGCTGAGATCAGCCGTGCGGCGGCTGAAGTCATAAAAGACTTGATTCTCCACGATGCTAAGCAGGCATCTGTCGAGCAGATTGTAGCCGCACTTCTGCAACGGCATGAACTCAAAGATACTCTTTCAGGATTAGGCCCTAGCTGATAGCTAAAACGTCTTGGGCTTTGGATTTATGGAAAAATTCCAATATGGCATCGTACGAGCTTCCGCACTGCAGATTTGAAAAATTTAAATCTGGTCGCCCTTATAAAAAACGGCAGATGGATATGAGCTCTGCCTCGAACGAGCGAGAGGCAGGCCATGGGAGTCGTCTCCGTGAGAGATTTGATCTTTCCATCAAAGCTCATGCAGGGCGAAATGGATATTTCAGCAATGAGATTAGCGAAACTCCACCCGCTCTTTACCTCGATGTAGTGATTCAAGCAGGGGCGCCCCCGCCCGATCTTAATTGGAAAACACAACACATTCGGTTATCGGCTCTGAGGGTGCAAGAAGACGGAGTAACTGTCGGCGCGTTGTACGTGCCTGAAAGCTCGGTTTCCTTTTTTGATCAAAAACTAGTTGAGTATGCCGAGCAGAGAACTCCAGGAGGCAAACCAAAGAACGACTCAAAGTTCTCTTCCCTAAATCATTTCTCACTCGGATCCATTCAGAGCCTCTGGACAGATTCTCGCCCCTTCCCAGCAGGTACGAATAATCTTTGGTGGGAGTGCTGGTGCGGATCATCTCAAGTCAATCTGATCAGACGAATAGCGGAAAAGCTCAATCTTAGAATTAACGAAAATCTGCTAGTTTTCCCCGATACCGAGGTCCTGCTAATTTTTGCAAATGCTGTCGAAATATCTATGCTTGTGGATAATTCCTGTGGTATCCAAGAGCTGCGAAAAGCATCCGACAGCCCTTACTTCTTCACTAGGTTAGCGCCTCGTGAGCAACAAGACTGGAGTAATAACTTACTAGAGCGGATCCGGATTACCGGCAATGACCGCCCCGCAGTTTGTATCTTGGATAACGGCGTGAACTCGGCACATCCATTACTGCAGCCAGCGTTAGATCCAGAAGATTGTCAAGCAATAAATAGCGACTGGGGAAGCGATGACCATAATGGGCATGGTACCAACATGGCGGGAGCCGCATTGTTTGGTGATATGACCTATGCGTTGGCTGACCAAAGAGATTTGGAGCTAACCTACAAGCTAGAGTCAGTAAAATTCTTGCCACCCTCCGGCTGGGCACGTAACGCTCCGGAAAGCTATGGAATCATTACTCAGGCAGCGGTTAGCTTAGCGGAAACGAAGGCTCCTACAAGGAGCCGAGTATTCTGTATGGCCGTGTCGAATGAGCATGTCTCTGGAGAGCGGCCAACAACATGGAGCTCTGCGATCGATCAGTTGTGTTCCGGTACAATGATTGGTGACTTTGACGATGAAGATCATTCTGGTCCACGACGCCTATTTATACTTTCGGCAGGCAATATTCCGGATTCAACAAACCCTGCAGATGTATCTGATCTTTACGACTATCCAATCGAAGATCCTGCTCAATCTTGGAATGCAATAGCCATAGGCGGATTCACCAATAAAACTGATTTGGATGGGCAGCCTGGATATGAGGGCTGGGGAGCATTCTCCGAGGCAGGAGATCACAGTCCCTACAGTAGGTCATCGGTCGATTGGGAGCATAGTCGATGCCCCATCAAACCTGAGGTTGTCTTCGAAGCAGGTAACAAAGCCTTAAGCCCTGATGGTCAGCAATTCTATTCAGGAGTACCTGCGCTCTCGATTTTGACAACTGCTAGAAACTTTGCACGAAATCCAATCGAAGAGTTTTGGGCTACTAGCTCAGCAACGGCCCAAGCTGCGGGTATGGCTGCCGCCATCATAGCTGAGCACCCAGACTTCTGGCCAGAAACGGTTCGAGCGCTGATGATTCATAGTGCGCAATGGACACCTGCCATGCTCCAAAAATTACGAGGAAAGAGCAAGAGAGAGCGCATCCTTCTCGCTCGGCATTTTGGATATGGAGTTCCGCAGTTAGCACGCGCTCTAGCTTCTGCTGAGCACGATTTAGCGTTGATATCTGAAGCCCATATTCAGCCGTTTAAGAAGGATCTAGACTCCCGAGGACGAGAGAGCGGCGAGCCTCATTTCAATGAAGTCCACTACTACGATCTTCCATGGCCAAAAGACGAACTTGAGCGGCTTGAAAACCGTGTTGTTCAGTTGAAAATAACTTTATCGTACTTCATAGAGCCGAGCCCTAGCGAGCTAGCACAAGTTATTCCCGCAAGATATCAGTCATTTGGACTTAGATTCGATTTGAAGCGTAAATCAGAAACTGAGCCGGCATTCCGTCATCGGATAAATAAGCTGGAGTCGCTTGAGCAAAAACCACCAAAAACAGAGAGTGACAATAACTGGACGTTTGGTTCAAAACATATTTCCGCCGGATCGGTACATAGTGATGTCTGGGTAGGCCCAGCGATCGACTTGGCAGCAAGAGACAAAATTGCAATATCACCGGTTTCCGGATGGTGGCGATATCGCCACCATTTGGGAAAGTACAACAGTCAAGCTCGATATAGCCTTATAGTATCCATTTCATCTGAGGGTGAGGATGTTAGGCTCTATACGGAAATCTCAAACCTAATCGCAGCTTCGGTTGAGCCAAATATTCTTGTATAAATCAATCAAACTAGGAAATTTCTGCCTGAAAGCACTTATCAGGGCAAAAACTGTGATATTTAATTCGGTTTGGATTGCTCACTATAAGCATTACGCCCTAGTCTTCCTCGTATTGCGACTGCCCAGCTAAAGCTTGGTCGTCGCTTACTTGGCCGTTGTAGGTAAGCCCCATAGAAAAGATAGGCTAGACGCGCTCATCCCGGCGCCTTAGAGGTCCCCGAGACCTGACTTAAATGTGAGTCGCTCCAGCTTGGGTAGACACTGGATGACTGCTATTGGCCGATAGCTGACGTCAGTCTGTAGTTACGATCAGTACTTTATCTTATACGTAGGCGAATCCTCTGATCGGTTCTGCCGCCGGTCGTAGATCTTCGTCGTGCTGATATTGGCATGCCCCAGCCAGGCTTGCACCTTGGCGATGTCCGCTTCATGTTCCAAGGCATTGGTGGCCGCAGTAGCCCGCAGGCCATGGACACCCAGCCCGTCGACCTGGATGCCGGCCTTTCTTGCATAGGCTTCCACCAGTGTGTAGATGCCATTGGCCGTGACGCCCAGGCCTTTCGCCCAGTGCCGCAAGGGCACGAACAGCGGCGCCTTCGGGTTGGCCAGCGCATGCCCCGAGCGTTCCAGGTACGCATGAATCCGATCCGCTGCTACAGGATGCACGGGGAGGTACCGCACCTTGCCGCCTTTACCGTGCACCATGAGGTGGCGAATGCCTCGACGCTCAACCAGGTGATTGACCTGCAGCTGCGCGGCTTCTTCCCGGCGTAGGCCGTGGTACAGCAACACGGCCAGGATCGCCCGGTCGCGCAGGCCTTTCAGGGTCGTATCATCCGGCGCATCGAGCAGTGCCTTAGCCTGGTGATCGCCCAGGGCCGGTGTCTTGCCTTCATTGGTTTCGATCCGGGGCCGTTTGACGCCATGCACTGGATTGCCACCGGCCACTGCATTGCTGTCCAGGAGGTGATCGAACAGGCTGGCCAACGCGGCGAGCTTGCGCCGAATGGTAGCCCCTGCCAGGCCGCGCCCTTCCAGATCCGCGCGCCAGGCCAAGACATGCGAGCGGGTGACCTGGCGAAAGTCCTCGGCGCTGGCCAGCCCTATAAAGGAAGAGAAATCCGTCAGATCGTTTTGGTAGGCACGGCGCGTGCGAGGGTTGTCGATGTTGGCAAACCATTCGACGGCGGCCGGTACCGCGGCCAGCTGCTGAAACTCGATCGCTGTAAGCCGCCTCTCCCCTTCTCGCACTGCAACCGCATGGCTTTGAACGGTTGTCACGCTTGTGGTCATGTATTCAACCCGTTTCGATAATCAGGTCATATCGGGCACGTTGTTTCGCCTATCCGTACACCTTACCCGAAAACGTCCCTTTACTGGTGATAACCTATATTTTGCCGTAAACACGAGTTCTGAATGCAGCACTCCGCTACGCAATCATCCCTAACGTATGCCACTGACAAACGTCCGTTAGGCACATCGTTGCCTTCACCTTCGAATCGTTCCAGCCTACAATCGCTGCCCAAACAAGCACTGTCTTTCGTCTGCTCGGACCCCTTATCAAAGCTATGGCAATGAATTATCTGTGCGAATCGGCTTCCAAATGCCGCAGACACAGAATGCTTCAACCAATGGTGAACCGTGCTGACTCAAGATCAATCCCAAGCTCTTCAAGCTGCAGTGGAAAATTGCGCAAGAGAGCCTATCCGCATCCCAGGCAGTATCCAGCCCCAAGGGTTTCTCCTGGTCATCGAAGAGCCTGACATGCTTGTCAGGCAATTCAGTGAAAACCTTCCAGAATGGCTTGGCGTCTCACCTGACGTCCTGCTAGGCGCTCGATTCGAAGACGTCATCTCTGAAGGTGCTGAGCTGATTGAGCAGTTAGGCGAGCTCGAAGAGGACGAAACGCATCCCTATCATGTGGCTGACGTGCGTTTTCTGATCGGAAATCACTCCGGCACACAGCTACCTCTGATGCTGCACAGGCATGACCAAGTACTGATCGCTGAATTTGAGCGTACCGATGCCGGCACCGTGACTCACAACCGTTTGTATCCGATCGTACGATCCTTTATCAGCAGCGCACCTGAGATTGAAACAGTCACTGCCTTGTGTGAGCGCGCCGTACGTGTTGTCAAACGTCTGAGTGGATTTGGCCGCGTCAAAGCGTACCAATTTGATGAGCAGGGTAACGGCCTGGTGAATGCCGAGCTGCTTGATGATGGGTACCAGAGCTATCTGGGGCTGTGCTTCCCCGCATCCGACATCCCAGCCCAGGCGAGGGAGCTGTACTGCACCAATCGAATTCGCGTGATTGAGGACGCTGACTACAAGCCCGCCAGGTTGATACCCGAATTTAACCCCATAACCAATCAGCCACTGGATCTGAGCTTTGCAGCATTGCGCAGCGTATCGCCTGTTCACTTGCAGTACATGCGCAATATGCAGACGCTGAGCTCCATGTCGATATCGATTGTGGTTGAGGGTCGACTTTGGGGGCTCATATCCTGCCATCCCGTTAGCTTCCAAACGCGGACCGCTTGTGAGCTGCTCGGCCGAGTCTTATCCCTGCAGATTGAAAGTCGTGAAACGCATATCAAAACGTCTCGCATGCTGCAAATCCGTAACCGCATGGTGAGGCTACTGTCGGCCATTGCCGACTGCGATAGCGTCCTGCTCGGACTGCGTGCGGAAGCCGATATTTTCATGGGCTTTGTCGGTGCGGCAGGTGCTGCGGTAGTTTCAGGTGCGGGCTGCGATATTTACGGACAAACGCCTTCAAAAGCACAGGTCCAGTCATTGGCCGAATGGCTCTTCAGAAGACCCGATAGAGATTTTTTTGAGACAGACAATGCCGGCAACACCATCTCAGATTTGCCTGCCATAGGCCGGGCTACCAGTGGTGTTTTGGCCGTGGCCATTTCGGAGCTGCATCCCCATTACCTGATCTGGTTCAAGCCGGAGCTGACTCAGGTCGTTCATTGGGCAGGTAAGCCCGACAAAGTTATCGATGACTCAGGATCACTCAATCCGCGGGTCAGTTTTGAGCAGTGGCAAGAAACCGTACGAGGATTCTCAACGCCTTGGCTGCCCAGCGAAACTGAAGGGGTTCTGGAGCTACGGCAAGCGGTCTTGGGCATCGTCCTTCGCAAGGCTGAAGAATTGGCACAGCTATCTGAGGATTTAAAGGTTTCCAACAAAGAGCTCGAGGCCTTTTCCTACAGCGTCTCGCATGATTTGCGTGCGCCTTTGCGGCACATTGCAGGCTATGCAGAGCTCCTGGAAGACATGGAAGGCGAAAATCTCACGGTTAGAGGCCAACGGTTTCTGGAGACCATTGGTGACTCTGCTCGCTTCGCCGGCACCCTGGTTGATAATCTGCTCAGCTTCTCGCAGATGGGACGTTCCGCGATCCATCTGGCTCCAATCGATCTCAACGCCATGATCGACACCATACGCTTGGAGATGGCCCCTGACTATGAAGGGCAGCAGGTGGAGTGGAAGTACGAGCAGTTGCCTCAGCTGGTCGCGGACCCGGCGTTCATTCACCTGGCCATGCGTAACCTAATCTCCAATGCGTTGAAGTACTCCCGCGATCGATCGATTTCTGTCATCGAGATTGAAGGGTTGAAGCGCGAGGATGATGTTGTCATCACCGTCCGCGACAATGGTGTGGGATTTGACATGCAGTACGTGGACAAGCTCTTCGGCGTTTTTCAGCGCCTTCACCGGGTTGAAGAGTTCGAAGGTACCGGAATCGGTCTTGCGAACGTCAGACGAATCATCGAACGCCACAGCGGTACTGTGTGGGCTCGCGGACAAGTCGACCAAGGCTCTGAATTTTCATTCTCATTGCCAAACAAAATGCTGCCTGTGCTGGAGCGTCGAGAGGGTAAAAACACTCATGCTTAAGCCAATTTTGTTGGTAGAAGACAACCCTAACGACCTGGAATTAGCCCTGATTGCGCTGGAAAGAAGCCAACTGGCTAATGAAGTGGTGATCATGCGAGACGGCGCGGAGGCTATGGATTACCTTCTGCGCCGTAATGAATATTCAGATCGTCAGGAAGGCAACCCAGCCGTTTTGCTGCTTGATGTTAAGCTTCCGAAAGTCAATGGTCTTGAGGTGTTAGAGGCTATTCGCCAGACCGAAGCTCTGCGCAGTATTCCTGTCGTGATGTTGACGTCTTCCAGGGAGGAACCTGACTTGGAACGTGCCTATCAGCTTGGCGTTAATGCCTATGTCGTCAAACCAGTGAAATTCAAAGAGTTCGTTTCAGCTATTACAGATCTTGGGATGTTCTGGGCCGTGCTGAATGAGCCACCTGTAGGATCGGCGCGATTTGTGAGAAAGCCAAAATCATAACCTCTCATAATCTGTGTGAACTCAATGCCTGACTCGCTGCTGAAGCTACTTTTGGTCGAGGACAGCATTCATGATGTTGAGCTCACCTTACTCACCCTGGAAAATGCTGGGCTATCCATCGAGCCCGTCGTTGTGCATAACCATACCGGCGCAGAACATGCCTTAAGACAGCAGGTTTTCAGCGTGATCATCTGTGATTACCTGTTACCTTCCTCCTCAGGGCTTCAGGTCCTGCAGGTAGCCAAGACTTATGCTCCCGGTACGCCATTTATCTTCTTATCCGGAGTGTTGAACGGTCAAAACTCGACAGACACCTCCCGGCATGGTGCGACTGACTATGTGCTCAAGCACAACCTCAAGATGCTGCCCAAAGTCATATGGCGTGCCGTCACTGAGGTTAAGGAACGCGAGCAGCGTATTCTTGCTGAGTCGGAGCTTGAGGAGGTCAGAGATCGAGCAAAGCTTGCCATCGAAGCTGCCGAAATGGGGGTTTGGGAGCTAAATTTGGGCACTCAGCAGGTGATCTGGGATGATCGGTGTAAGGAGCTCTACGAATGGACACCCGGCTCATCACTCGCGCTTGAGGAGATTTTGAAGCAGACATACCCTGCTGATGCTTTTCTACTAAGTTATAAAATCCAACAAGCTATATCTCAGGAGTCAACGTTCACTGCTGAGTACCGTATCCAACTGCCTAGCAATCAATTCCGATGGCTCTTATCCAGCGGCCGCTCGATTTTCAAAGATGGGCAGTGCGTTCGTTTTTCAGGTGTTCTTCAGGACATCAGCGAACGGAAGGAAGCTACCCAGACGCTCCTCAGGCTCAACGAAGCATTGGGTGAGAGAGTGCAGCAACGTACCCGCGAGCGAGATCGAACCTGGGAGCTGTCCCGCGAACTGCTTGCTGTCCTGAGCACCGACATGACGCCTGTTGCATTCAATCCTGCTTGGCAAACCACGCTGGGATGGTCTTCCGAAGAAATCAGCAGAAATACGCTACAGGTGCTGATCCATCCCGATGACTTGACCACCACCATACTCGAGATACGCAAGGTCACGATGGGCACCGTTTCAACCAGATTTGAGAACCGTATGCAGCATGCTAACGGCGAATATCGCTGGTTATCGTGGACTATCGTGCCTGAGGACGGATTGATGTACGCAGCGGTTCGAGACATGACTGAAGAGCGTACGGTCATGCATCAATTGGGCATGATGAACCAGCGGTTGGTCGAGCAAATCGAAGAACGTAAGCGTGTAGAGGAGGCTCTGAACCAGATGCAGCGGCTTGAAGTGGTTGGTCAACTGACTGCCGGCTTGGCTCACGACTTCAACAACCTGTTGACGATTGTCCTGACCAGTACTTCTTTGGCCGACTCAGCCCTCAAGAAGGGAAATTACGATCGTGTGTCAGCGCGTCACCGTAACATTCAGGAAGCCGGTGAACGAGGCGCAAAGCTGACCGCACAACTGCTGTCTTTCGCCAGAAGACAGCGTCTGGACCCAAAATCAATCGACTTGAACGCGACCATACGAGGAATGCGAGACCTGCTTCATAAAGCACTGGGTGCAACTGTTTGGTATGAGAGTCGGCTCGCTGATGATCTATGGACAGTCTCTGCCGATCCAACCCAAACCGAGATGATTATTCTAAACCTCGCCATCAACGCTCGTGATGCGATGCCAGATGGTGGCGCACTCATGCTCCGAACCTTCAATGAGGAGGTGGTGCAAACTCCTCTGCGCCCAGAAGATCCCGAGCCAGGTAAATACGTGGTGTTTGCGCTTAGTGATAGTGGGTCAGGCATGACTTCAGAGATAAGGGACAAAGTCTTTGAGCCATTTTTCACTACCAAGGAGGTTGGAAAGGGCTCAGGTCTAGGCCTAGCCCAGGTTTTTGGTTTTGCTAAGCAATCAGGTGGAGGCGTGCAGATTGAGACCGAAGTAGGTGAAGGAACGACGGTGTCAGTTTATTTCCCGATTGCCGAACAAGCGGAGATGCTGGGAGGATCCTTGATACCTCTATCCACGGATAGCGGTCCAAAAACTGTGTTGCTCGTAGATGATGACGAGGCGGTTCGGGAGGTTACTCAATTGTTGCTCAGCTCCTTTGGCCACCATGTGCTCACATCCAATGGTGGCCATGATGCGCTATCAAAGCTCACATCTGACATCGATATCGTAGTGACTGATTACTCTATGCCTGGAATGACAGGTTCAGATTTGGCACTGGAACTCTATACACGCAATCCAGAGCTGCCCGTGATCGTGATCACAGGCTTTGCAGACATTGCTGACGTTGGCCTGGGAACCCTAAAGGTATTGCAAAAACCCTTTTCCAACCAGGCATTACAGCAGGCTATCTCTGTAGCTCTTCAGGCACCATCGAGCTTCTGAACGAACACGGCCGCTCGTTAGGAAAGCCAAGATTCGACGGTATCTCCGCCATGCTCGGCTTTCCAAGCCTTCAACGTTTTATGGTTGCCGCCCTTGGTCTCGACTGTCTCGCCCGTGTGAGGGTTACGATAAACCTTCAGAGCTCTGCTTTTTCGAGTGGTTTTTTTGGACTGTGTCTCTGATAGCTGGCCAAGCTCAGCCTGGGGATCCATGATCGCTACTACGTCCCTCAAGCTTTTGCTGTACTCGCCCAGTAAATCACGAAGCTTACCTTCAAATTCGATCTCTTTTTTCAGGCCTTCATTATCTTTCATGGCTTCCAGCGCATGAAGCTGTTCAGCCAAGTCGCGTTCCAGGCGACGAAATTCTGCAAGCTTCGACATCGTATTTCCTCTCTATAGGTCGGCAAAAGGCGCGTAGTATGAATCAAGGATGAATCCTTCACCACGACATAACGCTGGCCGCTGCACCTAGCCTAGCCTAGCCTAGCCTAGCCTGGATTATTTCAGTTCGGGGCGAACGAGACGCTAGTCGAAGCACCTAATCTATGCCACGCCATATGGCGTCCAATCTGAAGGTAAATGTATGCCAGTCGTTCTCAAGACGTAACCGTCCGGGCAAGTCATCTAGCGTAGCTGGCTCTATTGTTTTACGAGATTGCGCAACGATGAAGCTCAGCCCTCAATGTCGATCAGGGACTGCCGGGCATCATCACCCCAGTCAGACCCGATCAAAGCACTTTCTCGTGCTATCAACAATTGAAACGCTTGAGATTCCTTTCAAGCGTTGCTGGATAACTTAAACTTGCCGACTACGCTGCGAAGTTCATTAGCGAGCAATGAAAGCTCGTCAGCCGTTACGGCGTTGTCCTCTACGCCTTTCATGACGATTAAGCTGCTGTTTCGAATGCCGATGACGTTGCGATTGATATCCTCTGAGACCGAATGTTGCTGCACCGCCGCACTTGCAATCTGAGTGTTCATGCCCACAATTCCGTCTACTGCTTCATTGATCTGGTTCAGGCTGCCAGACGCTTGGCTCGCTGCCTGAATGCATTCCCTAGCTCGGGTTTGCCCAGCTTTCATCTGTTGAACAGCGGCATCAGTAGCGCCTTGCAACTGTTGGATGATCCGTCGAATTTCTTCTGTGGAGTTTTGTGTGCGCGAGGCCAGAGTCCGCACTTCGTCAGCCACGACCGCGAAACCACGGCCTTGCTCGCCAGCTCGCGCCGCCTCGATGGCCGCGTTAAGGGCCAGCAGGTTAGTCTGATCCGCGATGGTACTGATGACCTCGATGACACCACCGATTTCTTTGCTGTGTGTCGCTAACGCTTCGACTTTGCTTGCACTGAGCTCCACTTCGTTGGCCAACGCCTCAATAGCGGCACTTGTTTCAATCATAACTTTCAAGCCGTCGTTAGACGCACTGCTTGCAGATTCAGCGGCACGTGCTGCGCCCTCGGTATTCTGGGCCACGTCGGCAACGCTCGCGGTCATTTCGTTGATGGCAGTAGCAACCTGCTCGGTTTCAGCCTGTTGTGAGTTCATTGAGGCTTTGGCTTGGCCTATGGAGATCTCTAGTCGCTTTGCCGCATCTGAGACTGAATGCGAGCTACGCTCCACCTGGCTCAGTGAGCCAGAGAAGGCCGTTACCATGCGGTTAAGTCCCTCGCCTACATCACCGATTTCATCGTGGCTGTTGATTCGGACGCGCGCGCTCAGATCGCCTTGAGCAATACGTGCCGTCACAGCTAGGAGCTCATCAACCCCAATCCGCAGAGCCTTGTAGATGCCGACGAACGCATAGAGCAGCAGTATCGCAATGGCGATAAATAGCTCAGTGCCGAAAGTACGCTCATTACTCAGTGTATTCAGACGCTCATCAATTCGAATTCGCAGCGATTCCTGCATCTGATCCTGAGCTTTGTAAAACTGAGCAACGACGGCGTTTCCACGCTCGCCCAAGGTGTTGGCATTCACGTTTGAGCGCTTGCTCGGATCAAGGTAGTCCACCAGGTCTTTACGCAGATTTTCCAGGTCGGTAATGGCTGTTGTTACAGACGGCTGAACTACACCAGATAATTTCGGCTCTTCTCGGCGAAGCAGGGAAAGGCTCTGCTGCAACTCTTGACGCATTAGCAGCTCCTGTTTCAACAAAGTCTGGGCAAAAATACGAGTGGTGTCGTCCAGAGGACGGTCAGCGCTAAAACCGCTGGCCAGACCGCGAATCTGTCCGACCAGATTTATTTGCCGAGGCAGACGTATAGAGCTTAGATCGATGAGGTACAACGAACCTGCTTCTTCGTCCAAAATCATGCCGGAAGTGGCCGTAATGTAGTAAACGAAATTCATTAGGTCGGTTAACTGGTCGTTCCACGCGGAAAAGATCACCAAAGGTGCTTCGCCTGCTTTGGCGCGTTCAACCAGCTGCACACTAGCGGTACGCAACGTCTGAACTCGGTCTGTCGTTGCCAGTTGGGTGCTAAATTTTGCGTCCTGCGCAGCAAGAGTCGCATAGGCATCGTTAAGCTTTTCAGCATTGCGTGCTGCATTGGCTACTGCGTTGGTGTCACCGCTGAGCATGCCGTGTGTCAGCGCCCTCTGAATCATGGTTAGACGCAGGATAGGGGTGACGTCCAACAAGTATTGTTGACCCACCTGTTCATGCTTGATGCCCGTGATGCTCGTGTTCAGTGAAAGCATCACCCGGGTGCCTAGCAGGAGCAGAGGAATCAGGACAATAAATCCCAAAATTGCGAATTTCATGGGGAATCGAACACGGTTGGTAACGAACAGGGCAGGCGCTAATAAATTCATCGGGTTCTCGATCACTCAAGGTCTGTGAGTGCTTTCTTAGGCGTTAAAAAGTGCCCATCTCTCATTTATGGTTATGAGGTGATGAAAGCATTCCAAGAGATCTTCCTCAAAAGCCGCTTACTCTCCTTTGTTACAGGATCGAATTGCCGCGCTTCTCTTGGTACGAAAACTATCGGCTGAACCGGGCGAAGCTGTAGGGAAGAATGCATGGATAACCAGCATAAAGGCTAAGTAGACCGGTAATGGCACCAGTTGGAGGTGCGTCCGCGCATCCCGTCTTGCGCAACTAAACCGGTCGCCACCTATGCGGTAGTAGCTCCGCAATCTCACTTGCCCGCTGCGTCGGCAGGCGCGTGAGGACGTCCTTCAAATAAGCATACGGATCATGGCCGTTGAGTCGCGCCGATTGGATCAAACTCATGATCGCCGCTGCACGTTTACCGCTGCGTAACGATCCCGCGAACAGCCAGTTCGAACGCCCAAGAGCCCACGGCCGGATTTGATTCTCGCACCAGTTATTATCGATGGGCACGGCACCGTCATCGAGATAGCGCGTCAGCGCTATCCAGCGTTTGAGACTGTAATCCAGCGCCTTGGCGATGGCCGAACCCTCAGGCACAAGCTGTCTTTGGGCGATCATCCAGGTATGAAGTGCGTCGGCGATTGGCGCTGCTTTTTCCTGCCGTATTCGCTGCCGATCACCCGGCTCCAGCTCTCGGACTTCTCGTTCAGCTTCGTACAAGGCCGCGATGTAGTTCAGCGCTTTTTCGGCGACCTGGCTCTTGTTGGTCACGTGCAAGTCGAAGAACTTCCGGCGGGCATGGGCCATGCAGCCGATCTCCGTAACTCCCAGTTCAAAGCCTGCCTTGTAGCCGGCAAAGTCATCGCAGACCAGCTTGCCGTTCCAACTGCCCAAGAAGGCTCGGGCATGTTCGCCAGCGCGGCTCGGGCTAAAGTCGTAAACGACCGCCGCCAGGTTGGAGAACTGACTGGTGGCATAGGCCCAGACGTAAGCGCGATGAGTTTTTTTCGCACCAGGCGTCAGCATTTGTACCGGCGTCTCGTCGGCGTGAACGACGT
>Ga0308167_1001939_pt1 | contig 21129 bp, 21 predicted proteins | sample PhyCR1_2_FD_202138 | JGI IMG/M metagenome (GOLD analysis project Ga0308167, IMG submission 202138) | Phyllosphere microbial communities from UC Gill Tract Community Farm, Albany, California, United States - DLSLRC.R1 | ecosystem: Host-associated > Plants > Phyllosphere > Unclassified | place... | reverse complement strand
GAAGCGGGGTGTAGGGAAACAGCACCGAGCCGAGCGGGAACATCGGTAGTTGAGCCATGACCCCAGTCAACACCGCGCGACGTACAGTGAACAGATGCGCAGACCTCAGCCGATCGTCCCCTCGCCCGGTCAGGAATCCGTATGGGACTATCCGCGGCCACCGAGGGTCGAGCCGGTGCCCGAGCGCGTCACCATCCGCCTCGGCGGCGTTCTGGTCGCCGATACGCGCGATGCCGTGCGGGTGCTCGAGACGAGTCACCCTCCTGTGTACTATCTGCCGATCGCCGACTTCATCGAGGGCGCGCTCTCGGATGCCCCGGGTTCATCGTTCTGCGAGTTCAAGGGTGCCGCGCGCTATCTCGATGTGCGTGGCGGCGGCCTGACGGCCGCGGGCGCGGCATGGAACTACCCGCATCCTTCGCCCGGTTTCGAGCTGCTGCGCGACCGGGTGGCCGTGTACGCGGGGCCGATGGACGCGTGCACAGTCGGCGACGAGGTCGTCGTTCCGCAGCCGGGAGGATTCTACGGCGGCTGGGTCACGTCGTCGGTCGTCGGGCCCTTCAAGGGCGTGCCGGGTTCCATGGGCTGGTAGGGCCCGGCCCCGCCGTTCCTGTCAGAACGCGCGGAGGTTGGCCTGCAGGCCGCCATCGACGTGGTCGCGGCGGAGGATCCCACGGCGACGCAGCACCGGCACGAGCTCGTCGAGTGTGCGGTGCAGCGTGACGGGGTGGAAGTCGCCCCACAGCAGCACGCCGTCGTTGCCCCACTCTCCGAGTTCCTCGATCAGATCGGCGAACTCGTCGGCCGTCCCGACGAAGCCCGAACGGTCGGCGATGCGGCCGGCGCGGGCGAGGGCGGTGAGGTGGGCGCGCAGCGGAGCATCCTCGCCACGGTCGCCGATCAGGCGCTGGATGCTTCCGCGCGAGACGTGCTCCCCGAAGATCGACACATCGAGCGGCCGCTCGAGGTCGAGTGCGGTGAGGTCGGTCTCGAGATCGCTCGACTGCTTGCGCGCGATCTGCACGAGAGCCGCATCATCGGGGTGCGCGGACGCAGCGACGATCCGGTCGGCCTCTTCGGCGGATGCCGTGATCACGGGCTGGATCGCGAACAGGATCTTGATGTCGTCGGCTGAGCGCCCGGCGGCGATCGCCGCGTCGTGGATCTTCGCGCGGTAGGCGCGCACGGATGCTTCGTCCAGCGGAGCGAGGGCGAGTTGGACATCGGAGTTGGCGCCGGCGAATCCGAGGCCGCGACCCGACCCGCCGGGGGAGACGATCGCCGGCTCGCCGTCGGTGAACGGCACGGCGTTCAGAGGGCCGTCGAAAGAGTAGTGCTCTCCGCGATGCCGGACGGTGCTCAGCTTCGATCCGTCCGCGAAGACATCCGTTTCGCGGTCGCCGACCAGCGCTCCGTCGCCCCAGCTGCGCCAGAGCGAGCGGATGCCTGAGAGCCATTCCTCGGCCCGGTCGTAGGCGGCATCGTGTCCGAGCTGCGCCGCGGCCGAGAAGTGACGCGCGCTGCCGGTGTCGGTCACCACGTTGAGCCCGAGACGGTGACCGCTGAGATGCTGAAGGGTGGAGAACTGCCGCGCCGCCGTATAGGGCAGGTACGCCGCGGGATTCACGGTGGGCACGACTCCGAGGTGCCGTGTCGCCTGGAACAGGTAGGGAGCGAGGAGCAGCGGGTCGTGCTTGGGCCCGCCGAAGGCATGGCGTACGCGGAGGTCGATCGTGTCCGGCGAGCCGAGAGACGGCGCGTCCTCGATGATCACGAGGTCGAAGCCTGCCTGCTCGAGCGTCCGCGCCGCCTCCTGATAGATCTCGGGACGCGTCCAGTCGTAGTCCCAGTCCAGAGACGGGTATCCCCACCCCTGCGGACCGAAACCGCGGGCGAGGAACCAGCCGAAGTGCTGGGGCCTGGTCATGCGACGGCCTCTCGCGCCGGCTCGAGCACCCGAGCGAGGTCGGCGATCAGATCGGAGACGTCTTCTATGCCGACCGACAGCCGAAGGGTTCCCGGCTGCACACCGAGGATGTCGCGCTCTTCGGGTGTCCTGTGCGAGTGGCTGGTGGTCGCGGGGTGCAGCACCAGCGAGCGCACGTCGCCGATGTGGGTCATGTGCGTGAAGACTTCCACGCTCTCGACGAAGTCGCGTGCGGCGTCGAGCCCTCCGCGGAGGGTGAACGTGAAGATCGACCCGTACCCGCCGTGGAGATACCGCTGCGCGAGAGCATGGTCGGGGTGAGTCTCGAGGCCCACGTGATCGACGCTCTCGACCGCATCCTGAGCGGCCAGCCAACGGGCCACCTCGAGCGCGTTCCGGGACTGGCGCTCGACCCGGAGGCCGAGGGTCTCGGCGCCCTGTCCGATCAGGAACGCGTTGAGAGGAGACGGCGAGGCGCCGAAGCGGGGAGCCACCGACTCGCGGGCGTAGGCGATCCGAGCGTTGCCGCCGTGGCGGGCGAAGACGCTCGGGAAGCCCCCGCGGCCGGGGAGCACCAGGTGCGGTGCGTTGTGACCGGCCCTATCCGCGTCGAAACGACCGTCATCGAGGATCACACCGCCGAGCACGGACCCGTGACCCGCGAGGAACTTCGATGCGGAGTGCACGACCATGGCGGCACCGTGCTCGATCGGACGCAGCAGGAAGGGCGTCGCGAGCGTGTTGTCGACGATGAGCGGGATGGCGAACTCATCCGCGACCGCGCTCACAGCGGCGATGTCGAAGATGTCGTTCCGGGCGTTCGCGATCGACTCCGCGAACAGCGCGCGCGTGGTCGGGCGGATCGCTGCCTGCCACGCAGCAGGGTCGGCGATCTCGTCGATGAACGTCGTCTCGATGCCGAGCCGTGCGAGGTTGTCGAGCAGGAGCCCTCGGGTGCCCTCGTAGATGTGCGTCGATGCCACGATGTGGTCTCCGGCTCCGGCCACGGTCAGCAAAGCGGTGACGACCGCGGCCTGTCCGCTCGCGACGAGCACCGCGTCCGCGGCGGATTCGAGGGCTGCGAGCTGTCGCTCGACGGCGCTCACCGTCGGGTTGCCCGTGCGGGTGTAGCCGAAGCCGGCGCCGGTGCCGAAGTGGTCTGCGGCGTGATCGAAGTCATCGAACTCGAAGCCCGCAGTCAGATAGATCGGCGTCGCCCTCGACGACGCGGCGCCCTGATTCCGGGCGGCGTGGACCGCTCTGGTGGCGAAGCCGGTCGTGTCGTCGGTCATGCGGATGCCTCTCGAATGTGCGGGTGACAGTAGCGTGTCACGCGGCGACTCCGGTCGCTGAAGCGGTGGTAATCTGACGTCATGCGGATCGTGCTCCTTCTTAGCGGCCGCGACGAGACCTCGTTCTGAGCCCCTCCTCGTCGCGGAGTCCATCGTGGGCCGAACCGCCAGCTTCAGGAGAGACGCAATGAACATCCCCGCAGCAGACACTGCTCCCGCACGTCCGAGGACCCTCGCTGAGAAGGTCTGGGACGACCACCTCGTCGTCAAGGGCGAGAACGGCGAGCCCGACCTCATCTACATCGATCTGCACCTGGTGCACGAGGTCACGAGCCCTCAGGCGTTCGACGGACTGCGATCGGAGGGCCGTCCGCTGCGTCGCCTCGACCTGACGATCGCCACCGAAGACCACAACACGCCCACGTGGGACATCGACAAGCCCATCGCCGACCTCACGAGCCGCACTCAGATCGAGACGCTGCGCCGCAACGCCGCCGAGTTCGGCGTCCGTCTGCACTCTCTGGGCGATGCCGAACAGGGCATCGTGCACGTCGTCGGCCCGCAGCTCGGGCTCACCATGCCGGGGATCACCGTGGTCTGCGGAGACTCGCACACGTCGACTCACGGGGCCTTCGGCGCCATGGCCTTCGGCATCGGCACCAGCGAGGTCGAGCACGTGATGGCGACCCAGACGCTTCCGCTCAAGCCCTTCAAGACGATGGCCATCACCGTCGAGGGCACGCTGCGCCCCGGAGTCACCGCGAAGGACATCATCCTCGCAGTGATCGCGAAGATCACGACCGGTGGCGGGCAGGGCTATGTCCTGGAGTTCCGCGGCAGCGCGATCCGCTCGCTGTCCATGGAGGGCCGGATGACCATCTGCAACATGTCGATCGAGGCCGGTGCCCGTGCGGGTATGGTCGCCCCCGACGAGACGACGTTCGACTACCTGAAGGGGCGTCCGCACGCTCCCCAGGGCCAGGACTGGGACGACGCCGTCGCCTACTGGCGCACCCTGCCGACCGACGAGGGTGCGACCTTCGATGCCGAGGTCTTCATCGACGCCGACGATCTCGAGCCCTTCGTGACATGGGGAACCAACCCCGGTCAGGGCAGCTCGCTGTCGGCGTCGGTTCCCGACCCGGCTCAGATCGCCGACGCCAACGAGCGCGCCGCCGCAGAGCGCGCCCTCGAGTACATGGATCTGACCCCTGGTACGCCGCTCAAGGAGGTGCCGGTCGATGCGGTCTTCATGGGCTCGTGCACGAACAGCCGCATCGAGGACCTCCGCGCGTTCGCGTCGATCATCGAAGGCAAGAAGAAGGCCGACGGCGTGCGTGTCATGGTCGTACCCGGTTCGGCCCGCGTCCGGCTGGAGGCCGAGGCGGAAGGCCTCGACAAGATCATCAAGGACTTCGGAGCCGAATGGCGGTTCGCCGGCTGCTCGATGTGCCTCGGTATGAACCCCGATCAGCTCGCTCCGGGCGAGCGCTGTGCGTCGACGTCGAATCGCAACTTCGAGGGTCGGCAGGGCAAGGGTGGTCGCACACACCTGGTGTCGCCGCTGGTCGCCGCGGCGACCGCGATCCGCGGCACGCTGTCGAGTCCCAGCGACCTGAACGAGATGGCGGAGGTCTGACCATGGAGAAGTTCGTCACCCACACCGGTATCGCCGCTCCGCTGAAGCGCTCGAACGTCGACACCGACCAGATCATCCCCGCCGTCTTCCTCAAGCGGGTCACCAAGACCGGCTTCGAGGACGCGCTGTTCCACGGCTGGCGCCAGGACCCCGAGTTCGTGCTCAACCAGCCCGCCTTCCAGGGGGCGTCGGTGCTCGTCGCCGGACCGGACTTCGGCACCGGATCGAGCCGAGAGCACGCCGTCTGGGCGCTGCGCGACTTCGGGTTCGCGGTCGTCCTGAGCCCGCGCTTCGCCGACATCTTCCGGGGCAACTCAGGCAAGCAGGGGCTCGTCGCGGCGACCATCTCGGAAGAGGATCTCGAGCGGATCTGGGCCGAGATCGACCGGAATCCCGGGGCTTCCATCACGGTGGACATCGAGGCGCGGGTCGCGTCGATCGGTGAGATCCAGGCTGACCTCGGGATCGACGATTACACTAGATGGCGGCTCCTTGAAGGGCTCGATGACATCGGGCTCACGCTGCGCAACGAAGACAAGATCGCGCAGTTCGAGGCCCGTCGCGAGTCGTGGCGGCCCCGGACCCTTCCCGTTCACTGAACGGCGGGGCGGGGGAGCCGAGGGCGACCCCGCCCCGATTTCCGTTGAATGAAGTGAGGCTCCGAATGACGACACCTGTGCGCGACGCTCTTCCGGACGGAGTCCCCCCACTCACCGGTGACGTCCTCGCCATTCGTGGAGGCCGCCCGCTGCGCGGCCGCGTCGACGTCAAGGGAGCGAAGAACCTCGCGACCAAGGCGATGGTCGCCTCGCTGCTCGGTGAGACCGTCAGCGTGCTGCGCGACGTCCCGGCCATCAGCGATGTCGCGGTGGTGCGCTCGCTGCTCGAGGTGCACGGTGTCCGGGTCTCCGACGGCGATGAGCCGGGTGCACTCGTCTTCGACCCGAGCGATGTCGAGTCGGCCCACTTCGAGGAGATCGACGCCCACGCCGGTGCCTCCCGCATTCCGATCCTGTTCTGCGGACCGCTCCTGCACCGTCTCGGTCAGGCATTCATCCCGGACCTCGGCGGATGCCGCATCGGCGACCGGCCGATCGACTTCCACCTCGACGCACTGCGCAAGTTCGGCGCCATCGTCGAGAAGCTGCCGAGCGGCATCCGTCTCTCCAGGGGCGGAGCCCGCCTGCACGGCGCCAACATCCACCTGCCGTACCCGAGCGTGGGTGCCACCGAGCAGGTGCTGCTGACCGCGGTCAGGGCCGAGGGGACGACCGAGCTGCGCAACGCCGCCATCGAGCCCGAGATCATGGATCTGATCGCCGTGCTGCAGAAGATGGGCGCGATCATCTCGTACGAGCCGAACCGCGTCATCCTCATCGAGGGCGTCGAGACACTGCGCGGCTACGACCACCGGTCGATCTTCGACCGCAACGAGGCGGCCTCGTGGGCATCCGCGGCGCTGGCCACCGACGGCGAGATCTTCGTCGGCGGAGCCAAGCAGCAGGAGATGCTCACCTTCCTCAACATCTTCCGCAAGGCGGGCGGCTGGTTCGACATCCAGGAGGACGGCATCCTCTTCCGCCGCGAAGGCGAGCTCAAGCCCGTCGTCGTCGAGACCGACGTGCACCCCGGCTTCATGACCGACTGGCAGCAGCCGCTCGTCGTGGCGCTGACGCAGGCGAACGGCCGCTCGGTCGTGCACGAGACGGTCTACGAGAACCGTCTCGGCTTCACCGATGCACTCGTCAAGATGGGCGCCGACATCGTCGTGCACCCGCGAGGGCTGCAGGACGGGCCGCGGCGCGTGCCGCGTCGTGACCTCGAGCAGGCGGCCGTCATCACCGGGCCGACTCCGCTGCACGCCGCAGACATCGTCGTGCCCGACCTGCGCGGCGGGTACAGCCACGTGATCGCGGCGCTGACGGCCGAAGGCGAGTCGAAGGTGTCGGGAGTCGACATCCTCAGCCGCGGCTACGAGAAGTTCCTCGCCAAGCTCGATGCCGTGGGCGCCGACTTCGACGTCATCCGGTGAGCCCGATGGGTTCCCGATCGCGCGAGACGACGCGGCCCAGCGTGTTCTGGCCGCTCGCGGCGATCGCCGTGCCGTTGATCTCGCTGCTCGCGAAGATCCGCATCACCGGTGCCGAGAAGCTTCCTCGTGAGGGTGCCTATGTGCTGGCTCCCAACCACTACTCGGAGTTCGATCCGCTCATCGTGGCACTCGCGGTGTGGCGGATCGGACGCGCGCCCCGATTCATGGCGAAGGAGAGCCTGTTCAAGGTCCCTGTGCTCGGATGGATTCTGCGCCGCACCGGAATGATCCCGGTGGCTCGTTCGTCGTCGGCATCCGCTGCGAAGCAGACGCTGAAGCAGTCGGCCGAGCTGGTGGAACACGGACGCGGAGTGATCGTGTACCCCGAGGGGACTCTGACGCGTGACCCCGACATGTGGCCGATGCGCGGCAAGTCGGGCGCTGTGCGGCTGGCACTGACCGACGGCATCCCGCTGATCCCGATGGCCCAGTGGGGCACCCAGAACATCATGGGTCGTTACCAGAAGGGTCTGAGCCTGTGGCCACTGCGCAAGCGCGTGGACGTCATCATCGGCGACCCGGTCGACGTGTCCGACCTGCGCGCTCGCGCCGGCGAGTCTGCGGCGCTGAACGAGGCCACCGACCGGCTGATGAACGCGATCACCGCGTTGCTCGAAGAGCTGCGCGGTGAGAAGGCGCCGGCCGTGCGCTGGAACCCCGCCTCGCACGGACAGAAGGAGACGGGTCGCCTTGACTCCTAAGCGCAGCACGCCCGCGGGCCCCAGAGTCGCCGTGATCGGCGCAGGCAGCTGGGGCACCACGTTCGGGAAGATCCTCGCGGACGGCGGTGCGCAGGTCACGATGTGGGCCCGCCGAGCCGAACTCGCGCACGAGATCGACGAGGCCAAGCGCAACTCGCGCTACCTGCCCGGCATCAACCTGCCGCGCACGATGGCCGCGACGCATGAGCTGGCGATCGCATTGCGTGATGTCGACCAGGTCTACCTCTCGGTGCCGAGCCAGTCGCTGCGCGAGAACCTCAAGGCGCTGCGACCGCTCCTGTCCGACAACGACGCGAAGATCGTCAGCCTCATGAAGGGCGTCGAACGCACCTCAGGGCTGCGGATGAGTCAGGTCATCGAGCAGGAGCTGCGGTGCGATCCCGATCGCATCGCTGTCGCGTCGGGGCCGAACCTCGCGCTCGAGATCGCCCGTGAGCAGCCGACGGCTGCCGTGATCTCCTCACGCAGTCAGGAGACGGCCGAGGAGGTCGCACGCGCCGCGCGCAACTCGTACTTCCGGACGTTCGTGAACACCGACGTGATCGGCACGGAGTTCGGGGGAGTGCTGAAGAATCTCATCGCGGTGGCGATCGGCATCGTCGACGGCGTCGGATACGGCGAGAACACCAAGGCGTCGATCATCACCCGCGGACTCGTCGAGATGACCGACTTCGCGGTAGCGAACGGCGCCCACCCCGAAACGCTCCAAGGACTCGCGGGACTGGGAGACCTCATCGCGACGTGCCAGTCTCCGCTGAGCCGCAACAACACGGCCGGGCGCCTGCTCGGCCAGGGATACAGCTTCCAGGACGTCGTCAAGCAGATGCAGCAGACAGCCGAGGGCCTCGCGTCCGTCGCGCCGGTGCTTCAGCTCGCCCGCGAGTCCGAAGTGCACATGCCCATCGTCGAGCAGGTGAAGATGGTGCTCGACGGCAAGATGAACCCGCGTGACATCGCACCCCACCTGACGACGGACGACGACACCCCGCAGGGTGAGAGGACCAACCATGGACAAGCAGACGGTGGTGGTGCTCTTCGGCGGGCGCTCCAGCGAGCATTCGATCAGTTCCGCAACGGCGGGCGGAGTCCTGGGCGCGATTGACCGCGACCGCTATGCGGTGATCCCGGTCGGAATCACCCGCGAGGGAGCCTTCGTCCTCGAGGACGACGACCCGTCGAAGTTCCCGCTGGATGCCGCACATCTGCCCGAGGTCGCCGACAACGGCACCAGGGTGCTGTGGCCCGAGCCCGGCGGCGACCGGACGCTCCGTGTCGTGCGTCAGGACGGGACTGTCGAGGGCTTCGGCGAGATCGACATCGTGCTCCCGATCCTGCACGGCACTCACGGCGAGGACGGGACGATCCAGGGCTACTTCGACACTCTCGAAGTGCCTTATGCGGGTGGTGGAGTTCTCGATTCGGCGCTCTGCATGGACAAGCACTTCATGAAGATCGCGCTGCGCGCGGCCGGCCTCTCGGTGGCACCGGGGATCACGGTCCGCTCGCGGGAGTGGGAGCGGGATGCCGCGTCGGTTCGCGCCTCCGCCGTCGATCTCGGGATGCCGCTGTTCGTCAAGCCGGCGCGCGCGGGTTCCAGCGTGGGCGTCTCGAAGGTCGAAAGGCCCGACGAGCTCGACGCCGCGCTGGCCATCGCCTTCGCGGAGGACGACAAGGTCCTCATCGAGAGCGGAGTGGTCGGTCGCGAGATCGAGGTCGCGGTTCTCGAGAGCGCCGACGGCGTACGCGCGTCGCTGCCCGGCGAGATCGTGCTGACGTCCCGCGGGTTCTACGACTTCGAGGGCAAGTACCTCGGTGGCGACGGCGTCGACGTGGTGTGCCCCGCGCAGCTCGAGGATTCCGAGATCGCGGCCATCCAGGACGCCGCCATCCGAGCGTTCGAGGCTGTCGACGGCCGTGGCCTCGCCCGTGTCGACATGTTCCTCACTGCCGAGGGAGAGCTCGTCGTCAATGAGCTCAACACGATGCCCGGATTCACGCCGATCTCGATGTTCCCCAAGTGCTGGGTGGCATCCGGACTCAGCTACGGCGACCTGATCTCAGAGCTGATCGAGGCGGGCCTGCGCCGCTGATCGGGCGGCGTCCGCTCAGCCTTCGGCCGATCCCGCGTCAGGGGATTCCTCGGTGCGCACCCGGTCGGTGCACCGAGCCGTCGCCGGTTCGAGGCCGGACTGGATGCTCGTCGAGAGACTCTCGACCACCGTGCGGAAGTCGATCTCCTCGCCCCGGCGGATGATTACCTCGACGGCAGGGTCACGACCGTAGGTCACCAGACGCTGTCGTTCTTCCTCCTGGTCGAGCACGAGCCAGTCGACGCTGCCGATCGTGGTGCAGACTTCGGTCGAGGGCGCCGGCGGTTCGACGCCGCAGCGCAACACGACCGTCGGGTCGCCCCAGGCGCCGGTGGCCTGGGCATCGGTCCAGACGCGGTCCAGATCGCCGACGGCATCCGGAAGCAGCACGGAGACCTCCGCGCACGCCGGATTGTTCGCATCGTCGGCCGGCTCCAGATGGATCGTGGTCGAGCATCCGGAGAGCGCTGCGACGAGGACCAGCGACCCCGCGATGACGGCGAGACGACGAGAGCGGGGCATGCATCCAGGCTACCTTTGACTGCATGCCCTCCCGACCTCGCGACGATGATCCGACCCTCGGCGACCTTTCGGAGGGGGAGATCCTGCGGGCCATCCTGGCGAGGACTGCGCGGGCCAGTCATACGATCATCGGACCCGGCGACGATGCGGCGGTGATCGCGGCTCCGTCTGGGTCCGTGGTCGCCACGACGGACACCCTCGTGCACGGTCCTGACTTCCGACTCGCGTGGTCGTCGGGCTATGACCTCGGGTGGAAGGCTGCCGCAGTCAACCTCGCCGACGTGGCCGCCATGGGTGCGCGCCCGACCGCGCTGCTCGTCGCGCTGGCTGTTCCGCGCGATCTGAGGCTCTCTTTCGTCGAACGCCTCGCCGACGGATTCCGTGAGGCGTGCGCGGCTCTGGCGCCGGGCTGCGCCGTGGTCGGTGGCGATCTCACCGTCTCGGATGTCCTCACCGTGGCCGTCACCGCTCTCGGCGATCTCGAGGGCCGGGCGCCGGTGACGCGATCGGGTGCGCGGGTCGGTGATGTGGTCGCGGTGGCCGGAGAGCTCGGACACGCCGCCCACGGACTCTCCGTCCTCTTCGGCAGGTTCCGTGATGGTGACACACCGGTCGCCGTCGATCCATCCGCGCTCGGACGGGGTGAGAGCGCGGCGCTGGCCGCCCAGCTCCGTCCCTCGCCCCCGATCGGCCTCGGACCCTTCGCCGCCACAGCCGGAGCGACCGCGATGATGGACATCTCGGATGGTCTCGCCCTCGATGCGCGACGGATGGCGGCGGCCTCGGCCGTCACGATCGCCCTCGACAGCGCGACGCTCGGAGACTCTCCGCAGCGTGCCCTCGCCGGTGGCGAGGATCATGCGCTGCTCGCCACCTTCCCTCCGGGGACGCTGCCGTCGGGGTTCCGCGTCATCGGGACTGTGGCCCCGCAGGGCGAGCACGATCTGCTGGTCGACGACGCACCCGCAGACGTGAGCGGCTGGGACCCCTATCGCGACTGGGATTCGGCCTCGGGCTGAGGCGTCTCTGAGACGAGAGCCGGCTCGGCCCACCAGAGAGCGGTGTCGCCGTATGCCTTCTCACGGATCAGCTCCAGGCCGGCGGCCTGCAGATCGGGAGGCGTGGAGCGACGCGCACGCTCGATGATCACGAGGGCGTCAGGGGCGAGACACGGTGCGAGCGCGATGAGATCCGCGGTCATCGCGTCGTCCTCGAGGTCGTAGGGCGGGTCCGAGAAGACGAGGTCGTACGGACCTGAGGCTCGCAGCAGGAACGACCGGACCGTGCTCTGGTGCACCTTCGCGCCGTTCGCGCCGGCCTTCGCGACGGTGGCGACGTTGCGACGCACGACGGCCGCAGCCTCTCGGTCGTGCTCGACGAGGTCGGCGCTTGCCGCGCCGCGGCTGAGCGTCTCCAATCCCAGTGCACCCGATCCGGCGTAGAGATCCAGCACTCGCGCTCCGGCGATCGCGTCGGCCGATTCCAGCGCTCCGAAGAGCGACTCCCGTACGCGGTCGCTGGTGGGTCGCGTCCCCGCGTGGGGAACGTCGAGCCGCGCGCCGCGTGCCTTTCCGGCGATGATCCTCGTCACCCGTTCACGATACGACAGCCGGGGCGCACGTCGTGTCCGTGCGGCCTCCTAGACTCGGATCATGTCGCTCACGCTGGATTCGTCGCTCGAGGAGGCGCTGGGCTCCACGCCGGCGAAGTCTCTCGATCGGGCGTTCGGCATGAAGACGGTCGGCGATCTCGTGTCGCACTACCCCCGGCGGTATGCCGACCCCGGCGAGCTCACCCCCATCCGTGAGCTTCCGCTCGGTGAGACCGTGACGATCGTCGCCGAGGTGCTGTCGTCGAGTGCCAGGGCGATGCGCAATCGACGGGGCGCGATGGTCGACGTCGTGATCGGCGACGGCATCGGCAAGATGTCCCTGACGTTCTTCGCGAAGAACCTCGGGGCTGCCAAGTGGCGCTCCGAGGATCTCGCGGTCGGTCGGCGAGGCGTCTTCTCGGGCAAGGTCGGCGAGTTCAACGGGATGACGCAGTTCGCGCACCCTGAGTACGAGCTCTTCGACGACGAGGATGCGGCCAGGCGGCGTGCGGACGCCCGCGCAGCCGTGCTGATCCCCATCTATCCCGCGACGTCGACGCTGCAGACCTGGCAGATCGCGAAATTCATCACTCGCGTGCTCGACGGCCTCGGTGACGTGCCCGAGCCTCTGTCGGCGGACGTCCGTCAGCGGGAGGAGCTGCTGACCGCGAGAGAGGCGCTCGAGCAGATCCATCGACCGAAGACCCGCAACGACATCGATCCTGCAGTACGCACGCTGCGGATGCATGAGGCGCTCACGCTGCAGACCGCACTCCTGCAGCAGCGCGACGCGGTGCGATCGCTCTCGGCCACGGCGCGTGCGGCGAAGCCCGGAGGTCTGCTCGAGCGGTTCGACGCCTCGTTGCCCTACGATCTCACGCCCGATCAGCAGACCGTCGGCGAGCAGGTCGCGAAGGATCTCGTCGGCTCGTGGCCGATGAACCGGCTCGTGCAGGGAGAGGTCGGCTCGGGCAAGACGCTCGTCGCCCTGCGTGCGATGCTCCAGGTCGCCGAGTCCGGCGGCCAAGCCGCGCTGATCGCGCCGACCGAGGTCCTGGCGGGCCAGCACCTGCGGTCGATATCGAAGATGCTCGGGCCGGAGCTGGCTCCGCTCGTGATGCCCACACTCCTCACCGGGCAGATGCCGGCTGCGGCGCGGCGCAAGGCCGCCCTGCGCGTCGCCTCCGGGCAGGCCCTGATCGTCGTCGGCACCCACGCGCTGCTCGGCGAGAAGACGACCTTCGCAGATCTCGGGCTCGTCGTGGTCGACGAGCAGCACCGGTTCGGCGTCGAGCAGCGCGAGGCTCTCCGCGCCAAGGGCTCCAGCCCGCACGCCCTCGTCCTCACCGCCACGCCCATCCCTCGCACCGTGGCCATGACGGTCTTCGGAGATCTCGACACCTCGGTGATCCGCACGATGCCGAAGGGACGGGCGGGAATCGAGTCGTTCGTCGCCCCACTCGCCGAGCATCCCGGGTGGTTCAATCGCGTCTGGGAGCGCGCCGCCGAGGAGATCGCCCAGGGGCGCCAGGTCTTCGCAGTGTGCGCCGCGATCGACACCACCAAGAAGACGGCCGAGGCGGGTGAGCCCGCGCTCCTGCAACCCGAGGGCGCATCCGGTCCACGCTGGGGAGTGGTGCAGCTCGACGAGGCGCTGGCGACGCACCCGAAACTCGGCGGTCTGCGCCGAGCGGTTCTCCACGGACGCATGCCGTCCGACGAGAAGGATGCGGTGATGCAGGCCTTCGCGCGAGGCGAGATCGACCTGCTTCTGGCCACGACCGTCATCGAGGTCGGGGTCGACGTGCCCAACGCCTCGACCATGATCGTCCTCGATGCCGATCGCTTCGGCGTCTCCCAGCTGCATCAGCTGAGAGGCCGGGTGGGTCGAGGCGGTGTTCCGGGGCTGTGTCTGCTCGTGACAGAGGCGGAAGCCGGCTCGGTGGCGCGCGAGCGAGTCGACGCGGTCGCAGCGACCCTCGACGGTTTCGCCCTCGCCGAGGTCGATCTCGAGCTGCGCGGTGAAGGAGACGTGCTCGGCGCAGCACAGGCGGGCGTGCGGTCGTCGTTGAAGCTGCTGCGCGTGGTCAAGGACTCCGGTCTGATCGTCAGAGCTCGCGAGCTCGCCGAGGTGATCCTCGCAGCCGACCCCGGTCTCGACGCGAACCCGGGGCTCAGATCCGCCATCGAGCGACGAGTGAGCGACGACGATCGCGCGGCCCTGGCGAAGAACTGACCCGAGCACGGCGTGCCCTAGGCTGGTGGCATGAGCAGCCGGATCGCCGTCGTCCCGGGTTCCTTCGACCCGCCGACCCTGGGCCACCTCGACGTCATCCGTCGGGCCGCCAAGCTGTACGACGAGCTGCATGTGCTCGTCGTGCACAACCCCGGCAAGGAGGCGATGCTGCCCATCGCGGCGCGGCTGTCGCTCATCGAGCAGTCGATCGCCGATGAGGGCATGGACGGCAACGTGATCGTCGGATCGTGGAGCATGGGCCTTCTGGTCGACTACGCGCGCGATGTGGGTGCCGGCGTGCTGGTCAAGGGGATCCGCTCCCAGATCGACGTCGCCTATGAATCGCCGATGGCGATCGTCAACAGGCACCTCGCAGACATCGAGACGGTCTTCCTGCTGCCCGACCCGGCGCATGCTCTCGTGTCCAGCTCCCTCGTGCGACAGGTGGCGGGGCTCGGGGGCGATGTATCGCCTTTCGTCCCTCCTGCGGTCGCCGCATTCCTCGACACCGGGTCTCGCGGCATCTGACGTCGCGCTCCTGAGAGCCGCGCTCAGCCCGAAGCCAGCCTCCCACCGCATGTAGCCGGTACCATTGCTGGGTGCGTTCCCGAATGAGTGGTCCTTTCGTCCTCCCCGTCCGCGACATCGTCCGCAAGCCGGGAGAGATGCGCGAACACGAGTTCTCCGTGACCCTGAAGGATGCCTGGGGCGAGGGGATCGTGTCCTACGAGACAGGCTCCGAGCTCGACCTGGATGTCCGTCTCGAGTCGGTCCATGAGGGCATTCTGGTGTCGGGAATCGTCGACGCGGAGTACTCCGGCGTGTGCGGTCGCTGCCTCATCGACATCGTTCGGCCCGTCGAAGTCGAGTTCCAGGAGCTTTTCGCGTATCCTGGTGAGGAAGAAACTGACTTCGAGGTTCAAGACGACCACGTGGATCTTGAAACTCTAGTCAGGGATGCGGCCGTATTGGCGCTTCCATTTCAGCCGGTGTGTCAGCCGGATTGCCCCGGGCTCGACCCGGAGACGGGCGAGAGGCTGACAGCGAGCACCGACAAGGAGCATGCGGCTCCCATCGATCCTCGGTGGAGCGCGCTCCAGAACATCACAGACCAAGACGGCACGGAAGAATCTCGTGCCGCCGAGAAAGAAGAGAGCTAGTCATGGCTGGTAACCCCCCGAAGCGCAAGGTATCCCGTTCGAACACCCGCTCGCGCCGCGCGCAGTGGAAGGCGGCGCCCATCGCTCTCGTCAAGACCGTCGAGAACGGCAAGACCGTCTACAGCCGCCCCCACCAGGCGAAGGTCGTCACCGACTCGCAGGGCACCGAGCTGTTCCTCGAGTACAAGGGCCGCAAGGTCGCCGACGTCTGAGTCGCGACTTCACTTCCGTGACTGAGGTCCCTGGGGGGACGAGACCACTCCCAGAGAAGCTCCGCGTCGATATAGACGCGGAGCTTCTGGAGTTGGCGCTCACCCATCGCTCATATGCGTATGAGCATGGTGGCATCCCTCACAACGAACGTCTCGAGTTCCTCGGCGACTCCATTCTCGGCCAAGCCGTCACCGTGATGCTCTTCACGACCCATCCAGGGCTCGATGAGGGCGAACTCGCCAAGCGGCGCGCCAGTGTCGTCTCGACGGTCGCTCTCGCAGAGGTGGCGAGAGGCATCGATCTGGGCAGCCACCTGCGGCTCGGTCGAGGCGAGGAGCAGACGGGCGGACGCGACAAGGATTCGATCCTCGCCGACACGATGGAAGCCGTCATCGGTGCGACCTACCTGTCGGCGGGTCCTGAGGCGGCCACTGAGCTCGTGCTCCGTCTGACCGCGCCGCTCCTCGCCGACCCCGAGCGCTATGGCGCCGCCATGGATCCGAAGACCAGTCTTCAGGAGCTTGCGGCGCGGGTCGGTGCCACCCCACCGCAGTACTCGGTGGAGGCGAGCGGTCCCGATCACGATCGTCGCTTCCTGGCGACCGTGAGCGTCGGCGATGTGGCGATGACCGGCAAGGGCAGCAGTAAGAAGACTGCAGAGATGGCGGCCGCGCTCAGTGCGTGGCGCTTCCTCAACGAGCGTGCCTGAGCTCCCCGAGGTCGAGGTGGTGCGAGCCGGTCTCGCTCCTGCCGCGGTCGGTTCGGTCATCACGGGGGTGAGCGTGTTCGATGAGCGCGCCCTGACACGTCATGCCGCGGGGGCATCGGACTTCGTGTCGCGCCTGGAAGGGCGCGTGTTCACCGCCGCCGAGCGTCGAGGCAAGTTCCTCTGGCTTCCGCTCGACGCGGAGGGTTCCGCTTTGATCGCGCACCTCGGGATGAGCGGGCAGATGCTGCTCCGCGCACCGGATGCCGAAGCGGAACGCCACGAGCGCATTCGCATCGGCATCGAGCACCCGCAGCACGGAGAGCTCGCCATCGTGTTCGCCGATCAGAGGACCTTCGGGTCGCTGGCGGTCGACAGCCTCGTGCCGGACGGGCCGACGATGATCCCCACCCAGGTCGTGCACATCGCGCGCGATCCCCTCGACCCTCTCTTCGACGACGGCATCCTGGTGCGCACGCTCCGAAAGCGGGGCAGCGCGGTCAAGCGCGTGCTGCTCGATCAGCAGGTGATCAGCGGGGTGGGCAACATCTACGCCGACGAGGCGCTCTGGGCGGCGCGCATCCACCCCGAGACTCTCGCGAACGCGCTGTCGACACCCGCGATCGGTCGGCTCCTCGCTGAGATCCGCGTGGTGCTCGCGAAGGCGCTGGCCGAGGGAGGCACGAGCTTCGATTCCCAGTACGTCAACGTGAACGGCCAGGCCGGCTACTTCGCGCACTCCCTCAACGCCTACGGTCGAGGCGGTCAGCCATGCCCCCGGTGCGGCACGCTGATCCGCCGACAGGCTTTCATGAACCGGTCGAGTCACTTCTGCCCGCGCTGCCAGCGCCGACGCTGAGGCTTATGCCGTCTCGAACGACCGGGCGAGCAGAGGCCGGGTCGCCCGCGTGCTCGCCCACACGATGCCGATTCCCACCGCGAGCACGATGCCGATCGTCAGCAGCGACTCGGGAGCGGTGATCAGGGCGATCCCGAGCAGGGGGAACACGAGCACGGCCGCGCAGGTCGCCGATCCGATCGCGGTGACGAGCAGCGGTGACATGATCGCGCGGCGACGTGCGCTGTCGACGGTGTCGAGGGGCATCCCGAGGTGGTGGAGGCTTCGGTGCAGATCACGCTGATCGAGCACGGAAGAGGCCTGATTCACCCCCACGGATGCCGCGACCATCACGAAGGAGGCGACCAGCGTGATGACGAGACCGGTGCGCATGTCCACGGCGAGTGCTGCATCGGCATCCGTCGCCTCTCCGCTGTTCATCACGTTCATCAGTGCGACGCCGGTCCCGGCGAAGACGGCCATGAAGCTCGCCATCGCGATCCCGCTCACCTGACGCCATGCGGCCTTGGGCGAGTCCAACACCAGACGGGCGGCGAGCAGCCGGTCGGCTCGCTCGGCCCGGCGGAGCTGACGTGATGCGCTGACCTTGAGTACCCACGGCCCGATCACGTTGAGCACGGCGAGCGCCACCGCGAACAGCCCTGCGAGAACGGTGATCGTCACCGCGAGCCCCGCGACGGACGGGAAGACCTTGACGAGGACGAAGACCAGAGCGAGCACCGAGATGCCGATGATCGCCCGGAACCAGTGCACGGTGGAGACCGTCGTCCGCATGCGCACCCCGAGCGGGGAGACGATCACGCGTCGGAGACCGAGCACGGCGCTGCCGGCCGCCACGAGAAGGACCCCGCCCACGACCGCCAGGATGCCGAGGGGAGACAGCATCACGGCGTCGGTGCCGAGAGCAGTTCCACGGAACGGGATGAGCCCGACCAGGGGAGCGGTCGCGAGATGGACGACCACTCCGGCGACGGCGCCTGAGGCCGCCACGAGCACGGATTCGATCACGGTGGCCACGCTGACACCCATCGGAGTCACGCCCAGAAGTCGCAGTGTCGAGAGTCGCTCGTCGCGACGGCGGGCCGAGAGGCGAGCAGCCGCCCCTCCGAGATTCGTCAGCGGTACGACGAGGAGGACGAGAGCGATCGCTGCCAGTGCCTGGTAGACCGGAGCGTAGTCGTCTGTCCAGGTCCAGAACGACTGTGCTCCGCCCACGACTGTCAGCACCAGAGCCGTGACGACTCCGAACGCGACCACAGGAAGCGCCAGGACGGCGTTCTCACCCTTCGCGGGTCGGAGAAGGAGGGTCAGGACGCGGGCGTTCATGCCGTCACCGCCGACGAGACGATCTGTCCGTCGCGAACCGCCACGACTCGCGAGCATCGAGCGGCGACGTCGGCGTCGTGGGTGACGACGAGGAGCGTCCGCCCCTGCCCGGTCGTCGACCAGAGCAGTGCGTTCATCACGTCCTGCGAGGTGTGCGAGTCGAGCGCTCCGGTCGGCTCGTCGGCGAAGACGAGATCCGCGCCGGTGGCCTGGGCCCGTGCGATGGCGACGCGCTGCGCCTGCCCGCCGGAGAGCTCGCCGATGCGGCGGTCCTCCATCCCGGCGAGCCCCAGCGCGGCGAGCCAGGACGCCGCGTGGGCCGTGGCATCCGCTCTCTTCACGCCGTTGATCATCGATGCGAGCGCCACGTTCTCGACGGCGGTGAGCTCAGGGATGAGGAGTCCCTGCTGGAAGACGAACCCGAAACGCTCCCTGCGCAGCCGGGAGCGAGCACCTTCCCCGAGCCCCGCGACCTGCACAGGCTCCCCGGTCGAGGGCTGGAAGGTCACGGTGCCGGAGTCCGGCGTGACGATACCGGCGAGCACATGGAGGAGAGTGGTCTTGCCCGATCCGGAGGCGCCCATGATCGCCACCGACTCGCCGCGGTGGATCGTGAGATCCACCCCGGCGAGTGCGCGGGTGGTGCCGTAGGACTTGGTCAGGGAGCGTGCGTCGAGGACGGAGTCGTTCATGCCTCCAGCCTCGCGATTCGGCCAGGGGCGCTGCGTCGGCCGGGCGGATGATCCGCTCGCGTCCGCGTACACCGATCGGATGATCTCGTTCAGATCCGCTTCTGCCACGCCCCGGCGTAAGAGACCGGCACGAACCCGATCGACTCGTTGATGCTCAGCATCGGGCGGTTCTCCTCGGCGTTGAACGTGGAGACTGCGGGGGAGAACGGCATGAGCTCTCGCCAGTGCAGGAGGTTCGCGCACTTGACGACGGTGCCCAGCCGGTGCCCGCGGTGCTCGCGAGACACCAGCGTGCCCAGCTGGTGGGTGATCCCTGAGCGGTCCGCTCCGACGAGCAGCTCGTTGTATGCCACGATGTCCCCGCTCGGCACGTGCTGCACCGCGACGATCGACAGTGCCTGACCGGCTCCGGTGAGCCGTCGCTCTCGGCGGACGACACGCTCCGCGTCCCACTCCTCAGCGACGAAGTCCATCTCGCCGCTCGGGGCGTCGGTCGACAGGCGAGCGAGGATCGCTGCATAGCCGTCGCGGAACTCCGGCGGTGTCGGAGCCATCCACTGGAGCACTCGATAGTCGTCGCCCGCGGCCGCGTGCGCAGATCTCAGAGCGACCTGAAGCGGAGCGGGGTCCGAACGCAGATCGAGCTCGCTGTTGCGCTCGACCTGCTCGAAATCGTATCCGCGGGCCTCCAAGGCGTCCGACAGCGGGATCGCCGGGATACTACCCCACCCCGTCCTCGGCGAGATCATCCGCTCGGACTCGATCGGTCGGTGCAGCGTCCAGAGCTGCACCAGAGACCGACCGTGGGCACGAGCCTCCGACTCGGCGAGCGTCAGGAGGGCATCCTCGACGCCGATTCCCCAGTGCTTCTCGGGCACGAGGAGGTCCGCCTCCGCCGCCTTCGCATCCGCCTCCTGGGCATAGGCGATCGTGATCATCCCCACGATCTCGTCGCCGTTCCTGGCCACGAATCCGGTCTGCAGGGTGTCGGTGGAGTCCTGCCACGACGCGAGCAACTGGGCGGCGTCGGGTGCGATGTCGGGCAGACCCACCATCTCATCGCAGATCTGCCGGTTGAGCTGACCGTAGGCGCGGAAGTCCGCGCCGTCGGGGGCGTCCAGCGCGACAGGGACGATGAGCGGCTCGATGGTCAGTGCGGTGGTCGTCATGACAGTTCCTTCTTCCAGGCTCCTTCATAGGCGATGGCGGTGAACCCCATCGCCTCATTGATGGAGAGCATGGGCCGGTTCTCCTCGGCGTTGTACGTGATCACGTCGCGGGATTCGGGCGCGAGGCCCGTCCACGACAGGAGAGCGTCGCACTTCACGAGCTGTGCCAATCGGTGTCCGCGATGCTCTTTGAGCACCAGAGTGTCGTGCTGATGGGTGGTCGCGCCGAGATCGGGTCCGATGCGGAGCTCGGTGAACGCACTCAGCTCGCCGGTCCCGACGTGCTGGGCGACGGTGACCTGGATGATCTGGCCCATCTCCGCCACGCGTTTCTCGGACTCGATCAGGCGTTCTGCATCCCAGACCTCCTCGTCCGCCTCGAGATCGGCAGACGGTGCATCGGTCGACATGCGCGATTTGAGCCACGCGTAGCCCTCGACGCGCTCGGGGGGCGTCGGCAGCATCCACCTGATCACGCGATAGTCCTGAGACGACGCGCGTGCCTCGTCGCGCAGCTGCTCGGCGTGACGAACCGTCTCGGGATCGATCTTGAGTCGACTCACCCGGCAGACCTGCTCGAGGCTGAACCCATGGCGGACGAGGAATCGCGCGACATGATCGTCGGGAACGCTGCCGAAGCCGGTCCGGGCCTGGAGTCTCGGACCCTCGCTCGCCGGTTGTTCCGTCCAGTTCTGGATGACCGTGCGGTCGTGGAGCCTGGCGAAGGCTTCGACGTGCGGGAGGATCGCTGTTCCGATTCCCCGACCCCAGACCCGAGGGTGGAGCTCGATCGAGGCGATGGCCACACGCGAGCCTTCTTCGTGCGGGATGTCGATGACCGTGCGTCCGACCATCTCTCCTTCGACGCGCACCGTCCACACCGCGGTCGTGCG
>Ga0308167_1001931_pt1 | contig 21205 bp, 12 predicted proteins | sample PhyCR1_2_FD_202138 | JGI IMG/M metagenome (GOLD analysis project Ga0308167, IMG submission 202138) | Phyllosphere microbial communities from UC Gill Tract Community Farm, Albany, California, United States - DLSLRC.R1 | ecosystem: Host-associated > Plants > Phyllosphere > Unclassified | place... | reverse complement strand
GTTCTTGCGGGGCTCGATCGTGCCGAGGAACGCGATCCAGGGTGCGCCCTCGGGGAGTGTCGCCGCGATCCGGGCGTCCTCGACCTCGGCGATCGACGGCTCGTGGAACACGGCACGGTCGACGCCGAGCGGTGCGACCCGGACGTCGGCGCGGATCCCGCTGACGACCCGCGCGGCCTCGGTCGCGGTGGCCGCACTCGGCACGATGACGACCGGGCGGCTGCGCAGCGATCGACGGCTCCACCAGGTGAAGAACGTGCGCTTCAGGCGGGAGTGCCACTCAGGGTTCGAGAAGAACGTGGCGTCGTGCAGGGTGACGACGGAGCCACCGCGCCAGCCGAACGGGAACGTGTAGTGCGGGGAGTGCAGCACCTGCGCGCCGATCCTGCGGCCGAGTGCCGGCAGGCCGGTCTGCTCCCACACGAACCGCAGCGGCACGGAGTCGGTCCACGCCGGCGCGGTGTGCACGGTGGCGTCCGGCGCCACGGCGCGGAAGTGCTCGGCGTGCACGGGCCGGACGACCAGGTGGACGTCGAGCGCCGGGTCGGTCAGGTGTGACACGACGCCCTCGACGTACCGGCCCACACCGCCGAGTTCGCGCGGTACCGCGGTCCCGTCGACGAGGACGGTGAGCTGCGGCACGCGTGGGTCCTTCCGAACGGGGGCGCCACGGTCGGGTCCGTCGGCGGGGGAGTGACCAGGATAGCCCTCCGCGCTCATGCGCCCGGGTCCACGCTGCGACGAGGGACGGACGCGCGCCGCGACTCGCGGAGCCGCCGCGCGAGGTGCGACGGGAGCGCCCCGGCGACGTCCGTGAACGCTGCCAGGACGAGCCGGGCCTCCCGACGGGTGGATGCGGTGCGCAGTCCGCGCAGGCCGCGGAAGAGGGTCCGGGCGCTCGCGCGCAGGACGGTCGGCCACGGTGCGTGCCAGAGCGCGACGACCATCCGGTTCCGCGCGTTGCGGAAGAGGAACAGGTCGCTCTGCACGCCGGACGACGCCGAGTGGTCGTGTTCCACGACCGCGCCGGCGGCGTGCTCGACGCGCCACCCGCGTCGGCGGAGCCGCCAGGCGAGCTCGGTGTCCTCGTAGTACATGAACAGGGACTCGTCGAGCAGGCCGACGTCGTCCAGCGCGCTCCGCCGCAGGGCCGACGCGCCGCCGGAGAACCCGAAGACGTCGACGTCCGCGGCCCGGTCGACGGGCGCGAACCAGTCGCGGTCCATGCCGTTCCCGTCGCGGTCGACGCGCACGCCGGTCGAGTTGAGCCGCACCTCGCCGTCCGCCGACGGCGTCCAGGGACGGCCGTCGTGGTCGCGCAGGACGCGCTGGTCGGGTGCGGGCGTCACGCCGATCGGGAGGCCCGTCCAGCGTCCGGCGAGCACGATGCGGCCCGTCACCGCCGCGACCTCCGGCCCCGCCTGCGCCAGGTGGTCGCGGAGCGCCGCGACGAAGCCGGGCGCGGGCACCGCGTCGTTGTTCAGGAGCACGACGACGTCGGCGTCGGTGTGCCGGATGCCGGTGTTCGCGCCGGCTGCGAACCCACCGTTGTCGTCCCGCGCGATCACGACGGCGTCCGGAAGGTCGCGCCGGAGCACGGCGACGGAGTCGTCGGTCGATCCGTTGTCGACGACGATCACGTCGTCGGCGGCGCCCTCCGCGAGCACGGCGCGGACGGCCGCGGTGGTCAGGTCGGCGCGGTTCCAGTTGACGACGACGACCGCGGTGCTGGTCACGCCGTCGGGGATCGTCAGCCCAGCTCCTCGATGGAGGGCTTCGCGTAGACGCTGCCGACGGCGTCGCCGAACGACGGCACCTCGAACGAGTCGCACTCGGGCAGGTCGTGCAGGTGCCGACCAGCGGAGTCCATCATCGACACGTTGATGAAGTACTTGCCGGTGCCGAAGTTCGTGTCCGCGATCCGGAGGCGGAGCTTCTTGCGGCCGTGCAGCGGGTCGAGGTGGATGCCCATGATGCCGGTGGTGGTGCCGTACACCACCTGTCCGGCCGTGTTGTTGATCTGGACCGCGGCCTCCCAGTCCTCGACGCCGTCCAGGTGCTCGAACTCCATGTCGACCAGCAGGTCGTCGCCCGGCGTGACGCCGTCGCGCTGGCCCTTGCCGTCGGCGTGCACCGAGGCCCCGATGACCGTGCCGCGGCCGACCGCCACGTCGGCGCTGAGCTCACCGGCACGGCGCTCCTCGAGGACGTCGCGGAACAGGCTGACCGCACCGATCGGGTCCCCGTCGTGCAGGACCTTGCCCTTGTTCAGGAGCACGACCCGGTCGCACATCTCCTGCACCTGGCTGAGCGAGTGCGTGACGATGATGATCGTCTTGCCCTGCTCCTGGAACGAGCGGATGCGGTCGAGGCACTTGCGCTGGAACGCCTCGTCACCGACGGCCAGCACCTCGTCGACCAGCAGGACGTCGGGATCGGTGTGCACGGCGACCGCGAAGGCGAGTCGCACGTACATGCCGGATGAGTAGAACTTCACCTGGGTGTCGATGAAGTCGCCGATGCCGGAGAACGCGAGGATGTCGTCGAAGCGCTCCTCGGTCTCCTTGCGCGTCAGGCCGAGCAGGCTCGCGTTGAGGAAGACGTTCTCGCGGCCGGACAGGTCCGGGTGGAACCCGGCGCCGAGCTCGAGCAGCGCAGCCAGACGACCGCGGCGCGCGACCGTGCCGGACGTCGGCTGGATGATCCCGCCGATGGCCTTCAGCAGGGTCGACTTGCCGGAACCGTTCTGCCCGATGAGCCCGACGGTGGTGCCGGCCTGGATCGAGACGGTGACGTCGTCGAGCGCCCAGAAGTCCTGCCGGTGCTTCCGGCCGGCACGGCCCAGGGTGACGATCCGCTCGCGGATGGTGTTGTCCTTGCGGACGACGAACCGCTTGCGGACGTGGTCGATGACGATGACGTCCGGGCGGTCGGTGTGGGCGCCGGAGGCCGCCGGGGCGACGGGGGTGCTGATGGCCATGGTCTAGAGCTCCTGCGCGAAGTTGCCCTGCAGCCGGGAGAACACCCGCTGCGCCCCGAGCAGGCAGAAGAGCCCGATCACGAGGGCGATGCCGAGGCGCATCATCAGGTGCGGCGGGTAGTCGACGGGCGTCGGGTGGATCCAGATCGCGTTCTGCAGACCCAGCACCGACAGGGTGAGCGGGTTGTTCGTGTAGACCGCCAGCAGCCACTGCACCTTCAGCTCGGCGACGACCATCGAGTACGAGTAGACGATCGGCGACGCCCAGAGCAGCACCATGAGGCCGACGTCGATCACGAACTGCACGTCGCGCAGGTACACGTTGAGCGCGGACAGTACGAGGCCGATGGCCGCGCCGTAGACCAGGATCACCAGGAGCGACGGGATGAGGTAGATCAACCCCTCGTGCCAGGGGAAGACCCCGAGCACGACGGTCGCGGCGATGAGGATCGCGAACTGGATCAGGAAGTTGACCAGGGCCGCGCCCACGCTGGCGAGGGGGAAGACCTCGCGCGGCACGTAGACCTTCTTGATCAGCCCGCTGTTGCCGACGATCGACCCGGTCGAGCCGGCGACGATCTCGCTGAAGAGCGTGTAGGCGGTCAGGCCCGTGAACACGTAGATCGCGAAGTTGTCGATCGCCCGTGACGAGCCGAGGATCTTGCCCATCACGAAGTAGTAGATCATCAGCTGGGTCAGCGGACGCACCAGCGTCCACACGAACCCGAGTGCCGAGTCCTTGTAGCGCGCCTTCAGGTCGCGGCGGATGAGCATCCCGAGCATCTCGCGCTGACGGAAGACGTCGCGCAGTTCTCTCCAGGTGCCCTTGAAGGCGCTCGTCGGAGCGCCGATCACGACGAGGGGCTCGTTCGCGAGCGCCGTCATGCGGGCTTGGTCGACCATACGTCTCTTCGTTCGTGGGGGCAGGACCGGAACAGCATACTCATTGCACCGCGGGGGAACGCCGCGCGCCCCGTGCGCGGAATCCCTGGCGACTCCGCCCCCGAGCGGGGGGCAAAGTGCGCGAGAACAACTCTCAACCTTCACTTTGGGGTTACCGTTGACGCAACCCGGACCCTTGTCAACAACCACAGGACGGCCCGAAAGCATGCAGCTTGCTCCACGGTCGATCGCTGCGCTCGCGGTGGTCGGTGCTCTCAGTCTCTTCGCGGCGGGGTGTTCCTCCGGCGACGACCCCCGACCCTCGCCCAGCGCGACGCGGACGGCCAGCGCGACCCCGACGACGTCGCCGAGTGCGACCCCCTCGACGCCCTCGACGCCCGAGTCGACCCAGCCGACCGCGGAGCCGTCCGACGACGACGTCCCGACGGCCTTCCCGGGCAGCGGCGAGACCCCGCAGCCCGACGTCGACCCCGGTGACTTCCCGGCGACGGCGGTCGTCACGTTCTCCGGATGGGACGCCGGCAGCAAGACGCTCCAGGCGGGCGGTCTGGTGTCCGGCACCACCGACGCCTCGGGGACCTGCACCTTCCAGGCGAAGAAGGGCGGCGTCACCCGCAGCGCGACGAGCACGGCGCAGGCCAGCGCCTCGTCCGTGAACTGCGCGCAGGCGTCGTTCCCCGCGAGCCAGGTGTCGACCGGCACGTGGTCCATCACCCTGCAGTACTCGGTCGGGTCGAAGTCGACCACGTCCGAGCCGATGACGGCGGAGGTGCCGTGATGCGTTCCATCCTCGACCGTGGCGGTCGCCGTCGACCCCTGCGTGCGGTGCTCGGCATGACCGCCGCCCTGGCGATCGCGGTGAGCGGCCTGACCATCGGCACGATCGTGTCCGAGCAGACGACGACCGAACCGGCCTCGGCCGCGGTCCCCGCGAACTTCGACCCGGGCAACATCATCAGCGACGCCAACTTCTACGACGGCGACGCGATGAGCGGATCGGCCGTCCAGTCGTTCCTCAACAGCGTCGCACCGAACTGCAAGCGCGCCTCGGGCGGCCCGGCCTGCCTGAAGGACTTCACGCAGAACATGAGCGCCATCGGGGTCGTCCCGAACCGGTGCTCGGCGATCCCCGGCGGCAACAAGTCCGCAGCCACGGTCATCGCCCAGGTGGGTGCCGCGTGCGGGATCAGCCAGAAGGTGCTGCTGGTCCTGCTGCAGAAGGAGCAGGGCATCGTCGCGACGAACTCGCCGACGAGCTACATGTACCTGCACGCCACCGGCTTCGCCTGCCCGGACACCGCCCCGTGCGACCCGGCGTACTACGGCTTCGGCCAGCAGGTCTACGCCGCGGCACTGCAGTTCAAGCGCTACCAGGCGTCGCCGACGTCGTGGGCGTACCAGGCGGGTCGCAACAACTCGATCCTCTACAACCCGAGCGCGGCGTGCGGGCGCAAGACGGTCTACATCAAGAACCAGGCGACCGCGGGCCTGTACATCTACACCCCGTACACGCCGAACACGGCGGCGATGTCGAACCTCTACGGCACCGGTGACTCCTGCTCGGCCTACGGCAACCGCAACTTCTGGCGGATGTACACCGACTGGTTCGGATCGCCCACGGGCGGGTCCTCGCCGATCGGGCACGTCGACTCGCAGTCCGGCAACGTGGGCGGCACCATCGCCGTGCGCGGCTGGACGGCCGACCCGGACACCACCGCCTCGATCAAGGCGCAGTTCTACGTCGACGGCGTCGGCAAGGCGTCGGTGATGGCCGACGCGAACCGCACCGACCTGGCCTCGCGCCTCGGCTCGGGCAACACCGCACACGGCTTCCAGACGACGCTCACGGGCATCACGCCGGGCAAGCACACCGTCTGCGTCTTCGGCATCAACGTCGGCGCGGGCGCGAACACGCTGCTCAACTGCGGTGACGTCACCGTCCCGGCCGCGGCCCCGGTGGGCAGCCTCGAGACCGTCACCGGCGGCACCGGCACGATCGCGGTGAGCGGGTGGGCGCTCGACCGGGACTCGTCCGCCGCGACCGCCTACAAGGTGCAGGTCGACGGTGTCGGCGCGATCTCGGCGACCGCCGACGTCCAGCGGACCGACATCGCCGCGAAGTACCCGGGTGCCAGCAGCACGGTCGGTTTCTCCAGGACGATCCAGAACGTCGCGGCGGGATCGCGGACGGTGTCGCTCTGGACCCAGGACAAGCCGGGCGCGACCTGGGTGCGCGTGGCGCAGAAGGCCGTCACCGTCACGGCGTCGACGGGGACCTCGGGTGCCGTGAAGGGCTCGTTCGAGTCGGCCACCGGCGGCATCGGTTCGGTCGCGCTGAAGGGCTGGGCGATCGACCCGGACACGTACGCGTCGGTGCGGTACAAGATCCACGTCGACGGTGCCGGAGCGGCGGCCGGCAGCGCGAGCGCTGCCCGCAGCGACGTCGCGAAGTCCTACCCGAAGTGGGGATCGTCGCACGGCCTGGCGACCACGCTCACCGGCCTCACCCCCGGCAAGCACACGGTCACCCTCTGGTGGCAGGACCTGCCGAGCGGCACCTACGTCAGCGCCGGGACGAAGACCGTCACGGTCGCGGCCCCGCCGTCGACCGGCACCACGGGCAAGACCGGCGCCGTCACCGGCTCGTTCGAGCAGGCCACCGCCGGTCCGAACACCGTGGCCCTGAAGGGCTGGGCGATCGACCCGGACCGCTACGACCCGGTCAAGTACAAGATCCACCTCGACGGCGTCGGTGCCGCCGCGGGCAGCGCGAACGCGGTCCGTGCGGACATCGCCGCCGCCAAGCCCGGGTGGGGTGACGACCTCGGGCTCGCGGTCACCCTCACCGGCGTCAAGGCGGGCACCCACACGGTGACGGTCTGGTACCAGGACCTGCCCGGCGGGAACTACGTCAGCTTCGGCACGAAGTCCGTGACCGTGCAGGACGCCGTCCCCGCACCCACCGGCAAGACCGGAGCCGTGTACGGCGCCTACGACGCCGCGACGGGCGGCCGGGGGACCGTCGCCGTCAAGGGCTGGGCGATCGACCCGGACACGTTCGCCCCGGTGAGGTACAAGATCCACCTCGACGGTGTCGGCGCGGCCTCCGGCACGGCGAACGCGGTCCGGACCGACGTGGAGCGGGCACACCCGGGATGGGGTTCCGACGTCGGTCTGGCGACGACGCTCAGCGGCGTCAAGCCGGGCAAGCACACCGTGCGCATCTGGTACCAGGAGCTGCCGGGCGGGGCCTACAAGGACTTCGGCACCAAGACGGTGACGGTCTCGTAGCGGGTCCGGGACGACGGAACGCAAGGCTCCCCACCGGGCACGGCCGGTCCGCCGCTGGCGCGTCGGCCCGGAACCGGCCGGCGTGGGCCCAGCTGCCAGCTGGCAGCGCGCCTCCCGTTCCGACGTCGTCCAGTCCGCGGCGCACGCAGCCGCGGCAGCGGTGTCAGCCGCGGCGCCGGTGTCAGCCGCGGCGCCGGAGGGCTCGCGCCACGCCGCCGAGCCGGTCGAGGGCACGGAACTCGGCGGAGTGGGTGAGGGCGTCGTACCGGGTCGCGATCGCGTCACGCTCGGCCTCGGCGTGCCGCCGCGCGGCCTCGGCGTCCTGTCGGGCCCGGTCCAGGACCGCGACCGCCTCCTCGGACACGATGAGCCGGCGGTTGATGTCGTCGACCCCGGCGCGGTGCACGTCGCGCTCCTGCTCGGTCGCGCGCAGGACCTCGCGCTGCAGCGCCGCCCACCGCAGCAGCGGGTGCCGCGCGCCCGAGCGGGTCGCTGCGCGCTCCAGCGCGGCGTCGAGCGACGGCGCGACCTGTTCGGCTCGTCGGGCGTACGAGTGGCGTTCCACGACCACGTTCCGGAGCCGTTCGGCGCGTTCGTCGCGCTCGTCGGCAGGCATCGCGATCGCGCGCTCGAGCGAGGCGGCATCGGTGAAGACCGGGACGTCGGCCAGGCCGAGCTCGTCGAGACCGAGCGCGCAGTTCGTCACCGGCAGCGCGCCGCACGCGAGCGACTCGTACAGCCGTGAGTTGAGGGTGCCGAACTCGGCGGCCGGCGCGATGACGTCGTCGACGACGAACGCGGCGGCCCGGTAGACCTCGGGCAGGGCGAAGTACGACACCGCCGGCCGGAGCTCCACGCCCGGGGCGGCATCGACGTGCTCCACGTTGGCGGCGAACCAGACGACGGGCTCGGCCGGCGCCACCTGCTGCAGCACGTCCTGCACGCCGCGCCTGGCACCCCAGAAGTTGACGGTGGTGACGGTGCGTCCGGTCCGCGGGCCGGGCGTCCCGTCCACGTCGGGCCGGAACAGGTCGAGGTCGACGCCGATCGGGACCACCTCGACGGGGACGTCGACCACCTCGGACAGGGCGTCGCGGGCGATCGAGGACGACGCCCACACGGCGTCGAACTCGGCGAGGGAGGGCGACGATGCCCACTGTGCCGTCCAGTTGCGCACCCACGCCACCGTGGCGGTGCGGGACGGCACGAGTCCGGGGACGAACGACTCGATCATGCTGACGAGCACGGTGGTGTCGTCGGGGACGTCCTCGGTCCAGCGGCGGATCGGCCACAGGTCCACGCCCCAGCCGTGCGCCCGCAGCGCCCGGGCGAGCCCGAGCGCGACGAACAGGTCGCCCTTGCCCTCGGTGGTGTCGTCCGTCGACACCGCGAAGCGGATCGTCCCCCTGCTGCCCGTCGCGTGGTCGCCACGAGCGATCGCGTCGTACTCGGCGGCGAGCGGGGACGGGGCGGGGGCCGTGGGGATCGAGTGGTGCGTCACGGTGCCCATTGTGCCCGACCCGGGCACGACCTCCGCCGAGCGCCGTGCTGCGCCTTGTAGGGTGTTGTCGGCCGTCGGGCATCCTCGACGGCCGGATCACCGACCCGTGCCGCGCCCGCGGCTGCAGCTGGAGGAACTCGCCGTGACAGAGCGCAAGCCAGGAGTCGTGTCCGTCGTTCTCGTGAACTACAAGGGCACGGACGACACACTGACGAGCATCGCCGAGCTCCGCAAGCAGGACTGGCCGCAGGACCGGCTCGAGGTCATCGTCGTGGACAACGGCTCCGGCCCCGAGCACGTCGGACGGCTCAAGGCCTCCGACCTCGACTTCACGTTCGTCGACTCCGGTGCCAACCTCGGGTTCACGGGCGGCTGCAACCTCGGCGTCGAGCACTCCTCCGGCGAGATCGTGGCGTTCCTGAACAACGACGCCCGTCCGGACACCGGCTGGGTGCGCGAGGCGATGGCGACCTTCGCCGCCGGCGCGGACATCGGTGCCGTGGCGTCGAAGGTCCTCGACTGGGAAGGCGTCAACGTCGACTTCACCGAGGCCGCGATGACCTGGTACGGCATGGGCTACAAGCCCTTCGCCGGGTCGCCGGACACCGGCCGCTGGGAATCCGAGACCGACGTGCTGTTCGGCACGGGTGCGGCGATGTTCATCCGTGCGGAGCTGTTCGAGCAGCTCGGCGGGTTCGACGACCGCTACTTCATGTTCTACGAGGACGTCGACCTGGGATGGCGCCTCAACCTGCTCGGGTGGCGCTTCCGCTACCAGCCGAAGTCGGTCGCGTTCCACAAGCACCACGCGTCGATGAACAAGTTCGGCGACTTCCGCGAGACGTACCTGCTCGAGCGGAACGCGCTCTTCACCCTGTACAAGAACCTCGGTGACGAGCAGCTCGCGGCGGCACTGCCGGGGTCGCTCGCGCTGGCCGTCCGCCGGGCCGTCGGCCGCGGTGAACTCGACTCCACCGAGCTCGACCTCCGCAACCCGGGCGACGACAGCGTCCCGACCATCCCGGTGCCGAAGACGAGCATGGCGGGCATCTACGGCGTCGACCAGTTCGTCGAGCAGCTGCCCTCGATGACCGAGTCGCGCCGCGCGATCCAGGCGAGCCGTGTCCGCAGTGACCGCGAGCTCCTGCGCCTGTTCGGCAACCGTGACGAGCCCGCGTACCCGATCGAGAACTACCTGGCCGGCTACGACAAGATCGTGCACTCGCTCGGCGTGCTCGAGGTCGGGACCCGTCGTCGCGTCCTCATCATCACCGGCGACTCGATCGGCGAGAAGATGGCCGGCCCGGCGATCCGCGCCACCCAGATGGCGAAGCAGCTCGCGAACGAGCACGACGTGCGTGTGATCAGCCTCACGCGCTCGTCGCAGATCGACCCGACGTACGACGTCGTCACCGTGCCGCACCGTCACCCGCGGCAGATGGTCGAGCACGAGGCGTGGGCGGACGTCATCATCGTCCAGGGCCACGCGCTCCGGCTGTTCCCGGTGCTCGAGTCCACGCGCAAGATCCTCGTCGTCGACGTCTACGACCCGCTGCACCTCGAGCAGCTCGAGCAGGGCCGCAGCGACGACGTCGACCAGTGGAACCGTCAGATCCTCGACGCCTCGGACACGCTGAACCACCAGCTCGAGCTCGGCGACTACTTCATCTGCGCCTCGGAACGGCAGCGGATGTTCTGGCTCGGCCAGCTCGCCGGGTCCGGGCGGGTGAACGCGCGGACGTACTCGCGCGATCCCGACCTGCGCTCGCTCATCGGCGTCGTGCCGTTCGGCCTCTCCTCGACGCCGCCCGTGCACGACCAGCAGCGGGTCAAGGGCGTGGTGCCGGGCATCGGCAAGACCGACAAGCTCGTCGTGTGGGGTGGCGGGATCTACGACTGGTTCGACCCGATCACGCTCGTGCGCTCGATCGGCCGGCTCGCCGAGCGGAAGCCGAACGTCAAGCTGTTCTTCATGGGCGTGCAGCACCCGAACCCGGACGTGCCCGAGATGGACATCGTCGCCAAGGTGCGTGCCGAGGCCGACGCCCTCGGACTCACGGGCACGAACGTCTTCTTCAACGACGCCTGGATCCCGTACGAGGAGCGCGGTGCGTACCTGCTCGAGGCCGACGCCGGTGTCTCGACGCACTACGAGCACCTCGAGACGACGTTCTCGTTCCGCACCCGGATCCTCGACTACCTGTGGGCCCGTCTGCCGATCGTGACGACCGCCGGTGACTCCTTCGGTGACCTGGTCGCTGCCGAGAAGCTCGGGATCGCCGTGCACGAGCAGGACATCGACGGCCTCGCCGACGCGCTGGAGACCGCGCTCTTCGACAAGAAGGCCCGCGCCGAGTTCATCGGCAACGTCGACCGCATCCGCGAGCAGTTCACGTGGGAGAACGTCCTCGCGCCGCTCGTCGAGTTCTGCCGGAACCCCGTCCGCGCGGCTGACAAGTCGGTGCGCGACACCGTCTCGGCCGTCGAACCGCACCAGATGCGCGTGCGCGTGCCCGAGCGCAAGCCGCTGTCGGGCGTCCGCTACGACGTCGGCCGTGCTGTGCACTACTTCCGCACCGAGGGTCCGCGCAGCGTCGCGGGCAAGATCAAGCGGCGCCTGACGAACCGGTGACGCCGGCGCCGGCCTCGGCCCTCGTCGTCGTCCCGACGTACGACGAGGCCGAGAACGTCCGTGCGGTCACGGCCGCCGTGCTCCGGGCGGTGCCGACGGCGCACGTCCTGGTGGTCGACGACGGCAGCCCCGACGGCACGGCCGGGGTGGTCCGCGACATCGCGTCGACGGACCCGCGGGTGCACCTGGTCGAGCGCAGCGGCAAGCTCGGCCTGGGTACCGCCTACGTCGCCGGGTTCCGGTGGGGACTCGAGCGCGAGTACCCGCTGCTCGTCGAGATGGACGCCGACGGCTCGCACCCCGCCGACCGGCTGCCCGCGTTGCTCGACGCCGTCCGCGACGACGAGTCGGTCGCCCTCGCGATCGGGTCACGCTGGGTCCCGGGCGGGTCGGTGGTGGACTGGCCGCTGTCGCGGCAGGCGCTGAGCCGGAGCGCGAACACCTACGCCCGGATCCTGCTCGGCGTCGCCGTGCGGGACGTCACGGCGGGCTTCCGCGCCTACCGGGCCGAGTCGCTCGCGCGCATCGACCTCGACACGGTGGACTCGAAGGGGTACTGCTTCCAGATCGACATGACCCTGCGGGTCGACGACCTGGGCGGACGGATCGTCGAGGTGCCGATCCGGTTCCGCGATCGTGTGCACGGGGTCTCGAAGATGAGCCGTTCGGTCGTCGTCGAGGCCATGGTCCGCGTCACCCGGTGGGGACTCCAGCGCCGCTTCCGGCGCCGGCCGCGCGCCTGACGGCACGGCTGATCCGCCCGCCCCGCGACGGCGGTGTCCCGGCACGTCGCCGGGCAGGAGGCGCGGTGCGGGCGGGCACCGCGCCTCCGGTCCGGCGCTCGTCGCGGCTCAGACGCAGGTGACGTCGCGGTCCTGGTCGCCGACCACGTACTGCACCATCCGGACCTGGCTGCCGGCGGTCAGACCGGCACCGGAGCACGCCTTCTGCGCGGCCGCCACCCCGTCCTCGCCGACGGCGAGCCAGCTCGGCAGTCCGCGCAGGGGCGACGACGTCGGCACGGTGCCGACGATCTGCGAGAACTGGTACCCGGTGGAGTAGATGCCGACGGTGGACACCCCGGCGGCCCGCAGGGCGGCGACCATGCCCTCGATGTCCGCGCGGTTCTGCGTCTGGTGGTCCTTCGCATCGGCGGCCGTCAGCCAGGACAGCCCCGTCTCGACGTCGATCCACCAGCGGTGGGAGGACGGGTTGGGGACCCCACGGGTGTGGGTGTCCTCGTACGCTCGGGTGTAGCCGTACATGAAGGAACACGCCTGGTCGTAGCCGCCGGTGCAGGTGCCGTACGGGTTCGTGACCGTCGTGCCACCCGGGTCGCGGTTCGTCCGCGGCCAGACCGACGCGGCCTTTCCGGGGTTCGCGGCGAGCACGTAGAGCTGCGTCGCCGGCTGCGACGTCCCGCCCGTGGACCCGGCTGCCCACGCGAGCTGCGGGGCGAGCGAGGGGTTGTCCTGGTTCGGCAGCGAACCGTTCACACCGACGATCCCGAACGCCTGGCCGACGGGGTAGTCCGACGGCGAACCGCCCTGCGGCCACGAGACGTCGGCGCCGAAGCCGGTCCCGCTCGAGCCGTCCAGGAAGTACCCGGCGACGTCGAGGTGGAGCTGCGCCGAGCCGCGCGAGACCTTGGCCTGCACCCGGCGGTCGACGCTCGACCCGGTGACCTTGGCCATCACGAGGTTCGCGACGGGCCGTCCGGCGTCGAACAGCTGCGTCGCCACCTGGGGGTCCTGTCCGGCCGGCGTGAGGCGCAGGTACCCGGCCGTCGTGGGCTTCGTGACCTCGGCGTTGGCGACGACGGCGGTCGCGGTGCCCGGGACCCCGGCCACGCCGGAGAGCCGGACGGTGCCCGCGGTCGTCGACACGGCTCCGGCGAAGGCACGCGTGGTGTCGATCGGCACGAACACCGAACCGGTCGACGCGTTCGAGTAGTACCCGGCGACGTCCATGAAGACGGTCCCCGAGCCCTTCGAGAGCTTCACCTGCGCCGCACCGCCGACGAGCTTCACGATGGCGAGGTTCGACAGCGACTGCCCGGCCGAGTACAGCTGCGTGACGACCTGCGGGTCCTGCCCGGCGGGCGTCACCCGGACGTAGCCCGCCGTCGTCGGCCCACTGACCTCGACGTTGACGGCGACGGCCGTGGCGTCGGCGGGGATCCCGCCGCGGCCGGCGAGCGGCACGGGGACGGGGGTGGTGCCGACCGGGCCGCTGAACACGCGGGCGGCGTCCAGCGGGGTGTACGTCGCGCCGGCGCCGTCGGCGTAGTAGCCGGCGACGTCGAAGTACCCGCTCGCGGTGCCCGCTGAGAGCTTCGCCTGGATCGACCCGTTCACCAGGCGGACGGTCACGAGGTTCGCGATCGTCTGGCCGGCCGCGAAGTCCTGGGTGGCCACGGTGGCGTCCTTGCCGGCCGGCGTCACCCGCACGTAGCCGGCGGCCGTGGGCTTCGCGACCTCGACGTTGACGACGACGGCGGTCGCGTTCGTCGGCACCCCGGCCGAACCGGCGATCTTCACGGCCTTGGGCGTCGTGCCGAGCGCGCCCGACCACACGCGCGTCGTGTCGATCGGCGTGTAGCGACCGGTCGCCGGAGCTGCGGCGTCGGCCGCGGTCGCAGGTGCGACGACGGCGACGCCGGTGGCGACGAGCGCGGTGGTCAGGACGAGAGCGAGGCGGCGGTGCAGGCGCATGTGGTGCTTCCTTGACGACGAGGACCGTCCCCCTGACGGTCCCGGGCAGTCTAGGGGCACCCGGTGACGGGAGCGCGTTCGACGGCGCGGTGGTGTGTCCGTCGGCACACGGCCCGGCGATCAGGTGCGTGGCAGGTGCCGACGCCACGACCGACGTCGTGCCGCGATGACGAGGACGGCCACGAAGACCATCAGGCCCGCGCCGTGCAGCAGGTAGCTCTCCGCCGTGCTGGTGACCGCGAGGAGCACCAGGACGGCGGCCGGCCACACGTAGGCGACGCCGGGGAACGTCGTCGCCGTCACCCACGCGCGTGCGAACGCGAGCACGGCCGTCAGCCCGAGGATGATCGTGCCGGCGAGACCGATCTGCAGCCACGCGTCGATGAACGCGTTCAGCCCGGACGTGAACCGGTGCCCGGCGGGGTCGATGAAGGTGACGTACGGGACGACTGCCTCCCGGGGCCAGGTCCCCACCCAGCCCCAGCCCTGGATCGGGTACTGGCCGATGAACACTCTGATCTGCGACCACAGGTCGAGCCGTGTCGCGGTACCGCCCGCTGCGCCGATCTCGGCGAGGACCCGGTGCCGGGCGAGCACGGCGACGGCGACCATGAGCAGCACCGTCCCGCCCAGGACCCCGTTGACCACGGGCCGTGTCGTCGGGCGGGCGTGCCGCAGCGACCACAGTGCGAGGGCGGTGACCGCGAGGGCGATCATCGCCAGACCGGTGATGGGGGACTGCACCAGCATCAGCGCGATCACGGCGAGGGCGACGGACCCGATCGCCCGCCAGGTGGTCACCGAGCGGGTGAGGAACTCGACGACGAAGGTGACGAGGGCCATCGCCGCGATGAACCCCATGAAGTTGCGGGTGCCGCCGATGCCCTGGATCGGGCCGCCGTAGGCGATGGTGCCCTGGATCCCGAACGCGGGGATCGGCAGGTCGAGGACGAGCCCGGACAGGACCTCGAGGCCGAGCGCGGCGACGAGCAGGATGCGGAAGGCGTCGCCGGACGCCCGGATGAGCTGCACCAGGTCGCGGCCGAGCGCCAGGTACAGGCCGAGGCCGATGAAGCAGACGGTGCTGACGAGCCCCCGCAGGGCGACCCACGAGTACTCGCTCCAGAGCACGCTCAGGGCGCAGTAGCCGACGAGGGCCAGGAGCGACAGCGGGAGGACCCCGTGCCACTCGATCCGGTAGCGCTGGCCGAGCAGGCTGAGCCCGGCGAGGACGACGAGGGCGACGAGCACGGCCCAGACCCCGGCACGGCCGACGAGCGCCTCGACAGTCGGCTGGCCGAAGGCGAACAGGACGATGACCGTCGCGAGCGCCTGGCTGAACCGTCCACCGGCGGAGAACCCGACCCACGCGGAGAGGTAGCGGCGCGCGAGCACACGCTTCGTCAACCGTCCGTCCGTCACCCGACCATCTTGGCGCACACACCTCGGAGCCGGGCATCGCGGAGCGTCGATATCGCTGATCCGTGATGAACCGGCTAGCGTCGTCCGACGATGCAGCGCCCCGCGAGCACGATCCCCCGCCCGTTCCACGCCCTCGGCGCGGTCGGCGCCGCACTCGTGGTCGGCGTGGTCGTGGCCGCGCTCACGTGGTGGCGCCTCGGTCCGGCGACCCGGGGGACCGTGTGGGCGGAGGACGGCGGTGTGTTCCTCCGGGAACGCCTCGCCCTCGGCCCGGTCGACTCCCTCCTGCACCCGTACGCCGGGTACCTGCACCTCGTGCCGCGGGTGCTCGTCGACGTCGCCTGGTCGGTGCCCGTCGAGGAGTACGCCCGGGCGCTGTCGGTCGGCGCCTGCCTGGTCGTCGGGGCTGTGGCGGCGACCGTGTTCGTGCTGTCCCGCGAGGTCGTGCCGCAGTGGCCGCTCCGTGCGCTGCTCGCCGCGGTGCCCGCCCTGCTGCCCCTCGCCCCGTTCGAGATCGCCGGGAACGCCGCGAACCTCCACTGGTTCCTGCTGTTCGCGGTGCCGTGGCTGCTCGCGTACCGGGCACGGACCTGGTGGGGCTCCGCCGTCGTCGCCGTCCTGACCGGCCTCGTCGTCCTCTCCGAGCTGCAGGCGGTGCTGTTCCTCCCGCTCCTCGGGCTCGCGTGGTGGCCGCCACGGGATCCGTCCGGAGCCCGGGCGTGGCCCCGCGCCGTCCCGGTCACGGTGGTCGCCCTGACCGGAGGCGTCGCACAGATCGTGACGGCGGCCACCGACCACCGTTCGCGCACCGCGGGCTCGCCGACGATCGCCGACGTGATCGCCGGCTGGGTGCTGCAGCCGGTCGCCGGGATCTGGAACCCCGACGTCGGAGCCGCCGTCCGCTCCGTGGTGACGCACGGCTGGGGCGTCGTGGTCGTCCCCGTCCTGCTCCTGACCGCCGTGCTCGTCGCCGCCGTCGTGGTCGCGCAGTGGCGAGCCCGGTGGGTGATCGTGGCGCTCGCCGTGGCGTCCGGCGGCCTGTGGTGGGCGGCGCTGTACGCCAACGGCGGCGAGGCGCAGCCCTGGGCGGCGCCGACCGCGGCCCTCGCGGCCGTCCCGCCGCTGCGCTACGCCGCTGCGTCCGGCCTGCTGCTGCTCGCCGGCGCAGTCGTCGCGGCGAGCGTCCTGCTGGGGGAGCAGCCGAGGCGGAAGGCCTCGGGCTCGTCGCCGACCCGGTTCGTCCGTCTCCTGACCGGCTGGTGCGTCGTCGCGGTGGTGGTCGTCGCCACGCTGGGCAACGTCGGGCCGGGCCCGACCCGCCGGAGCGATGGTCCGGTGTGGGCGACACAGATCCCGGCGGCGGTCGCGGCGTGCGACGGGGACCCGACGGGTGCGGTCGCCGTCCGGAAAGCACCGTGGCTTGCACGGGTGCCGTGCGCGCGACTGCTCGAGCGCTGACGGCCCCGGTGTGCTCGGTCCGTGTCCGGGGAGGCGGTCAGCGCCCGGTCGGCAGCCGGAACTCGCGTCGTGCGGCCGGTGTGCGTGGGCCGTCGCCCGTGGAGTGGGGTTCCTCGCCGACCAGGACGATGCGCGTCTTGATCGCGATGAGGGCGAACAGCACCCAGTTGCCCTGGTAGAGCAACCGGGACTCGGCGACGGACTGCACGAGCAGTGCGACGACGACGAGCAGCGGCAGCAGGGACACCGGGTCGAACGGCCGTGGGACCTGCGTCGCCCCGTACCCGATGCGGGTCGCCGACGACCACGAGCGGTTCAGGGTGGTCAGGACGTACACGGCGAACAGGACCAGCCCGATCAACCCCGTCTGCATCCACACGTCCAGGTACGCGTCGTGGGCCTGCAGGTAGGTCACACCCTTCCGGTGCGCCAGGTCGGCCAGCGTCGGGATGCTCGGCCACCAGTAGCCGATCCAGCCCCACCCGAGCACCGGGTGCTGATCGACCAGGCCGAGGACGCGGTCCCAGATCTGCCCGCGGCCCGTCGCGTCGGCACCCTTGCCGAGCAGCTCCGAGACGGCTCCGCTCGCCGCTGACGAGACCACGGCGACCACCGCGGCCCCGAGCAGGACGACCAGGTACCTGGGGGTCCGCCGCTCGGTCGGGACGCTCCGGATCCACAGCGCGACGACGAGGACGACCACGACGACGAGCGCCGCGACGAGCACGGTGGACGACCGCGTGAGGGCGAGCACCAGGGCGGCCAGGACCAGCCAGCCGACGGCACGGTTCCGCCGGATGCGCCCCTCGGCGAACTGCACGGCGACGGCGATGGCGACGAGCAGGGCCACCATGGCGAGCAGGTTCGCGTTGCCGGGCAGACCCTGGATGCGTCCGCCGGTCAGGAGCTCGGCCCGCGAGAAGTAGAACGCGTCCGGGATGTCCCGGTCGCCGTAGTCGGTCCAGACCGGCACGATCGGGTGGCGCACGACCACGGCCACGAACGCCTCGAACAGCAGCGAGACCAGCAGCACCCAGCGCATGGCGAGGCTCAGCGCGTCCAGGATCCGGCGCCAGGTGAGGGTGGACGCGACGGCGAAGGCCACCGCGACGCAGATCACCTGCGCGGTGATGCTGGCGAGCGTCGCGAGACGCCAGTGCGACCACGCCACCGACACCAGGCACCAGCCCAGGAAGAACCAGAGCGCCCAGGGCGTCCGGACGATCGGCGGACGCGCCCGGACCAGGATCGAGACACCCCACGCGGCGACGAGCGCCCAGAGGACCGCCCCGCCCACCCACGTGAGCGTGTTGGGGACGGCGTCCCCGGCGAAGAGCACGAACAGCAGGGTTGCCCCGAAGGAGAACGCCTCGCGCTCGGGGACGGTCCCGCGGGACAGCGGCCAGGTGTTCGTCACGACGTCAGGGTACGTGCTCATCGACGACCGTCGCCGCCGAACGTGTCGAGTGCGCCGGCGATCTCGTCGCCGAGGTACGGGGCCAGGGTCACCGCGAAGGTGTTCGTCAGGTGGGTCCGGTCACGGTGCACGAGCACGCCGCCGATGACCGCCGGGCAGATCGTGTCGGTGCAGTAGTAGCGCGACAGGTCGATCAGGCGCGCCTTGTCCGGCATCCGGGCGACCGCCTGCTCGGAGCCGTCGAACAGGGTGAACCCGACCGAACGGCTGGAGTCGCACTCGTCGGTGGTCGGTCCGGACATCTGCCCCACGCAGGCCACGATGTCCGGTCGCGCGCCCGGGTTGTCGCGCAGCGCCACGATCGGGATCCCGACGTCGGCCGCGGCCTGCCACGCCTGCACCAGGCCGCCGACGACGGCGTCCTCCTCGGACTCGCCGGCCGCCGGCTCGACCGGCCCGTTGCCGGTCGAGTGCGTCACGATCACACCGTCGAGGTCCCGGTGGGAGCGGAGGTACGCCATCGCGTTCTGCTTCCAGGCGTTGCAGTCGTCGACCTGCTTCTGCGAGCCAGCGCTCTGCACCGCCGTGGTGAGGTAGCAGCTCTGGTGCCCGGCGACGTCGATGCGCCAGTTGCGCGCCTCGGCGATCTTCTCGTACGTGTCCACGAAGACGTTGTTGTGCGAGTCGCCGATCGCGATGAGGTGCTTCGTGTATCCGGACTTCGGGCCGAGCGCGCAGACGTTGAACGCACTCGAGTCGTTCGACCAGCACGCCGGCCGGTTCGAGTCGTCCTCCAGGGCGTTCGCGGGAGCGGGGACGCGGACCGCCGCGAGCGCCGGGTTGACGCAGGGATCGGACGACGAGATCAGTGCCGCCGCTCCGAAGCACCGGACGTCACCGGTGCTCAGGCGCTCCTGGAACTCGGCCGCCTGGACCTGCTGCACGTGCAGGGCGGTGAGCGACGCGGCACCGAGCGCCACGACGAGGGCGGTGCTGACGACGCCGTACAGCGCGACCCGCCGCGGGCGGAGCGACCGCACCCGCGCGGAGAACCGCAGGGGTTCCTCGATGCCGAGCGTCGTCACGGCGGCGACCACGACCGAGCCGACCAGGATCGCGAGCCGGTCCTTCGTCGTGAGGTCGTGGCGGAGCACGATCGGCAGCAGGACGACCGCGGGCCAGTGCCAGAGGTAGACCGCGTACGAGATCCGGCCGAGGAACGCGACCGGGGTGGACCGGCCGACGCGCTGCAGGCCGGAGTGCCCACCGAACAGCACGACGAGCGTGGCCGACACGACGGGCAGAGCCGCGGCGATGCCCGGGAACGGCGTCGACGCGGTGATGGCGAACAACGACACCACCAGCCCGGCTGCGCCGAGCCACGCGCCGACGATGCGCACCGACCGCGCCGGCGTCGTCCGCGGTGCCGTCAGGGGGAGGGTCGCGGCGAGGCCGCCGAGCGCGAACTCCCACGCCCTGGTCGCCGTCGAGAAGTACGCGACACCCGGGGCCGTCTGCGTCTGGATGATGCTCCACGCGAGCGACAGCACGACCACGGCCCCCAGGAGCACCCGGGTGACGGTGACCGGGTCGGCACCCGATCGGCGCATGCGGCGAGCAGCCCACAGTGCGGCGAGCAGGAGGAGCGGGAGCGCGATGTAGAACTGCTCCTCGACCGACAGCGACCAGAAGTGCTGGAACGGCGACGGCCGGTTGCCCTGCGCCAGGTAGTCGACCGAGTCGGCTGCCAGCTGCCAGTTCTGCACGTACACCGTCGACGCGATGAGCTCGCGTCCGTACTGCCCCCAGAGCGCGCTCGGCACCCACAGCAGGACGGCGGAACCGGTCGCGACGATGGTGATGAACGCCCCGGGCAGCAGCCGTTTCGCCCGGCGCGCCCAGAACCCGGCGAGCCCGATCCGGCCGGTGGCGGTGAGCTCGCGGAGCAGGTGTCCGGTGATGAGGAAACCCGAGATGACGAAGAACACGTCGACGCCGACGAACCCGCCGGGCAGACGTGCCGGCCAGAGGTGGTAGAGCACGACCGCCAGGACCGCGAACGCGCGGAGCCCCTGGATGTCCCACCGGGTCGGGTCGGTCGACCGGGGCGAAGAGGTGCGGAGGGATCCTCGGGTCGGCGGTTCCACCGTGCTTGCAGACATCGCGGAGATTCTAGTGTCGCGCGCCGCGCCGGTAGGCTCTGGCCCATGTTCCTCGGCATCACGAACACCCCCCGCGACTACGCCTGGGGCTCGGTCACCGCGATCCCGGAGCTCCTCGGCCGTACCGTCACGGGTGCCCCGCAGGCGGAGCTCTGGCTCGGCGCCCACGCCGGCAGCCCCAGTGTCGTCGTCAACCCGGCCATGGTCGGCGGGGCCGACACGCTCCGTGACTGGATCGCCGACGAGCCGGAGACCGCACTGGGTCCGGACCGCACCGACCTGCCCTTCCTGCTCAAGGTGCTCGCGGCGGCGGCACCGCTCTCGCTGCAGGCGCACCCGACCCCGGAGCAGGCGGAGGAAGGGTTCGCCCGCGAGGAGCGCGAGGGGATCCCGCTCGACGACCCGGCCCGCAACTACAAGGACCCGTTCCCGAAGCCCGAGCTCGTCGTCGCGCTGAGCGAGCGGTTCGAGGCGCTGAGCGGCTTCCGCCCCGTCGAGGAGACCCTGGCCGAGGTGCGCGTGCTCGACGCCGGCACCGGACGGCTCGGTCCGCTCGAGGTGCACCTGCTGCACGGGCTCGAGGACACCGTCCGCTGGCTCGAGACCGCCGACGAGTCCGCGCTCGCCGTGGTGCAGGCCGCGAGCGACCTGGCCGTCTCGCTCGACGACGACCTGCTCACCCCGAACACCGCGACCGTCCGCGACCTGGCGACCAGCTGGCCCGG
>Ga0308167_1001930_pt1 | contig 21206 bp, 19 predicted proteins | sample PhyCR1_2_FD_202138 | JGI IMG/M metagenome (GOLD analysis project Ga0308167, IMG submission 202138) | Phyllosphere microbial communities from UC Gill Tract Community Farm, Albany, California, United States - DLSLRC.R1 | ecosystem: Host-associated > Plants > Phyllosphere > Unclassified | place... | reverse complement strand
GAGAACATCATGTTCAGGAAGTTACCGGCATAGGAGAGGTCGTTGCGCGGATAAACAAACGGCTGACCAATGGAATATTTGTAGCACATCGCGGCCATGGTCGGCATTTTCGACAGCAGGCGGAAAGCGGCGATTTCACGATGGCGCTCAATGTTGACGTCCATCGCATCATGGTAGAATGCTGCCAGTGCACCGGTTACACCGCACATCACGGCCATTGGGTGTGAATCACGACGGAAACCACGGAACAGATGGTGAATCTGCTCGTGCAGCATCGTATGGCGCGTCACCGTGGTCTTAAATTCTTCGAACTGCTCTGCGCTTGGGGCTTCGCCATTCAACAGGATGTAGCACACTTCCAGGTAGTTGGAGTGCAAAGCCAGCTGATCAATCGGAAAGCCACGGTGCAGCAGAATGCCTTCATCGCCGTCGATATAGGTGATTTTAGATTCGCAGGACGCAGTAGAGGTAAAGCCGGGGTCAAAAGTGAAGTAACCTTTTGAGCCGAGAGTGCGGACATCAATTTCTTCCTGACCCAATGTGCCTTTTAGCACATTAAGCTCAATAGGAGCTTCGCCATCGAGGGTTAGCGTTGCTTTTTTATCAGCCATTTTACAGTCTCCTTAGCGCCTTATATAGGGATCGTAATCAACAGAATGCGGCATTTCCCCAGCCTCTTGCCTGGCGCATGAGGTAATCAACTCTGTGGCATCTTTTTACGTGCAGGGTACAGAGTGACGGCGCGTGCTGGCCGGAGTGGCGCAATTCTGATGTGTAACATGGTCGTTCATCGGTGCGGTATGGCTATAACAAAAAGTGATAACCAATCCTGATAGTCTATTGATGATCCTGACCAATGTTACATAACTTGTGCTTAGGGGAAAGTGTATCCCCATAACTTTTGTGCATCATAGAACTTTTATCCGTCCGTTTGTAACAAGAATGTTGAACTTTTGTCAAATCAGATAATTAAAATTGTATCAATTGTGAAAACCGTGAGGCCGATCACTGTTCCGCCGAAATGTTCCCAAAGTGTTTGTAGGGGAATTGTAATGAGAATGTGATCCACCTATACTGCCGCCAGGTCTCCGGAAATACCCTGCAGTAGGAGCCACCCAGCGTTTCATACGCGTCGTTTTTGACACTGGACGTTCGTTGTTGTTTTGGTGCCTGGCGCGAATGCTTGCCTTATTAACGCTGTCTGACCCGCCTTCAGGACCGGAGGAAGCAAAATAAGAAAGGCTGTGTGGGCAAAACCGTGAAAAAACAAAGACCTGTCAACTTGGATCTCACTACGATCCGGTTTCCCTTAACTGCAATTGCGTCCATTCTCCACCGCGTCTCCGGCGTGATCACCTTCGTGGCGATCGGGATTCTGCTCTGGCTACTGGGTCTGTCGCTCTCTTCACCCGAAGGCTTCCTGCAGGCATCTGCCGTGATGGACAGCTTTATCGCTAAATTCATTATGTGGGGCATCTTAACCGCACTGGCGTATCATATCGCCGGCGGCATTCGCCATATGATGATGGACTTTGGCTTCCTGGGTGAAACCTTGCAAACTGGCAAGCTCTCCGCGCAAATTGCATTCGGTATCACTGTCGTGCTCTCAATCCTGGCTGGAGTCCTCGTATGGTAAGCAACGCTTCTGCACTGGGTCGCAACGGCATTCATGACTGGTTGCTGCTGCGTGCTGCCGCCATGGTTATGACCCTGTATGTGCTGTATATCCTCGGTTTTATTGTGATGTCTGGGACCCTGACCTATGACATCTGGCGCGGATTTTTTGCATCCTCCTTTACTAAAGTGTTCACCCTTCTGACGCTGTTCTCCATTTTGGTGCACGGCTGGATCGGCATGTGGCAGGTACTGACCGACTACATTAAACCACTGGCGATGCGCATGATGCTGCAGCTGGTGATTGTGGTTGCGCTGTTGGTATATGCGATTTATGGAACTGTAGTAGTGTGGGGTGCGTAATGAAGTTGCCAGTAAGAGAATTTGATGCCGTGGTAATCGGCGCAGGCGGCGCAGGTATGCGCGCCGCGTTACAAATTTCCCAATCGGGCCAGAGCTGTGCCCTGTTGTCTAAAGTTTTCCCAACCCGTTCCCATACCGTGTCTGCGCAGGGTGGTATCACCGTTGCCTTGGGTAATACCCATGATGACAACTGGGAATGGCACATGTACGACACGGTGAAAGGTTCCGACTATATCGGCGACCAGGATGCGATTGAGTATATGTGTAAAACCGGCCCGGAAGCGGTGACCGAATTGGAACATATGGGGCTGCCATTTTCTCGTCTGGAAGATGGCCGCATCTATCAGCGTCCGTTCGGCGGTCAGTCGAAAAACTTCGGCGGTGAACAGGCGGCACGTACTGCCGCTGCCGCTGACCGTACCGGGCATGCTCTGCTGCATACGCTGTATCAGCAGAATCTGAAGAACAAAACCACTATCTTCTCCGAATGGTATGCGCTGGATCTGGTGAAAAATGCCGATGGCGCTATTGTCGGCTGCACTGCGCTGAATATTGAAGATGGTGAAGTCGTCTACTTTAAAGCGCGAGCCACTGTTCTCGCAACCGGCGGAGCCGGGCGTATTTATCAGTCGACCACTAACGCCCATATCTGTACCGGCGATGGTGTCGGCATGGCGCTGCGAGCCGGTGTGCCGGTGCAGGACATGGAAATGTGGCAGTTCCACCCAACCGGCATTGCCGGGGCGGGTGTACTGGTAACGGAAGGCTGTCGTGGTGAAGGCGGATATCTGCTGAATAAACACGGCGAGCGCTTTATGGAGCGTTACGCACCGAATGCCAAAGACCTCGCCGGTCGCGATGTGGTCGCGCGCTCAATGATGATCGAGATCCGCGAAGGGCGCGGCTGCGAGGGGCCTTGGGGGCCACACATCAAACTGAAGCTGGATCACCTGGGCAAAGATGTCCTGGAGTCCCGCCTACCGGGTATTCTGGAGCTGTCCCGCACCTTTGCTCACGTTGATCCGGTAAAAGAGCCGATTCCGGTCATTCCTACCTGCCACTATATGATGGGCGGTATTCCAACACGCGTGACTGGCCAGGCGTTAACCGTTAACGACAAAGGCGAAGATGTGCTGATCCCGGGCCTGTTCGCCGTGGGTGAAATTGCCTGCGTGTCCGTGCACGGTTCAAATCGACTGGGCGGAAACTCGCTGCTGGATCTGGTGGTATTTGGTCGTGCGGCCGGTGTGCATTTGCAAGAGTCGATTGCCGAACAGGGCGAACTGCGCGATGCCACCGAAGAAGAGGTCGACGCTTCTCTGGCACGTCTCAACCGCTGGAACAACAACGTGACCGGTGAAGATCCGGCTGAACTGCGTAAAGCGTTGCAAACCTGTATGCAGCATAACTTCTCGGTATTCCGCGAAGGCGATGCCATGGCAAAAGGGCTGGCAGAGCTGAAAGTGCTGCGTGAGCGCCTGAAGAATGCCCGCCTGGATGACCGTTCTCCAGATTTCAATACTCAGCGTGTTGAGTGTCTGGAGTTGGATAACCTGATGGAAACGGCTTACGCAACCGCAGTTGCAGCTAACTTCCGTACCGAAAGCCGTGGGGCACACAGCCGCTTCGACTATCCTGAACGTGACGATGCAAACTGGCTATGCCACAGCCTGTATCTGCCGCAAAGTGAAAGCATGACGCGCCGTGAGGTGAACATGCAGCCGAAACTGCGTGCGGCCTTCCCGCCGAAAGCGCGTACATACTAGTTTGCGGAGATAATCATGAGACTCGAATTTTCCATCTATCGCTATAACCCGGAAGTCGACGATGCTCCGCGTATGCAGGAATATACGCTGGAGTCAGAAGACGGCCGTGACATGATGCTGCTGGACGCGCTGATGCGTCTGAAAGAGAAAGACCCGACGTTAGCGTTCCGCCGCTCCTGCCGTGAAGGAGTGTGTGGTTCCGACGGTATCAACATGAACGGTAAAAATGGTCTTGCCTGTATTACCCCCGTCTCTGCATTGGGCAATGGTAAACAGAAGATTGTCATCCGCCCGCTGCCCGGTTTACCGGTAATCCGCGATTTGGTGGTAGACATGGGGCAATTCTATACTCAATATGAGAAAATTAAGCCTTACCTGTTGAATAATGGGCAGAATCCACCAGCAAGGGAGCACCTGCAGGAGCCAGAACAGCGTGAAAAGCTCGATGGCCTGTACGAATGTATTCTTTGCGCCTGCTGCTCCACCTCATGCCCGTCATTCTGGTGGAATCCGGACAAATTTATCGGTCCGGCAGGCCTGCTGGCCGCTTACCGTTTCCTGATTGACAGCCGCGACACCGAAACCGATGCGCGCCTCGACAATCTGAATGATGCTTTCAGCGTTTTCCGCTGTCACAGCATTATGAACTGTGTAAGCGTATGTCCGAAAGGGCTGAACCCAACGCGTGCGATCGGCCATATTAAGTCGATGCTGCTGCAGCGGGGCGCATAGCGTTAAATACCGGGAGCCTCAGGTTCCCGGTGTTTTACCAGGCGATCTTTGTAAGGTGTTTTCGGTGCTGTAACCCTGCCGGAAACCCTTTGCAAAGGTTCCCTTACGGGCCTTTCGCTCGTATCGAAGAACCGTACCACGGTAAGCCGTTAACGCGGCGGGGACTTGCAAAGGTTCCACTAATACAACCACGGCGAAAAAAAAAGCACACATATGCTTAAGGGATCACAATGCAGAACAGCGCGATGAAACCCTGGCTGGACTCCACCTGGCTGGCCGGCGCGAACCAGTCCTACATAGAGCAGCTCTATGAGGACTTTTTAACCGATCCTGACTCTGTCGATGATGCCTGGAAGAGCCTTTTCCAGCAGCTTCCTGGCACTGGGGTTAGACCTGAGCAATTTCACTCCACCACGCGCGAATATTTCCGCCGTCTGGCGAAAGATGCCTCGCGCTATACGGCCTCCGTTAGCGACCCTGAAACCAATGCCAAACAGGTTAAGGTACTGCAGCTGATAAACGCGTTCCGATTCCGCGGTCATCAGCAGGCAAACCTCGATCCGCTTGGCCTGTGGAAACAGGAAGATGTTCCGGATCTCGATCCAGCCTATCACGGCCTGAGCGATGCAGATTTCCAGGAGAGTTTTAACGTCGGGTCCTTCGCCATTGGCAAAGAGACGCTAAAACTGGCGGACCTGTATGCTGCACTGAAACAGACCTATTGCGGTTCGATCGGTGCGGAGTACATGCACATCACCAACACGGAAGAAAAGCGCTGGATCCAACAGCGTCTGGAATCCGTAGTGGGGCAGGCTTCTTACTCTGTTGAAGAGAAAAAAGGCTTCCTCAAACAGCTGACCGCAGCAGAAGGTCTGGAGCGTTACCTCGGGGCGAAATTCCCGGGTGCCAAACGCTTCTCACTGGAAGGTGGCGATGCGCTGGTGCCAATGCTCAATGAGATGATCCGCCATGCCGGTAAGAGCGGCACGCGCGAAGTGGTGCTGGGTATGGCGCACCGTGGTCGTCTGAACGTACTGATCAACGTGCTGGGCAAAAAGCCTCAGGACCTGTTCGACGAATTCTCCGGCAAGCATAAAGAGCACCTCGGCACCGGCGACGTGAAGTACCATATGGGCTTCTCTTCTGATGTGGAAACCGAAGGCGGCATGGTTCACCTGGCGCTGGCGTTTAACCCGTCGCATCTGGAGATCGTCAGCCCGGTAGTGATGGGATCGGTACGCGCCCGTCTTGACCGTCTGGATGAACCGAGCAGCAATAAAGTATTACCGATTACCATTCACGGCGATGCCGCGGTAATTGGGCAGGGCGTGGTGCAGGAAACCCTGAACATGTCCCAGGCGCGCGGCTATGAAGTGGGCGGTACCGTGCGTATCGTGATCAATAACCAAATTGGTTTCACCACCTCAAACCCGAAAGATGCCCGCTCTACGCAGTACTGTACTGATATTGGTAAAATGGTGCTGGCACCTATCTTCCACGTCAATGCCGACGACCCGGAAGCGGTGGCCTTTGTTACCCGCCTGGCGTTGGATTTCCGTAACACCTTTAAACGCGATGTGTTTATCGATCTGGTCTGCTATCGCCGTCACGGTCACAACGAAGCTGATGAGCCAAGCGCCACGCAGCCGGTGATGTACCAGAAAATCAAGAAGCACCCGACACCGCGTAAAATCTATGCTGACAAGCTGGAAGCTGAAAAAGTCGCCAGCCTGGAAGATGCCACGGAAATGGTCAACCTGTACCGTGATGCGCTGGATGCTGGTGAGTGCGTTGTGCCGGAATGGCGCCCGATGAGCCTGCACTCCTTTACATGGTCGCCTTATCTGAACCATGACTGGGATGAAGGTTATCCTGAAACCATCGAACTGAAGCGCCTGCAGGAACTGGCTAAGCGCATCAGTACGGTGCCGGAAGCGGTGGAAATGCAGTCGCGCGTTGCCAAGATTTACAATGACCGTGCAGAGATGGCGGCCGGCAACAAAATGTTCGACTGGGGCGCTGCAGAAAACCTCGCTTATGCCACGCTGGTTGATGAAGGCATTCCATGCCGTCTCTCCGGTGAGGATATGGGGCGCGGAACCTTCTTCCACCGTCATGCCGTCATCCACAATCAGGCTAACGGCTCGACTTACACGCCGTTGCAGCACGTTCATAACGGTCAGGGCATCTTCAAAGTCTGGGACTCCGTCCTGTCGGAAGAAGCCGTGCTGGCATTTGAATATGGTTATGCGACTGCGGAACCGCGCACCCTGACTATTTGGGAAGCGCAGTTCGGTGACTTCGCCAACGGTGCTCAGGTGGTTATCGACCAGTTCATCAGCTCTGGCGAACAGAAATGGGGCCGTATGTGTGGCCTGGTGATGCTGCTGCCGCATGGTTACGAAGGCCAGGGGCCGGAACACTCTTCCGCACGCCTTGAGCGTTATCTGCAGCTTTGCGCCGAGCAGAACATGCAGGTTTGCGTGCCTTCAACGCCAGCACAGGTTTACCACATGCTGCGCCGTCAGGCTCTGCGCGGCATGCGCCGTCCGCTGGTGGTGATGTCACCGAAGTCACTGTTACGTCATCCACAGGCAGTATCTTCACTGGAAGAGCTGGCCAATGGTGCGTTCCAGACGGCAATTGGTGAGATCGACGACCTTGATCCTCAGGGCGTGAAACGCGTTGTGCTGTGCTCCGGTAAGGTCTACTACGACCTGCTTGACAAGCGCCGTAAAAATGAACAAACCAATGTCGCCATCGTGCGTATTGAGCAGCTCTATCCGTTCCCGCATAAAGCGGTGCAGGATGTGCTGCAACAGTATTCCCACGTGCATGACTTTGTCTGGTGTCAGGAAGAGCCACTGAACCAGGGTGCCTGGTATTGCAGCCAGCACCATTTCCGCGAAGTCGTGCCGTTTGGGGCTTCATTACGTTATGCCGGTCGTCCTGCATCTGCATCACCGGCAGTAGGCTATATGTCCGTTCACCAGACGCAGCAGCAAGATCTGGTTAATGACGCGCTGAACGTTGAATAATTAAGGATAAATAATGAGTAGCGTAGATATCGTTGTTCCTGACCTGCCTGAATCCGTCGCCGATGCCAGCGTGGCAACCTGGCATAAAAAGCCCGGCGACAGCGTTAAGCGTGATGAAGTGCTGGTAGAAATTGAAACCGATAAAGTGGTGCTGGAAGTTCCTGCACCTGCGGATGGTGTGCTGGAAGCGATTCTGGAAGAAGAAGGCGCGACCGTGCTTTCTCGCCAGGCGCTGGGTCGCCTGAAAGAAGGCAACAGCGGCGGTAAAGAGACCTCAGCTAAAGCAGAAAGCAATGATTCTACTCCGGCACAGCGCCAGACTGCTTCGCTGGAAGAAGAGAGCAATGACGCACTGAGCCCGGCGATCCGTCGCCTGATTGCTGAGCACAGCCTTGATGCCGCAGCCATTAAAGGCACGGGTGTCGGTGGCCGAATCACGCGTGAAGATGTGGAAAAACATCTGGCTAAGGCACCTGCGAAAGCGGAAGAACCTAAAGCGGCACCTGCTGCTGCTGCTCCAGCAACTTCACTCGGCAACCGTAGCGAAAAACGCGTTCCGATGACGCGCCTGCGCAAACGCGTCGCTGAACGTCTGCTGGAAGCGAAGAACAGCACTGCCATGCTGACCACCTTCAACGAAGTGAACATGCAGCCAATCATGTCACTGCGTAAGCAGTACGGTGAAGCGTTCGAGAAACGTCATGGTGTGCGTCTGGGCTTTATGTCCTTCTACATCAAAGCGGTGGTTGAAGCGCTGAAGCGTTACCCGGAAGTGAATGCCTCCATTGATGGCGAAGATGTGGTTTACCACAACTACTTCGACGTCAGCATCGCGGTTTCCACGCCGCGCGGCCTGGTGACGCCAGTGCTAAAAGATGTTGATGCGCTGAGCATGGCAGATATCGAGAAGAAAATTAAAGAGCTGGCGGTGAAAGGGCGCGACGGTAAGCTGACCGTTGATGAACTGACCGGCGGTAATTTCACCATCACCAACGGTGGTGTGTTCGGCTCGCTGATGTCTACCCCGATCATCAACCCACCGCAGAGCGCGATCCTTGGCATGCACGCCATTAAAGATCGTCCAATGGCGGTGAATGGTCAGGTGGTGATCCAGCCAATGATGTATCTGGCACTTTCTTACGATCACCGTCTGATCGATGGCCGCGAATCTGTCGGCTATCTGGTCGCAATCAAAGAACTGCTGGAAGATCCACAGCGTCTGCTGCTGGATGTCTAACCCCCTGGGCACGGCCTTGCGCCGTGCCCAACCCTATGTGTAGCCACAACGTGGCTAAGTCTTTTCAGACCTGAATGGATAGAACATCATGAACTTACACGAATATCAGGCAAAACAGTTGTTTGCACGGTATGGCTTACCGGCACCAACCGGTTATGCCTGCACCACGCCACGCGAAGCAGAAGAAGCCGCCTCTAAAATTGGTGCCGGCCCGTGGGTAGTGAAATGTCAGGTTCATGCCGGTGGCCGTGGTAAAGCGGGCGGTGTGAAAGTGGTAAACAGTAAAGAAGACATCCGCGCATTCGCTGAAAACTGGCTGGGCAAACGTCTGGTGACCTACCAGACAGACGCACATGGTCAGCCGGTTAACCAGATTCTGGTTGAATCTGCGACCGACATCGACCAGGAGCTGTACCTGGGCGCGGTAGTCGACCGTGGCACGCGTCGTGTGGTGTTTATGGCCTCTACTGAGGGCGGCGTAGAAATTGAGAAAGTAGCGGAAGAAACCCCGCACCTGATCCATAAAATGGCGCTGGACCCGCTGACTGGACCACAGCCCTATCAGGGCCGTGAGCTGGCGTTCAAACTGGGTCTGACCGGTAAGCAGGTTGGCCAGTTCACCAAGATCTTCATGGGTCTGGCAACGCTGTTCCTGGAGCGTGACCTGGCACTGGTTGAGATCAACCCGCTGGTCATCACCAAGCAGGGCGATCTGGTCTGCCTGGACGGTAAACTGACTGCCGACGGCAACGCACTTTTCCGCCAGCCTGAGCTGCGCGAAATGCGTGACCCAAGCCAGGAAGACTCACGCGAAGCACACGCAGCGCAGTGGGAACTGAACTATGTGGCACTGGAAGGTAACATCGGCTGCATGGTAAACGGCGCCGGTCTGGCAATGGGCACCATGGACATCGTGAAGCTGAGCGGTGGCCAGCCAGCTAACTTCCTGGACGTTGGCGGCGGCGCAACCAAAGAGCGCGTCACCGAAGCATTCAAAATCATCCTGTCTGACGACGCGGTGAAAGCCGTATTCGTTAACATCTTCGGCGGCATCGTACGCTGCGACCTGATTGCTGACGGTATTATTGGCGCGGTCGCTGAAGTGGGCGTGAACGTACCGGTAGTGGTCCGTCTGGAAGGTAACAATGCCGAGTTGGGTGCCAAGAAACTGGCAGACAGCGGCCTGAATATTATTGCAGCAACCAGCCTGAGTGACGCGGCGCAGCGCGTTGTTGCCGCAGCGGAGGGTAAATAATGTCTATTTTGATCGATAAAAACACCAAAGTTATCTGCCAGGGCTTCACCGGTGGGCAGGGTACTTTCCACTCCGAGCAGGCATTAGCTTATGGTACTCAGCTGGTTGGCGGTGTCACCCCAGGCAAAGGCGGTACTGAGCACCTCGGTCTGCCGGTATTCAACACCGTACGCGAAGCCGTAGAAGCCACGGGGGCAACTGCCTCTGTGATCTATGTTCCTGCTCCGTTCTGCAAAGACGGTATCCTGGAAGCTATCGATGCAGGCATCAAGCTGATCATCACCATCACTGAAGGTATTCCAACGCTGGATATGCTGACGGTAAAAGTGAAGCTGGATGAAGCTGGCGTGCGTATGATCGGTCCAAACTGCCCGGGTGTTATCACCCCAGGCGAGTGCAAAATCGGCATCATGCCAGGTCACATCCACCAGCCGGGCCGTATCGGTATCGTTTCCCGCTCTGGTACGCTGACATATGAAGCCGTTAAGCAGACTACAGACATTGGCTACGGCCAATCTACCTGCGTGGGTATCGGTGGTGACCCGATTCCGGGCTCTAACTTTATCGATATCCTGAAGCTGTTCCAGGACGACCCACAGACTGAAGCGATTGTGATGATCGGTGAGATCGGTGGTAGCGCAGAAGAAGAAGCGGCTGCGTTTATCAAAGAGTACGTCACCAAGCCGGTTGTCGGTTACATTGCAGGCGTGACCGCGCCTAAAGGTAAGCGTATGGGCCATGCGGGTGCAATTATTGCAGGCGGTAAAGGGACAGCTGACGAGAAGTTTGCTGCACTGGAAGCGGCAGGCGTGAAAACCGTGCGCAGCCTGGCTGACATCGGCGACGCGGTGAAAGCGGTTCTGCCTCAGTAAGCACGCTGTGCAATACAGCAAAAAAAGCCACCTGCGGGTGGCTTTTTTATCTTCTTATGCCACACTTTTATCAGCTTGAGATTTAACTTTATTTTTTTATCCATCCATCAGGTAAAAATCATTTAACCTAAAATAACCACGATCTTGTGTTTATATTTAACGCCCATCTGGAAAGCGTATACAATAACTTAACATCTCCTTTTTACTACCATATTAATGCCAGTCATTATCTTAATCTGGATCAAGAAAAGCAGTTTTATTTATCGTCTTTATTGCTGGAAAGTGTCTTAGCTTTTAGTTTAAATTGCGCTGTATCAATTTGGCGGGTTTACCTATATCGCTCAGCAAATTGATGTGAAAAGGGAAAAATAATACTGTCGTCACAAAACCGCTTTAAAGTTGTGTGTATAAAGGCGTACAATAGTAAAACCTCTAAAATTAGCGTGTTTAAGCCGTTGGTAACCTTGAGTCGTCAGGCTAAGGCGTCGCGCCCTGCGTCGAAAACTACCATGGGATAAAATTTCATTTGTTGGAGATTTCGTCGAGAATAACTGAGTGTTTTACTCGGATATTATTCAGCGCGATCTGCTAGCGGAGCAAGGAGTCGAAATGTTGGATATTGTCGAACTGTCGCGATTACAGTTTGCCTTGACTGCCATGTATCATTTCCTGTTTGTGCCATTAACGCTGGGTATGGCGTTTTTACTGGCAATCATGGAAACCGTATATGTTCTGTCCGGCAAACAGATCTATAAAGATATGACCAAATTCTGGGACAAGTTATTTGGTATTAACTTTGCTCTGGGCGTCGCCACCGGACTTACCATGGAGTTTCAGTTCGGCACCAACTGGTCTTACTACTCTCACTATGTCGGGGATATCTTCGGTGCTCCGCTCGCCATTGAAGGTTTAATGGCGTTCTTCCTTGAATCCACCTTTGTCGGGCTATTCTTCTTCGGCTGGGATCGTCTGGGTAAAGTACAGCATATGGCTGTGACCTGGCTGGTGGCATTAGGCTCAAACCTTTCTGCGCTGTGGATTCTGGTGGCAAATGGCTGGATGCAAAACCCGGTTGCCTCCGATTTCAATTTCGAAACCATGCGCATGGAGATGATCAGCTTCTCTGAACTGGTCCTCAACCCCGTTGCTCAGGTTAAATTCGTTCACACCGTGGCGGCAGGCTATACCTGCGGTGCGATGTTTATCCTTGGGGTCAGCTCCTACTATCTTCTGCGTGGGCGCGATATGGCCTTTGCTAAACGCTCCTTTGCCATTGCCGCCAGCTTTGGCATGGCCGCTATCCTCTCCGTCATCGTGCTGGGTGATGAATCAGGCTACGAAGTCGGTGACGTGCAGAAAACCAAACTGGCGGCTATTGAAGCCGAATGGGAAACCCAGCCAGCCCCGGCGGCGTTTACCCTGTTTGGTATTCCCGATCAGGAAGCACAGCGCAATAACTATGCTATTCAGATCCCCTGGGCGCTGGGCTTAATTGCCACTCGCTCCGTGGATAAGCAGGTGACCGGCCTGAAAGAGCTGATGAGCGAGCACGAAGTGCGTATTCGTAACGGCATGAAGGCTTATCAGCTGCTGCAGCAGCTTCGCACCGGCAATCAGGATCCTGCCGTACGTGCTGAATTCAACGCGGCCAAGAAGGACCTCGGTTACGGGCTGTTGCTGAAACGCTATACGCCGAACGTGGCGGATGCCAGCGAAGCACAAATCCAGCAGGCCACTAAAGATTCGATTCCTGCCGTGGCGCCCCTCTATTTCTCATTCCGCATTATGGTGCTGTGTGGCGTACTGATGCTGTTGATTATCGGCCTGTCGTTCTGGTCGGTGATCCGCAATCGCATCGGCAAGTGCCCGCTGCTACTTAAATGCGCGCTATACGGTATTCCGTTACCGTGGATCGCCATTGAGTCAGGCTGGTTTGTTGCTGAATACGGCCGCCAGCCGTGGGCCATCGGTGAAGTGCTGCCAACCGCCGTGGCGAACTCGTCACTGACCATTGGCGATCTGCTGTTCTCCATCGGACTGATTTGCGGTCTGTACACGCTATTCCTGGTCGCTGAAATGTATCTGATGTTCAAGTTTGCGCGCCTTGGCCCAAGCAGCTTGAAAACCGGGCGCTATCACTTTGAACAGCCCGCCACTGCGCCGCAGCCGGTTCGATAAGACAGGAGTGCACACATGTTAACTTATGAACTAATGCGTTTTATCTGGTGGCTGCTGATTGGCATCCTGTGTATCGGATTCGCCATCACCGATGGTTTCGATATGGGGGTGGGGGTGCTGTCGCGCATTCTCGGCCGTACCGATACCGAACGCCGCATCATGATCAACAGTATCGCCCCGCACTGGGACGGCAACCAGGTTTGGCTGATCACTGCCGGCGGTGCACTGTTTGCCGCCTGGCCTACCGTTTATGCGGCGGCCTTCTCCGGCTTCTACGTGGCGATGATCCTGGTACTGGCCTCGCTGTTCTTCCGTCCGGTCGGTTTTGACTACCGCTCGAAAATAGAAGATCCGCGCTGGCGTGGAATGTGGGACTGGGCAATCTTTATTGGCAGCTTCGTACCACCGCTGGTGATCGGGGTGGCGTTCGGTAACCTGCTGCAGGGCGTGCCTTTCCACATTGATACTGACCTGCGCCTGTTCTACACCGGCAACTTCTTCCAGCTGCTTAACCCGTTTGGCCTGCTGGCAGGTATCGTTAGCCTGATGATGTTCCTGACTCAGGGGGCAACTTATCTGCAGATGCGTACCGTGGGTGAGCTGCACCTGCGCGCGCGCATCACCGCGCAGATCTGTGCGCTGGTGATGATGGTGTGCTTTGTGCTGGCAGGCTTCTGGGTCGTTTACGGGATTGATGGTTACGTGGTGACCTCGGTACTGGATCATAACGGCCCGTCCAACCCGCTGGTGAAAGAAGTGAGTCAGCAGGCGGGTGCCTGGATGGTGAATTTCAATAATGCACCGATTCTCTGGACCATTCCGGCGCTGGGCGTGGTGCTGCCGCTGCTGACCATTATGTGTTCGCGGCTGGAGAAAGGGGCGTGGGCATTTGTCTTCTCTTCCTTAACCATGGCCTGCGTGATCCTGACTGCGGGTGTAGCGATGTTCCCGTTCGTGATGCCTTCCAGCACCGTACCTAACGTCAGCCTGACGATGTGGGATGCCACGTCGACGCTGCTGACCCTGAAAGTGATGACCGTGGCAGCCATTATCTTTGTGCCAATCATCCTGGCTTATACAACCTGGTGTTACTACAAAATGTTCGGTCGCCTGACCAAAGAGCATATTGAAGGTAACAGCAATTCTCTCTATTAACAGAAGGAGCGTCATCATGTGGTATTTTGCCTGGATCCTCGGCACGCTGCTGGCCTGTGCCTTCGGTATTATTACAGCCCTGGCGTTAGAGCAGGCTGAATCGGCAAGCGCTGAAGAGAAATCGTAATGGGGGAGGGCATCGCTCGTCTCTATCAACTGATGGATAAGGGCCCGTTACGGGCGCTGTCCCTGGTGGCGGCGTTGCTGCTGGCGGGCTGCATGTTTTGGGACCCGTCACGCTTCGCAGCCAACAGCAGCGAGCTGACTATCTGGCAGGGGTTACTGCTAATGTGGGCGGTGTGTGCCGGGGTGATCCACGGTGTCGGATTCCGCCCCCAGCGTCTGCGCTGGCGTGGGTTATTTGCGCCACTGCCCGCGCTGCTGATATTGCTGAGCGGGGTCGGATTTTTCTTCCTTTAAGCATGCCATGGGCCAGGTTTCTCTGGCCCATAATTTTTCCCGCTAAATTCCACTTCATTCCCGCCTTCGCCAATCTTTTTTTACCTGCTTTTTTGTCAATCATTGTTTAACAAATATGCTGAAATCAGTGAAGTTGTTACCGCCGGATAATTATTTTCGTAACCCTCTGGCAATCCATTCCCAAGCAGTTAGCTCTTGCGTATAGTAGCAACGTTTTCCTGTACCAATGATTAGCATTACCGGGATGTAGAGTGAGTACAACGCTGTTTCGATGGCCGGTGCGTGTCTATTACGAAGATACCGATGCCGGTGGTGTGGTTTACCATGCCAGCTATGTCGCTTTTTATGAACGGGCACGGACTGAAATGTTGCGCCAGCACCATTTCAATCAGCAGGCTTTGCTGGAACAGCAGGTCGGCTTTGTCGTGCGTCGTATCACGGTCGATTACCTTGCAGCTGCCCGTCTCGATGATATGCTCGACGTGCAGAGCGAGGTCATTGCCATGAGCAGAACGACCATGACATTCGCACAACGCATCGTTAATGCAGAAGGCCGTGTGCTCAATGAAGCAGAAGTCCTTATTGCCTGCATCAATCCACATCTAATGAAGCCGATAGCGCTTCCCAAGTCTATTGTCGCGGAGTTCAAGCAGTGACTGACATGAACATTCTTGATTTGTTCCTGAAGGCGAGCCTTCTGGTCAAACTTATCATGTTGATTTTGATCGGGTTTTCTATCGCCTCCTGGGCCGTTATCATTCAGCGTACCCGTATTCTGAATGCTGCCACGCGTGATGCGGATGCCTTCGAAGATAAGTTCTGGTCTGGTATCGAGCTGTCTCGTCTCTATCAGGAAAGCCAGGCCCGTCGCGATGAGCTGGGCGGTTCTGAGCAGATTTTCTACGCAGGCTTTAAAGAGTTTGCCCGTCTGCATCGTGCCAACAATCACGCGCCGGAAGCGGTGGTAGAAGGCGCGACGCGCGCTATGCGCATCTCCATGAACCGTGAACTGGAAGCGCTTGAAAACCACATTCCTTTCCTTGGCACCGTCGGTTCAATCAGTCCGTATATCGGTCTGTTTGGTACAGTGTGGGGGATCATGCATGCCTTTATCGCGCTGGGCGCGGTGAAGCAGGCCACCTTGCAAATGGTGGCACCGGGTATCGCTGAAGCACTGATCGCCACGGCGATTGGTCTGTTTGCAGCCATCCCGGCGGTTATGGCCTATAACCGCCTGAGCCAGCGCGTTAACAAGCTGGAGCAGAACTACGATAACTTCATGGAAGAGTTCACGGCTATCCTGCATCGTCAGGCATTCTCAAGCGACGTCAGCAAGTAAGTCGGAGGTTAGCATGGCCAGAAAACGTGGTCGCGGTGGTCGCCGCGAAGTTAAGTCCGAGATAAATATCGTACCGCTGCTAGACGTGTTGCTGGTGCTGCTGCTGATTTTCATGGCAACGGCGCCCATCATCACCCAGAGCGTGGAAGTCGATCTGCCGGACGCAACGGATTCTAAGACCGTCTCCAGCGATGATAACCCTCCGGTGATCGTCGAAGTTTCCGGAGTCGGGCAGTACAGCCTGGTGGTTGATCACGATCGGATGGAGCAGCTGCCACCGGAACAGGTGGTTGCCGAGGCGCAGCGTCGCATCACGGCTAACCCGAAAACCGTGTTCCTGATTGGCGGAGCCAAAGAAGTGCCTTATGACGAGATCATCAAGGCGCTCAACTTGCTGCATCAGGCCGGCGTTAAGTCTGTCGGATTAATGACGCAGCCGATTTAATTCATTCGAACCGTTTTTGGGAACCGAGAGTGTCGAAGGCAACCGAGCAAGACGAAAAGTTAAAACGTGCCATAACCGTATCAGTCATTTTGCACATCATTTTGATTGCACTACTGGTATGGAGCTCGTTTGACGAAAACATCGACGCCAGCGGCGGCGGTGGCGGTAGCGATATTGATGCAGTGATGGTCGATTCTGGCGCGGTGGTAGAACAGTACAATCGTCAGCAAAATCAGCAGAGCGAAAGCAAACGTGCCGAGCAGCAGCGCCAGAAACAGGCGCAGCAGCAGGCGGAAGAGCTGCAGCAAAAGCAGGCTGCTGAACAGAAGCAGCTAAAGCAGATGGAGAAAGAGCGTCTGCAGGCGCAGGAAGAAGCCAAACAGCAGGCGGCTGAGCAGAAACAGGCAGCGGACGCGGCGAAGCAGGCTCAACAAGAGCAAAAACAGGCAGAAGCCGCCGCGGCAAAAGCGAAAGCCGATGCCAAAGCTCAGGCGGATGCCCAGGCAAAATCTGCGGCTGACGCCCAGAAAAAAGCGGCAGAAGAGGCTAAAAAAGCCGCTGCTGATGCGAAGAAACAAGCTGAGGCCGAAGCGAAACAGGCCGCCGCAGAAGCCGCTAAAGAGAAAGCCGTAGCCGATGCGAAAGCCAAGGCGACCGCGGAAGCCAAAGCGAAAGCAGCGGCAGAGGCGAAAGCAGCCCAGGAAGCGAAACAGCAGGCTGCTGCCGATGCGAAAGCCAAAGCCGCAGAAGAGGCGAAAGAGAAAGCCGCTGCTGCTGCGAAAGAAAAAGCCGAGGCCGCGGCCAAAGCCAAGGCTGATGCTGCCGCTCAGGCAAAAGCTGACGCTGCGGCGAAAGCCAAAGCCGATGCCGCCGCCAAGAAGAAAGCCGCAGCGGAAGCCGCGAAAGAGTCTGGTGATGTCGGTGACCTGCTGGGCGACCTGACTTCAGGTAAAAATGCGCCGAAGTCCGGTAAAGCTGCCGGAGGCGGTGGGGCTGCAGGGCAGGGCAACCAGAAAACTGCAGGGGCATCTGGCGCGGAGATTAATGGTTATCTGGGGCAGATTACAGCTGCCATTCAGAGCAAGTTCTACGACGCGAGTACTTATGCCGGTAAAACCTGCGATCTGCGAATTAAGCTAGCTCCGGATGGTATGTTGATCAGTGTTCAGTCTGAAGGTGGTGACCCGGCACTTTGCCAGGCGGCCATAGCGGCAGCTAAGCAGGCTCGCATTCCTAAACCCCCTTCGCAGGCGGTTTATGAGGTGTTCAAAAACGCCCCGATGCGTTTCAAGCCACAATAATTCGGTAATAAGCGGCATGTTGAACTATGTTCACCATGTCGTACTCTTAGGTTTGTTGATTACAAGGCTATTTACCACGGGTGCTATGTCCGGGTAAGGGAGAAATAATGAAGCAGGCATTTCGTGTAGCGCTGAGCGTTTTAATGCTGTTTGTCGCGGTTGCGCATGCAGAAGTTCGCATTGAAATTACTCAGGGTGTGAACACCGCGCGTCCTATCGGCGTTGTGCCGTTTAAGTGGGACGGCCCGGGTGCAGCACCGGAAGATATTGGTGGCATCGTTGCTGCCGACTTACGTAACAGCGGTAAATTTAACCCAATCGATCGTTCACGTTTACCACAGCAGCCTACCTCTGCTGCCGAAGTGCAGCCTGCTGCATGGACCGCGCTGGGTATTGATGCGGTGGTTGTGGGCCAGGTTCAGCCGGGCGCTGACGGTAGCTATACCGTCTCTTACCAGCTGGTCGACACCTCGGGTAACCCTGGTGCGGTACTGGCGCAAAACCAGTTCAAAGTCACCAAGCAGTGGCTGCGCTACGCCGCACACACCGCCAGTGATGAGAGCTTTGAAAAGCTGACCGGCATTAAAGGTGCATTCCGTACGCGTATTGCTTACGTGGTGCAGACCAACGGCGGCCAGTTCCCGTATGAACTGCGCGTTTCCGACTACGACGGCTACAACCAGTTTGTGGTTCACCGTTCACCGCAGCCATTGATGTCCCCTGCCTGGTCTCCAGACGGGAGTAAAGTGGCTTATGTGACCTTTGAAAGCGGTAAGTCTGCGCTGGTGATTCAGACGCTGGCTAACGGTGCAATTAAACAGGTAGCCTCATTCCCGCGTCACAACGGTGCGCCTGCATTCTCACCCGATGGTTCTAAGCTGGCATTCGCACTGTCGAAAACCGGCAGTCTGAATCTCTACGTGATGAACCTGGGTTCAGGCCAGATCACTCAGGTGACCGACGGTCGTTATAACAGCACTGAACCGACCTGGTTCCCGGACAGCCAGACTCTGGCCTATACCTCCGACCAGGCCGGTCGTCCGCAAATTTATAAAATTGGTGTTAACGGCGGCACGCCGCAGCGCATTACCTGGGAAGGCGGTCAAAACCAGGATGGCGACGTAAGCACTGATGGCAAATCAATGGTGATGGTCAGCACCAACAGCGGCGCTCAACACGTCGCTCGACAAGATCTGGTAACGGGAGCCGTTCAACAATTAACGGACACGTTCCTGGATGAGACGCCAAGTCTCGCACCTAACGGCACGATGGTAATCTATAGCTCTACTCAGGGGATGGGTTCCGTATTGCAGTTGGTTTCGACGGATGGGCGTTTCAAAGCGCGTCTTCCGGCAACCGATGGACAGGTCAAATTTCCTGCCTGGTCGCCGTATCTGTGATGCATGTGTAAATATGTATGGCAAACTATAATAGGAATTAAATAATGCAACTGAACAAAGTGCTGAAAGGCTTACTGCTGGCACTGCCAGTAATCGCAGTGGCTGCATGTAGCTCTCACAAGAACAACAACAATGACCAGACCAACGGTATGGGCATGGGTGACGGTTCTAACAGCGGCATGAACAGCGGTAACATGTCTTCTGACGAGCAGGCACGTCTGCAGATGCAAGAACTGCAGAAAAACAACATCGTTTACTTCGGTCTGGACAAGTTTGACATCCAGTCAGAATTCGCTCAGATGCTGGATGCACACGCAAACTTCCTGCGTAGCAACCCATCTTACAAAGTGACCGTAGAAGGTCATGCGGATGAGCGCGGTACTCCTGAGTACAACATTTCACTGGGCGAGCGTCGTGCTACTGCTGTGAAAATGTACCTGCAGGGCAAAGGCGTTTCTGCTGACCAGATCTCTATCGTTTCTTACGGTAAAGAAAAACCTGCAGTACTGGGTCACGACGAATCAGCTTATGCTAAAAACCGTCGTGCAGTACTGGTTTACTAAGAGAATCACATGATTAGTAGCTTCAGAACTCACCTGTTGAGTCTGTCGTTACTGATTGGCGTAGCGGCCCCCTGGGTCGCTAATGCCCAGGCAACAATCAGTAACGTTGGCTCTGGCTCGGTTGAAGACCGCGTCACCACTCTTGAGCGTATTTCTAATGCTCAGGCACAGCTCCTCCAGCAGCTTCAGCAGCAACTTTCCGCTAACCAAAATGATATTGACCAGTTACGTGGTCAGATCCAGGAAAACAGCTATCAGCTGAACCAGGTTGTGGAACGTCAGAAAGGCCTTTACCAGCAGATCGACAGTCTGAGCAGCGGTGGCGCAAATGCTAACGCAGCCGCAGCTGGCGGCGATGCTGCGGCAGGCAATAGCGGTGCGTCAGGTAGCGACGCGGCGGCGGCTCCTGCCGCCGCTGCTGCTGCGCCTGTGCAAAGCGGTGATGCCAACACCGACTACAATGCCGCAGTGGCACTGGTGCTGGAGAAAAAGCAGTACGATCAGGCGATCGCCGCTTTTCAGGCCTTTGTGAAGAAGTATCCGGATTCCACCTTCCAGCCGAATGCCAATTACTGGCTGGGACAGTTGAATTACAACAAAGGTAAAAAAGACGACGCGGCCTATTATTTTGCCACCGTAGTAAAAAATTACCCTAAATCACCGAAGAGTGGCGACGCGCTGCTGAAGGTGGGGGTGATCATGCAGGAAAAAGGCGACAAGGCAAAAGCCAAAGCGGTGTATCAGCAGGTGGTAAAACTTTACCCTAATACTGATGCAGCGAAACAGGCGCAAAAACGTTCGGCCGCTCTGTAATTTGCGCCATCTGGCCAGATTTCGCCTGGATTCTGGTCTTACCGCGTGAAAGCTAAGCAGTTGAACAGCTTAACCTGAAATAGTGGTTGCGCTGGAAATTCAAATCAGTAATATATGCCGCCGTTGCCGGGGGATATGTTAAGAGACGCCAGCAGCACAAAAGTGGGTCGTTAGCTCAGTTGGTAGAGCAGTTGACTTTTAATCAATTGGTCGCAGGTTCGAATCCTGCACGACCCACCACTATTAAGTTTTAAGCGGTGTAAACCGTGCTTTAAAGTTTCGATATGGGTGATTAGCTCAGTTGGTAGAGCATCTCCTTTACACGGAGGGGGTCGGCGGTTCGAGCCCGTCATCACCCACCATATCGGGTCGTTAGCTCAGTTGGTAGAGCAGTTGACTTTTAATCAATTGGTCGCAGGTTCGAATCCTGCACGACCCACCAAACTTTAAAGTGTGAAAGTAGCAAAGATTAACCGCATTGCGGGTCGTTAGCTCAGTTGGTAGAGCAGTTGACTTTTAATCAATTGGTCGCAGGTTCGAATCCTGCACGACCCACCACTTTCCCAGCGAAAGTCTTTGCGCAGCATGACGATATGGGTGATTAGCTCAGTTGGTAGAGCATCTCCTTTACACGGAGGGGGTCGGCGGTTCGAGCCCGTCATCACCCACCATATCGGGTCGTTAGCTCAGTTGGTAGAGCAGTTGACTTTTAATC
>Ga0308167_1001928_pt1 | contig 21238 bp, 19 predicted proteins | sample PhyCR1_2_FD_202138 | JGI IMG/M metagenome (GOLD analysis project Ga0308167, IMG submission 202138) | Phyllosphere microbial communities from UC Gill Tract Community Farm, Albany, California, United States - DLSLRC.R1 | ecosystem: Host-associated > Plants > Phyllosphere > Unclassified | place... | reverse complement strand
ACCTTCAGCGTCACGGTAAATGCCGGCGGGGATCTCTGTTTTACCCCACAGCTGATCGCGCAGCTGGGGTTAAAACCCGCGGAAAAGATGCCGCCGCAGGGCTGCTTTGCCTGGGTAAAGCACGACCCGCATATCACCACCCGGTCCGAGCCCGCCACGCTGTCAGCCAGTATTGTGGTACCGCAAAGCTGGCTAGCCCCTGCTGAGCGGGCGAACAGCAGCGAAACCGGGGGCGCCGGGGCGCTGCTTAACTACAGCTACTTTAATACCCTCAACGTCGGCCGCAGCGGCCGCAACCGCTACAGCTATCTGACGCTGGAGGATGGCCTCAATCTCGGCGGCTGGATGGTGCGCAGCTATCAGCAGCTGAGCCAGAGTGATGGGGTAAACAGTGCCAGCGTCAGCTCTCTCTATGCTGAGCGTGCCCTTGCACGCTGGCAGCAGCGGCTGCAGTTTGGCCAGATTAGCGTCAGCGATACGCTGTTTGCCGTCGGCGACATTAACGGGGTACAGCTGATCCCTGATAATGGCTTCGAGCAGCAGGAGGAGAGCGGTGTCATGGTCGAGGGCATTGCCAGTACGCCGCAGGCGCGCGTCGAAGTGCGCCAGTATGGCGTGGTCATTTATAACACCCTGGTGCCGGCTGGCCCGTTTCATCTGCGTAATATTCCGCTGACCAACCGCAACAGCGATCTTGAGGTCAGCGTGCTGGAAACCGACGGTCGGCAGCAGCACTTCAGCGTGCCCGCCAGTCAGCTGATGGCGTTTAGCAGCGCTGCGCCACGCGGATTTTCGCTGGCGCTGGGTAAACTGCGTGACACCGGCAGCCAGGGCCAGCAAGTGCCGGCTATCTTCACCCTGAATAAGAGCTGGCAGCCGACGGCGCGCCTCTCGGCACAAAACGGCATCATGCTGGCGAAAAAGTACCAGTCGCTGGCAATGGCGGTCAGCGGCCAGCTGCTGCAGGGGTTTCAGCTGGCGGCGCAGATCATGGCGACCAACGACAGCTACAGCAAGGTGCGCAGCGGCCGGCTCTCATTGTCTGCCAGCTACCGGCTCTCCGCGCTGCTGTCGCTCAGCGGCAGCGTGACTAAGAACACGCCGAACTATTTAACACTCAGTGAAGCCAGCAGTCGCAGTCGCTGGCGCAACGGCGTTCGCGACCTGGAAAACACCCAGTACTCGCTGTCGGCCAGCCTGTCGCTACCGGTACTGGGGAGTGTTTCCCTCAGCCACTCTGAAAGCACCAGCTTTGGCGCCGGGCGCGGTACCACGCGTTACAACATGCTGAGCTGGAGCAGAAATATCAGCAGGGCGATGCTGTCTGTCAGCTATGCGCGCAGCAGCGGCGACTCTGGCGATAAACAGCTGTCGGTTAACCTGACGCTGCCGCTGGGGCAGCAGCAGCTCAGCAGCTATTACCGCAGCAGTGCCAGGTCCAGCCAGCTTGGCGCCCAGACGCAGGGGGCGCTTAACAATAATATGAGCTACGCGCTGTCAACCGAACGCGATCTGCAGCAGCGCAGGCAGTCGGTGCAGGGCGGGGTTAATGCCAACCTGCACTACACCATGATGGGGGTGACCACCCAGCAGAGCGGCGACGGTTCAAGCAGTTACTCGCAGAGCGGCAGCGGGAGTATGGCGCTGATCGACCGCCATCTGCTGTTCTCGTCTCATCCGGTCGGCCAGACGTTTGGCCTGATTGCGCTGAATGAACCGCTGGCCAACGTTGAGATAAGCACCCCAGGCGGCACCAGCTGGACCGACTGGCGCGGGCTGGCGCTGGCGCCCAACCTGCAGGCGTGGAGAGAGAGCGGGCTGGATTTGAACACCGAAACGCTGCCGAAGCGCAGCGATGTCAGCAACGGCCACCGTAGCGTCAACCTGGCGCGCGGGGCGGTCAAGCGCATCAACTTCTCCGTGCTGACCACGCGCCGGCTGCTGCTGACGCTGCAGCTCAGCGACGGCAAACCGCTGCCGCGCGGCAGCATGGTGAGAGATGAAAACAATAAGCTGTTAACCATGGCGATCGATGACGGCACCGTTTATCTCGAAAATTCGCCGGAAAAAGCCACGCTGCATATTGAAATAGCCGATAAACAGCAGCAGTGCAGCTTCTCCTATCAGCTTGAAGACGATAAGTCGCAGGATGCGCCTTTCCAGAAAATCAGCGGCGTCTGCGTCTGAATACCATCAACCAGGGAGGAACAGGATGAAAATAGTGAGCCGCACTTTACTGCTCAGCACGCTGATTACCGCTTCAACCGCGCACGCCGATACGCAGCTCACGCTGCAGGTAAAAGGGGCGATCTCGCCACCCTCGTGCGATCTGACCATTGACCAGCAGGGGGTGCTTGACTGGCAGCAGATTAACAGCGCGTCGCTGTCAACCACCCATGCCACCACGCTGCCTGCGCGCACCACCCATCTTAACGTCAGCTGCGAAACCGCTACCCTGTTCGCGCTGCGCGCTAAGGATATTGCCGCCCGAGCGGCAGAGGCAGGCAGCGGCGATGCCACCCGGTTCAGCCTGGGCACCACCCGCACAGGCAAAGCGATTGGCAGTTACACCATTCGCAGCGCGGCCAGCAGCTGCCTGGTGGATGGGAAAAAGATGGCGGCACTGATGAGTTCCGACGACAGGGGTAAAACCTGGCAGCCGGTGCAGGACGAGCTGAGCTGGACCACGTCGGGTGAGCAGCTGATCGCCTTTTCTGACGGCGCTAACCCGCAGCCACTGCCGGCGAAAACGGCGGTCTTTACGCTGCGCGTTACCCCCTCGGTGGCGGCACGGCAGGCGCTGGATTTTGACGACAGCGTCACCCTGGCCGGCAGCACCACCTTCGATTTAGTCTATCTGTAGCGCAACTAACGGTAACCGCAACCCGTGAAATTCAATCGATTCAGTGCGCTAACCCTCTGCCTGACTGCGCTGCTGGGGGCGGGCGCAGCAGAAGCATCCATTATGCGCCCGGCCAGCTCGATGGTGCTGATCCAGGAGGCGGCGCAGGGCGGCAGCCTGAACGTGACCAATACCAGCGATGTGGACGCCCTGCTGTATGTGAAAATCTACGATCTGCCGGACGATCGGGGTCCGCAGCTGCTGGTCACGCAACCGGTGACCCGGCTGGCGGCTGGCGAGACGCAGCGCGTGCGCTTTCTACTCAATACCCGCGCAGCGCTGACGCATGAGCACCTGAAAAGGGTGATCGTTGAGGGGATCCCGCTGGTGCCGATCGACGCGGATCGCGTGGCGGTCAATCTGCGCCAGGATCTGCCGGTGATCATCCATCCGGCGGCTCTGCCCATGCTGGCGGATCCGTGGAAGATGCTGCGCTGCAGGACGGTCAATGGCGATCTGCGCATCGAAAATAGCGGCCGCTACGTGGTTCGCCTGGCGCAGAGCATCACGCTGCTGCCGCAGCAGAAAACAGTGACGCTGGATAAAAGCTATCTGCTGCCCGGGGAGGTCATCACGCTGGCCGGGCAGGGAAGGTCAGAGACGCGCCAGCTGGAGATTCAGAGCCTGTCAAAGTATGGCTACGTCGCCGGAAAGTTTCGGCTGATCGTTAGCGGGGCAGCGCATGCGCAAACATCAGGGAGGAAAAGTGATTAAAAGAAAAATTCAGATGCGTCAGCTGGCAAGGCGCGCGCTGGCTGCTGCCCTGCTGCTCACTCCGCTGGGGGCCGCAGCAGCCTGTACTATCAGCAGCAGTACTTTACAGCTGGATTATGGCCAGCTGAATAAACAGATTATGCCAGACAGCGCCAGCCGGATTGAACTACCGGCACGTGAAGTGCAGGTCAGCGTGGATTGCGATGCCCCCCGGGAGATGAAACTGGCATTTAGCGGGCGCAACGGCAGCAACCCGCAGCAGTTCTCTTTTGGCCGTGATGGAAATCTCAAGGTGGCTATTTCAGCGCTGGTGCTCGACAAACATGCCAGTCAATTTATTGAACGATCGCCGTGGCTGCGCAGCGATGAAGCGCAAAGTAAGAGTACGGCAAAATTATTGCCGGGCAGTCAGATTATTATCAACCCGGCTGGGCAGCATCTCAGTTTTACCCTGAAACTGCATCCGGTATTTAGCAACAGTCTGTTTGCCGTTCAGGATGATTATTCCCCTGAGAATGCGATTACGATATCGCTCATCGATTAAAGCGGAAGGCTGTTTTTATTTTAACGGGACAGTTAGATTAGCAAATAAAAACACCGCCGCAGCGGTGTTTTTATTTAACGCGGAGGAGAGTTCATCTCCTGCACGGATTATTTTGCTGCACGCTCGAAAGAAGAAACAATTTCAGCTTTAGCCGCTGCCACACCTTCCCAACCGTCAACTTTAACCCATTTCCCTTTTTCCAGCGCTTTGTACTGCTCGAAGAAGTGGGTGATCTGGCCGCGCAGCAGTTCTGGCAGGTCGTTCACATCCTGGATGTGCTCATACTCTTTGCTCAGCTTGCTGTGTGGAACGGCAACAACCTTGGCATCTTCACCCGATTCGTCGGTCATTTTCAGCACGCCTACCGGACGGCAGCGGATCACTGAACCTGGCTGCAGTGGGTACGGGGTTGGCACCAGCACGTCTACCGGGTCACCATCCAGGGAGAGGGTGTTGTTGATGTAACCGTAGTTGCACGGGTAGAACATCGCAGTCGCCATGAAGCGGTCTACGAACAGCGCGCCAGTCTCTTTGTCGACTTCGTATTTGATCGGAGAGGCATTCGCTGGGATCTCAATCACGACGTAGATATCATCTGGCAGGTCTTTGCCCGCAGGAACGTGGTTCAGGCTCATTTCGATTCCTTTAATTAGCGTAGTTAAGTGCCAGGTATTATAGCTATCTCACCCGGCAACGCACCCCCCTTTTTCCGGCTTTCAGAATAGACCTGAGCGCGGTGGCGCCGTGTTTGCGAGAAAAAACGCTGCCGCTGATGCGCTACAGGGATTAAAAAAGCTTAAGCGCTGCCGTTTTAAGCAGATTAATCGATTAATAATCTCCATTTTGTGCAAAAAAACGCCACGCTCAGCGCCCCTTTTTCTCTGACCTGCAGCTTCCCTGTCTGCCCCTGCTGCAGGGGAGTGGAACAGCGGTGAATGCCGCTTTAGCCAGCATTAATGACTGCTTTTCTTCTTTTAGCGAGAGATTAATAGATTAATAAAGTGACTTACCAGACAGGAAAACTATGATGGCTGCGAATCTTGTTGGGGTGATTGCGGTGTATTCCCACTGCCATAGCCCCCCTCAGTTACGGACTACAACAATGACACTGAAGATAAAAAAACTCTCCTGCGCTCTGGCCTTACTCTGCAGCGTGACAGTGAGCCAAAACGCGCTGGCAGCAGACAGCGCCATGCTGGAAATTCGCGGAGTGATTAAACCTCCTTCGTGCAACATCGATTTTCAGGGCGGCGGCAGGCTGGACTGGGGCAAGATCCGCGCCTCAGAGTTGAAGCGCGATGAGCCGACCTGGCTGTCACAGAAAAGCACCAGCCTGAACGTTAGCTGTGCCTCCCCAACGCTGTTTTCCATCAAATCGAAGGATGTGGCGGAGCTGGCCGGCACGCCGCTGGATGGGGTGCCCGATCCGGCGCTACAGTTCAGCCTCGGCGCCACGCGAGAAAACAAACTGGTGGGGGTTTACCGCATCAGCACCATCCGCGAGGCATCTCAACTGAACAGTAAACCCGATATTTTCTTCGTCAGCTCAGATGACCATGGTTCAAGCTGGACCCGCATCAACACCATTGAGTGGAGTAATAGCGAAACCCTGAATGCCTTCAGCGACAGCGTAACGGCTGCACCGGTGGTCGCCTCAAACGTGATGCTGAATATCCAGGTCACCCCGACTATCTCCCCGGCGGACGAGCTGGGCAAGCTGGAGAATATCCCGCTCAACGGCAACGCGACCTTTGACATTGTCTACCTCTGAAACAACGCCTGAATTAAAGAGTGATTAATATGAAAAAAATGACATTACCACTGGTCGCCGCCGCTGTGCTGGGGCTGGGATCTCTCAGTGCGGCGCAGGCAGCAACCCAGGCACGGCTGCAGGTCAGGGGGATTATCGAGCCACCCGCCTGCAACGTTGCGCTGGAAGGTGGCAGCGTACTTAACTGGGGGGATATTGATGCCACCAGCCTGCACGCCAACCGGGCAACCCAGCTGGAGAGTAAAAGCGTTAACCTCAAAGTTGCCTGTGAAGCCAGCGCGCTGGTGCTGGTGAAGCCAGCCGATATTGCTGAACTGGCAGGGCAAGTCAGCATTGATGGTAAAAACGACGCCAGCTATTTCAGTCTGGGTACCACGTCAGAAGGCAAGATGATCGGCGCCTGGACGCTGAGTGCCGAGGCAAAGAACGCCCATGCTGATGACAAACAGGCGGTGATGCTGCTGGAGTCGGATACCGGCGGCAGCAGCTGGACAGCCAGCAGTCAGGAAATTCAATGGAAGGCATCCGGCAATAGTCTGTATGGCTTAGCGCTGGACGGCGAAGCGTTGCCAGCGGCAACCAAAGAGCTGACCATGGGACTTTCGGCCACGCCCTATATTGCGTCAATTAACGACCTCGGGAACGCTGATGATATTACGCTCTCCGGTATGGCAACTTTTGATGTGGTCTATCTCTGACCTGACGTTATCTCCCCTCGCTTAATAGAGGCGTAATTAACGCCTTTACAGTCTGAATTACGCAGAGAAAAAATAGTTATCTTTGGCATGCCACGAACCCTGGTGGCATGTCCTTTTTCTCTATGTGTTATTTTTAACGGAAAGTTTATTTATATGTTATTACGTTCTTTATTATTATCACTGGCTGTTATTTCTCCTTTCGCGCAGTCATCAATTATGAAACCTGAAACCTCAATGGTGCTTATTAATGAGGAAGAGGGCGGTGGCAGTATTAATATAACCAACACCAGCGATACCGAAGCGCTGCTTTACGTAAAAGTTTACGACCTGCCGGATGATAAAGAGCCGCAGATACTGGTCACTCAACCCGTTAGCCGCATTGCTGCCGGTCAGACGCAGCGCGTGCGCTTTATTCTCAATCAGGATAAACCGCTGCAGCATCAGCACATGAAGCGGGTTATTTTCGAAGGGATACCGCCGCAGACTGCCAGCGGCGCCAACAGTATTGGCATGAATATTCGTCAGGATCTGCCGGTCATTATCCATCCGGCAGCGCTGGAGATGAGCGCTGACCCGTGGAAGGCGCTGAAATGGACTCAGCGCGGCACAACCTTAACCGTCACCAATCCCTCAGACATGGTGGTGCGCCTGGCGCAGGAGATTGAACTGCTGCCGCTAAGAAGGAAACTGAAGCTCAGTAAAAGCTACATCCTGCCGGGGCAGTCGCTAAACGTGACGCTGCCGGAAAGCGCAGGCGTCCAGTCGGGTCGCCAGGTGCAGATTCAGACGCTCTCTAAATATGGCTATGTTGCCGGTAAGTTTAAACAGCCGGTCTCGCTTGCCAGCTAATGAACAGGCCGCTACTTCTGCTGCTGACCCTCGCTGGCGCCCTGCATTCTGGCTGTGGCGCTGCAGACGATGGGACGCAGCCGGCCAGCGCCGCCGTCAGCTGGGACGCGGGGCGCCTGAAGCGCAGCGGTATCGACCCCAGCATGCTGCAGCTGCTTGAGCGCAACAACCGTTTCCCGGCAGGCGATAACCTGGTGGATATCAGCCTGAACGGCCAGATGGTGGGCGCCTTTCGGGTGCGTTTTGGCCCGCAGGGGGCACTGTGCTTTACGCCCAAACTGTTTCAGCAGCTGGGCGTGAAAGAGGTGCGGCCTGACGGCCCGGCAGGCGAGGAGAGTGCCGCCTGTCATGACTGGGCCGACAGGGATCCTGACGTCAGCATTCGCTATCGTCCCTACCGTCTGACGGTCAGCCTGGTGGTGCCGCAGTATCGACTGCAGCAGGAGGATCCGGCGCTGCAGGGTGAAGAGGGCGGTGGCGCGGGCATGCTCAACTACGAATTCTATACCTCGCTGGCGCGCGCGCGCGGCTGGCAGGAGCGTTACAGCTGGCTGAACACCGAGAACGGCATCAATGTTAATAACTGGCTGGTGCGCAGTCGCCAGCAGTTTCAGAAGATGGATGGCAAAGTGGGCGGCGAAATCAGCTCGCTCTGGGCGCAGCGCTATCTGCAGCCGCTCAACAAACTGCTGCAGGCGGGGGTGGTGAATGTCAGCAATACGCCCTTTGCGCTGGGCGTCATTAACGGCGTACAGCTGATGCCGGACAACGGCCTGAATCCGGAGAAAGGTTCCGGCGTGACGGTAAACGGCTTTAGCGCGACGGCCCAGGCAAGAGTCGAAATCCGCCAGTATGGCATGGAGGTTTTTCGTACGCTGGTACCGGCAGGCGCCTTCACGCTGGATAATATTCCGGTGAAAAATCGCAATGCCGATCTTGAGGTAACGGTAACGGAAACCGATGGACGCGTGCAGCAGTTCAGCGTACCGGCCAGCGGCTTCGGGCGCACGCTCACCTCCAGCGCGCAGGGCTACTCGCTGGCGATCGGAAAGATGCGCAACAGCGGCGGTGGCGAGCAACCGCTGCTGGCGACGCTGTCGCAGCAGTGGCAGCCGGCAGGGTGGCTCGATCTGCAAAGCGGCATGCTGCTCTCCCGGCAGTATCATTCGCTGGCGCTGGCGGCTTCGTCCGCCCCGCTGCCCGCGCTGACGGTCATGTCGCAGCTGGTCGCGGTCAATGACAGCTACCGTCGCCAGGTCAGCAGACAGCTGCGGCTGAACACGCGCTATCAGTTCTCTGACACCTTCTCCGCCAGCGTCGGGCTGACTAAAAGCAGCAGTGGTTTTCTCACGCCGGCTGAAGCGACGGATCGCCAGCGCACGATAAAGAAAGAGGGCACCACCCAGTACAGCCTGATGTTGGCCTGGGCGCCCCCTAAACTGGGGCGATTCACCTACAGCCACGCGGTTTCTCAACGCTCGCATGATGGCAAACCTTCGCGCTTTCACACCCTTGGCTGGAGTAAGCGCGTGGCGTCTACGCTGGTGACGGTGCACGCTTCACACGGCAGTGACGGGCTAAGCAACGACCGCCAGCTGTCGCTTAACCTGAGCTTCCCGCTCGGCGAACAGCGGCAAAACAGCTACTACCGCCGCAGCAATGACAGCGAACGTATTGGGCTGGAGAGCAGTGGCGAACTCTCTGACAACAGTAACTACCAGCTCTCGACCGAGCGCGACCTGACGGGAAGAGCCTCGTCGGTCTACGGCGCCCTGAACACCAATCTGCACTATACGTGGATGAACGCCACCGCAGGTTACGACAGCGCCGGGCAGCAAAATTACTCCCTTGGCCTTAACGGGGGCATGGCGCTGCATGAGGGAGGGCTGACCTTCACCGCCTCGCGCATTGGCGATACCTTCGGCGTGGTGGAGCTGAATGAGAAGCTGGCCGGGGTGGAGATCGTCTCGCCCGGCGGCACCAGCTGGACCGACTGGCGTGGGCGGGCGCTGGTGCCGTCGATGACGCCGTGGCAGCGCAGCAGCATCGATGTGAATACCGAGAAGCTGCCAAAACATATTGATATCAGTAACGGTCACCGTGATGCCACGCTGGCGCGCGGCACGGTGAAAAAGTTTCGCTATGCCATGCTCACCAGCAATCGCCTGCTGTTCAACCTGACGCTGGCTAACGGTAAACCGCTGCCGCGCGGCAGCCGCGTCTGGGATCGAAAAAACAATTACATCACCAGCGCCATCGATGATGGCGTGGTCTGGCTAAGCAACGCCCCCGAACAGGTGCATCTTTTCGCCGAGACCGGCAGCGGCGAACAGCGCTGTGAATTCCATTACGACAGCAAAAACAGCAGATCGGAGAAACAACTGTATGAAAAAGTTATCGCGCAGTGCCTGTAACAGCCTGCTGATTCTGGCCACGCTGCTCTCTGCGGCGTCAGCAGAAGCAGCCTGTCACGTGACCAGCCACGGTGGGCGCATCGATTACGGCGAGTTGAATCGCCACCTTATCCCCGGCTCGGCAGAAAAATTGAGCCTGACGGCGCGCGAGGTGCAGATCGGCATTGACTGCGATGCGCCACAAATTATCAGCGTGCGCTTCACCTCAGCGCAGGGCGCAGAAGCGGCCTTTGCCTTCGGGCAACAGGGAGAGATGCAGCTGCGGCTGCATGATGCCCGCCTCGACAGCCGCGCGGCCAGCTTCAATTTTCTGCCGTCAGGGGGAAGTCCGGAGAGCGCGCAGCCGCTGAGTGAGGTCTTCGCCGAGCCGGAAAGCCGCATTGTTATGCGTGAACCGGGTCAGCACCTGCGCTTTACGCTGTCGCTGCTGCCGCGCTTTGCGCCGGGGTTTTCCAGCGTGCGCGATCGGACGTCGTTATTGACTCAGATCAGGCTGGAGGTGTCAGAAGGCACATAACCCTGCGCGAAGGGTAAAGATTAACCGCAGAAGTGCCGATAATGATGACGATTTAACGCTCTTGAATAATCTGACTATCTTATCGGGACAACAATCATGCTGAAGAAGATTTCAATACGCTCGGGATTACTGGTGCTGCTCTCACTGATGACGCTATTGCTGCTGGTGGTCAGCATCATGGGGATTATCGCTATTCAGAAAGGAAATCGCTCGCTGGATGTTATCAATCGCATCCAGGGTATTGAACTCAATGCCTTATATATCACTAATGGCAACCTGCTGCGCACCCGCGCTACCGCCGCGCTGGCCATTCGCAAGCTTGAGGTTGGCTTGCCGGATGAAGCGGCTACCATCGCCAGGCGTTCTGCCAGTTATGTGGCTATTTCACAGCAAGAGCTGAAACGATTCGTCGATGCCGGTACGGTGACGGCGCACGGTAAAACGCTGGCCGATGCGGTGGTCGCCACCTACAAGAATTACCTGGACGGCGGCATCACGCCGATGATGAACGCGCTGCAAAAGCAGAGCGCGGATGACTACTACGAGGTGCTGGAGGGCAACATCTCCCCGCTGGCCGGTAAGTTCTCCGATGCGGTCAATAATTTCGGCAGCTATGCCGATGAGGTGAGCGAGGCTCAGCTGGCGCAGGCGGCACGCAATCAAACGCTGATGACGGTGCTGATTCTGGTAGCGGGCGGCCTGACCCTGCTGCTGGTCGCGCTGGCGTGGATGGTGCTGCGTGAACTGCTGTTGAAGCCGCTGGATGGCGCGATTAAGCATCTGGAGCATGTCGCGGCAGGCGATCTCACCCAGCCGGTACCGGAAAGCGGCAATACCGAACTGGGCCGCCTCAATGCTGCGCTCGGCAGCATGCAGCAGTCGCTGCAGCACTCGGTCAGCCTGGTGCGCGACGCCAGCATGCAGATTGACGTCGGCAGCCGCGAGCTGGCCTCTGGCAACCTCAACCTCTCGCAGCGCACTGAAGAGTCGGCCGCCTCGCTGGAGCAGACCGCCGCCAGCATGGAGCAGCTGACCGCCACCGTGAAGCAGAATGCGGATAATGCCCAGCAGGCGCACCAGCTGGCGCGCTCGGTCTCGGACACGGCCGATAAAGGCGCCGAAGTGGTGTGCTACGTGATGGAGAAAATGGCGGAGATCGCCAACAGCTCCCAGCGCATTGGCGACATCCTCGGCGTTATCGACGGTATCGCCTTCCAGACCAATATTCTGGCGCTGAATGCCTCGGTGGAAGCGGCGCGAGCAGGTGAGCAAGGGCGTGGTTTCGCCGTGGTCGCCAGCGAAGTGCGCAACCTCGCACAGCGCAGTGCCACCGCCGCTAAAGAGATCCGTACGCTGATTGCGGAGTCGCAAGTTCGCGTCAACGAAGGCAGCGACATGGCGACCAAAGCCGGGGAAACCATGGATGAGATCTCCAGCGAGGTGATGCGCGTGACCACCCTGATGAAAGAGATCTCCAGCGCGTCGCAGGAGCAGAGCCGGGGCATCGAGCAGGTGAATCAGGCGGTGACGCAGATGGATGAAGTGGCACAGCAGAACGCCGCGCTGGTCGAAGAAGCCGCCGCTGCCACCCAGTCGCTGGAAGAGCAGTCGCAGCAGTTAGTGCAGACAATGGCGGTGTTTAAAGTCACTCACGCCGCCTAAATCGTAGGGGCGAGGCATGCCTCGCCCTGATCAACGCGGGTCGGGCATGCCCGACCCCTACGAATCAGTTGCCGTTATCCGGGAACTCACGCAGGAAGCGTTCAGTGTCGTCGACCATATGATCGTTACCGACGAAGAACGGTGAGCGCTCGTGCAGGCTTTGCGGCACCAGATCAAGAATACGGTTTTTACCATCAGAGGCTTTACCGCCGGCCTGCTCCGCGAGGAACGCCATCGGATTGCACTCGTACAGCAGGCGCAGCTTGCCTTTCGGGTGGCTGGCAGTGCTTGGGTACAGGTAGATGCCGCCTTTCAGCAGGTTGCGGTGGAAGTCTGCCACCAGCGAGCCGATATAGCGTGAGGTGTAAGGACGGTGCGTCTCTTTATCCTCTTCCTGGCAGAATTTGAGGTACTTTTTCACACCCTGCGGGAAGCGGATATAGTTACCTTCGTTGATCGAGTAGGTGTAACCCTTCTCCGGGAAGGTCATACGCTCTGCGCTCAGGCAGAACACGCCCAGTGACGGGTCGTAAGTGAAGGCATGCACGCCACAGCCGGTGGTATAAACCAGCATGGTGGAGGAGCCGTAAACCACGTACCCGGCCGCAACCTGCTGGCTGCCCGGCTGCAGGAAGTCTTCTTCGGTCACCGGTGTACCCGGTGGGGTAATACGGCGGTAGATGGAGAAGATGGTACCGACAGACACGTTAACGTCGATGTTGGAGGAGCCGTCAAGCGGATCCATCAGCACCACGTACTTGCCGTTTTCGACGCCTTCGAATATCACAATCTCATCTTCTTCTTCAGAGGCGATACCGGCCACGATACCGCGCGCTTTCAGAGCCGCCTTCAGCTTTTCGTTGGCAAACAGATCGAGCTTCATCTGTTCTTCGCCCTGAATATTTTCAGCGCCGCTGGCGCCGAGAATATCGACCAGGCCAGCTTTGTTAATATCGCGGTGGATGATCTTCGCGCCCAGCTTGATCGCGGAGATTAACGCGGTCAGTTCGCCTGTCGCGTGCGGAAAGTCGTGTTGCTTCTCGACGATGAATTCGCCTAACGTTTTCATAACACAATCCCTGAATCTGCGGTTGAGTAGCAGCCTGCTTCACAAACTGCCAACGTATGCGTACGCAGTCTAGCCGATTGGGCGCTAAAGAACATAGGGCAAATCCGTTTCTTCCGCACGATGGGGACGGTACACTGTGCGGGAACTTTTTAAGCAACGGACCTTTTATGCGTATTCATATCCTCGGTATCTGTGGCACTTTCATGGGCGGTCTGGCGATGCTGGCACGCGAGCTTGGCCATGAAGTCACGGGCTCAGATGCTAACGTCTACCCGCCAATGAGCACGCTGCTGGAAAAGCAGGGTATTGATTTAATTCAGGGTTATGACGCCTCACAGCTCGATCCCGCCCCGGACCTGGTGATCATCGGCAACGCCATGACGCGCGGCAATCCGTGTGTGGAAGCAGTGCTGGAGCGCAATATTCCTTACCTCTCCGGCCCGCAGTGGCTGCACGATTACGTGCTGCGCGACCGCTGGGTGATTGCGGTGGCGGGAACCCACGGTAAAACCACCACCGCCGGCATGGCAGCGTGGATTTTACAGGCCTGCGGCTATCAGCCAGGGTTTGTGATTGGTGGGGTACCGGGGAATTTCGAGGTTTCAGCGAATTTAGGAAAAAGCCCATTCTTCGTGATCGAGGCCGACGAGTACGACTGTGCGTTCTTCGACAAGCGTTCCAAGTTCGTGCACTACTGTCCGCGCACCCTGATCCTCAACAACCTTGAGTTTGACCACGCCGATATCTTTGACGATCTGCGTGCGGTGCAAAAGCAGTTCCACCACCTGGTGCGCATCGTGCCGGGGCAGGGCAAGATCATCCTGCCGGAGCACGATGCCAATATTAAGCAGGTGATGGCGATGGGCTGCTGGAGCGAGCAGGAAACCGTGGGTGAAAACGGCCACTGGCAGGCGAAGAAGCTGTCGCCGGATGCGTCGCACTGGGAAGTGCTGCTGGACGGTGAGCGCGTAGCCGAGGTCAACTGGGCGCTGGTTGGCGAGCACAATATGCATAACGGCATGATGGCGATTGCTGCGGCACGCCATGTAGGCGTGAAGCCGGAAGATGCCGGGCGTGCGCTGAATGACTTTATCAACGCCCGCCGCCGCCTGGAGCTGCGCGGTGAGAGCAACGGCATCAAAGTGTACGATGACTTTGCTCACCACCCGACCGCTATCCTCGCCACGCTCTCCGCGCTGCGTGGCAAAGTGGGCGGCACCGCGCGCATTCTGGCGGTGCTGGAACCGCGTTCAAACACCATGAAGATGGGTATCAGCAAGAACGATCTTGCCCCGTCGCTGGCGCGTGCGGATGAAGTGTTCCTGTTCCAGCCGCACCACATTCCGTGGCAGGTCTCTGAGGTTGCCGATGCCTGCATTCAGCCGGCGCAGTGGAGTGCGGATATTGATACGCTGGTCGAGATGATCGCCAAAAAAGCCCAGCCGGGGGATACCATCCTGGTGATGAGCAACGGCGGTTTTGGCGGGATCCATCAGAAGTTGCTGGACCGGTTAGCTTAGCGGGTATGGCGGGCCGATCGAAAAAAACGATCGGCCCCTACATCGGTGTCTGTAGGGGCGGACCCTGCTTTTCGGTCCGCCCTTAACAGGCTGTCATGACGCCTGAGCTAATTCGCGCAGATACTGGAAAATCTGACGGTAGGCTTTTGGTGGCTTATTGGTTGCTTTCTCTTTCTGCGCGTTACGGATCATCGCACGCAGCTGCTGGCGGTCCGCATCCGGGTAGAGGTTAAGTACCTCCGGGATCACGTCATCACCCTGTTCCACCAGGCGGTCACGCAGTACTTCCAGCTTATGGAACAGCGCAACCTGCTGGTTGTGGCGGTTCTTCAGCTTGTCGAGCGCGGTACGGATCGGCTCTTCATCACGCGAGCGCAGCATCTTACCAATCAGCTGCATCTGGCGGCGGCGGCCCTCTTTCTTGATCTTCTGCGCCAGCTCAATCGCGGCACGCAGATCTTCATCCAGTGGGATCTTGTCCAGGGAGTTTTTCCCCAGTTCCACCAGTTCACCACCGAGGCGCTTCAGCTCTTCGGCGTCACGTTTAATCTCACTTTTACTGACCCAGATAATCTCTTCGTCTTCTTCTTCTTCGTTATCGGGTACTTCGTCGAGCCAGTCATCGGGCTGCTTGGTCATTGGTACGGCTCCTGAAAAAGAGGCTAATGCTATCAGGTTACGTGGCTACTGCGAAATTGTTCTCTGAGTCTGTTAGACTCAAATCATTCCTTATCACCTTGAGAGCTGCATTTGATGCAGGTATTTCTCAACTAATTATATGGCAGGCCGATGAAATTACTCTCCCAAGTTGCAGAACAGCGTAAAACCCTGGAGCAGGCGGTCTCAACAGCACTCGAGCTGGCGAAAGTCAGCAGCGATGGGGCAGAAGTCGCGGTAACCAAAACCACCGGCATCAGCGTCAGCACGCGTTACGGGGAAGTGGAAAACGTCGAATTCAACAGCGATGGTGCGCTCGGCATCACCGTTTACTATCAGAACCGTAAGGGCAGCGCCTCCTCCACCGATCTCAGTCCGGAGGCGATCAAACGCACCGTGCAGGCCGCGCTGGATATTGCACGCTACACCTCACCGGATCCCTTTGCCGGCGTGGCGGATCGCGAGCTGCTGGCGTTTGACGCACCGGATCTCGATCTGTTTCACCCAACGGAGATCGACGCCGATCGCGCTATCGAACTGGCTGCGCGTGCAGAACAGGCTGCGCTGCAGGCTGACTCGCGCATCACCAACACCGAAGGCGGCAGCTTTAACAGCCACGTCGGTATTAAAGTGTTTGGCAACAGCCACGGCATGCTGCAGGGCTACTGCTCCAGCCGTCATTCGCTCTCCAGCTGCGTGATTGCGGAAGCCAACGGCGATATGGAGCGTGACTACGCCTATACCATTGGCCGGGCGATGGAGGATTTGAAGTCGCCAGAGTCGGTCGGTGAAGAGTGCGCGCGCCGCACGCTGTCACGCCTGTCGCCGCGCAAACTGTCGACGATGAAAGCGCCGGTGCTGTTTGCCGCGGAAGTGGCCACCGGGCTGTTTGGTCACCTGGTGGGGGCCATCAGCGGCGGCAGCGTCTACCGCAAATCCACCTTCCTGCTTGACTCCCTCGGCCAGCAGATCCTGCCGGAATGGCTGACGATTGAGGAGCATCCGCACCTGCTGAAAGGGCTGGCCTCAACGCCGTTTGACAGCGAAGGCGTGCGTACCGAGCGCCGCGACATCATTAAAGATGGTGTACTGCAGAACTGGCTGATGACCAGCTACTCGGCGCGCAAGCTGGGGCTGCAGAGCACCGGCCACGCGGGCGGCATCCATAACTGGCGCATTGCCGGGCAGGGCCACAGCTTTGATGACCTGCTCAAGCAGCTCGGCACCGGGCTGGTGGTGACGGAACTGATGGGCCAGGCGGTCAGTGCGCTGACCGGCGACTACTCGCGCGGCGCATCCGGTTTCTGGGTTGAGAATGGCGTAATCCAGTATCCGGTCAGTGAAATCACCATCGCCGGTAACCTGAAAGATATGTGGCGCAATATGGTGACCATCGGCAGCGATATTGAAACCCGCAGCAATATCCAGTGTGGATCCATTCTGTTACCAGAAATGAAGATTGCCGGGCAGTAATTTAGCGATTTAGGCGTATGCTTATCAGGCGGCTGCTCAGACAGTCGCCTTTTTTTATAATTAAAAGGACTGAAGCAATGCGTAAATTAATGTTTGCAATGTTGAGTGGTTCGCTGTTGTTATCCAGTTTCGCCGTGCTGTCGCAGGATCTGGAAGGCGATATGGATATGCTGAAAGGCGGCCTGCGTACGGTGCAGAAAACCGACGATAAAGCCGAAATGATTAAAGCGCTGACCGATATGAAGGGCGCAGCTGAAAACGCTAAAACCCAGACGCCGGATAAGCTTAAGGGCCAGTCGGCAGACAGCGCGCAGATCAAAGACTATCACGCCGGGCTGGATACCCTGATTGGCCAGATCGATACCAGCCTTAAGCTGGCCAATGACGGGGACCTGAAAGGCGCGAAGGAAGAAGCGAAAAAAATGGCTGAAACCCGCGACGCCAATCACAAAAAGTTCCGCTAACGCTCAGGGCCGGGAATTATCCCCGGCCCTGATTAAATCCGTCATAGGTTTTTCCTCTATTTCCTTCTGCTGGACGCTTTACTCTGCTGCTGTTTTCTCTGCCTCTGCATAAATGGCGCAAAATAGTCTTTATTTTGTGATTTAACTCTCATTTTATAATTATTGATGCACGGTCTGATGTTTTTTGCGACCTGGCTCGTACCCCATCCGTTTATTTCCGCTTGCTGGCGGAAAAAGTCGTTCTCCACAGCACCTCTGCGCAGCGGTAGCTTATAACCATTGCAAAAAGGGGGGGACAAACGTGAGTAATGGAACGGGGCCGAGTGTGGCAACAGAGCAGGATGATGAGATTCAGGCGCTGGCCGCACGGGTGATGGGGCAGATTGCCGACCTGTTTGCGGCCAGGGCAATACAGCCCAACCCGGTACAGCAGCAGATGCTTACCTCCCACGTGCGGGCGATGGCGCTGCGCTCGCTGACCGGTGAGGCGCTACCCGAAGTGGAAGCTGACCTGTTTGACGATATTTCGCCAGAATCCATGCTGCTGGCACAGCAGGTGGTCGATCTGTTCGGTAACCTGCCGAAAGAGGAAGCCTGGCTACTCTCCGTGCATTTCGAAGTCGCCAAAGAAAACCAATAGTGTGCCTGGTTTACTTGCCATTTTGGGATTGGGCAGTGCTCAAAATCCTCACGTACTACGTGTACGCTCCGGTTTTTCCGCGCTGTCCGCACCCAAACTGACTGCGCCACCGACGGCACGAGTAATCACTCTATAAATCAAAGGAATACACCATGTCTCAAATCATCGTAGTGATCGGCGATCGTTTAGGTAAAGGCCAGAAAGTGGCAGCAGGTATCGAGAAAGCGGGCGGTAAAGCCATCGTGGTTCCTGGCGTGGCAGCGGATATGAAGCTGGGCGACGTGATGAAAGCGGAAAACGCCAACTTCGGAATCTCCTTCTGCGGCAGCGGCGGCGCAGGTGCCATCACCGCACAGAACAAATATGGCTATAAAGCCAAACACGGCATGCGCTCCATCGACGAAGGCGTCACCGCCATCAACGAAGGCGCCACCGTGCTGGGCTTCGGCTTTATGGATAAAGAAGAGCTGGGCGAGCGTCTGGTGCAGGCGTGGCAGAAGAAGCACGGCTGATGAAAGAGCAATTCACCACCACGGTGAACGTCAGCGGCAAGGGCGACAGCAAAGCAAAAGCCTTTGCCGACGCCCTGAGCCGGGTGCAAAACACGGTGCTCAAGTCCACCAGCAATATCCTCCTGCGTATTGAGCCGGTGGATGTGAAGGTGCTGCGTGCCGAACTGCGCGTCAAAACGGAAAAGTTTCTGTTCTTCTTTCTGGCGCGCGAACGGCGAACCTACAGCGTTGAGCTGGCGATCACCGTCAACGTCGCGGTGGTCGACACCGACAAGGTGGATTTCACCGCGGTTAACTAAAAACGTTGGGATATAAATCCAAAGGAAAAAACTGATGTTTTTAATCATCTTATTTAAGTCGTTGATTATTGGCGGCCTGGTCGGAGTGGGCGTCGGTGCCGGGGCAGCGCGTATGTTCCACGCCCCGACCACACAGGGCATGGGCGCATTTCGCACACTGGGTGAACTGAATTCCTGTGAGGGCGACCCGGCTTCTCACTTCTCCTTCGGCCTTGGCTTCTTCTTTAACGCCTGGGCCTCCTCCGTGGCGGCAGGTTCCTTCACTCAGGACGTTGACCACCGCATCATCCCCAACTGGGGCGCGGCGGCACTGATGGTGAAAAACCGCAACGTGGCGGAAACCCTGCATAACCCGAAAAAGATGGCGATTGCCTGCGGCATCATCGGCATGATTGTGGTGGCGTTTCTCAACTCCACCGCCTCTGCCGTGCCTGCTGCGCTGCAGGTCACCGCGGTGAAAGTGCTGGTGCCTGCGGCTAACCTGCTGGTGAACACCGTGATGCCGGTGATCTTCTGGCTGGCCGCCATCGACGCCGGTAAGAAATCGGGCTTCTGGGCCACCATTTTCGGCGGCCTCGCGCAGCTGATTATGGGTAACGCCGTGCCGGGCCTGGTGCTGGGCATCCTGATCGGCAAAGGGGTGGAAGAGGCGGGCTGGAACCGCGTCACGAAGGTGATGATGATCGCCATCGTGCTGCTGTTCGTGCTGAGCGGCTTCTTCCGTGGCTTCGACATGAAGCTGTTGCAGTCCTTCCAGCTTGGCGTGCCCGGCTGGATGGAGATGATCCACAACTCCCTGAGCGGCAAATAAGAGGACAAGGGTAATGGAAGAGTCAAAAAGCGGTTTCTGGTATGCCGACTGGTCGTTCCCGATCTTTGTCGGTCTGCTCTCTGCCGGGGTGTTCGCCGGTACGCATATGTATTACGTCTACGGCCTGGGCGCGTTTAACGAGGTCGCGTTTGTTTCGATGCTGCGTTCCGGCATGGAAACTGGCGTCTACGGCGCGGTGGCGGCATTTGGTGCCAGCTTCCTGTTTGCGCGCATTATCGAAGGTTCGCTGGTTGGTATTCTTGATATTGGCGGCGCGATCCAGACCGGTATCGGCCTTGGCGTGCCGGCACTGCTGCTTGGGGCAGGCATCGTCTTCCCGGTAGCCAACTTCGCGGCCTCGCTGGTTACCGGCCTGGCGCTCGGCCTGGCGGTGGGTTACATCATTATCCTGGCGCGTAAGTTCACCATCAACAACAGCGACTCCACCTACGGGGCCGACGTGATGATGGGCGCAGGTAACGCCTCCGGCCGCTTCCTCGGGCCGTTGATTATCCTGTCGGCAATGGCCGCTTCGATCCCCATTGGCCTCGGCTCGCTGGTGGGTTCACTGCTGTTTTACCTGTGGAATAAACCGATTACCGGCGGCGCTATCCTCGGCGCCATGGTGCTGGGGGCGATCTTCCCGGTGGCGCTGTAACCAACTTGCGCGGCGGCAGGACGCCGCCGCGCTCAGGAGTCTGCAATGTATGATCTGATTATCCGCCGGGCGCGCCTCAGCGATGGCACCCTCAGCGATGTGGCGATTCGCGCGGGCAAGATTGCCGAAATCGGGCAAATCGACGGCCCGGCACAGCGCGAGTGGGACCTGCACGGGCGCTACTGGCTCAGCGCGGGCTGGATTGATTCACACGTTCACTGCTACCCCAAATCGCCGATTTATCACGATGAAGCCGACCGCATTGGCGTGGAAACCGGCGTCACCACGGTGGTGGACGCCGGCAGCACCGGCGCCGACGATATCGACGATTTCTACCAGCTGACGCGCAGCGCCAGCACCCAGGTTTACGCACTGCTCAATATCGCCCGCAGCGGCATTCTGACGCAGAACGAGTTAGCGGATATGGCGCGCATTGACGCCGCAGCGGTACAAGCCGCGCTGCAGCGCCTGCCGCAATTTATTCTCGGCCTGAAAGCGCGTATCAGCAGCAGCGTGGTGGAGCACAACGGCATTAAGCCGCTGCAGCGCGCCAAGGCGATGCAGCAGGAGAACGGCGGCCTGCCGCTGATGGTGCATATCGGCAATAATCCGCCCAACCTCGATGAAATTGCCGACCTGCTGAGCAGCGGCGACATCATCACCCACTGCTATAACGGCAAGCCGAACCGCATTCTGACGCCGCAGGGCGAGCTGCGCGCCTCGGTTAGCGCTGCGCTCAAACGCGGCGTGCGCCTCGACGTTGGCCACGGCAGCGCCAGCTTCAGCTTCGAAGTGGCGCGCGTGGCAATTGCGCAGGGCATTCTGCCGCACACCATCAGCTCCGATATCTACTGCCGCAACCGTCTGAACGGCCCGGTGTATACCCTCGCACACGTGATGTCGAAGTTCTTCTGCATCGGCATGACGCTGCCGCAGGTGATCGACTGCGTTACCGCGCACGCCGCAGACGGCCTGCGCCTCGCCGGTAAAGGGCGCCTTGAAGTCGGCTATGACGCCGATCTGACCATTTTCGACGTGCAGCAGGAAAGCGCGCTGTTCACCGA
>Ga0308167_1001926_pt1 | contig 21242 bp, 24 predicted proteins | sample PhyCR1_2_FD_202138 | JGI IMG/M metagenome (GOLD analysis project Ga0308167, IMG submission 202138) | Phyllosphere microbial communities from UC Gill Tract Community Farm, Albany, California, United States - DLSLRC.R1 | ecosystem: Host-associated > Plants > Phyllosphere > Unclassified | place... | reverse complement strand
CGCTTTCCGAGCAGCTTGTAGCCGCCTTTGCTAGCAAGGTACGCCCGGACTACTTTCATTTTAAAATCTAAACCAAACTTCCTCATCACGCCCCCAGATTGATGTCCAACTTTCGGGGGTCAGTTCAGCACCGCGGTGCCTCGGTGTGCCGGAAGGCGCGGGGCAATGCCACGTCGCACACCTGCGTATACCATCAGTGGAGCTTCGACAACAGCGGTAACTTGCTCGGCGTGCCGTTCCGTCGTGGGCAGAAGGGCATGACCGGCATGCCCGCGGATTTCGATCCAAAGCAACATAGTTTGCGTCAATTGCGGGTGGACAGTTATCGCGGACTTGTCTTCGCCACGTTCAGCGACACAGTAGGCTCGCTCCCCGAGTACCTGGGTGCGGAGATGCGTCCATGGATCGATCGGATCTTCCATAAACCCATTGAATATCTTGGTTGCACGCGGCAGTTCTCGAAATCGAACTGGAAGCTGTATTTCGAGAACGTCAAGGATCCGTATCACGCCAGCATGCTGCACCTGTTTCATACCACGTTCAATATCTTCCGCGTCGGCATGAAGGCGCGTTCGATTCCGGACGCCACGCACGGATTGCACAGCATCATCACCGTGACCAAGACCGGAGAAGATACATCCGCCGCGTACAAGCAGCAGAATATCCGTTCGATGGATGACGGCTTTGTCCTGGAAGATGACTCCATTCTCGGCCTTATCTCAGAATATGAGGAAGACACGACGAACCATATCCAGCCGATCTTCCCGCAATTGGTGGTTCAGCAAATCCACAATACGTTGGTCGCGCGGCAACTGCTGCCAAAAGGGCCGAACAGTTTCGAGTTGATCTTCCATTTCTTTGGCTACACCGACGACACGCCGGAAATGCGAGAGCTGCGCCTCAAGCAGGCGAATCTTGTCGGGCCAGCGGGCTATATCTCGATGGAAGACACCGAGGCGACCGAATTGGTGCAACGCGGCACCGTCCGCGACGCGGATGCGACATCTGTCATCGAGATGTCGCGCGGTAATCCAGACCAACAGGATACGGTGATAACGGAAAGCCTGATCCGGAAGTTCTGGGTGGGGTATCAGAAACTGATGGGCTATTGAGCGAAACCCGTAGCGGACTGGCAATCGCGGCCGCCAATGCACAAGAGGAATACGATGGATCGAACAACGTTGTGGCTTTCGCTGCAAATGCTGCAGGACGAATATATCAGCAACCTAGACAATGACCGGCTCGAAGCGTGGCCGGCGATGTTTACCGAGGATTGCCTGTACGAGATCGTGCCGAAGGAAAATGCGGACATGGGTCTGCCGGTTGGCATCATCTACTGCACGAACCAGAGGATGTTGCGCGATCGCGTGGTGTCGCTGCGGAACGCGAATATCTTCGAGGAACACACGTATCGCCATATGACGTCGGGGATGATCATCCTATCCGAACGCGACGGCGAGATTGAAACCGAAAGCAATTATGTCGTGGTGCAGACGCGCGCTAACGGTGAATCGAACATCTATCAGGCCGGGAAGTATTTCGATACCGTGGTACATACCGACGCGGGTCTGCGCTATCGGCGCAAGCGGGTCATCTATGACACCTCGCGTGTGCAGACCCTGCTTGCAACGCCGATCTGAGAAAAAGGATGGACGCTATGGAAACGAACTGGCAGCCCATTGGCGCACTCGATGATTTCACCGAAGGCGAGCCCACCGCCGTTTTTGCCGGGGATAGGCAGATCGCGGTTTTCCGTCTGGGGGATGAAGTATTTGCACTCAACGACTTGTGCTCACATGGCCATGCGCGGCTTTCAGAGGGATTCGTGGAAGACGGCTGCGTGGAATGTCCGTTGCACCAAGGACTGATCGATATCCGGACCGGTGCACCACGCTGCGCACCGATCACCGAACCGGTTCGCGTATTTCCGATACGCATTGTCGCATCGCGGGTAGAAGTCCATGTCGGTTAAATCCATCGTCGTCGCCGGGGCGGGCCATGCTGCCCGCCGTGCGGCGGAAGCGTTGCGGGAGCGTGATGCGGAGGTGCGAATCACGCTGGTTGGTGCCGAGGAGGCGTTGCCATACGATCGGCCGGTGTTATCGAAAGAAGCGTTGACCAGCGCCGATGGTGCGCGGCGCGCGTTCATTCGCGATTCCGCGTGGTATGACGCACAACGGATCACGCTGCAGCTCGGCACACGGGTAACGGCGATTGATCGGTCACGGCGTGTCGTGACCACGGACCGAGGTGGGGCGTTGCCCTATGATGCGCTCCTGCTGGCGACAGGATCACGCGTCCGGCCTTTCCCGGGGCCGGTCGATACGGACGTGCCGCTGCATTACGTGCGGACTGTGGCCGATGCACAGGCATTGCGCGCGGTATTACAACCGGGCACGCGCGTGGCGGTGCTTGGCGGAGGTTTCATCGGACTCGAAGTCGCTGCGTCTGCGCGTGCACTCGGTTGCACGGTCACGCTGTTTGAGGCCGCGCCGCGTTTGTTGCAGCGATCGATGCCGTCGACGGTAGGGGCGTACCTTCTCGCGCTGCATCGCGGACGTGGTGTTGACGTCCGGTTGGGCGCGCGTATGACGGCACTTCGTCGTTCGGATGAGGGGGCGATTGCGGTGGACGCGGGTGCGGACAGCATCACGGCGGATGTCGTGGTGGTGGGAATTGACGTCTTGCCCAACGTGGAACTCGCGGCGGCGGCGGGGTTGCGCGTGGATAATGGCATCGTGGTGGATGCGCAATGCCGGACCGAAGACCCCCACATTTTTGCCGCGGGGGAAGTAACGTCGCACTTCAATCCATTGCTGGGCCGGCATCTTCGTGTTGAATCCTGGCAGGTTGCGGAAAATCAGCCCGTTGTCGCGGCCGCAAATATGCTCGGCGCCGATGACCGCTATGCTGAAATACCTTGGCTCTGGTCGGATCAATACACCTGCAATGTGCAGACACTGGGCATATTCGCGTCCCCGGATATGGCTGATGCATCGGAGCGACTGGTGCTACGCGGTGATCCGGCGAACGATGTCTTCTCGCTGTTTTCCCTCGATGGGGGGCAACGACTGCAGGCCGCGGTTACCGTCAATGCGGGGCGGGATATGGCAGTCTGCCGACGTTTGCTCACGGCGGGGAAGTCGTTGGACCCTGCCGCACTGCAGGACGGCGCCGTGACATTGCGATCCTTGCTGTAATTCCGGGCGCGGCAGTAGGGGTGTCGTCGAGCGCTGTGGTCGGCGCTTGACGCGCTCCCGCATTGGCGTTTCGGCTGCCAAGACCATGCGAACACGCCTGCACCCGAGTCACGGGAATAGCGAAATATCGGTAGATCCTGATCTTCGAGCGCGTTTGTTATATTCTTATCGCGAAGAATCAAACACGAAACTTGGAGTAATCAATGACTACGCCGGAAACGGTGGCGGCGCTTTTTGGCGTGCGCTTCCCAATCATCCAGGCACCGATGGCCGGCATCAGCACGCCAAGTCTCGCCGCCGCCGTGTCGAATGCGGGAGGACTGGGATCCCTGGGATTGGGCGCCAATACCGTTGCCCAAATCGCGGAGCAGATTCGGAAGACACAGGCGCTGACCACCAAGCCATTCAATGTCAATCTGTTCTGCCACGTGGCGGCTCGTGCCGACGCAACGCGCGAAGCGGCCTGGCTACAGCATCTTGCGCCCGAATTCCGGAAGTTCGACGTGACACCGCCACCGTCGCTTCGAAATATTTATGCGACGGCCCTCGGCCATGACGCGTTGCTTGAAACGTTGTTACAGACCCACCCTAAAGTGGTGAGCTTCCACTTTGGACTACCTGATGCGCATTGGATCGACGCACTCCGAAAGGCGGGCAGCGTGACGATGGGCTGCGCCACGAATCTTGAAGAGGCGCGGCAGATCGAGGAAGCGGGCCTGGATGCGATCGTGGCGCAAGGTATCGAGGCGGGCGGTCACCGTGGCGTCTTCGACCCCGCGCATGATAATGAGATAGGGACATTGGCTTTGGTGCGTGTTCTCGCGAGCCGGTCTCGTCTTCCCGTGATAGCAGCCGGTGGCATCATGGACGGGCAGGGCATCGCCGCGGCGATGCAACTGGGCGCCGCAGGCGTGCAAATGGGTACGGCATTCATCCTGTGCCCGGAGTCATCGGCATCGGTGGCATATCGGGATGAACTGAAGAGCGAAAAGGCCGCGCATACCGCGATCACCGCCGCCATTTCGGGGCGGCCGGCACGCGGTATTGTCAATCGCTTTCATGCAATGGGCGCTTCCGGTGCACCAGCGTTGCCGGATTACCCCATCGCGTACGATGCCGGCAAGGCACTGCATCAAGCAGCCAGCGAGCGCGGCGATCACAGTTACGCAGCGCATTGGGCCGGTCAAGCGGCCTCTCTTGCGCGGACGCTCCCGGCAGAAGAGCTGATGGCGGTATTGGTCAAGGAATGGCAACAGGCGCAAACACGAGGGTGAGGCGGCGCGTTACTGGAGCGTTCGGCGTGCCGTACCGTAAGCAGCATGACATGGAATAGGAGTTTCGGAATGCCATGCGACTTAGACGGCACCGTTTCTCAAGCGATCAATCGCAACTGTTTCGCCGTCAGATGAATACGCAAATCGAGTTCGATCTGGTGGTAGTCAGGCTCCATGAACTCGCAAAGCCGATAGAACGCCTTATCGTGCTCTGGTTCCTTGAGATGCGCCACCTCGTGCACGACAATCATGCGCAGGAATGCGAGCGGCGTATCGCGAAATAGCGAGGCAATGCGAATTTCCTTCTTCGCCTTGAGCTTGCCACCCTGGACTCGCGAGATGGCGGTATGCAACCCGAGCGCATGCCGGACGACATCGAGCTTGTTATCGTATAGCACCTTGTCGACTGGCGGGGCGGAACGCAGGAATTGCTGTTTGACGTCAGCGCAAAAGGCATACAATGCCTTGTCCGATTGCACGGCATGCCGAGATCCGCTTTCCTTAATGCACGTGTCATCACTTGCCGGCAGAACGTAATCGGGATAACGCCCTTGCAGATAGCGGGCAACACGGCCTTCGTCTATCAACGTGCGAACTTGCTGTTGCAACGCCGGAGGATAGTGATTCAGGTAGGGCAAGCGGACCAGGGCGGCATCCAACGCGTCGCCCGTAGGGCCCGATGTTGCCGCGCCGCCCGTGCCAGCCATTCTGATGGCGCGGTTGACAGGAAGCGCAAGGGCGCCGCGGTGCGTGTCGGCGGTCACACCGGCGCCTTCATCAAGCCGACTGCGGCAAGCCGGCAGCGTCTAATGACGTTGCCGGTGCGCCATCCGCCGCACCACCGGAAAGGCCCGCCGTCATGCCGATGAACTGCCGCAACTCCGGTGTCTTCGGGTTCGTAAACAATTCTTCCGGCGGCCCGACCTCATGCACCTTCCCTTGATGCATGAACACCACGCGATCGCACACTTCCCGCGCGAAACGCATTTCGTGCGTGACCATCAGCAGCGTCATGCCTTCGTCGGCCAGTTGCCGAACGACGGCCAGCACTTCCTGCACCAGCTCCGGGTCCAGCGCTGACGTGATCTCGTCGCAGAGCAGTGCCTGCGGCGCCATGCACAGGGCGCGGGCGATGGCCACGCGTTGCTGCTGCCCGCCTGACAACTGATCCGGATAGGCATCGAACTTCGCACCGAGGCCGACACGCTCTAGCTGCGCCGTTGCGGCCTTGCGCGCCTCCGCTTCGCTGGTCTTCTTGACCACCATCGGCGAGATCATGACGTTACGGCCCACGGTCAGATGGGGGAACAGATTGAACTGTTGGAAGATCATACCGATCTTCAAGCGCAACCGCCGCAATTCCGCATCGCCTTGACCGACGTAAGCGCCCGCAACGTTGATATTGCCCTCGTCGATCGTCTCCAATCCATTGATGCAACGCAGCAGCGTGCTTTTTCCCGAGCCGCTCTTGCCAATGATCGCGATGACCTCGCCTTTGTCGACGCTCAACGTGATGCCCTTGAGCACCTCGTTATCGCCGAAGCGCTTTTTGACGCCGTCAATGGTGATGAGGGGCATGGAACTTCTTCTCCAGGAAACGGCTGTAGAGCGATAACGGCCAGCACAGCGCAAAATACAGGGCGGCAACGATGCCGTAGGTTTCAAAAGGTTGGAACGTCGCGTTCGTGATCATCGTACCGGCCTTCGTTACTTCGACGAAACCAATGATCGATGTCACCGCGGTGCCTTTTACGATCTGCACGCAGAAGCCGACGGTAGGCGCGATGGCGATCCGCAGTGCCTGCGGCAGGATAACGTAGCGCATCTGTTGCAGCCGCGTCATTGCCAGACTGGCGGATGCCTCCCACTGTCCCTTCGCGATCGACTCGACGGTGCCGCGCCATATTTCCGACAGGAAGGCACTGGACCACAACGTCAGGCCGATACCCGCGGCAAGCCAGGCCGGTACATCCAGCCCGAACAGCGCAAGGCCGAAGAAGATCATGAAGAGCTGCATCAGCAGCGGGGTACCCTGGAAGAGTTCGATATAGCCACGCGCGAACCAGTTTGCCGTTCGCACGCGCGAAATCCGCAACCACAGCAGAATCAGACCGACCACTCCGCCCATGATAAAGGCAACCACGGATAACAATGCCGTCCAACGCAATGCCATCAGTAACGCACGGATGATATCCCACAATGTAAAGCTCATGCGCGGCCTCCCGGGAAAGGCACAGAACGGGGACGTCGATTGACAACGTAACGATCCCCGATATAGCGCAGAATCTGACGCAGGACGATGGCGAGAACCAGGTAGATTACGGTTGTAATTGCATAGGATTCGAATGAGCGGAAGTTGCGTCCCTGAATGAAATTCGCCGCGAAGGACAATTCCGTAACGGCAATCGTCGAACACACTGCCGACCCAAGCATCACGATGACCAATTGGCTCGACAGCGCAGGCCACATCTTCTGCAATGCAGGCTGCAGGATAATGTAGCGGAACGCCTGCCCACGCGACATCGCCAGGCTGGCGGCGGCTTCGCGTTGGCCACGGGGAATGGCTGCGATGCCTGCCCGGATGATTTCCGTATTGTAGGCACCCAGATTGATCACCATCGCTAGGATTGCCGCTTCCATCTCGTTGATGCGAATGCCGCGGGCCGGCAAGCCGAAGAAAATGAAGAAAAGCTGGATCAAGAACGGCGTATTACGGATTACCTCGACGTACAGTCCCACGATGGGACGCAGCCAGGTTGGACCGTCCGTACGCACCCACGCACAGAATATTGCAACCAGCATGCCGAGAATTCCGCCGGCGACGGTCAGCTCGATCGTGACCTCAATGCCTGTGACGAGCACAGGCGTGTAGTCGAAGACCGCGCCGAAATCGAATTGGTAAGCCATCTTGAAAATACGAAAGCGTGGGTTCCAGAACAACGGGATGCTGCCCTGAAGCGATGATGGCGCAGTGACATGTCATGGCAGCGCCGTCATGGGAAGATCTCCGACGGCGTCGGGCTGACGTATTTTATTGGAACGTGGTCGCCATTGTTTGCGGCAGCGGCGTATGCAGCCATTTTTCGACGATCTTATTCAGCGATCCGTCCTTTTTGGCTGCCGTCAGGGCGTCATTGACTGCGGAGAGTAGTGCCGGTTCGCCCTTGTTCAGGCCGACGTAGCACCCAGACTCATGGATGACATACTTCAAGACCGGCGGGTGGGGGGGATGCTTTTCAGCGATCGCATTGGCAACGAAGTCGCCGGTCCCCACAACCTGTACCTGCCCCGACATATAGGCCGCGATCATGCCGTTGTTGTCGTCATACCGCTTGATTGTTGCCGATGGCGGCAGGGTCTGGGTCAATTGCAGATCTTCGAACGTGCTGCGGGCAACGCCCACTGTTTTGCCCGCCAGATCTTCCGGTCCGGTGACCTTGATTTCCTTCCACCCGAACACGCTGTTCGCGAACGGCGAGTAGGCTTGCGAGAAGTCAATCACTTTCTCACGTTCAGCGTTTTTGCCAAGCGTCGAGATGACTAGGTCCGCCTTGTGTGTCTGGAGATAGGCAATTCTATTCGCGCTACTGACCGGCACGAGTTCAAGCTTGACATGCATGGCCTTGGCAATCAGTCCGGCGGTGTCGATGTCCAAACCATGAAGGCTCATATCCCCTCCTACGGAGCCGAACGGTGCGAAGTCTTGCGGTACCGCGATGCGTAGCGTGCCACGCTGTTTGATGTCGGACAGCGCGTCGGCGTGCGCGGCCGTGGCGCCGATGAGCGAAATGCTGATGCACAGCGAGGTCAGGATCGAGCGGTATTTCATTGTCATGGAACTCTTGCTGGGTGACCGCATGGGGCGGTCGAGTAACGGGCGCCGGCGGCACGATGCCACGGCGCCCACCGCATGCGTGGCGATGACAAGGCTGGCAAGGCTCGGGGCGGCGATCCCGTTGTCGCCGGTCCCCGAATACCGCTGCACAGGTTGCCAACGTCGGGCATGAATCGCTGCTTGGCACGTGCAGACGCTCGCATTCTTGCAGATGCCAAATTAGGTGGCAATCGGCGTGAACGGCAATTCAGCGTGTTGGGTGTCGTTTGTACCACGCGCTGCCATTTGCCGTATCTCGAAAAACCATTGTTCGGAACGCAACAAGGCCGCATGACGCATGCGGCCTTACGGTGCTGAAAGATGGTAGGCGCGCCACGGCCGCAGCCGGTTTCACCGGGATGCGGCGGGTCCCGACCATGTCCCTCAAGGCATGAGGTGACCCGGGACAATGCGCCGCAGGAACTGTTCGCTGCGTTCTAGTGCACTGTCAGGAATGGTTGAAGCGTTCTGATTGGCGGATATTTCTTCCAGAATGCGCTTAAGAATCATGGCAAATTCTGGATCATGCTGCAGGCGTGCCACAGTTGCCTGGGCAATAGGTGTCAGTGCCGATAACTGCGCGGTATGCGTATCGATCGCCTGTGTGTGCGCATTGATGGAAGTGTTATGCGACGTAAAGCTGCTGACCAACGTTTTCTGTATTTGCAGCAACGCCTTAGTGAGTTCCTCAACTTGTCGTCTCAGCTCATCGATTGCCTGCTGCGTCTCGCTATCCATGCTCATCGGTCTCTATCTCGTGCCGGGTTGTGAATGGGGACGGGCTGCGGACTCGCGCCACGCACTGCCTATGTGCAACGGCACGGGCAATAGTTCAATTCTCACACAGATTCTTCTTCCGTTTCAGTAACGGATTGCAAGCATGGCACGGGGCGTTAGCGGGCTATAAGATGCCGATGCACATCGACCGTTTGCCGGAAATACCCGCCACTTCGTCGCGTTCGAGGTCTCCTTGCAAGCAAACGGTTACGCATTCTTACATGCGTCTGCCGTCCTGGCCAGGATGGCAAGCGCTATTGCCTGTCAAGTAAAGGACTCAGGCCTCGTGCCATGTGTCATGTCAAAAACACACTATAACGTACGCCAATACCTGACCTTCATTTGGTAATGGTCAGCTTATTGACTGGTCATTTTTCGCTTCCTACCATCCGATCAACGTAATCGATTACGTGATTTTTCCCGACTTTTACTTTCCTTCATGCCCAAGGACGCGGATATGAAAGCCGTCACATTGCGCGACGTTGCTGAAGTTGCCCATGTCTCCGTGGCCACGGCGTCGCGAGTGCTGGCCGGGAAGGGGCTGGCGGGCCCCGCCACGCAAGCGCGCATTCGTGAGGCGGCGTCACGGTTGGGTTACCGTCCCAATAAGTTTGCGCAAGGTTTGAAGACCCGGCATGCGCAGTTGATCGGCGTTGTCATTCATAACCTTGAGAATGCGTCCTTCCGTCGTATCGCTGCCGTTGTGCAAGGCCGGATGCGTGAAAAAGGCTATCAAGTAATGCTTTGCATTACTGGTGATGACGCCCAGCAAGAGCGTGACGCCATATCTGCATTGACCGACTACAACGTCAGCGGCGTGGTTGTGGTGCCAACCGGGCAGAACAGCGAGGTGTTCGTCCAATTGGAACGCAGTGGTGTGCCGGTTCTCTGCGTTGTGCGTCGCGATCCATCGGCATTGCTCGAATCCGTGTTGAGCGCCGATGTCGACGGGGCCTATGACGCAACGCGTTACCTTTTGCAGATGGGGCATCGCCGGATTGGTCTGGTCGTCGGGCGGCGTGGGACGACATCGGGGGACGAGCGCCGGGCCGGTTATCTCCGGGCGCTTGACGAAGCGTTCGTGCCGTTCGATCCGGCGCTGATCATCGATGGCCCTTATTTGCCGCAGACCGGGACGAACGCCGCGATGGCGCTACTCGACCGACCGGATCCGCCGACAGCTATCTTCGTGGCGAATCACGAATCCGCACTTGGTGTCATGCGTGTTGTGTCCGAGCGCGGTCTACGCGTTCCGGAAGATATCTCTTTATTGTGCGCCGAGGATTCGCCATGGTTCGAATGGGGCCGCCCGACCCTGAGCGTGGTCGACAGCGGCCCGGAGGCGCTGGCGAACCTGGCGGCGGATAGGATTTTGCAGCGGATCGATGGCGCCGCGAACGGGGCAAGGGAATACCGCGTCGGTCAGCGTTTGATGCTGCGTGGCTCATGCCGAGCCCCAGCAGAGCCTTTATGCGCGACTGACGATACGGTGGATCCTCTCGTCTTTCAGGGCAATCTTTCCGTGGAATCCAAGTGACCATGCCGTATCTCGAAATTATTTCGCCGTTGCTGCCGGCCGAGACGAAACAACGTATTTCCCGGAGCGTCACGGAAGCGGTGGTTGCCGCGTTCGATGTGAAGGCCGTTACTGTGACGGTGTTCTTCCAGCCGCTTGAAAGTAGTGATTACGCGCACGCCGGCAAGCTGGGGTATGAAGATGGCCGCCCGGTACGCGTCCTGATCAAAGTGCACGCATATCGGCGGGATGTCGACGCTCGCCGACGCGCGGCCGCCCATATTACCGCCGGCTTCAATGACGCTTGTGCGCCGATGGTGACCGACACCGCCGTGTATTTCTTCGATCGTGATCTGGATGAAGTCGCACATGACGGCATGCTGGCTAGCGATCACCGAGTCGCGTGAACCGCCAGGACAGCATCCATTTCGTTTTGACGCAGTAGAGAAACCCGGAAACGTTCCGCCGCGCGCGCAGTGCATGTTGTCATTCGACGACGTGTCTGACGCAAGACCCTGTATTGATACACTGCCATGACGCAACTCTATACTGAAGACCAGACCGCCATCCGCGACACCGTGCGCCGCTTTGCGGAACAGGAAGTCTTGCCGCGCGCGAAGAAGATCGATCGCGAGGATTACTTCGATCGCGAACTGTACAAAGGCATGGCGGACCTTGGCTTGTACGGCACCTCGCTGGCTGAATCCGCGGGTGGCTCTGGACTCGACACTATTGCGGTATGTATCGCGATGGAAGAGTTGGCACGTTGCTCCGGTGCAATCGGCAATACCTTCGCGATTCCAGTGGAGGCGGCGCTGTTTCTGCATCACCATGGCAACGCGACACAAAAAGCACTTATTCCGAAAATTCTCGACGGCAGCGCTGTTTTTGCAACGGCCGTCTCGGAACCTGATCATGGCTCCGATGTCGCCAGCATCACGACCACAGCGCGTCGTACTGAAAGCGGCTGGGTGCTCAATGGTGTAAAGGCTTGGGTGACGTTGGGTGGCGTATGTGACTACACGATGGTGTTCGCACGAACGGGTGATGCGCCGGGCCACAAGTCGATCAGTTGTTTCCTGGTCGACATGTCCCTGCCGGGCATATCGCGGGGCAAGAACGAGGAACTGCTCGGGATGCACGGTCTAGAAGACTGCCAGTTGGTGTTCGAGAACGTGAGGCTGGCGGAAGAGTCGATGGTTGGCACTGAGAACCAGGCGTTCAAGATGGCGATGGGCAATTTCAATTTCAGCCGTTTGCTGATGTCGTCGATGGCGCTCGGCTTGGCGCAGGGGGCAATGGAAGATGCGCTGGCCTATGCCCGTCAGCGCAAGCAGTTCGGCAGTTCGATTCTGTCGTTTCAGGCAGTGCAATTCATGATTGCGGACATGTCGACGGAAATCGATGCGTCGCGTCTGTTGATCCATCATGCATCGCGTCTGCACGACGCCGGGCGGTCGATTGCAAAAGAAGCCGCGCAAGCGAAGCTGTTCACCACCGACATGGCGATGCGCAACGTATCGAATGCGCTGCAAATCCATGGCGGCAACGGTTATTCATGCGAATACCGAATCGAACGTATCTTCCGCGACGTGCGCCTGGCACAAATCTACGAAGGCACGAACCAGATCCAGCGCATGATCATTTCACGCCAGGTAGACAAGGAACTCGCATAAACGGCGACCGACAGACGATCACGACGAGACCACAGCGATCATGATTTCATGCATCACGGCAGCCGAAGCAGCTGCGTTGATCAAAGACGACGATTTCGTCATGTTGGGAGGCAATGGCGGCTCCGGGGTGCCCGAGGCCGTGCTGATGGCACTTGAATCGCGGTTCCTGGAGGGCGCGACGCCGCGCAACCTGACATTGTTTCATATCACCGGGGTGGGAGCGCTGACCGAGAAGGGTATCTGTCGCCTCGCGCATCCTGGCATGGTCGGACGCGTGATTGGTGGCAACTTCGGATTGCAACTCCCGTTCATGAAACTGATTCTGGACGAGGCCATTGAAGCGTATAACCTGCCGCAGGGGGTGATGACACAACTTTGCCGCGCGATGGCGGGCAAGCATCCGGGCATCGTCTCGCACGTGGGGCTGGAAACCTACATGGATCCGTTGCAGGAAGGCGGTCGAATGAACAAGCGCACCACGGAGCCGATGGTGGAGCGTATCCAATTGAAGGGCCGCGACTATCTTTTCTATCATGCACCCGGCGTGCCCACGGTGGCGTTGATCCGTGGCACCTCCGCCGACGAGGACGGCTACGTCAGTATGGAGCACGAGGCAACATCGCGCGAAGATCTGTCGATCGCGCAGGCGGTGCATAACGCGGGCGGCATCGTGATCTGCCAGGTAAAGCGTTTGGTGAAGCGGGCAAGCTTGCACCCGCATATGGTCAAGATTCCCGGTTTTTTGATCGATCATTTCGTCGTCGAACCGGATCAGATGCAGACTTACACAACGCATTATGATCCGGCCCGGTCTGGCGAAACCCGTTTGCCGGCGTCGCAGATCGCGCCGGACCCGTTGACGATCAAACGCGTCATTGCGCGTCGTGCCGCATTCGAACTGCATCCGCGCGACGTCGTGAACCTCGGCGTCGGCGTCTCGGCGATGATCCCGAATGTCGCGGCGGAAGAGGGTATCCACGAACTGATCACGCTCACCGTCGAGGCCGGCGTCATCGGTGGTGTGCCCGGTCATGGCCGGGAATTCGGGACGGCGGTCAATCCGCGGGCGATTCTGGATCAAGGCTATCAATTCGATTTCTACGACGGGGGCGGACTGACCTGTGCTTTCCTGTCGTTTGCCCAAGTCGATCCTAACGGTAATGTCAACGTTACACGCTTTGGTGAACGCTACGACGGTGCGGGCGGCTTTATCAACATCACGCAGAATTCGCAGCGTCTTGTTTTCAGCGGCACGCTGACCGGCGGCAGTCTTGACATCGTTGCCGGTGGCGGCAAGCTCGACATTCGGCGTGATGGCCGTTTCAAGAAATTCGTGCCAATGGTCGATCAGATTAGCTTTTCCGGTGCCCTGGCTCGCCGTCGTGGTCAACGCGTGTCATTCGTGACCGAGCGCGCAGTGTTTGAACTCGAAGCGGATGGTCTGGTCTTAACCGAGATCGCGCCTGGTGTGCGTTTGCAAGAAGACGTTCTTGACCATATCGGATTTTCGATGCGGGTCAGCACGACGTTGAAGATGATGGATGCGCGCTTGTTCAAGTCTGGCGCGATGGGCATTGGAGAGGCGTTCCGCGCGCTGCCACGCAGACAGATTCCGGTGCCCACGCATGCGGGTTAGCGCGTTGCTGCAAACAGGTAAAGATCTTATCAGTGGACCTGGAGAAAGAGATAAGGCGATGACGAAAACCGACATTCCCGCAAGTGACTTGTACTATGAAGACGTTCCAGTGGGGCAGACGATCAGCACGGCGCCGCATAAGATCACCACTACGGACATTGCGGCGTTCTGTACGCTGACCCGTGATCATCATCCTCTGCATACGGACGCGGCATTTGCGCAAAGCAAGGGGTTCAACGGTGTGATCGCCCACGGCCTCTACGGATTGGCTTTGATGGAAGGTTTGAAGACCGAGTTGAAGCTGTACGACAACAGTTCGATTGCTTCGCTAGGCTGGCAGGACGTGAAGTTCGTAAAGCCTGTTATTGCGGGCGATACCGTCCACGTACGTTTCACCTTCACTGACAAGCGTCCGACTTCCAAGCCGGGGCGCGGCATCGTCAACGAGTCGCTGGAATTGATCAATCAGCGTAGCGAGGTTGTGATCTCCGCAACGCACACTTCGTTGCTGTCCTGCCGCGACCAGTGAGGATTTCGCTTCGGCCGACTGTGGGCCGTGGTGTTCGGGCGGGCGGAATATGACAATGTAGTAGGCCAAACTTTATTGTATCAAGCATTATCCGAGCAGTTTTAGCAAGCAAGCTGGGCGCAATTTCAATACGGTGTCAGGCCCCAGGGAAATGTAGGGGTAGGCGCTGGGGACTCTCACCACACGTAGAAGGGAAGCAAACATGAAAGTCAGCAAGTTGTTGGGTTCCATGCTGCTGGGACTGGCTTTGCCGTTCGTCGCGCATGCGCAAAGCTGTGTGCCGAAATTCGCCTCGGATCATCTGGTCAAGGCTGGCGAGTTGCAGATGTCGATCAATCCCACATTGCCACCCCAGCAGTATGTGAATGACAAGGGTGAGCTGGAAGGACTGAACGTTGAATTGGGTAACGCGATAGCGAAATCGCTTTGCTTGAAGCCGACCTATCTGCGGATGGATATGCCACCGATGATCCCGGCGCTGAAGACCGGCCGTTTCGATGCAATCGATACCGGCTTGTTCTGGACCGAGGAGCGTTCGAAGATGTTCTACATGGTGCCATACGCGCAACAGGCGATCAGTATCTATACGCTACCGGGCAGCAAGCTGGTCATTCATGGTTTCGATGATCTTGCGGGGCGTAAAGTGGGGGTTGAAATTGGTACGTATCAGGAACGCAAGGCCCGGGGTATCAGCGACGACATGGTGAAACGTGGCTTGCAGCCGATTCAGTTCCTGACTTTCGAGACGGTGACGGACACGTCACAGGCGTTGCTGGCCGGTCAGGTCGAGGCGGGGCTGAATATCGATGAAACGGCGCGATCGCTGGAAGATCGCAAGCTGGTCAAGGTCTGGGTAAGGGGGCAGCAGGGCACGGATATCACATTTGCCTTTCGCGACAAGGTCGTCGCGCAGGCAGCGGCCGATGCGATCACGAAGCTGAAGGCGGACGGTACTTATGACAAGTTGTTTGCGAAGTTCCGCATGACGCCATTGAAAGAAACCACGTTCTCGATCCGCGGTACGGGGCCGAACTAAGCAAGCATATCGGGCGATTGGTCATTGCGATTGAATGAGTGCGCGCTGGCGATAAGCGCACGGGTGGTAACGATCTAGGCAACACGGGAGCCGAGATGAGTCTGTTCAATGTGCCGGATTTTCTCGGCTATCTGGTCAATGTTTTTTTGATGGAGGGCGCGTTAATCACCCTCGCGCTGACAATCGCCACGGCCGTCGGAGGCATGATTGTCGGCATGGGGGTCGCCCTGCTGCGCATGTCGTCCAATCCGGTGCTGCGCGGTCCTGCGGCCTTTTATATTTGGGTCATGCGTGGTACGCCGCTACTGGTGCAATTGGTGATTGTCTTTACCGGATTGCCGCAGTTCGGAATTCGCTTGAACGTGCTGGAATCGTCGCTTTTCGCCTTGATCCTAAATGAAGCGGCGTACCTGGCCGAGATCATTCGTGCCGGTTTTCTCAGCGTACCGCAAGGGCAGCGCGAAGCCGCTGATGCGCTGGGCTTGCCCCGGTGGGTCAAGTTGTGGAAAGTGACGTTTCCCCAGGCGTTCCGCTTGATGATTCCGTCGCTTGGTAACTCGGTGAACGGCCTGTTGAAAGCGACGTCGCTCACGTCGGTGATCTCCATGGAAGAGTTGATGCGTCGCAGCCAGATGCTCATGCAGGCGAAGTTCGAGGTGTTGGAGGTATTTTGTGCAGCGGCTATCTACTATTTGCTGATGACCACGGCATGGGGCTTTTTTCAGCAGTGGTTGGAAAAGCGCTATAGCGCTGGGTTTGGGACCCGAAAGTAGGCGTGCCCGGTATGGGTTGATGCCCGTATTGATTCTTCCAGGGGGACGCGAAACGCCGATGAGACGTGGCTTGCCAAGTACTTCGGAAAAAACTCCCCATTCCTCAAAAGCTTCGCTATAATAGCGGGCTCCGGAGAGATGGATGAGCGGTTTAAGTCGCACGCCTGGAAAGCGTGTATAGGGTAAAACCTATCCGGGGTTCGAATCCCCGTCTCTCCGCCAGATATTTGGGTAAATAGTTGATTTATAAGAAACTATTTGGCTGATGCAAAAACAACCCCCAGTTCAACCCCTAAGTTGGGAATTGACCGGGGGTTGTTTCTATTGGTGCGGGAGATTGTTAGTGTGCGCCTAGCAATCGCTCTTTCAGCAAAGCAAAAAAGGTCTGCTGTGAGAAGACGCTCAAGCCAGACTCATTTCCGCTACGAAGACACCACATGTTTTCAGGCTGGCCGCTGCTCAACATAAAAAGTGTAAGTTCGGGACGATTGCGAGCCGCGCTCCTTGGGAAGCTGATCGTAAGACCCCCGGTTGAGCCGAAATAGTAGAGCGCCTCCGGCTCAAACACAACCCTGTGGGCATCGAGCGCAATAACGATCTTCTTATATTTGACTTGGCGCGGCGGCCTCAGCGTTTCATCCTGGACGGAGATATCGTCAACGCTCACAGTCGCGCCAGGCGTTGTCGCTAACCACTCCGCGAGTTGTACAGATAGCGTTTCAATTGCCGCCCGAAATCGGGCGATCATTTCGGTTTGCTGCTGCTGATCTGATTTCTCGTCGTCACGTTTTTCTTGCCACATTCTCAGAAAGTCATCCTTCGCGCTCACAGAGTCGCTCCTATCGTTGTCATGTTGATAGCAATGTACTCTGTCTTGCTACGCTTATGCAAGCTAACGCACTAAATATAGTGGATGTCGGGCCTTTGAATAACTAGATGTGGTGGTTTCGAAAATGCCGGTCTGCGTAAATTTTCCTTTGATTGCAAACTCAATCGTAGCTAAGGCACGCCCGACGTTCTGCTTGCCGCCGCGTCTGCAGCCCGGGTACAACAACCAGGTGTCCCTTCACTGTGGCCTTACCAGCGGTGTATGTGTCCGCGCTGACGTACGACGCGACTTGCGCGACAGTGCGCTTATTTAAGTAGTCGAGCATCACGGACGTTACAACGTGGTAGCCAGCCGATGCTCCACTGGCAGGTGTTACGTAGTTCGAAATAATTGGCATGTTTTTTAGAAGTTAGATACGTCGAGAACCATATAGGCATAATTCTCTATGCGGTTTCCCTCTACCGTGATCGGACCTTGATTCGAATAAATCGTATTCACGTTGCAGAGTTTGAAAGTCGCATTCGAACCGGAGATAGAGAATCCAGTCATGAATAGGAGGGCGTAACCGCTGTTCGGGGGTGAGCCAAGAGCGATCCCTGTCCACCAATGGCGGAATGCACTTTGCACGACCGCAAGGTTTGAGGACGCGTATGAAAACGTCTCGCCGGAATCTATAGGCGGGGCCGGTGCGTAATACTCGTTGCCAGAGAAGAACCCTAGCACCCGCATATACCGCAGGCGGCTATCAAATACCACCTCGGACGCAGCATTGCGCACGAGTAGGCCGTAATTACTGCCGTCGTTTATCCCTCTAGCAGGATCATCAAATACCCAGTAGTAGAGAGTCGTTCCGGAGGCATCGCAGTAATACGTGTAGGTGACGGTGTTTCCGGATAAAACGGTGGAAACCAGGACCGCGTACCCACTAGACGGACGGGCAGCGACAATAGGCGTAGCACCTACAGCGACGCTGAAGACTGCCGGATACCACCCGGTTTGCGTCGGTGTCCCACTGGAGATAACCGACCCTTTTGCCAGCAAACCGAGATTTTTGTAGGTACTGTCAATCTGTACAAAGCCGCCATCATTCACGACTTGCAGGCCGTAATCAGCCATTAATACACCCCGTAAATGATTGTCACTGATCGAGGAGACCCATACGACGTGTAGGGTGTCCAGCTAATGATCGAGCCGCTGACTGTTACGAGCGGGGGATTTCCATAGGGGGCGCCGATAGGAACGTTATCGAGAATGGCGTACCAGATAGACCCCGTCGCGCCGACAGAGACGCTACCGGAACCGGTGCCCGTATCTACGCGTCCCACCTCCCGGGTGATGCGATCCGTGACAGTAAGAAGGACGTTATTGTTCGCGTCGCGTATCTCTAAGCCGTAGACTGCCATTACGCGATTCTCCCCAGCGTGACCCGTGCGATGTTGTTGGGGTCGTACGTCCGGATAGCAGCGCCGCTGATAACAAGCCGGCCGCCCCCGCCGTCTGTCGCATTCATCTCAAACACACCGGCCTTACTGATCTGCCAGCCGCTCGTCCCGGAGACGTAGTTATCGCTCTGGATGTAGGCCCCAATCATGGCGTTGGTGATGTAGCCATTGCCGATCATTGCGGTAGCGAGCACTACTTGGCCGTTCTGAACGACAAACGGCGCAGTGATGCCCGTACCGGTGGTCGAATTGATAACCGCGAAACGATCGGCCGAAACCAGCACCTGGGATTGGACAACACCGGTACTGTTATCAATCCCTACGCCGATCCCCGCGACGTACGTAAGTCCACCGGAGGTAACTTGCGTCTTGATCGTGTAGGAGGCGGATAACGCCCCATTCAGGTCCGCATACGAGGACGAGACGGTTTGAACCGCAGCCGCGTTATCGGCGACCTGGGCCTGGACGGTTGTTATCTGTTGGGCCTGTGCAGCGTCGCCCGTAGCTCGTGCATCGGACTACGAAGTAATCTGCGCCTGCAAAAGAGCATTGTTTTTCGTGATACTCGCTGACACACCATCGATCCGCGTACCTAAGGCAAGATCGGCTTCGGCCCGTGCCGATTGCTCCGAGTACACGCCCGCATAGACTTCTTCCGCTCCCGCGTAGTCATCCATGCTCCCAGCCATCTCAGGTATAACGACAGAGGCCGACACTGCGTCGATGCGCTCTCCAAGTGCCGTATCCCCGTCTACCCGAGCGGATTGCTCTGAGGTGATCAGCGCGTTATTGGCATTGACTGCCGCGCCGACACTGTCAATCCGATCGCTCAAAGCGCCATCCGCATCTTGCCGTGCGGTCTGCTCCGAAGAAATAGCCACGCCGCGCGCCTGTACTTCGGCCGCAATACTGGCCTGAGCGTCGGCGACGCCTTGCTTAATGTTTGGAACGTCGGAAACCGTAGCCTGAAGGTCTTGAGAAAGCTGCGTCTGACCAATCAAGCCGGCCAAGTAGCCCGCGATTACAGTACCGTCTGCCGTGCTTTGCCCCTGGACGCCGACCCCATCCGGATACCAAGGACCGACATTGCCAGACGTATCTACCAGACGTGCCCAAAAGAACAGCCGCGATCCGGACGCAAGGTTAAGAAGCTGGGCTGTATTCGTCGGATAGCCATACAAGCCTAACTGAGAGGCGCTATCAAACCCGGACGTCTTGCTGTAATAAAGCTCCGTGTACGCCGTGTCATCCGCGCCGGATGGAAAGGCCCATGCGACGTTAATTGCCAGAACTTGGTCTGTCGTTGCGGTCAGCGTAGCCACACTAGGCGGCTCGCCTGTCTTACCTGCAAGCGTCGTCGCTACGGAGTACGCGTAGGGGGATGAGATGTCGAGTCCGTTGACGGCCCGGACACGCGCTAGGTACTCCCCGGTGTAGATGCCTTGAACATCAATCGACGTACCGCCCGTCGTTCCCGCTGTGACCCAATCGCCGCTCCCGCGACGCCACTGCACTGTGTACGCCACCGCGTTCTTAGGGGCCTGCCAGGCTATCGTCATATTGGTCTTGGCGATGCCTTGATCCACGACGACATGCTGGGTAATCACCACACCTGTCGGTGATGCCTGGACATTCACGGTGCTGTCGCTAATCGGCCGCAAATCGAAGGCTGCGCCGTCGTCAATTACTGCGTACTTTGACGGCTCGTGCTCCAGTTCCTTCTGGATTCGCATAATGTCGCACTGGCACCGGGCCAGATTCACGGCAAAAGCTAAGTCGGCGTCTGTCCAATCGACCAATGCGCGGGCCGAGATAACAGCGTTCCAATACGGCCAATCTGTGTCCCGCAAGGACAAATGAGCAGGGGGTTTAATCGGACCGAGACTAGCGGCCTGTGCGGCCTCTACCGCTCCGGCCGTGGTGTCTGTTCTGGTCCGTTTCATTTAATCGCCTGTAATCTCATAGCCGAGCCAGATAACAGCAGCAGCGGCCCATGTGAATAGGATTGCTAACAAACTGATGCCCATAACGAGCCAGATTGCTAAGTTCATAATTTTTCTGTATTCGCGTGCATGCGCGCACACAACGTGGATAAAGAGCTAATGACAGGTGCCGAGGCATCGGCGGCCGTTCGTCAGCCACAACACCTGTCATTAACGCTTTAGGAGGAAATGTGAAGGGATTAGGCAACAACCCCAGATATTCAAAGGCACGGCCTTGTTTCGGACTGAATTTTTGCAGTTAGCGTTAAAACAACTGTGACCAGCCGATGTCCCGCTTTTCGCCTGATTAATTCAGACCTACCCCCAGGGTCAATAGATTATCTGATGATATTAATCGATCGGTATCGATATTCATTAGGTATTAACTACTGAGAGTGGGAATTGCTATTAGGATATCGCTATTGGGTCATTGGATTTGCTACGTGTTCCAATGATGTCCGGGATTAGTCGGCATACCATTCGAATTGATAGCAGTCTTTGCTCTATATCTGAGATCTACTAATGTCTTATCTCTATGACAGTCACTACATAGAAGCCAGAGATTAGAGTCTTCATTAGTCGGACCTGAACAATTCGTTTCCTGACGGAATTCGACTGGCGATGCTCAAGCCGATAGTGTTGTGACGTGCTCCGGCCCCCACCCCATCGCCAACAGCAAGGCGCAAAAAAACCGCAGC
>Ga0308167_1001925_pt1 | contig 21245 bp, 21 predicted proteins | sample PhyCR1_2_FD_202138 | JGI IMG/M metagenome (GOLD analysis project Ga0308167, IMG submission 202138) | Phyllosphere microbial communities from UC Gill Tract Community Farm, Albany, California, United States - DLSLRC.R1 | ecosystem: Host-associated > Plants > Phyllosphere > Unclassified | place... | reverse complement strand
CGTCGGCGAAGGCCTGTCGTGCTTCGGCTGCGGCGCGTGCGTAGTCCGGCGGGGCGGGGCGGTCGAACTCGACGACGTCGCGGGTCTGCTTGAGGATGTCGAGGTAGTCGAGCTCGTGCTGGTCCCCGAGCCGAGCCGTGCGTTCGAGCATGTCGTCGTGCACGTCCGGCAGGGCTTCCCCGCGAGCGAGCTTGGAGTCGAGGCGGCGCAGGAACGCCCACTCGCAGGTCGACCACGTGCTCAGGTCACTCGGGCTGAGCAGCACGTGCCCGTCGACGCCGATCTGCATGCGTTCCCCCTTGCTCTCCGGTGCGCTGAAAGCCTAGGGGCGAGCGCCGACGTTCACGCTTCACCCTTGCTCGGCAGCCGATCATCTGACATGTTGGTGTGCATCTTCGGTCCGGAGGTCGCTCAACGGAGGCAGCATGATCATCGAGCACGCCGTCGTCCCGAAACGGTCCGCGCCGCGGTGCATGACGCACTCTCGTATCGAATCGCGTCGCCCGAATGGGTGCCTGTTGCGAGCACGCCTCACCCGCAAGACTGGCTCGTGGCTGATCAGGGACGGGGACCCGGCTGGCCATCGAGCTGTTCGCCCCGTGGAGGGACTGTCAGCATGAGCGTCGCGGGCGCATCGGCCGGAGCACGAGCACGGCACTTGTTGGCGGAAGCGGCTGCCGATCCGGCCGGCGCGCTCGCACTCCGAGCAGAGGCTGCTCGCTTTGCGGTGGCGGAACGCACGGAGGCACAGACCCTGCAGCTCCTCTCGGACTTGACCGCCGACGGTTTCCACTTCCTGACTGATCGACGTTGGCCCGGTTCGAAGAACGCTCAGGTCGACCTCATCCTGGTCGGTCGTGCCGGCGTCTTCATCGTCGACACCAAGGCCTGGCGGGAGTTCTCGATCGAGAACGGTCGGCCACACCGCGGCGATGAAGACGTGGCTGACACCTTCGACTCACTCGGCTCGCTTCTCGACGGGGCTCAGGAGGCGTTTGCCGAGGTCGGCCTTCCTCCGAGCGAGGTGCACTGCATCGCGGCGATGACCCTCCAGCCGACAATCACCGCGCAGGTCGGCGTCATCGAGGTCATCGGTGTCGATCGACTGGTGGACAACATCCGCCGGCGCGGAGCGCGGCTCACGCCGGCCGACGCAGAACGAGTCGCTGCCGTCGCACGCGATTACTTCGCGCTCCTTCCGAGCCCGGACCCCACTCCCTCGGCGCTCCTCATCGAAGAACGACCGGAACAAGCTCCACTCTTCGACCTCGCGACGTTCCACCAAGGCCTCCTTCACCTGGACGATGCACCCATCGAGACGTGGATGTCGTACCTCGATCCGGCCCAAGCACGGATCGCCCGGCGGAGCTTCAACGGACCTGCGCGGATCCGCGGCGCGGCAGGGACGGGCAAGACAGTCGTCGGCTTACACCGCACCGCCCACCTTGCGCGCCGGAGCCGGAAGAGGGTCCTGGTCACGACCTACGTCAGAACGTTCCCGGCCGTGCTCGAATCTCTCCTGCAGCGGCTCGAACCGGCACACGCAGCGAAGGTCGAGTTCGCGGGAGTCCACGCATTCGCGCACGGGATCCTGACCGAGCGCAAAGTCCCGTTCCGGGTCGATCAGGGCCTCGTCAACAGCGCTTGGTGGCGCGCCTGGCGAGATCTTCCAGAGTCCCATCCCCTCCGAAGTTCCAAGTTCTCCGTCGACTACTGGCGCGACGAGGTCGACCACGTGATCAAGGGTCGCGGACTGCTCGACTTCGACCAGTACGCAACCGTCGCCAGGGTCGGCCGCAAGTACCGGCTGCCGGTCGAGCTCAGGCAGCACGTCTGGGAGCTCGCGGAGGCGTACGACCGAAACCTGCGAAGCCTTCGGGTCATGGACTGGGCCGACCTCATCCGAACAGCACGAGATGAGCTTCTCGAGCGGCCGCTCGACCGGTACGACGCTGTCCTGATCGATGAAGCGCAGGACCTCACATCCCTCTCCGTCGGCATGCTGCACGCCCTTGTCGGTGATCGTCAGGACGGCCTCACCCTCATCGGCGACGGGCAACAGTCCATCTACCCCGGCGGCTACACGCTCAGCGAGGTCGGGATCTCGTTGGCGGGCCGCGGCGTCGTCCTCGACGTCAATCACCGGAACACACGAGAGATTGCGGAGTTCGCGCGCCGCTTGGTCGCCGACGACATCGTCACCGACATCGAGGGTACAGACGCTCCCGGGGACACCGTGGCGGCGATCACCCGGTCGGGGCCGAAGCCGGTGCTCCGCCGGTCGTCGGACCACCATGAGCTCGACCGGCTCCTGCTCGAGGCGCTCCGTGCAGCGATCGATCGTGGTCGGGCGCGCACCGGCGACATCGGCATCCTGACACCGAGCAACGCCAGCGCCGATCGGCTCCTCAAGATGCTTCGCCGCGACAAACTCGCCGCGATTTCCGTCGAGTCCTACCGCGGGCAGACCTCAGGTGCGATCAAGGTCGGCACGATCAAACGCGCGAAGGGCTTGGAGTTCAAGCACGTGTTCCTCACCGACATCCCCTCGGCGCTGCTGGTCGACCCTCCCGAGGACGCTCCGGACAGCGCGCTCGAACGACGGCGCCTCGATCTCCGGGAGCTCTACGTCGGGATGACCAGGGCACGTGATGAGTTGTGGGTCGGCGTCAGCAACTGAACGCCTTCTCGGCGACGATCACTCGTGTGATGACGGGCGGTGCACGAACCGGGGCCCGTCGTACCCGTCGCGGGTGACGTGCGCGGTGAAGTCGGCGAGCGAGCGCACCCAGTGCCCGCGTTCGCCGTACAGCGCCTGGTACACGACCACGGGCTCCTCGGTTTCCACGTCACGAGCGACGAGCAGCACGTCGTAGTCGTTGCCCTTGAAGTGTCGGTAGCGGCCCGCGGTCACGTCGTCAGTCACCCGACCGAGGGTACGGCCCGAGCGGTGGGACCATGACCGCGCATTCTGCTTGACTGAAGAGCACGGGGAACGAGCACCACGGGGGAACCACATGACAACTCTGAGCACTCGCGAGCGGGACCGTCGCGCACAGCGCGTCTTCTTCGTCGTGATGGCGGTCGTCATGGTGGGGGCGGACGTCTGGCTGCACTTCCACGCCGGCGTCTTCCGCCCCTCGGCCTTCTGGGTCCCCACGGTCGTCGGACTCGTGTACGGCGCCGTGGTGTGGCCGCTCGGCCTGCGTCAGGAGTCGAGGTGGTGGCCGAACCTGGTCGGGGCGGGGTTCCTCGGCGGCTTCCTCGTCCTCATCGCGACGAAGACGTTCTCGCCGTACGCCTGGTTCCTCGCGGTCGTGATCGGGACGTTGCTGTTCCAGGCCGCCCTCCCGCCGAAACGATCCGCGGCGCGGGTCGTCGCCAGGCTTCCCCTGGCCGAGGTGCGACCGTGGACCGGCTCGGGAGTCACGGCCACGGCCGTCGAACGCCCCTTCGGCAAGAGTCAGACGAAGCCAGCCGTCGCCCTCACCACGCAGGACGGGGCCACCGCGTTCCTGGTGATGGAGCTCGCCTCGTTCTTCGATGGTGAAGCGGCGATCGCAGAATCGGCGAACGGCGAACAGCTGACCTTCCTCACCAGGAAGGGCGTCGCGGCGAAGTTGTCCGTCCTCGACGACGCGACGCCGGGGATGGCCGACGGCACGCTGTTCCTGCACTCGGCGAAGGACGAGGCGCGGCCTTCCGCCGTCTTCAGCGACGACGACGCCACCGCGTTCGAGCAGTGGGCCCGCACGCTCCCCGAGGACTGAGTCCCCGCCGAGCCCGGCGCGACGCGCACAGCTCGGCGTCACATCCGGTCACGTTCGACAGCAGTTCGTCAGCTGCGCGTACCGTCGCCGTGTGACCTTCGGAACCGCAGTGGCCGTGCTCGTGGGGGTCCTCGCGCTCGCGACGGTCCTCGGTCTCCTGCTCCGCCACCGGACGGGTCGAGCCCGGTCGGCGGGCAGCGCCGCGTCGACGAGGCAGGACGCAGACGGCCTCGCGCTCGACACCGATTACGGCACCGCCGCCACGTTCGTCCAGTTCTCCACGCCGACCTGTGCGCGGTGTCCGGCCACCCGGCGCCAGCTCGCCGTCGTCGCGGACCAGCACGAGGGCGTTCGACGCATCGAGATCGACCTCGCCGAGCACCCCGAACTCGCTCGCCGCTTCGACGTGATGCAGACGCCGACGGTCCTGCTGCTCGACGCCGACCGCTCGGTCCACACCCGCTTCGGAGGCCCACCCCGCCCACCCGAGCTCGCCGCCGCCCTCGACGCCGTCCTGACCGCGGGCAGAACAGACACCTCACGCAGCACAGGCACCCCAGGCACCACCGGCCCCCAGGAGTCCCGATGACCACCACCACCGACACCCACCGCGGCATCGACCCGCGCTCCCCACGCTTCGGCGCCGCCATCACCACGGTGCTCCTCGCCGCGACGATCGTCCTCACGCTGATCCCCGAGACGTGGGTCGCCGGCATCGTGCTGCTCGCGGTCATCGTCGTGCTGTTCGCCGTCGGAGGCATAGCCGGCATCCGCCGCCACCCCTACGGCGCACTCTTCCGACGGGTCGTCCGCCCACGCCTTGCCCCGCCCGCCGAACTCGAGGCCCCGGAACCCCCGACCTTCGCCCAGCAGGTCGGCCTGTTCGTGACGGCGGTCGCCCTGCTCCTCGCGCTGCTCGGCGTGCCGTACGCTGCCCCGATCGGTGCGGCGGTCGCCCTGGTCGCCGCGTTCCTCAACGCCGTCTTCGACGTCTGCATCGGCTGCCTGCTCTACGTGTGGCTGGTGCGCGCAGGGGTCTTCCGCCCGCGACGCGGCGTCGCCTGACGGCGTCCAGCCTGGAGGCCCGCCGCCGCGCGCACAACCAAAGCGCAACTGCGCCACGCACCTCCGCGGCGCGGACGCACTTTGATTGGGCGAAGCCGAATCGCATCACCCGCACCACGTAACACGCAATTTACTTTCAGCACTGGCGCTAGCTCACGAAAGACGCTTTCATGGCGAGATGACGATCACCGAGCGGTCCGAGCGCGCCGATGCCTTCGCCCTCGTCCGCACCCAGTCGGCGAGCATGCCGTCGAGCATGCGCGCCATCGCCGACGCCGTCCTCGACGACCCGGCAGCCGCGGCCTCCACGAACGCCACCGACCTCGCCGGCCGAGCCGGGGTGTCCCCCGCCACCGTCTCCCGCTTCGCCCAGCACCTGGGCTTCGCGAACTTCGCCGCCCTGCAGCGCAGCATGACCCGGGCCGTCGAACGCGGGATCCACGAGCGTGAGTCCACCGAGATCCACGCCGGGGTCTCGGTCGACGACGACGTCGCCACCGTCATCGCGAAGGTCACCGAGGATGTCCGCGCCGTGATGGCCGACACCCGCGCCGCACTCGACCCGCACGCGCTCGAAGCAGCGGCAGCAGCCGTGAGCGACGCCCGCCGCGTCGTCCTGTACGGCGTCGGCGCGAGCGGCATCGTCGCCCGCGACCTGCACCTCAAGCTCGAACGCATCGGCATCGTGAGCTCGATCGCCGACGACCCGCACAACGCCCTGACCCTGGCGAGCGTGATCGGCGAGCAAGACGTCCTGGTGCTCGTCAGCCACTCGGGCTCCACCGTCGAGACCCTCGAGGTCGCCCACGCCGCCCGAGCCCAACACGCCACGATCGTCGCGATCACCGGCCACGCCTCCGCCCCGCTCGCCGTCACCGCCGACCACGTCCTGCTCGGTGTCGCCGGTGCCGAGAGTGCCCTGCGCCCCGCGGCCATGGGCAGCCGGATGAGCCAGCTCGCCATCGTCGACACCCTGTTCATCGTCGTCGCGCAGCGCACCGACGAGCGCTCCCAGCCGCTCCTCGCCCGCAGCCGCGACGCCGTCCGCACCCACCACCGGAACTGAGCACCACCATGAACCAGACGCACGAAACCCACGACGCCCTCCGCGACGAACTCGCCTCCCTCACCACCGAGGCGACCGACCACTCGCTGGACGACATCGACACGATCTCCACGCTGGAAGCTGCCCAGCGCATGAACGCCGGCGACCGCAGCGTGCCTGCGGCGCTGGATCCGTGCCTCCCGGCCATCGCCCTGGCGGCAGACTCGATCGCCGCAGCGTTCGCGCGTGGCGGCCGACTCGTCTACGCCGGCGCCGGCACGCCGGGCCGGCTCGGCGTCCTCGACGCCAGCGAGTGCCCGCCCACCTTCGGCACCGACCCGAGCCAGGTGGTTGGCCTGATCGCCGGCGGCGACCCCGCCCTGACCACCGCGGTGGAGGGCGCGGAGGACGACGAAGCAGCCGCCGTCCGCGACCTCGACGCGCTCGGCCTGACGGCCGACGACGTGGTCGTCGGGATCAGCGCGTCCGGCAGGACGCCCTACGTGATCGCGGCCATCCTGGAGGCACGGCGCCGCTCCGCCCTGTCGGTCTCCGTCGCGTGCAACCCCGCCTCGGCCGCGGGGCGGGAGGCCGACATCGCCATCGACGTCGTCGTCGGCCCCGAGTTCATCGCCGGGTCGACCCGCCTGAAGGCGGGCACCGCGCAGAAGCTCGTGCTCAACATGCTCACCACGCTCGCGATGGTGCGCAGTCACAAGACGTACGGCAACCGCATGGTCGACGTGCGGGCGACGAACGCGAAGCTCGTCGCCCGGGCGTTCTCGCTCGTGCAAGACGTCACCGGCGCTCCCCCCGCCGAGGTCCAGGCGGCACTCGACGCCTCGGACGGCGAGGTGAAGACCGCCATCGCCGTGATCCTGACCGGCGCCTCGGCTGCCGATGCCCGCGAGCGCCTCGATGCTGCAGCTGGCTCGTTGCGCGCCGTGCTGTAGACCCCGTTCCCCCGTTCGTTTCCTTTCCCCCGAGGAGCACGCCATGCCCGATGCACAGCAACTCGCCCAGCAGATCCTCGACGCCGTCGGCGGTTCCGCGAACATCGCAGACGTCGAGAACTGCATGACCCGCCTGCGGGTCGAGGTCGTGTCCGAATCCTCCGTCGCGCTCGAGGACCTCAAGGCCACCGACGGCGTCATGGCCGCGATCGCGGCCGGCTCGAACCTGCAGATCGTGCTCGGCCCGGGTCTCGTCGACCGCGTTGCCGACGATCTGGAGGCCCTGCGCGCGGCCGCCCCATCGGCTGCGGCTGGTGGGTCTGGTGCGTCGCCTGAAGAGCTCGCTGCTCGCGGTGCGTCCATCAAGGCGACCGCGCGGTCCCGTTCCGACGGCCGCACGATGCGTGCGATCCGGAAGATCTCCGCGATCTTCATCCCGCTCATCCCCGCGCTGATCGCCTGCGGGCTGATCGCCGGGATCAACGGCATCCTGACGAACCTGGGGTGGGTGCCCGGGGTGACGCCGTTCCTCGGCGTGCTCTCGTCCGGCTTCTTGTCGCTGCTCGCCGTCTTCGTCGGGATGAACGCCGCGAAGGAGCTCGGCGGCACGCCGATCCTGGGTGGTGCGGTCGGCGGGATCATCGTCGCGGCCGGTGTCGCGAACGTCACCGTGTTCGGCGAGACCCTGGCTCCCGGGCAGGGCGGTGTGCTCGGAGCGCTGGCCGGCGGCATCCTCGCCGCCTACGTCGAGCGGTTGATGCGTCGAGTCACACCCGACGTCATCGCGCTCATCGTGGTGCCGACCGTCACCGTGCTCGTTGCCGGTTCGATCACCCTCGGCGTGCTCATGTCCGTCGCCGGGGTCGTCTCCGTCGCGATCGGGGCCGCGGCGACCTGGCTGCTCGCGAACGGTGGGGCCTTCGCCGGCTTCGTGCTCGGAGGCCTGTTCCTGCCCCTCGTCATGACCGGCATGCACCAGGGACTCATCCCGATCCACACCACCCTGATCGACCAGACCGGGTGGACCGTGCTGTTGCCCGTCCTGGCGATGGGTGGTGCCGGGCAGATCGGTGCGTGCATCGCGCTGTGGGTGCGGTTCCGGTCGAACGCTTCGCTGGTGCGAACCATCCGCGGAGCGCTGCCGGCCGGGTTCCTCGGCGTCGGGGAGCCCCTGATCTACGGCGTGACGCTCCCCCTCGGGCGGCCGTTCATCACCGCGTGCATCGGTGGGGCATCCGGTGGCGGTGTCGTCGGGCTGTTCGACCAGCTCGGGCACTCCGTCGGGGCGATCGCCATCGGCGCCTCGGACCTGTCGCTCATCCCGCTGCTGAACGGCTCGTCCGGCTACGGGTGGGCGCTGCTCGGGTACGGGTCGGGGCTCGTGGTGGCGTACGTCGTGGGGTTCGTGGCGACGTTGTTCTTCGGGGTGTCGGCGTCGGTGCGGGCTGATCTGGAGGCGGCGTCGTCAGTGCCGTCCGGCGACCCTGTCGCTCCGGATGCGCCGCTGGACGTGCAGGTCAGGTCAGTCGAAGCGACCGCGGCTACCTCGCGCTGATCAGGCGCTCCCGCACACCGTAGTCCGCCGTCGATCCGTCCACAGATAACCGCTCGGATCCTCCACTCATCGAATACTTGTTGAGGATCGGAGCGTGGAGAAGTGGGAACCAGATGATGCTCGTAGGCGGCACATGGCTCGCCTCGGTCGGCGGAATACTGCGCCGGAGCTCGCGCTGCGCGGCGAGCTGCACCGGCGGGGCCGCCGGTTTTTCGTCGATCGACCGGTCGGCCTCACAACGCCGTCGCGGTCCCGCAAGCTGGGAACACGACGCGTCCGTAGACGACGCGACGAACGTGTCCGTCGCGCGCCGCAGTGATCAGGCGGCAGTGGACGGACGACCTGGTCAGGTGGAACTGTGCCGGGTTAAGAGTCTTCATCGGGATGGGCTACCAATCTGGTGTTCGCGGGGGCACAAGCGGTCAACACCGTTATCGCTTAATCGTTTGTCGCTGCTGGCGCGATTTGTCGGGCTGGCCGCACCGAGCTGACGACTTCAGCTCGCAACCTGCGTGAGACCGAGTTCGGTATCCGGCGAGGCAACGGGAGGCTCCAGCCAGGGCAGAATGTGGGTCGCGATGGCTCGGGCAAGGCCAACCGGCACCGCGTTTCCGATCTGCTTTGCGATCTCTGTCTTGCTCCCATACCAACGAAAATCGTCCGGGAAGCCTTGGATCCGCGCAGCTTCGAAATGGGTGATCGGTCGATGTTCCGTCGGATGAAGGTATCGGCCCTTCTCAGGCTTGAAGAACTCGGTGCGAATGGTCACGGATGGGCGGTCGAGCCAAAGACGACCCATAACATCACCTGAACCGGTCTTGTGCTTTCGCCAGCCTGGCGTCGACAGCTCGTCGGGCAGATCCCTCCTATTTCCTCCGGGTGGAATGGCTCGATAGCGGCGAAGCGACGTACTGGTGGGATTTCGCGTGAGGTGCAGCTCCGTCGTTCTATACGGACCCCGTCTCATCGCTCGGTCCGGCGGCAGCTCGGTGTCGACGACCCTCCGCACCAAGCCCGCAAAAGCATCCTCGACGGTGGCCCGGCGGGTCGTCGTGGGTGGGTGTCCAAGCGGTGAAAGTCCGCGCTTGCGGCCGATGACGAAAACTCGTCGACGAGTCTGCGGGACGCCGTACTCGGCAGCGTTGAGAACGAAGGGCTCGATCTCGTAATTCGAGAGACCGCCGCCAGGCCGCACCTCGTGCTTCAGATCCTCAAACTGCGGTGAGCGAAAGAACTGGGGGACGTTCTCGATCACGAACGCCGTCGGCTGCAAGCGTTCGAGAGCGTGCACGTATTCGCGCCAGAGCACGTTTCTCGGGTCGAGCGGGTCCTGCTTCCCGAGGGCCGAGAAACCCTGGCATGGCGGTCCACCAATCACGACATCGGCGGACGCGGGTAACTCGCCTTGGAGCCAGTCGCGGATGTCGCCACTGAACACATGGTCGCCGAAGTTCGCGGCGTAGGTCTTTGCTGCCATGCGGTCGATCTCGACGGCCGCAATCGGGGAGTAGCGGCCCGCCTCCACGAACCCCTGCGTCATGCCACCGCATCCAGCGAAGAGGTCTACGAGTTCGAAAGCCGGCATGCGGTGATCCTAGATCGAGCGACCGACGGTGGCGCAGCCGGCGCGCCGTACCAGCACCAGCGCCTCTACTGCGTCCGTCGCAGATTCGGGGTCCTCATGCTCCCAGACCCGGATCACCGCCCACCCTGCCTCTTCGAGCGCACAGCGTGTATCCAGATCGCGGGTCGCGTTTGCGGTCAGCTTGGACGCCCACCAGGCGCGATTGGTTCGAGGCAACGTTCCGTGCAGAGGACATGCGTGCCAGAAGCACCCATCGACCAGGACTGCGACACGTTCGCGAGCGAAGGCGACGTCTATGGACCTCCGTGCCCGGCCGGGGACCGGGACGACGAGCCTGAATCGGAGCCCGCGAGCGTGTAGACGTCGTCGGAGCCTAACTTCGATGCCGGTGTCACGACGACGTTGCCGAGCAAGACGCTCGCTGACCATCTCGTCGTGCGGCACGGGACGCATACACAAATCCTAAGCCGATATTGACCCCAGTTCGGGTACAGGCGTGGCCAATGCTCGAGTGCGACGCCCCCTCATGTTAGGAAGGACCGTTGGCATCACGGAGGAGTGATCGTGGACCTGTACCCACTGTTCGGAACCTGGGCGAAGCAGTTCGGACTAGACGCTGCCGTCGCGAAGTTCGCGGCAGTCGGCGGAACGGAGCTCGCTGCAACCTACAAGGAGCAGTTCGAGGCCGATCTCGAGACCGTACAACTCGGCGGCCCGGCGATCGTCGCGGCGGGCAACGAATCCTGGTACTCGGGCTCGACCGACGGATCAATGTTCTGGCCACCACTACGAGCACACTTCCAAGATGCCCAGAATTGGGGCGCGGAACGCCTGGACGACCTCGAAAAGGCGGCGAACAAGGTCGTCGCGCACACACCGCGGCCCGATCGTCAGCGTTACCAGGCTAGAGGCCTGGTTGTGGGATACGTCCAAAGCGGCAAGACCACGAACTTCACCTCGGTGATCGCGAAGCTTGCCGACGAGCAGTACAAATTTGTCATCGTTCTCTCAGGGATCCATAACGGATTGCGAAAGCAGACGCAGGCGCGCTTGAACAGCCAACTCAAGGGCCTGAACAACGAACACTGGATCACATTGACTGACGAGGACCGCGACTTCGGTCCGCAGGCCTCCGATGCGGTCAGCCTTCTCAAGTCGACTGAGAAGGTGGTGCTCGCGGTCGTCAAGAAGAACGCGACCGTGCTCGAGCGACTCATCAAGTGGCTGAGCGCTGGCGGGGCGCGCGGCGCGCTCGAGGATCTCCGGGTTCTCATCATCGACGACGAAGCCGACCAAGCGTCAGTCGCCACCGGACGAATTAATCCCCTGATTCGCGACCTGCTCGGTCTCTTCCCGAGAAACACCTACATCGGTTACACCGCGACCCCGTTCGCCAATGTCTTCATCGACCCCGCATCGGCGGATCTGTACCCGAAGGACTTCATCCTCAACTTGCCTCGGCCGGACGGCTACTTCGGGACTGAGATGATCTTCGGGGCCGACGTCGTCGAGGGAGAGAACGAGGGTCCGGCTCCCGACGGTTACGACATGGTCCGCATCGTCCCCGAGGATGACGTTCAATTACTCCGCCCTTCGGGGAAAGCCAACGCTCTGGGATTCGTACCGACCATGACGCCGGATCTGGTCGACGCCGTCAGCTGGTTCTGGCTGGCGACCGCGGCCCGGCGGGCCCGGGGCGATCGCTCGCACAGCACCATGCTCATTCATACGTCGGTAAAGATCGATGTGCAGGAAGCTTTCAAGGACCCTCTCGAAGACATGCGGTCCCGAGCCCTTGCGGCGATACGAGCCGGAGACCAAGAGTTCATCGAGACACTTCGAAACCTGTGGGTCAGGGAGACCGGGCGAGTCGACTCGATGAACTGGCATGGACGGCAGCAAAACTCGTTCGAGTCCGTGCTCCACGAACTCGGCGACGTTCTGGAAGCGCAACGAGTCGTGCTCGACAACTACCGGAGCGCAGATCGGCTCGACTACTCGTCGGGGCCGGTTGTAGCGATCGCGGTTGGAGGCAACACCCTGTCCCGTGGGCTCACGCTGGAAGGTCTCGTCGTCAGCTTCTTCGTCCGGACTGCGTCGGCGTACGACACACTGCTGCAGATGGCGCGGTGGTTTGGCTTCCGTCCTGGATACGAGGACCTGCCCCGTATTTGGATGACCCATGCGCTCGAACGAGCGTTCCGTCACCTTGCAACCGTCGAACGCGAAATGCGGGACGACATCGACCAGTATCAACGACAGAACCTCCGGCCGACCGACGTCGCGGTGAGAATCCGGACACACCCGTCTTTAGCGATCACGGCGAAGATGGGCGCCGCGGCACCTGCGAAGGTGTCGTACGCCGGACGGCGGCTCCAGACGAGGTACTTCCTACGTGAGAATCGCACCTGGCTCGAGAACAATATCGCTGCCGCTGGCGATCTAGTTCAGGACATCTCTTCCGGCGGCCGCGAGCCGGAGCAGCGCGGTTCGGCTGAGCTCTACCGTGACGTGCCCGCACACCTCGTCGTGGCGTTTCTCCGTCGTTACAACGTGCACGAGGATTCCGCCGACCTGATGCCTCGTCAACTCATTCGGTATATCGACGGCCAGCGCGGTGGTCCGCAACCGGCGCTCGATAAGTGGACCGTCGTCGTCGTCCAGAGCTCCGGTGCGAAGATCGAGCTCGGAGGCCGGTCGTTTGGAACCGTGATTCGATCGCGACTCGACACAGGCGTGGACTCGATCGCCGACATCAAGACCTTGATGAGTAAACGGGACCGGGTGCTCGATCTAAGGACGTGGGAGAGCTACGACGCTGGGAAGCCTGAGAACGAACTCGTGCAGCAGCGCGAGCGCGACACGGAGTACCGCTCGCGTGGCCTGCTCGTGCTGTATCCCATCGATGCGCGCAGCGAGCCGGTGGCTCCCGCGCGCGGAAGCGTCGCGCGAATTCCGATGGATGCGGTCGTTCCGGTGATCGGCTACGGCATCGTTTTCCCCGGCAGCGTCGGAGGCGGAACGACAGTCGAGGTGACCCACATGGCGGTCGACCTAGCTGGGGCGTCCGGGAGCGCTTGGGACGAGGACGGGGAACAGCGTGAGGACCTACAGGAAGCCCTTTACCTGGAGGAGGGCGACGAGTCTTGACCACCGATTTGAGTGCAGTGCCGACGCTAGTGCGCGCTTGGGCCGTGCTCGTCCCGCCGCGCACCGCCGAACTCTCGTCCTTCGTACTCGACCAGCGGGCGGGGGAATCCGGACCACGCGCTGCGGTGGATCGCGCGGGGCGCCGGCATCTCCTCGTCCCGCACAAGGACGACGCCTCGATTCTCGTCGTGGAGCCACACTCGGCGCTCACCACGAGCTCACGATTGCTCACATTTGGCGCCGGTCCCCTCAACTACGTGGATATCGCGTGTCAGGACCCGTCCCTGCGTCGCGAGTTCGATCAAATCTGTGCCGACATCCTTGAAGCATTCGACGAAGATGGTGCGTCGCGGGCCGCGGAGCGTAGCGCACAGGTGATCGGTCGTTGGAGACGGCTCCTCCGAACCATGCGATCGCGTGCCTTGAGCCCGGAGCAGCGGATTGGGTTGTTCGCGGAGCTCAACGTCCTGCGAGCACTCGCTTCGGAGGGTCTTGCGGACGCGGACAGTTGGACGGGCCCAGAGGCCGCGCCGCACGACTTCGAGTTCAACTCCGCCTCGATCGAAGTCAAGGGCGTCGGAAGGGAGGCGGATCACATCGTTGTCCACGGCCTCGAACAGTTGGACGAACTGGACGGGAAGCCCCTGCACCTCGTGATCGCCGAGGTCCAGGAGGACGTCGGCGGCGAGAGACTGGCAGACGTCCTCGCCGAAACCGAAGCGGCCGTCGCCAGGTCTGGCGCTCTTCGAGCCAAGGTCAACAAGCTCGGGTACAGCTCCGAGGACGACACTCGAATGTCGCTCGGCCAAGTGTTCATGGTCCAGGTGACAGAGACTTTTCCTCGGATCATCACACGCGACCTGGCTGCCGGTGTCCCGGAAGGCCTTTCGAGAGTTTCGTACCATCTCGACCGCGCGGCGGTTATCGGGCAAATGCGAACCGTAAGTCTGGACGAGATCAAGCGAGCGATCAAGTGAGCGCCCAATGGTGGTCGCAACCGTTCGCCGAGGAAGGCTCCGCCACAGCCGAGGGCATCATCAACCAACTCGGGCGCCCCGCGCTTGACGAATTGACGGTACTCGTTCGAGAAGCGGCGCAAAACAGCTGGGACGCGCGCACCGGCACGAGTACGGTCGACTTCACCATCCGCATTGCGCGCCTCGGAGACCTCGCATCCGCTTGGACGAGACGACTGACACCTGCGCCCATGGAAGGCGCTGTCGCCGCCCTGACGGATTATTTGCGACCCGAGTCCGTGATCGTGATCGTTTCGGACCGGAACACTCGCGGCCTCGGCGGACCTGTGCGGGCGGGATCAAAGGCACCCGATGGAACGAGGAGCGATTTCGTCCAGTTTCTGCGCAACGTCGGAGAGACCCGCGACAATGACTTTGGTGGCGGTACATACGGATTCGGGAAGGGCATCTTCTACAGGCTCAGCGGTGCTTCGACGATCCTCGTAGACAGTTACACCGGCGACGGCTCCGACTCGGAACGTCGGCTCATGGGAGCAGCCCTCGGCGCGAGCTTCTACAACGACGAACAGCGGCGCTACACCGGTCGGCACTGGTGGGGTAACGTTCGCGGCGGCATTCCCGACCCCGTTCTCGGCGAGGAAGCGGCATCGCTCTCCGATGAGCTCGGGTTGCCAGGCTTCGCCGACGGGCGTAGCGGGACCGACATCGTCATAGTGGGAGCGGATCTCGATTCCGCAGACCTGGAGATCGACTCACTAACGGCGGCCGGGGAGTTCCTCGCTTCGTCCATCCTCTGGAATCTCTGGCCCAAACTCGTCCGATCTGAAGTGGAGCCGGCGCCAATGCGATTCACGGTGGAAGTGGACGGCCTACCGATCGACGTCCCGGATCCGTTCAGTGTGCCCCACCTTCGACCGTTCGCGGAGGCCCTCCGAATCGTTCGGTCAAATGGTGGGATCTTCCATACAAGAAAGTCCGCCCCGTGGCGTGTGGGTCGGCTCGCAACCGAACTTGGTGCGGCCGAGGCACCGTCATCGCCCGTCGTCGACCGGGCACGGCCCTTCGTCGGAGCGCCGCATCACGTTGCTCGCATGCGTCTCGCTGAGCTGGTGGTCGACTACCTTCCCGGTCCCGAGCATCCGGATCCAGTCTTCTCCTACGGCGGAGTCTTTCAGTCCACGATTGAGTCCGACGAGTACTTCGCCGCGGCTGAGCCTCCAACTCACGATGACTGGGTCGAGGCAGGACTCCGCGGTACCAGTCGGGGTGTCGTTCAGAACGCGCGCCATTTCATCCGCCGTGCACTCGAGGAGAAGTTCGGCATAGCCGTTAAGGCGCAGGCGCGAGGTGCCGCAGGACTCGGGGTCGTCGCGGCGCGACTCGCGCGGATGACTCCGGGCATCTCCGCTGATGGCGCAACACGGAACTTAGGTCGCCCCGTCCCCGCGGTTGGTCGGCGTCGTGAAGGAGCACCATCGAGGAGCGCACGAATCCTCGACGGGCCCGCCCTTCACATTTTCGGTGACCGTCCGTTCGTCGTAACGCGCGTATCGATCCCAGGTGGCACGTCCGAATGCGTCTGGCGTGCCGAGGCGTCGGTCGTGCTCGACGGTGGTGGTCGCGAGTCCGCGGCGTTCGCCGGAGCGCGAACACCGAGTGTTGTCGAGTGGCGGCCCATCGACGGCGGGCCTTCGGTCGGAGGCAGCGCGATCACGATCGGGCCCGGTGCGGACTCGGAGTGGTGGGTTTACGCGACGTACGTCGAGGATGCCGTCGTGCGTGTGACTATCAGGAGGTCGAACGATGCCGCATGAGGTCAAGCCGTTTCGGGTGCCTTCATCGCAGAGCTGGCGCGTTGGGGAGTGGCAGCTCCTTAGGGACGGCGGCTGGCAGGCATTGCCAGACGTGCTTGAGGATTGGGATGCCGACACGGCTCTCCACGTTCGTCAGATCATCGACGTTGACCACGAAGTCATTGTCGAACAGTCCGGTCTTGGCCTGGGCGCCACGCTCGTGGTCACCGCGTCATGGTCGAGCTCGAGCAATCAGATGACCGATTTGATCGATCGCGTACCCGTAACTGAACGCGTCGTCACGCTGGAGGCGACACTCCCACAAGGGCGTATCGGAGGCGTTCTCACCATCACGACATCGCTCGCACTCGGAGCGACGGGGAATACCGGAGCCGTGGCTGCGCCGAAGGAGCCTGGATCGGTCCTGCTGGACTCGACCACCACGGTCGCGCTCCAGGGTGACGGTGCGATGTTCCCGGTCGCGGTGATTGACTTCGCGGCGACGCCGTTCGACGTCGAATCGAGCTGGGTTCTGGAAGTCTCGAGCGATCTCGAAGCGCCGTTCCTTGGCGTCTTCCAGTTGCTTGTCAACGAGCGCGACGAGGAGCTTGTTCGGGCGATTACTCGGCCGTCGTCCGACGCATCGGATCGGCAGCTGGTGTTCGCGTTGGAGGAAGGCGTGGCTGGCGTCCTTGCCGAAGCGGCCCTCGCGGTGCAAAACGAGCTTCGCGACGGCGGAGCCTGGGAAGCGGGAACTGTCGGATCGGTGCTGAATTCGATGCTTGACGACGTCGAAAGCCGAGGACTCTCACTTCCAGGCTCGGGTCCGGAAGCAATTTCCGACTTTAGGAGTCGCCTCAGTGGCGTCGTCCGCTCTCTTGGATACGGCAGGAGCTTCACGTGAGTGTGTTGTGGCCACGACTGACGGCTTCGGTGGCTGCCGCCATGTACATCGAGGCAGGCAGGGGTGCCCTAATGCCTGCGGACAGCCACCCGGCTCAGATCTATGCCCCCGTCGGTGGAAGGCGTGCGACATTACAAGAGGTCGCGGACCTTGCCTCCAGTGTCCGCCAGCTCGCCGAAGGCTTCGGTTTCCCGGATCGGAGCGAGGTGTCCGCGCGGATCGCGTTCGACCGGGCGGCGGCCCCGCTCATCCGATCGAAGATGGATCTCAGCTGGTCAGAGGCCGCCGCCCGGGACGTTTGGTCGTTCCTCGCGCTCGTCGCTTTGCCCGACATCACGTCATGGCGATTCGGGACGGACAACTCGGAGCGATGGGTCGCGTCGGATCCGAACCGTCACACGTGGTCTCGATTATGGTGGCACGCGATTGTGTTCGAAGGCGATCTCGCACTCCTTACCAAGCTCACCGAAAGCGACCTCAATCAACTCCTCGAGCGCCGTCGGATTGGTGGTGATCCACGTCTGGCGCGGGCCATCGCGCGGGCAGTTGTTTCTCGGACGGCCAGCGGCGAAGGGCGACGCGAAATTATCCGCGACGTCACCGCACGAGTTCGCCGTCGCCTTGCATGGGCGGACATGTACTCGCTCGAGCCGAACGTGCTGGACTCGGTAATGTCGGGCTTCGTCGAGGAGTCGATCCAAAGGATCGGGCAGTCCTAGACACGAACCGAGAGCGGGACCGCCCGCATCCTCGCCCCGCTCGCCTGCATCGGATACCGACTGTTCGCTGACCGTCGCTGGCCCGGTAGCCGCAAAACCCAGATCGGTATGGTCGTCGGCGGCCGTGCCGGCGTCTTCATCGTCGACACGAAGGCCTGGCCTGAAGTCGCCATCGACGGCGACCGGATCACCCGCGGACAAGAGGACGTCACGGTCGCGAAGACGTGGAAGCAGGTCGACTACGACGCGACCATCCGGCAGCACGCAATCGGCGACGGTCGGCCGCTCTGGTCTGCTCACACCACCGGATGCGCGGTCAAGCCGATCTCGGTGAACGCAAGCCCCGGGTGTCGATCGAGGTGCAGTCGAACTGCGGCAAGGGGCCATCGCAAACTACGAGTGACTGCGACCGCGCGCGAGTGGTGAGTGGTGAGTGGGCGATGACTCTCAAGCGGGATCGTCGAGCCCATCGAACGCCGCCGCGATAACCTCTGTCACGTCCTGACCAGCAGAGGCAACTTGTCGGACGAGCACAGCAGACGAGTTGGTGTGTTCTACACGCCGGCCAAGACTCTGCACTTCAGCACCGGACAGCTCCCGCGCCCAGATGATGTCGTACGTCCTGGCGTCGAAGAGTACGAACAGCGCAGCTTCAAAGGACCAGGACCGGAACGCCGAGAACTGCTGGCTGCGTCGGTCAGTCGGGTCGACGAGCCGAGCCTTCACCTGGATACGCCGGCCGTCATCGGTGAGGAGATCGTAGCTCTTCTCGGAGTTCGGAGCCAGTGCTCCACCGTAGGCCCGGAGCGCGATCGACTCCGCGAGGTCGCCGAGCGGTGAGTTCCGTGTGCGGACGAGTCCACGATGCAGCAGCTCCTCGATCACCGCGACGGACGTCGCGAGCAGCTGCCGGACGGACATCGCTGACGGATCGAACGGCAACCCAGGCGTGTTCACCAGTGCACTGTACGGCTGCGGTCAGCGGATTGCTGTCTGGACGGGCACGAGCCGGAGCAGGCACTGGTCCGAGTTGTAGCCGGCGACTTTCGCAGTCACAGCGACATTCGTTCCCTCGCCGATGGTGTCGGGCACGTCGCCGACGTAGTGCAGGTCGAGCGTTGTGTTGACGTCCTCGAACTGGAAGGCCGGACCTCGGCCCTCGCTCGCAGTGGGATCGTCTGCCCCAATAAGGATGTCGTACCGAGTGGCGTAGCTGCCGTGATTGTTCATCTTTAGGATCGAGCCGTCGAAAGCAACTGTGCGACCCCCGTAGTCGTTTGCGAACGCGCCGATCGAGGAATCGCAGTAATCCCCGAGCTGCAACAGCGAAGCGAACTGCGGGGTGTTCGCGGCGGTGATAACCGCAGCGTCAGCGGTCCTTTCCGCCGCAGGAGTTGGAGCGGAGGACTGCGTCAGCGTCCTCGAAGGAGTCGTCGCTGTCGTCGAAACACCTCCCGCTCGGGTGTCGTTCTCGCTGCTGTCGCTCCCGAGGACTCCGGTCGCCCCGAGGACGATGACGACAATGAGTGCTGACGCGACGCCGCCACCGATGACGAGAGCATGCCGAGAGATCTTCCGCATCGGCCGCCGAATCTCGAGCTCGGACTGAAAGCGTCCCTGCTTGTGAGCAACGACCTCCCACCCGTCCCGCTCCCATCGTGCCGCTGTGCGAGATTCCATCCCCCGAACGCACTTGACCGTGCGCGTCTCGTACCGAATAGCCTCGTCAGCCATGCTCTCCCCGTTTCTTCTGCGCAGGCGCGCCACCGGCACTTAGTCGGCCCGCAGGAGCCTATGGGAACGCGCATCCCTCCCCCGACCAGTGCGGCAACGCGTGCGCCACAACTGCGATATCCCTTCGGGATCACGCAAAAGCGGCACCGACGAGCCACGCGCGATCGACGGTTGCGTGCGCTCGATCTCGTGATCGGCCCGTCCAACCGCTGGCCGCGGTCAATGCCTAATATTTCCTCATGAGCTCTGACTCTCTCGAGGTCCATCTGGACAATGCGAAGCAGGCACTGAGAGCCGACCCGTTCCCGGCCACGTCGGCCGAGCGAATGCCGACCGGTCCGGGTCTCTATGCGGTCTGGTCCAACGAGGAAACGTGGTCTGAACTCGGACTTGAGTGGCGGGGACCGCTCACTCCGCTTTATGTCGGCAAGGCCGAGGACAGCCTTCGCAGACGTGAGGTCGATACGCACTTCGCCGCGGGGAGTAGTTCGGCTTCGAAGACGGGTTCGTCCACGGTACGCCGCTCCTTCGGAGCACTCCTGGCACCGTCCTTGGGCTTCCGGGCCATCCCGAGGAACGTCGAGAAGCCGGGGCACTTCTCGAAGTACGCCCTACGCTCAGACGATGACCTTCGTCTGAGCGCGTGGATGCACGAACACCTCCTGCTGTCCGCGTGGGCAAAGCCCGCGCAGTTGGCTGCGCCTCTCCGCTCGTTGGAGGCGCTCATCATCCGCGAATGGGATCCGCCAATCAACATCCAGGGCGCCGCGAGCTCTCGCGCCGCGCTCAGAGCCGCACGCTCGGTGCTGAGTGCACAGGCGCGGTCTTGGACGAACTGACCTCCACGGGAACTCACACGCTCTAACCGTCTTGTCGGGACGCCTGCCGGTTGGGCACCTGCTCGACGTGGGCGAAGCAAGAGAGCCTCGCCGCTGAACGACGGGAGGCGCGGCACCACCCGGCACCGCGCCTCCCGTCCATCACCACGTCATCAACTCACCAAGTGAGCACGAACCGCCCCCGCGTCCCCCCGGCTTCCAACCGCTCATGCGCCTCCACAGCCCGAGCAGCCGGCAGCACCTCCGCGATCCGCGGCGTCAACGTCCCACTCTCCACCGCGTGCCGCAGCTGCTCGAGCTTGTCGAACGACCGGTACTCCGAGAACACCATCACCTGCACGAACTCGATCCCCCGAGCCCCGTTGCCCTGCCACCCCCGCACGTCGAAGAAGACTCCCCCGTCCCGAACGGCGTCCACGACCTCGTCGCGCTGCACGGCAGCATCGGCGAGCGCATCGGCCCCGTCCGGTACGAGCTCCCGAACAGCGGAGGCGAAGGAAGCGCCGCGCGGCACCACGTGGTCCGGCCCGAGCGACCGGACGAGTGCTTCGTCCGCCGGAGCAGCATCCGCGATCACGGTCAGCCCGGCGGCCTTCGCCAGCTGCACCACGTAGTTCCCGAGCAGCCCAGCGGCCCCGGTCACGGCGAGCGTCTGCCCCGGCGCGAGCGAGGCGTGCGACAGGATCTGCAACGCCGTCAGCCCGTTCATGGGCACGGTCGCCGCAGCCTCGATCGACGTCCCGCGAGGAATCCGCGTGAACGACCCCACCGGCGCGACGAGCTCCTGCACGTAGGCGCCACCGTGGGCGCTGAGCGGCAGCGCCATCGCCATGACCTCGTCGCCGACCTGCCAGCCGGTGACGTCGGGCCCGACCTCGTCGATGACGCCGGCGGCGTCCATCCCCGGCACGTACGGCGGCGAGGCCTGCGAGCTGTCCCGCTGCCCGGCACGCACCCCCGTGTCGGTCGGGTTCACGGCGAACGCCTGCACCCGGATCCGCACGGACCCCGCACCGGCGTGCGGCTCCGGCACCTCGTGGACGGCGAGGGCCTCGGGCCCTCCGAACTGTTCGACTCCGACGACCTGCATCCTCCCGGTCTACGCGCACGTTGCTTGACGCAACCTGACGCGACCACCCCACGGCCTGGAGGCCCG
>Ga0308167_1001924_pt1 | contig 21258 bp, 19 predicted proteins | sample PhyCR1_2_FD_202138 | JGI IMG/M metagenome (GOLD analysis project Ga0308167, IMG submission 202138) | Phyllosphere microbial communities from UC Gill Tract Community Farm, Albany, California, United States - DLSLRC.R1 | ecosystem: Host-associated > Plants > Phyllosphere > Unclassified | place... | reverse complement strand
CGCACCCCGCGCCGAGCGGACCGAGATCGGCGACTGGCCGACCGAGGTAGGCGACGAGCCCGTCACGATCGACTGGTGGAGCGCCAACATCGCCACCAACGAGGGTGGCGACCTGCGCCCCCGCCTCATCGAGGAGTTCACCAAGCAGTACCCGAACGTGCGGATCAACCTCGTCGCGGCGCCCGCCGACACCGACACGAACCGCACGACGCTGACCACCCAGATCGCGGCCGGCTCGCAGAGCCCCGACGTCATCCACGGCGACATCGCCTGGCCCGGCCAGTTCGCCGAGAACTCCCTCGCCACGCCCCTCAGCACCCTCGTCCCGGACGACTTCTGGGACCAGTACCCCGAGGGCCTCCGCTCCGCCGCGAGCGTGGACGGCGAGTACTACATGTTCCCCGTCTACATCGACAACTCGTTCCTGGTCTACCGGCAGGACCTCCTCGACAAGCACGGCCTCCAGGTGCCGGGGTCGTGGGAGGAGGTGGTCGAGACGAGCAAGGCGCTGATCGACACGGGAGACGTCGACTACGGCTTCGTCTTCCAGGGCAACGTCTACGAGGGCATGACGTGCAACGCGGTCGAGTTCGTGGCCGACGCCGGCGGCCGCTTCACCGACGAGGACGTGACCGAGTCCACGGCGACGAGCTCGGAGGCGCGACGCGGGCTGGAGTTCATGGCCTCGCTGGTCTCCGAGGGCGTGACGCCCCGCGCCTCCTTGACCTACATCGAGCAAGCGAGCCTCGACGCCTTCACGACGGGGCGGGCGGCGTTCCTCCGCAACTGGTCGTACGCGTACGACACCGCGAACAGCCCCGAGGCGTCGAGCGTCGCGGGCAAGATCGGCATCCGGTCGCGGCCCGGGTTCGACGGCACCGACGAGACGCACACGACGATCGGAGGGTGGGGCAGCTACATCAACCCGCACACCGCGAAGCCGGCCGCGGCTCTGGCGTGGGCGCGGTGGCTGGCCGACGAGGACGCGCAACAGCTGATCGTGCGCGAGGGCGGCGTGATCCCGGCGCGGACCGCGTCGCTGACGAGCCCCGACGCGAAGGCCGCGGCCAAGCCGCAGTACGAGATCGCGGCCGACTACACGCTCGTGCCGAGGCCGACCGCGACCGCCTTCTACCCGAAGGTCTCGCAGGGCATCTACGTCAACGCGAACTCGATCGCCGCCGGGCAGTCGGCCGTCGAGACGGGCACCAGCCGGATGCAGCGGCAGATGGACGTGGCGCTCGCGGGGCAGGCCCTGTGATGAGCGTTCAGGAGGAGACGACGACGCCCCGCCAGGACACCCCCCTCTCGACGACGACGGGGCCGCCGACGCCTGAACGCTCAGCGCGCACCTCGCTGGCGCGCACCCGCAACCGCGCCGCGTGGCTCTTCGCCAGCCCGGCCCTGCTCGTCATCCTGCTGGTGACCGTGTTCCCGGTGATCTACTCGGTCGTGCTCAGCTTCGCGCGGGTCACGATCGACTACGACGGGTTCCAGGTCGAGGAGTACACGCTCGCCAACTACGGCGCCCTGCTGCAGAGCCAGGACTGGTACCGGGCCCTCGGCTTCACGATCCTCTACACGGTCGTCACGGTGACGATCGAGCTCGTGCTCGGCATGCTCTCGGCACTCGTGCTCGAGCGACTCGGCGTGACGCGGGGCTGGATGCTCGCGCTGCTGCTGATCCCGTGGTCGCTCGTCACCATCGTCTCCGCGCAGCTCTGGAAGTACATCTACGACTCGACCTACGGCATCGCGACGTGGGGCATCGCCCTGGTGACGGACAGCCCGCCCGTGATCCTCGGCGAACCGGTCAGCGCCGCCGCCGCCCTCATGGTCGCCGACATCTGGAAGACCACGCCGTTCGTCGCGATCATCCTGCTCGCGGGGCTCGTGATGATCCCCGACGAGCAGTACGAGGCCGCCGAGCTCGACGGCTCGAGCGCGTGGTCGACCTTCTGGCGGGTGGTGATGCCGCAGCTGCTGCCGACCTTCACGATCGCCGTCCTGTTCCGCGTGCTGCAGGCGTTCGGCGTCTTCGACCTCCCGTTCGTCCTCACCCAGGGAGGCCCCGGCACCTCGACCCAGACCCTCGCGATCATGGGCTACAAGGTCCTCTTCCAGGACATCAACATCGGCCCGGGAGCCGCGATCGCCACCTCCACGGCTCTCATCGTCGGCCTCGGCTGCCTGCTGTTCCTCAGGGCGTTCCGCAACCAGGCGAAGGGAGTCGACTGATGGTCCGCACCAAGATCCGCCGCGGCTGGCGGCGCTGGGTCAACGTGGTCAACCTCGGCGGCGTGCTCATCGCCCTCGTGACGGCGATCCCGCTCTACTGGCTCGTGGTGTCGTCGTTCAAGACGGCTCCCGAGGTCGCGGCGTCGCCTCCCACGGTCGTCCCCCAGACCTGGACGCTCGAGAACTACGTCACCGCGTTCGTGTCGAACGACCTCGCGGTCTACATGCTCAACAGCGTGATCGTGGCCGTCAGCACCACGGTGCTCGTCCTGGGGCTCGCGCTCTTCGCCGGCTACGCGCTCACCGGCCGCAAGCTCAAGGGCGGCACCACGATCATGACGACGCTCTTGATGCTGTCCGTGTTCCCCGCGATCGCCGTCCTGACGCCGATCTACCTGATCGAGCGGCAGCTCGGCCTGCTCAACAGCTACCCCGGCCTGATCATCCCCTATGTCGCGTTCAACCTGCCGTTCGCCATCTGGATCATGCGCAACTACCTCGCCGGCATCCCCACCACCATCGAGGAGGCGAGCGAGATCGACGGCGCGTCGCCCCTCCGCACCGTGTTCTCCGTCATCTTGCCCATGTCGAAGCCGGGCCTCTTCACGGTCGGCGTCTTCACCTTCACCGCCTCGTGGAGCGAGTTCCTCATGGCGCTCACCTTCAACAGCGAGACGTCGTTCCGCACGATCCCGGTCGGCATCGCGCTCTTCGGCACGCAGTTCACTGTGCCGTACGGGGCGATCTTCGCGGCGTCGGTCTCGGCGACCGTGCCCATCGTGATCCTGGTGCTGATCTTCCGTCGCTCGATCGTCTCCGGGCTGACCTCGGGCGCGGTCAAGGGCTGAGACGAGGAGGCGCGGGCCCGGTCGCGTCGAGGACTCAGGCACCCGAGGCGGTCGGCGTCGCAGGGCCGGCCTGCAGGCCGGTGCGCGGTCGTCGTCGCCTGAGTCCTCGACGGCCTCGGGGCCGGTGCCGCCGCCGTGCCGGCCCGGCCTGGCCGGGCCGGGCGTCTCCCAGGCGTCGCCCGGGCGCCTCCCCAGCGCATCGGTAGGTTGGGCCGATGACAGACATCGCCGTGACCGTCCTCCCCGCCCGCGACTCGTCCGGAGGGGGCGGCGACGTCTGGGGCGTCGACCCCGCGATGCGCGCCGTCGAGGCGACCGGTGCCAGGGCGGTCGCTCTCGGCGACGAGACCCGGATGATCGTGGTCGGCGGTCGCGTCGACCAGGCCGAGCTCCGACGGGCGATCGACGAGCACCCCGCCGTCTCGGTCGTGCAGCTGCCGAGCGCGGGCGTGGACTCGTACGTCGAGACGATGAGGGCCACGCGCCGTGACGGGCTCGTCTTCACCAGCGCGAAGGGGGCCTACAGCGCGCCCGTGGCCGAGCACGCGCTCGCGCTGACCCTGGCGACGCTGCGTTCGCTGCCCCTCCGAGCCCGTGCGGCCTCCTGGGAGGAGCAGCAGCGCGGCATCTCGCTCAACGGGTCACGTGTGCTGATCATCGGGGCGGGCGGCATCGGCACCGAGCTGCTGCGGCTCCTGGGGGTCTTCGACGTCGAGGTGACGATGGTCGTGCGGACGCCCCGAGAGGTCCCGGGCGCCGTGCGCACCATCACCTCCGACCGTCTCGCCGAGGTGCTGCCCGACATGGACGTCGTCGTGGTCGCGGCGGCCCTCACCGACGGCACGGCCAAGATCGTGGGCCGGGCCGAGCTCGAGGCCATGAAGCCGACCGCCGTGCTCGTGAACATCGCCCGCGGGCCCCTCGTCGACACGGACGCGCTCGTGGCGGCGCTCGCCGCGGGGTCGATCGGAGGAGCCGGCCTCGACGTGGTCGACCCCGAGCCGCTGCCCGACGGGCACCCCCTCTGGGACGAGCCCCTGGCGCTGATCACGCCCCACCAGGCGAACACGAACGCGATGACCGAGCCGCTGTTCCAGGCCCGCGTCGAGGAGAACATCCGCGCCCTCGCTGACGGAGGCCAACCCGTCGGCGTCGTGGACGTCGACGCCGGGTACTGACCCCGGCTCGCAGGGCCGCGGGCCCGCGGACTGCCGCCCCGCCGGGAGCGACCCCGTCGAGGGATCAGGAGGCGGACACGTCGACGGCGTCGGCGTGCAGGTGAGCACGGCCGTCCGGCCCCAGCCGCCTGAATGCTCGACGCCTCGGTCCGCGTACCGTCGCCCCCATGCGCCGTCCCCGTCCCGTTCTGCCCGGTCTCGGCCGGCACCGCCCGCCGCACGTCCCCGACGACCGTTTCCGCGGCCGCATCGCGGGCTTCGGCACGGGCTCCGGGACTCGTGTCGTCATCGGCATGTGGGACGTCTCGCCGCTCGGCCGCTTCGCCGACGTGATGATCGAGGACGCGGCGGGCCACCGCCTCCTGCTGGCACCCTCGCCCGAGGTCGCGGACTACGTCTCGTCGACCTACTCGTTCGACGAGGTGCGGGTCGTCCCGGTGGCACGCCGCCGGGTCGACGGCGGCATCGCCGTGACGGCGGGCGACCTCGAGGTGACGCTCGCCGTCGGGCCGATCTCGTGGCTCGGCGTGCTGCTGCGGCTGGTCCCGCGCGGCCTCGCGACCCGGCCGGCCTGGCTCGCCCTCGTCGACCCCGTCGCCCGCGTGCTCGTCCGGGGTGCCCGCACGGCCGGCACCGCAGGCGGAGGCCGCCGCGAGTACTACGGCGTCACGCTGGTGCGCGACCTCGCCTCCGTCACGGCCGTCCGCGACGGCGTCGACCTCGGCTCGCTCGCGCCGTTGTCGCCGCCCGTGCGCTTCGGGTTCGGCTCGGCGCCCGCACGGCCCAGCCTGGTCGACGTCGTCAGCACGATCCGCCGCCCCGCCTGAGCGGAGGAGGCGCGCGGCAGCCCCACGACCGAGCGGGCGGCGAGGACCAGGCCGCGTCCCGCAGCGGTCCTCGGGAATATCCCGTGCCTCCGGCAGGTCTCCCTCCGTGCACGTGCATGACGCGTCACCTACCCGCGTCGGAGCCCGTTGCACCCACCGCACCACTTCAGCAAGGAGACCCCATGACCACCGTCCTCGTCCTCGTCGGCAGCCTGCGCGCCGGATCCACCAACAAGCAGATCGCCGAGACCGCGGTGCTGAACGCCCCCGAGGGCGTCACCCTGAGCGTCTACGACGGCATCGCGCACCTGCCGTTCTACAACGAGGACATCGACGTGGACGGTGCCCGTCCGGAGGCGGCCGTCGCGTTCCGCAGCGCTCTCAGCGGCGCCGACGCCGTGCTCGTCGTCACGCCCGAGCACAACGGCACCATCCCTGCAGTGCTCAAGAACGCGATCGACTGGGCCTCGCGTCCCTACGGCGAGAGCCAGATCTCGGGCAAGCCGGTCGCGGTCATCGGCAGCGCGTTCGGCCAGTTCGGCGGCGTGTGGGCGCAGGACGAGACCCGCAAGTCGTTCGGCATCGCCGGCGCGAAGGTCCTCGAGGACGTGACCCTGGCCATCCCCGGCTCGGTCGTCCGCTTCGCCGAGGTGCACCCCAAGGACGACGCCGAGGTCGTCGCCGAGCTCGCCGAGGTCGTCTCCGCGGTCGTGGCGTCGACGCGCAGCGACGCCGCGTAGTCGACTGCTCGCGAGCATCGTCGCGGGCGCGACGAGCCAGCAGGAGGCGGGCGAGACCCTCGCGGTCTCGCCCGCTTTCCCACGCGGTCGCCCGACACCCCGAATTCGGCGTCCCGAAGTTGTCTGATCAGGGCTTTTCTGGCGTCCCGGCCGCCTCCGGCATGCCAGGATCGACAGGTTCCGGGGCGACGACGCCCGCCGTCGCCGCCACCGAAAGGACCCGTCGTGAGCTTCTGGGCCCTCCTCTTCATCGCCCTCGGCGTCTCTGCCGACGCCTTCGCCGTCGCGCTCGGCAAGGGCCTGCACATGCGCCGGTTCTCGGTGCGCGGGGCCGCGGTCATCGCCGTGACGTTCGGTCTCTTCCAGGCGGCCATGCCCCTCGCGGGCTGGCTGCTCGGCACCGCCTTCGCGAGCTACATCGCCGACTTCGACCACTGGATCGCCTTCGGGCTCCTCGCCCTCATCGGCGCGAAGATGCTCTGGGAGGCCTTCACGAAGGGCACGGACGACGACGAGGACGTCGACCGGATCTCCACCCGCGAACTGCTGCTGCTCGCGGTGGCCACGAGCATCGACGCCCTCGCCGTCGGCGTGACGCTCGCGTTCCTGCCGGTGTCCATCGGCTGGGCCGTGCTCTTGATCGGCGTGACGACGACCGTCCTCACCTTCGTCGGCGTGCTCGTCGGCCACCGGGTCGGCGCACGCTTCGGCAAGCCGGCCGAGATCGCGGGCGGCGTCGTCCTGATCCTCATCGGCACGAGCATCCTGCTCGAGCACCTCGGAGTGCTGGCCTAGCCGGTCAGGCGCCCGGGTCAGTGGCCCAGGCCCCGGATGACGGGGCTCGGGCCCGGAACCGCGGGCCGCAGATCGCGACGTCGGGGACGACGACAGGAGGCGCGGTGCCTGTCGCACCGCGCCTCCTCGTGTCCCGCAGCCTGCGTCAGCGGCGGCCGAGCCGACGCTCTCCGCCGGCGCCCAGCGCGTAGGGGAGGCCGTAGTGGGCGAAGACGTCCGCCTCCTGCGAGGCCTCGAGCTCACCGTCGGTGTCGATGGACGGGGCGTCCTTGACGAGCTTCTTGTCGAACTGGACCTTGACGTGCTTGGGCGCGACGACCGCGCCGTCGAGCGGCACGAAGAGCAGCTTCTTGCCGACCAGGCCGGCCTGCACCGTCGCGAAGGACGGGCTGTCCGACGACGTGTCGAAGTAGACGCTCTCGAGCTGCCCGATCTTGTCGCCGTTCGGGTCGACGACCGGCAGGCCGATCCAGTCGCGCAGGTTCTCCGCTTCGAACATGACATCCCTCTCTGCTGCACGGATCAGGGCCGGCACGCGTGCCTTCGACGGTAGTAGCCCGGCGTGCGCGCGGGCCGGGCAGTGCGCACGGGCCGGGCAGTGCGCGCGGGCCGGGCAGTGCGCGCGGGCCGGGCAGCGCGCGCGGGCCGGGCAGCGCGCGCGGGCGCGCCGTGCCGACCCGTGCGGCTCCGGTCCGCCCCGCGGCGTCGAGGACTCAGGCGTGCGCGTCGCGACCGGCCCCGCTGGCAGGCGCCTGGCACGATGGCGGCATGTCCGACCTGAGTCCTCGACGCGACCCTGCGTCGACGCCCGTCCTGCTCGTCGTCGACGTCGCCGACGGCGGTCGCGACGACCCCGCGTTCGAGGCCGAGCTGCAGCGCCTCACGGCCAGCGTCGTCGCGGCGGCGACCGCCGTGGGCTTCGTCGTCGACCGCGTGCCGGCGGCGCAGACGGCGCAGGCCGAGCTCGACGAGCGCCTGTCGGCGGCGGACGCGGTCATCGTCACCGGGGGAGAGGACGTCGACCCGTCCTTCTACGGCGGCGACCCCCGCGAACCGCACCTCGGCCAGACGTTCCCCGCGGCGGACCGGGCCCAGGTCGCGGTCGTCCGACGCGCCGTCGAGGAACGCACCCCGCTCGTCGGCATCTGCCGGGGCATGCAGCTCGTCAACGTCGCCCTCGGCGGCGACCTGGTGCAGCACCTCCACGACGGCGGACACGTCGGGGGCGACACCGCCGACAGCATGGTCGACCACCGGGTGCTCGTCGAGCCCGGCAGCGAGCTGGCGACGGCGCTCGGCGCGACGGAGCTCGACGTGCGGAGCTCGCACCACCAGGCCGTCGGCCGGGTCGCCGCGGGCCTCAGGGTCGTCGCGCGTGCCGACGACGGCACGATCGAGGCGGTCGAGCACGAGGAGGCGCCCGTCTGGTGCGTCCAGTGGCACCCGGAGGACGCAGGGTCGCGCGGCACCGTGCTCACCGATCTGTTGGAGGCGGCGCTGGCCGCTCGCCGCCCCTCCTGACGCTGTCCGAGCTGCCGGAGATGTCGGAGCTGTCGGCAGCCTGTCGACCGGAGCGACGGCAGGCCTCCGTCGGCCGCAAAACCGAATGTCGTTCCGGATCTTGCGGAGGGGACGGGGGGCCGTGCGACACTGGAGGGACGCCCTCGTCGTGGAGTGGCCCATCCCCGAACGCCCGCCCCTCCGCCGCGACGAGCGCGCTCCGCCTCCCGACACCGCCCGCGTCATCACGCCGGGTCCTGTCGGCTGAGCGGTCCCTCGACGAGCTGATCGTCATGCGCGCCCGGCCGGCCCGTCCAGGAAGGCCTGACCGTGCCCCAGAACTCCCCGCGTCCCGACGACACCCGCACCGGCTCCGTGGCCCTCGCCCCCGAGCCCGACACGCAGACCGCGACCGCGGCCCCGGCCTCGACCTACACGGGGTCCATGCGGGTCAGCGGCATCGACACCCCCGGCCCCCGTCCGACGCACGGCCACGACGGCACGCCGCACGTCCTCACCCCGTCGGCGATCGTCGGGATCGCCGTGCTCGGGCTGGCCACCTTCTTCGCCATCACGACCGAGCTGATGCCCGTGGGCCTCCTGTCGACGATGAGCGGCGACCTGGGGGTCACCGAGTCCCGCATGGGCGTCGTCATCACGGTCTACGCCCTCGCGGTCGCCTTGCTCGCGCTGCCGCTGACGTGGGTGACAGCTCGCGTGCCGCGGAAGGCCGTCCTCGTCGCGACCCTCGGCGGCTACACGGCGTCGAACCTGATCGTGGCGCTCGCCCCGAACTTCGAGACGGTCTGCGTGGGACGCGTCGTGGGCGGCGTCGCCCACGCCCTCTTCTTCTCGGTGGCCTCGGCGTACGCCACCCGCATCGTCCCGCCCCGACTCGCGGGCCGCGCCATCGCGTTCGTCTACTCGGGAAGCTCGCTCGGCTTCGTGCTCGGCGTTCCCCTGGCGACGGCGGTCGGCGACCACCTCGGCTGGCGCTCCGCGGTGTTCGCCGTGGCGGTCGCCTCCGCCGTCCTCGCCGTCGTGGCGCTGGCGTTCCTGCCCGCGGTCCGGGGGGAGTCGTCGCCGCACCTCGGCTCGGTCGCGGCCTGGGCCCGTTCGGGCCTGCTCGCCGTCGTCGTCGCCGACCTCCTCCTCTTCGCCGGGCACTACGTGGTCTACACCTACGTCGGCCCGTACCTCATGACGGCCGGACTGGGCGACGACGCGGTCGCGCCGGCCCTCCTCGTGCTCGGGGTCACGGGCATCGTGGGGCTCGTCACCGCCGGGGCCTTCGTCGACCGCGCGCCGCGACAGACGCTCATCGCCGCCGTGGCCGTCATGGCGCTGGCGCTCGCCGTCCTGCCCCTCGTGCACGGCTCGCTCGTCGGCACCTTCGTGGTCGCCGGGCTCTGGGTCGCGGCGAACGGCACCACCGGGACCTTGTTCATGGCGGCGGCCATCCGCACCGGAGGCGTCAGCCCGGACATCGCCGGAGCTCTCGTCAACGCAGGCTCCAACGTCGGCATCGCGGGTGGGGCCGCGCTCGGCGCGCAGGTGTTCGGCACGGCCGGGCTCGGTCTCGGCGCGCTGCCGTTCGTCGCCGCCGTCGTGGTCGGGGCGAGCCTCGTGGTCGTCGTCCTCGGGCGCCGGGGCTTCCCGGTCGCGGGCCACGCGCAGTCGACCCTGTCGACGTCGAGCCTCCGCACCATCACGTCGTCCGTGTCGGTCGTGACGGCGTCCATCGCGACCGTGCAGGCGGCCCGCACGGGCTCGGTGCCGACCGGGCCCGCGGTGCGCGGCGGGCGCCGGAGCCGCTAGCCCCGGTCGGGGTCCCTCGGTCGCCTGTCGGCGCCTCCCGCGCTCGGAACCGCCGCGGCACGGGTGCCGTGTCGAGCACTCAGGCAGCGGCGCCCTCGAGGGCGCCGATCGGCGGCGCGCACGGCGCGCACGGCACCGTCTCCTGAAGGGTCGACGCGGTCGACGCGGTCGACGCGGTCGAGCGGAGCGCCCCTCGTGTCGAGGACTCAGGCGTCGACGTCCTCGACGGGCTCCGACCGGCGGCACGCGCGTCCTCGGCGTCGTCGCCTCCTGATCGGTCGACGCGGTCGAGCGGAGCGGCCACCGTGTCGAGGACTCAGGCGTCGACGTCCTCGACGGGCTCCGACCGGCGGCACGCGCGTCCTCGGCGTCGCCGCCTCCTGATCGCTCGACACGGTCGCGCGCGAAGGGCGCCCGCGGCCCGGGATCAGCCCCCGGCGAGCCCGTTCTCGTAGGCGAAGATGACCGCGTGCACCCGGTCGCGCACGTCGAGCTTGGCCAGCACCCGTCCGACGTGCGTCTTGACGGTCGACTCGGAGAGGAACAGCTCCCCGGCGATCTCGGAGTTGCTGAGCCCCCGTCCGATCGCGACGAGCACCTCGCGCTCGCGCTCCGAGAGCAGGTCGATCGAGGAGGCGCGACGCACGCCCGCAGGATCGGGCAGGCGCCCCCGGTACAGGTCGATCATCGCGCGGGTGACGCGCGGCGACACGATGGCGTCGCCCGCAGCCACGGTGCGGATCGCGGCGACCAGCTCGGCCGGGGGAGCGTCCTTGAGGAGGAAGCCGCTCGCGCCCGCGTTCAGGCCGCCGAAGGCGTACTCGTCGAGGTCGAACGTCGTCAGCACGAGCACGCGCGCCTCCGGGCGCGCCGCCACGATGCGGCGAGTGGCCTCGATCCCGTCGAGGGCGGGCATGCGCACGTCCATCAGGACGACGTCGGGCCGCAGCTCGGCGTCGCGCTCGACGGCGGACAGGCCGTCGGCGGCCTCGCCCACGATCCGGAGGCCCGGCTGGGCGCCGAGCACCATGGCCATGCCGGCGCGGAGCAGGTCCTGGTCGTCGACGAGCATGACGGTGATGTCGGTCACGGTGCCTCCTCGGGCGTCTGGTCGGCGTCGGCCGAAGCAGGGGTCGAGGTCGAGGTCTGGGTCTGGGTCTGGGTCTGGGTCTGGGTCGCGCGCGCGACGGGCCGAGCGTGCGGCTCAGGGAGGGGCTGGGCGCTCGCCCCGGGTGACGGCTGGGCACCCGCGGCGCCGGGTCTCGGCAGGGCGAGCCGCAGCCGCCACCCGCACCCGCCCAGCTCCGCGCGCGGACCGGCCTCGAGGGTTCCCCCGTACAGGGCGGCGCGCTCGCGGAGCCCGACGAGCCCGCGCTCCGTCCCGACCGAGGCGGCAGGGGCGGTGCCCGCGCCGTCGTCGACGACCTCCACGGTGACCCCGCCGAGCCCCGGCCCGAGCGCGTCGACGTCGCCGCTGCCGCTGCCGTCACCGCTGCCGTCACCGCTGCTGCTGCTGCTGCTGCTACCGCTGCTGCTCCCGCTGCCGTCTCCGGCTCCCCGACCTTCGGCCCCGCGCAGGACCACCGCGACCCGCGTCGGCCGCTCGGCGTACCTCAGGGAGTTCGTCAGCCCCTCCTGGACGGTCCGGTAGAGGACCACCTGCAGGGCAGGAGCCGTCGGCAGCGCGCCCACGCGGGTGAGCGTGACGGGCAGTCCGGCCGTGCGGTACGTCTCGACGAGGTCGTCGAGCCCGTCGAGCCCCGGCTGGGGAGCGAGCGCCGCGTCGTCGTCGTCGTCGTGCAGCACGCCGAGCAGGCGGCGCATGTCGGCCAACGCCTCCCGCCCGACGACGCCGATCTGCCGCACGGCGTCGCGGCTGCGCGCCGGGTCGACCTCGGCGACCGCGTCGGCCCCGTCGGAGAGGCTGATCATCACGGACATGCCGTGGGCGACGACGTCGTGGAGCTCGCGGGCGATCCGCGCGCGTTCCGCGCCCGCGGCGAGGCGCGCCTCCTGGTCCCGGTCGCGTTCGAGCTGTGCGGCACGGTCGATGAGGGCGGCGAGGTACTGGCGCCGGCTGCGCACGTTCAGCCCGACGAGCACGACCACGACGATGCCGACGCCCGCCACCAGCGGCGACTCGACCTCGGGGGCGACCACCGCCGACGCGGCCCAGAGGAGACCCACGACGGCCGCCGAGCAGCCCCACGCCCAGCGAGCTCCTCGGTGCGCCGCGACCGAGTAGAGGGCGATGAGCAGAGCCCACGGGAGATTCACCTCGTCCAGGGCGGCCTGGCCGACGAGCGCGCCGAACGCGACGGCCGCCACGACGACGGGCATCCGGCGACGCAGCATCAGGCCGCCGTACGCCAGGGCCCAGAGCACGTACCAGGGCCAGGACGCCGACGGCACGATGACCCACGTGTCGATCTTGGAGACGCCGCCGAGCAGGCCGAAGCCGCCGGCCAGCACGGTGACCACGACGTCGGTGGCGACCGGGTGCGCGGTGAGGCGCCGTCGGATCGCTCCGGGCGGCCGCAGCGGGTCGGTGCCGCCACCCGCGCGCACGACGCCGCCCCCTGCCGCGTCACGAGACGGGGCGGGGGGCGCCGGCCGCGCGGTCGGCCCTGAGCGGCGGGGGTCGCCCCCGGTCGCAGGCGAGCGGTCCCGGCGACCGGACGAGGAGGCGCGGCGGACGCGCATCTCAGACGTCGCGTCGCGCGGTGGCCCACGCCGCGGCCGCGGTCGGCACGACGAGCCAGGCGGCGAGCACGCCCACGTCGCGGCCCAGGTCGGCGGCGGGCTCGGTGCCCGAGAAGAGCTGGCTCATGGTCGTCTCAGAGTACGTGAGGAGCAGGACGGACCAGTCGGATCCCTGGCCGGCGGTCAGCACGATCACCGCGACGGGCAGCACGAGCAGCACGCCGAGGACGATGGCGATCGCCCCGGCCGAGCTCCGGACGAGGGTGGCGACCATCACGGTGAACACGGTGAGCACGGCCAGCCACGCCGCCGCGGCGCCGACGGCCTGGAGCACGGCGGGGTCGACGAGCGAGGTCCGCAGGCCCGTGCTCCAGAGCAGCACGCTCGACACGGCCCAGGCCGCGACCGACGAGGCCACCGAGAGCACGACGGCGGCGCCTGCCGCGACGAGGGTCTTCGCTGCGAGCACGGGCAGCCGCCGGGGCACGGCGGAGTAGGTGGTCCGCTTCTGGCCGGTCGCGAACTCCTGGGTGACGAAGAGCACGACGAGCACGATGACGAAGAGCTCGCCGACCGTCGTCGCCGGCGCCATCGTGCGGAGGGTGGTCGCCACCCCGCCCGCCAGTGCGCCGGCAGGGTCGGAGGCGTCGGTGAGGGCGACGGCGGCGCTCGCCGCGGCGGACAGGACGACGGTCAGCGCCGCGATCAGCCAGGTCGAGCGGACGCTCGTCAGCTTGGTCCGTTCCGACCAGGCGACGCGGGCGAAGGTCAGGCGCGGTGCGCGGTCGAGCGGGCTGAGCAGGGGAGCGGTGGTGGCGGTGGTCACGAGGTGTCTCCGATCGGGAGGAAGTGCGGGGAGGGAGGAAGAGAAGGAGGGGGAGGAGGAGAGGACGAGGAGAATCGGAGCCGCGGAGCCGCGGAGCCGCGGAGCCGCGGAGCAGCGGAGCAGCGGGGCTCAGCCCCGTCGAGGGCTCAGGAGGCGCCGGTCACGAGGCCCCGGCGGCGCCGGTCCCCGAGGCGCCCCCGTCGGTCACGCCTGAGTCCTCGACCCGGACCGGTACTCGACCGAGTCGTCGGTGAGGCCGAAGAAGGCGTCCTCGAGCGACGTCTGCGTCGGCGTCAGCTCGAACAGCAGCACGCCGGCCGGCGACGCCGCCCGGGCGATCTGCTCTGCGGTGAGCCCCGCGACCTCGAGCCGGTCCGCGGCGAGGCGCGTCACGGTGCCGCCGAGCGGGCGCAGCAGGTCCTCGAGGCGCTCGGTCGAGTCGGTCCGGACGGCGACCGTGCCGCCTCCCTGGCCGGCGAGCACGTCGGCGACGGAGGCGTCGGCGATGACCCGGCCCCGGCCGAGGACGACGAGGCGGTCGGCCGTCTGGGCCATCTCGCTCATCAGGTGGCTGGAGAGCAGCACGGCGCGGCCCTCGGCGGCGAGGGAGCGGCAGAGCTGCCTCACCCAGATGACGCCCTCGGGGTCGAGCCCGTTGACGGGCTCGTCGAGCACGAGCGTGTCCGGGTCGCCGAGCAGGGCCGTCGCGATTCCGAGCCGCTGGCCCATGCCGAGCGAGAACGTGCCGGCGCGTCGGCGGGCGACCGACTCGAGGCCGGCGAGGCCGATGACCTCGTCGACGCGGCGCTCGGGGATGCCGTGCGTCCGGGCGACGGTGCGGAGGTGGTCGCGGGCCGTGCGTCCGGGGTGGACGGCTCCGGCGTCGAGCAGGACCCCCACCTCCTGCAGGGGCGCCGGGCTGTCGGCGTACCGGTTCCCGTTCACGGTGACCGTGCCCGACGTCGGCCGGTCGAGCCCGACGATCATGCGCATGGTGGTCGACTTGCCGGCGCCGTTCGGCCCGAGGAACCCGGTGACGGTGCCCGGCGCGACCGTGAACGAGACGTCGTCGACGGCGAGGGAGGCGCCGTGGCGCTTGGTGAGGTGGCTGGCTTCGATCATGGTCACGACGCTACGGAGAGCGGCGGCCGCCCTCGTCGGAGCAGGGTGCCGGCGTGGTGGTACCGCGGTACCACGCGTCGCACGGCGTCACGGGCTCGGCCCGCGCCTCCGGCCTGTGGCAGTGTCGACCGGGTGACCGACGAGACCGCCCCGACGCCCGAGACCGCCCCGACGCCCGAGGCCGCCCCGACGACCGCACCTACCGGGCCGACCGTCCCCTCACCCGACGCTGCACCCGCGCCCGCCGCGAAGAAGAAGCTGATCCTCAACCTCTTCGAGATGAACTGCGTCGGCCACATCACGCACGGCCTCTGGCGGCTCCCCGGCAACCACCGCCGCGAGTACACCGACATCCGCTACTGGACCGAGCTCGCGCGGCTGGCCGAGCAGGGCGGCTTCGACGCCGTGTTCCTCGCCGACGTGCTCGGCACCTACGACGTCTACCGCGACAGCCCGGCGCCGGCCCTGCTCGAGGGGATCCAGGCGCCCGCGAACGACCCGATGCTCGTCGTCCCGGCCATGGCCGCGGTGACCGAGCACCTCGGCTTCGGCGTCACCGCGTCGACGAGCTACGAGCCGCCCTTCGCGTTCGCGCGCCGCATGTCGACGCTCGACCACCTGACGGGGGGCCGCGTCGGCTGGAACGTCGTGACGTCGTACCTCCCGTCGGCCGCGCGCAACTTCGGGCTCGACGACCAGATCCCGAAGGAGGAGCGCTACGCCCGGGCGGCCGAGTACCTGGACGTGCTCTACAAGCTCTGGGAGGGCTCGTGGGAGGACGACGCCGTCGTCGCCGACCCGACCGCCGACGGCCTCGCGCCCGGCTCGGGCGTGTACACCGACCCCTCGAAGGTGCACACGATCGACCACGACGGCCGCTTCTACAAGGTCGTCGGGCCGCACCTCAGCGAGCCGTCGCCGCAGCGCACCCCCGTGCTGTTCCTCGCGACCGCGTCGCCGACGGGCGTCGAGCAGGCCGCCCGCAACGCCGAGGTCGTCTTCACGGGCGGGCGTGCGGTGGCCCGCGTGGCCGAGGCCACCCGGGCCGCAGCGGTCGAGGCGGGCCGGGCCGCCGACGACGTCCGCTTCATCGTCCAGGCCGGCGTGATCACTGCCGAGACCGAGGAGGCGGTGGCCGAGAAGCTGGCCCTCTACAAGTCGTTCGCCAGCGAGCAGGGCGCGCTCGTGCACCGCAGCGTCCCCTTCGACGCGCCGTCGCACGACCCCGCGACGACCGTCCGTGAGGCCCTCGTGGCGGAGGGGCGCCTCGAGCACCCGGGGGCCGCCTCCTTGCCTCTCGACATCACGGTCGGCGAGCTGATGGCGAGCGTGGACGAGGCCTGGGGCGGCGCGTTCTTCGTCGCCGGGACGCCGACCGTCGTCGCCGACGAGATCGAGCGCTGGCTCGACGAGGAGGGGATCGGCGGCATCAACCTGCGGCAGTACCACTCGTACGACACGCTGCGCGACTTCGTCGAGCTGGTCGTGCCCGAGCTGCGCCGCCGCGGCCGCGTGCGCGAGGCGTACGTGCCGGGCGAGACGCTGCGCGAGCGGTACACGGGGGGCGGGCCGCGCCTCCCCGCCTCGCACCCGGCGGCGGCGTACCGGCGCTAGGCGGCGCGTCGCCCGGACGCCGTGAGTGCCGTCTAGGCGGCGCGGCGGACGCGGTAGCGCGCGGGCACCGAGGGCACGCGCAGCCAGGTGGTGCGGCGGACGCCGTCCGACGAGGTCCACTCGACGAAGACGGTGCCGAGCTCGGCGAGGGAGCCGATCTCAGTCGGCGTCGCGACGCCCATCGCCGAGCGGCGACGGAGGGCGTCCGAGCGGCGGGCGACGCCGCCGGGCAGCTCGACGACGACGTCGCGGGGGGTCTGGCCGCCGACGCGGCGGAGAACGAGGCAGGCGCCGAGCGGCAGGGCCGGGTCGCTGCCGTCGTTCGGGACGTCGAGCCAGGTGAGGAAGAACGAGGGCGCACGGCGCAGCCGGACGACGCGTTCGGGGCGGACCCGGCTGTCGTGGCGGAGCTGCTGCGGAGCGGAGGCGCGGACGGCGTCGGTGCCGTGTGCGGTCGAGTCCATCGTGGTGTTCCCCTGGGTCGTGGTCGGTCGGCGGCGGTCTCCCGGGGCCTGCACCCAGCGAACCGCGTCACGGCCCGGGGGACAACGGGGGACGCGGCCCCGGTCCGGGGGGTCGCCGGTCCCCAGTGAGGGGGACACGAGCACCGGCACGGGCGCGGCCCCGTCGAGTGAGCGCTCACTAGACTGGACGACGCCACCGAGTCGAAGGAGTCTCATGCACAACTGGGCCGAGAACGTCGAGTACTCGACGACCGACCTCCGCACCCCCACCTCGGTCGACGAGCTGCGCGACGTGGTCGCCTCCAGCCGCCGGGTCAAGGCCATCGGCTCGCGGCACTCGTTCAACCGGGTGGCCGACACCGACGGGGTGCTCGTCTCGACCGAGGCGCTCGGGCTGCCGATCGAGCTCGACCAGGCCGCGGGCACGGTCCGCGTCGGGGCAGGCACGACGCACGCCGTCCTCGCCCGCGAGCTGCAGGCCCGGGGCCGAGCCCTGCCGAACCTCGCCTCGCTGCCGCACATCAGCGTGGCCGGCGCCGTCCAGACCGGCACGCACGGCTCCGGGGTGCGCAACCCCGCGCTCTCGGCCAGCGTCGCCGCGGTCGAGATCGTGCGGGCCGACGGCTCGCTCGACGTCGTCCGCCGGGGCGACGACGCGTTCGGCGCCTCCGTCGTGGGGCTCGGCGCCATCGGGATCGTCACTGCGCTGGTGCTCGACACCGTGCCGACCTTCGACGTCGTGCAGACCGTCCACCACGACCTTCCGTGGGAGGCGGCCCTCGAGAACTTCGACGCACTGATGGCGCACGCCTACAGCGTCAGCCTCTTCACCCGGTGGACCGGCGACGTCGTCGGCCAGGTCTGGGCGAAGGCGCGGGTCGGCGACGCCCCGCTCGCGACGCCGCTCGACCTCGTCGCGCTCGGCGCCCGCCCCGCCTCCGAGGCCGTGCACATGCTGCCCGACACGGCGGCCGACGCCGTCACCCCGCAGCTCGGTGTCCCCGGCCCCTGGCTCGACCGGCTGCCGCACTTCCGCGCCGAGTTCACCCCGAGCGCGGGGGAGGAGATCCAGAGCGAGTACCTCGTCCCCGCCGAGCACGCCCCGGCCGCCGTCGAGGCTCTCCGAGCGATCGGCGAGAGCCTGGCCGACGTGATCTTCGTCAGCGAGATCCGCAGCGTCGCCGCCGACGACGCCTGGCTCAGCCCGAGCGGCGGCCGCGACAGCATCGCGTTCCACTTCACCTGGCGCCGCGACACGGAGGCGGTGCTCGCGGTGCTCCCGAGCGTCGAGGAGGCGCTGGCCCCGTTCGACGCCCGCCCCCACTGGGGCAAGGTGGCCGGCCTCGACCACGGGGTGCTGCGTCGTCGCTACCCTCGACTCGACGACTTCGCGGCCCACGCCGCCGCCGTCGACCCCGAGGGCCGGTTCCGCAACGCGCACCTCGACCACACCGTCTTCGGAGGAGCCGCCCGTGCCTGAGACCACCACCGCCACCGTCACCGACCCGGCGACGCCTGCCGCCGTCCCCGTGAGCGGCGTGCCGACCGTGCTCGAGCACGGCCCGTACCGGGCCGAGCTCGCCGGGGTCGGTGCCACGCTGCGTTCGCTGACGCACGACGGTCGCGACCTCGTCGTCCCGTTCGGCCTCGACGAGGTGCGTCCGCTGTACCGCGGCGCGCTGCTCGCCCCGTGGCCGAACCGGGTCGTCGACGGCTCGTGGGACGACGACGGGGTCGAGCGCCAGCTGCCGATCACCGAGGTCGAGCGGGGACACGCACTGCACGGGCTGGTGCAGTGGGCGGACTGGGCGTCCGACCCGGCCGACGAGGCCGACGCGCACCGCGCCTCCCTCGTGACCCAGCTCGCGCCGAGCGACGGCTACCCCTACCGCCTCGAGCTCCGGGCCGTGTACGAGCTCGGCGACGCCGGCCTCGTCACCACCGTCACGGCGACGAACGTCGGGCAGGGCACGGCTCCGTACGGCGTCGCACCGCACCCGTACCTCGTCGCCGGCGAGGGCCGGGTCGATGACTGGTCGTTGCTGCTCCCCGCGGCGAGCTACCTCGAGGTCACCGACGATCGCCTCGTCCCCACCGGCGTGCACGGCGTCACCGAGCGCGAGGGCTTCGACTTCCGCGAGGCCCGCCCCGTCGGCGACCTGTTCGTCGACCACGCCTTCACCGAGATCGACGCGGACGCCGAGGGGCGTGCCACCGTCGAGGTCGTCGCCCGCGACGGCGGCGGCGTGGCGATGTCGTGGGCCGTCTCCGAGCTGCCCTGGGTCCAGGTGCACACGGGCGACCGCCCCGAGCCCGAGCTCGACCGCCTCGGCCTCGCCGTCGAGCCGATGACCTGCCCGCCCGACGCCTTCACGAGCGGCGTCGACCTCGTCCGGCTCGCGCCGGGGGAGTCGCATACCGCCTCGTGGACCATCGCCGCGATCGTCTGACCAGACCAGACCAGACCCGACCAGGCCGGGGCGCCTAGGCGCCGATCGGCTCCGCGCCGAGCGGGGCGGCCTGCCAGGTGACCGCCGAGACGGCGCCGAGCGACCACCGGGCGAGCACGGCGTCGAGGGCGCGCCGGGTGCGCCGCGCGGCGAGCTCGTCCCGCACCACGACGTCGAAGCGCAGCATCTCGGGCAGCTCCGTGAGCAGCACCGTCCCCGCGTCGGCGAGCTGCACGAGGTACTGGCCCTCGTCGACGCGCGCCGTCGTGTGCTCTGCCAGGAGCCGCCGCGACAGCCAGAACAACCCGGCGCTGTCGTGCGCGGTGTGGACGGTGGCCGTGACGGTGATCATGCGCACATCGTGCCCCGCGTTCCGCTCAGGCCCGTGAACGGCGTGTATCCGGCGTGTGAACCCTGGCCCCCGAGCGCGCGACTTGACATCGGTCCCGGCCTGCCTCATAGTTGCCCCGGACCACAGATGTGAGCGCTCACATGAAACGGTCACATCCGCTTCGTCAGGTCGGCACAGCAGCCGCACCGGCGACGCACGGCCCCGACATCGGAGCCGCCCAGCACCACCTGCCACACCCCCCGCACCGTCCCGCGCACCAGCGACACACCACCTGACGAAGAGGTCACCTGTGAACCGCACCGCTCGCACCGCCCCCGCCGCCTCGGCCCCGCGCCGGGCCGCAGCCGACTCCTCGGCCGCTCGCGCCGCTTCCTCGGCACCTGCGCCGGCCGCTCGCGTCGCCGCCGCCTCGGCCCTCCGCGCCTCCGCCCCCGCCTAGGCCCCCCAGCTCCGGCGCACCTCCCCGTGCGCCGGCCGGCTCGACGCGACCCCGGTCGCGACCCGCCGCTCCCCGGCCCGGTCCCGCGACGTCCCGCCGCCCGGCCCCGCCGATCCCTGCACCACCCACGCAGCACACCATCCGTCATCGACGACGCCGTCGAGATGACACGGACACGAAGGAATCCCCGTGAACAAGAAGAAGCTCCTCGTCGGCATCGTCGCCGCAGGTCTCGCCGTCTCCCTCGCCGGCTGCGCCGGCGGCGGTCGTGGCGGCGACAGCGGCAGCAGCGGCGACAGCGGCGGAGACAACTCGGGCGCCCTCGTCGGCGTCGCGATGCCCACCAAGGTCTCCGAGCGCTGGATCAAGGACGGCGACGCCGTCAAGAGCGCGCTCGAGGACAAGGGCTACAAGGTCGACCTCGAGTACGCCGACAACAAGATCCCGCAGCAGGTCCAGCAGGTCAGCAACATGATCACGAAGGGCGCGAAGGTCCTCATCGTCGCCTCGATCGACGGCGGCTCGCTCAGCGACCAGCTCGACTCGGCCGCCAAGGCCGGCATCAAGGTCATCTCGTACGACCGCCTCCTGACCGGCAACGAGAACGTCGACTACTACGTCTCGTTCGACAACTACAAGGTGGGCGTCGACCAGGGCACCAGCCTCCTGACGGGCCTCGGCCTCGTCGACGCCGACGGCAAGAAGGTCGACGGCGCCGAGCCCAAGACCATCGAGGTCTTCGCCGGCAGCCCCGACGACAACAACGCGACCTTCTTCTTCAACGGCGCGATGGACACCCTCAAGCCCTACATCGAGGACGGCTCGCTGACCATCGGCTCCGGCCAGGACCAGTTCACGCAGGCCGCCACGCAGCAGTGGGACCCCGCGACCGCCAAGGCCCGCATGCAGAACCTGGTCGCGTCGACCTACTCGGGCGGCACCAAGCTCGACGGCGTCCTCTCGCCCTACGACGGCATCTCGATCGGCATCATCTCGGCGCTCGAGGGTGCCGGCTACTCCGACGACGCCCTGCCGATCGTCACCGGCCAGGACGCCGAGGCCGCCTCGGTCAAGTCGATCATCGCCGGCCAGCAGTACTCGACCATCTACAAGGACACCCGTCAGCTCGCTGACCAGTCCGTCGTGATGGCCGACGACATCCTCAACGGCAAGACGCCCGAGACGAACGACGACAAGACGTACGACAACAAGGTCAAGGTCGTCCCGACCTACCTGTTCCAGCCCGTCACCGTCACGAAGGACAACTACAAGGAGGTCCTGATCGACAGCGGCTACTACACCGAGGACGACCTCAAGTAGGTCTCCCCTCCCCGGGGCGGCGGG
>Ga0308167_1001923_pt1 | contig 21268 bp, 14 predicted proteins | sample PhyCR1_2_FD_202138 | JGI IMG/M metagenome (GOLD analysis project Ga0308167, IMG submission 202138) | Phyllosphere microbial communities from UC Gill Tract Community Farm, Albany, California, United States - DLSLRC.R1 | ecosystem: Host-associated > Plants > Phyllosphere > Unclassified | place... | reverse complement strand
AAACGGACCTGGCCTTTGTTCAGCGTCTGTTGGCTGAAGTCGGCATTTTCTGGCGCTTTGAGATGGACGGCCGCATTGAACAGGATGTGGTGATTTTCCAGGACAGCCAGATGCAGTATCAGTTTGGTGTGAAGCTGCCGATTATTCCGCCGTCACGCACCAGTGATAACGGTCAGGAGAGCGTCTGGAACATTCAGCCAAAAGACCATGTGGTCACAGGCTCGGTGGCTACCCGCGATTATAACTACCGCGATGCACTGACCCCGCAGGACAGCTCTGTCACCGTTCACCAGGAAGGCGGGGCCACCACCGGTGAGGTGTATCACTATGCCGAGCCGTTCCTGAGTGAAGGGGATACCGAAACCCCGGAAGGCGGGGTCTGGTTTGCCCGTCTGCGCCATGAGCGTTACCTCAATGCCCAGCAGACCGTCACGGGACGGGCGAGCAGCCCCGTTCTTGCTCCGGGCGAAGTCCTGGAGCCACAGGGCAGTGGCCTTGCCGATTCGCTCAAAGACGGCATCGTCATCACCGGGGTTCACACCTCTGGTGCTCGCGATAAAGGCTTCCAGCTGCGCTTTACGGGTATTCCGTACAGTGAAACGGTCTGCTACCGCCCGGCGCTGCTGAACCGCCCGGTGATAGCCGGCTCCCTGCCTGCCCGGGTGGAAAGCGATGAGAAGCACGACACCTACGCTTACCTCGACAATCAGGGGCGTTACCGCGTCCGGCTCGACTTTGACCGCAATAGTACCGAACAGGGCTATGCCTACCTCTGGTTGCGCATGGCGAAACCGTACGCCGGGGATACTTACGGCTTCCATTCCCCGCTGCTTGACGGTACCGAAGTTTCGGTGATGTTCGACGGCGGCGACCCGGATCGTCCGTACATTGCCTATGCTCAGCACGATTCAGAACACCCGGACCACGTCACCCGCGACAACCACACGCGCAACATCTGGCGCACGGCCGGGGACAATAAATTCCGCCTGGAAGACAAGCGTCAGGAAGAGCATTTCAAGCTCGCGACGCCGTTTGGCAAGACGCAACTTAACGGCGGTCACGTCGTGGACAGTGAGCGTGAACCCCGCGGTACCGGGTTTGAACTGCGAACCGATGAGTACGGCGCGCTGCGTGCCGGACGGGGAATGTTCCTGACCGCCGATGCGCAGCCGTCGGCGCAGGGCAAAGTGCTGGATATGGCACCGGCCATTGAGCGCCTTAACCAGTCGGTGGCAGAAATGAACCGTCTGAATCTTCTCGCGCAGCAGGCTAAGGCACTCACCTGTGACCTGGAAAGCCAAAACAGCCTGCTGGAAAACCGCCTGAAAGACCTCCAGTCCGCTGCATTGTTGGGTAGCGCACCGCAGGGAGTGGCGTTCACCTCGGGTGAGCACCTGCAGATGACCAGCAAGCAGAACACTATCCTGAGTGCGGGTCAGCACCTGGATATGGGTGCGATGAAGAACATCACGCTGGCTGCCAGTGAATCTGTCGGTCTTTTTGCTCATCAGTCCGGGGCAAAGCTCATTGCCAATCAGGGGGATGTTGAGGTCCGCGCAGAGGCGAGCTCAATGGAGATGACATCAGAGCTGCTGTTTACCATCAGCAGTAACAAAGATGAGCTGCTCATTAGTGCGCCTAAACTGCGACTTAATGGCGGCGGCTCCAGTATCACGCTGGACAACGGCGGCATAGTGGAAGAAACCCTGGGGGATTACCTGGTGAAATCCCCGCATTACCGCTCGCCGATGGCCGGTGGCAGCATGGACACCACGCCGCCTAAGTTCAGCCAGACAAATGCCAGCGTGACGCCTCCCAAAACACGTAATATCCCTTCACGTTAAGGATGACCGGAATGAAAATCTGTTTTCCTGCCCGAAAAGCCAATGGCGAGCACTACGCCACCACGGATGACATGATGCAGCCGCTCTTTCAGGAGCCACACGGCTCCTGGCTGGCCGGAACAAACAACATGTGGCACGGCGGGATCCACATCACCAGTAAGAGTGCCCCGGGTTCCGTGCTAACAAGCGAGACGGCAGATACTGCGGTGCCGCTTCAGTTTATGGCGGGTGGCGAAGTGGTGGCCTGGCGTGTGAATCAGGATTACCTGACGTCCACGTACATGAATAAGCCGCTGCAATATTCCAGTACCTTTGTGCTAGTCAAATCCACCTGCACCCCGGATCCTGAAAAGAAGGCCAACAGCCTCGACTTTTACACGCTGTATATCGGGCTTGCTCCGCTGTCGGCTTTCCCAAAACACAAGCTGTATAAGGTCACAGAGAAGGGCGACGGGCTGAGTCAGCGTGAATATACCGGCAAAGAAAAAGCCGGAGATAAGGCGCCGGTAGCGAAGAATAAACTGAAAACAGGTGACAGCGTCGTTGTTCTGCGTGAGAACGCCTTCGACCTGAAAGGACAAACGCAGACGTTTGGGCTTGCCCGGGCGCTGAACAGCAAATCCGAGATGACCGGTAAAGCGTTCTGGATGTCACTCGATCCGCAATATGTGTCACCTGTGGGTGAGCAGATGGCACACCTGCCAGCCTGGATGCAGCAAGCGGTCACGCAGGGAACGTTTGATGCCGTCGCCAAACCTGCAACCAAACTTGAGGTTGCAGCCGGTGATGCTGTAGGTTACCTGGCGGAAGACATTGCCCCAGACAGCATGGGGGGAGTGGAGAAAAGCACGTTCGTACATGTTGAAGTGCTCAGCACCGACGCCCGGATGAGCGATTTTCTGAGTAATAAGGCCCAGGTGAAAACTGGACCGAAATACGTTCATATTCATCCGGAGAGTTCGGTCTATGCCCGTTCCGGGGATACCTTCACCAAAACTGAAGGTAAGGTGAAGAAAGATATTCACAAAATCATGCCGCAGGACAAATGCCATCCGTTCACAGACGAAGACGGTAAGCGCTGGTTTGATATCGGGGATGGGGCCTGGCTCAATGAAGCCGATGTGGATGCAGATATCAACCAGTATGACTTGACGAAGCTGGGCTTCAGCACATTTGAGGAACCGTCCACATCCGATATGACGAAATCCCTGAGTGAAGGATGGATTAAAGACGGATTCACCAAAATTGCGGAGTGGGTACGCCCTGAACGTGGTATTCAGGAAAAACAAGTCTCTGACTACTACAAAGCCCTGCTGCGGAAAATGGACAGCGACAACAGTGGCGATCTGTCCGGCGAAGAATTGCGTCATGCAGTTCATTTCCCCGAGATGGATGTCAGGGATATTGCGGCACGAATGGTTGTCAAACACGACAGTGAGTGGTTCGGTGGCAGTAGCCATCACCGCTGGAAAACATTTTTAAAGCAGATGGATCCCCTCTGTGTTAGCTATGTCAAACAGTGGTTTGACGACATGGAATGGATGAGCAAGGTGGATGGATTCAGCGGTGACCCTGTCTGGCATATGCATCCAGTGATATTTTTAGACGCAATTAATGAACATGGGATATGTGCATGTAATCGAGATATCACTATTGAGGAACTTCAAAAGATAGCCCAAGGCGTGAATGCTGATACACTAAAAAGTTATTTAGATGGGTTAAATGCAGGCTTTAAGCGGTTTGAAATCACTAAGTGTCGAGATAAAGCCCATTTCTTAGCACAAGTTTTGCACGAAAGTGGGAATTTTAGATTTACCAAAGAAATTAATGGAGAAAGGGCCTCTTATCAACCGTGGTATGGTAGGGGATTAATCCAAATTACACTACAAACTAATTATGATAGTTATGGGAATTATATTGGTGAGGATGTATCATCATCCGACTCGGCCAGAGATAAATTAACGGCACTGCCTCATAGTGTTCTTTCTGCATTTTGGTTTTTCAAAATTCATAAATCTTTGGATATTCCCTCTGGGAATGATGATTTCAACAAAATAACAGCAGTCATAAATGGTGGTTTCAATGGTTGTGATGATCGCCTAAACATATTTAATAAGGCTGTGAAAAGTCTTCATGCAGAGCATTTGAATAAAAAGAACGAGGATGGAACATATCCATTTACGTCCAGTGAAATTTACAATAGTAAGATTTACTCATTCGGTTGGGGGCTTTGGCATGATCCAGGGTCAAGACGACATGGCACAGATAAGAATAAAGATAAAGCATTAGCAGGCTACAAGCGTGCAAAAGAACTCATAAATGCAAGCCCCTTCCCAGTAAGGCAGGCACATAGAAAAATTTACGGAGTTGAGTATCAAGAGGTACTCAATTATATAAATGGAAGAATTACGGCTCTAGAGGTGTCTTAATGAAAGTATTAGTTGCGATTTTGTCAGTATTTGCTATGTCACTCAGTTCATTAGCTCATGCGAGTGAAACTGTAGGGTGCTTTAGTGCAGGGAAGACGAATGTTAAATTCTTCCAAATGACTCAGGATGGATTAGATATTGGATATGTTAAGTACGAACATGCAAAATCGGCAATTCCATTGCTTTTCGTAAAAACAGAAGAAGAACAAGATTCTGCTGACCGTCCCTCATCTTTTACAACCGATTGGAATGAAATGCTGAACGGAAAAGTAAATGGGTATTATACGGTAATGTCACAAGGTGCTCGCTTTTATCAGTTTGATTATAAATCATTAAAAGGGAGAGTTGCCGAGTTCTCTGAAAACATAGGTGCATACAATGATGATCGTTCAGATTGTGTGTGGAAGTAATGTTTCTATATTATTCTAAGCGTAACAATAGGAATGCTGATGCAAGGAATTATTCGTCTCGGTGACAGAACCACGCACGGTGGAGCCGTATTGTCCTGCTCAACGACCATGCTTTTTGGTGATATTGGTGTGGCCCGTAAAGGTGATCGAGTTTCCTGCCCTGAGCATGGTGATACCACTATTGTCGAAGGTAACCCAAATTATCGCGATCGCGGAGTTCCTGTGGCATTCCATGGCCACAAGTGTGGTTGCGGCTGCACGCTTATCAGCTCACTGCCCAATGCTCTGGTGGGATAAACGTGCCGGTTGAACTTGAGCGTATTCCCTCGCAGGAAAAACTGCCGCCCCGTCCGCGTTTTAAACGCTGGCTCCTCTTGGGCATTGTGATGTTGTTGGCAGGGGTTGCGACCACATTCCTGTTCTGGAAGGGCGAGCGCTCAGGTGTCGCTTTCTGGGGGCTGGCAACAGGATTGCCTGTCGTGTTGTGGGGCCTGCTGGTTGTCGGACGCTATCTGGGATATGCCCTTCTTTGCGGGCGCTGCGACCAGAAAAATGCCACGACTGCCGCACGCTACCGTGCAGACGTTGCGCGTGGTCAGCGCTTTGCCTGGCTTATCGGTGAAGTCCTGATTAACGGGCTGGGGTCTGCCAGCCCGATGACACACGAGGCCGTGTTAGCCAAAAAGCCCCTGATGATGCCCTGTGAGCCCGTTAATGGTGGCAATCCGGTTCGTCACCGGGCGCTGTCGGTCGCCGGGGAAATGGCTGACCGGGAAGCGCACTATTTTCAGGAGGTAATCGCCCACGTCCAGAATCTGGTGTCGTTGCTCCCGTCAACGCTGACCTGCTATCTGGCGGTGGATACCGGTGAACAGTTTTCGACACTGCCATCGCTCCTGCAAAAAAGCATGTCCCATCCGCTGGTGCGCATTCGCGACCTGACGGGGCTGGAAATCCTGGACTACTTGCTGGACTGCCATTATGACCGTGCTGCTGCGTTACTGGTGGTCAGCGCTCAGCTTTACGAACACCCGCCAGAGGACAGTGGCGAGGCCATTTCCATGTTACTGCTTACCAACTGCCGTCTGAGGGACATCCCGGATGTGTCGGTCAGGGTTCACCGGCCGCAGATCTGTCGCGATGGCAATCTCGATCGGGCATTTGAGCGCGTCATGATGTGGTCAGGACTGGAAAAAACTGCATTGAAGCAGGCCTGGACCAGCGGCGGCCAGATGGCCTCCGGCGATATCTTCAGCAAGGCCCGGGAGGCACATGCCCCGGGGCTTAAAGCCGATAAAATTACCCATATTGATACGGTTGTCGGGTTTGCGGGCGTTGCCGCTCCCTGGCAGGCGTTACAGCTGGCAGCCCGTCAGTGTTTGAGCGACAGCGAAGCCCAGCTAATTGTCACCGAACTTTCAGAAGACAACCGACAACTCTGTATTGTCACCCCGGAATAACTCTCAAGGGATTGCTCTCCTCCGTTATGAAAATCGCATCCACTTTTCTGCTTGCGCTGCTTCTGGGCGCACTGTCTGTCTGCCTCATTGGCGGCGCACTCTTGTTATGGCCGGAGTGGGTTAAGGACACCTTCAATATAGGGCCATTCAGTACGACCGGCATAGTGATAATCAGCCTGCTGCTGATGCTGGCAGCATTGATTATCGGCTGGGTGCTTGAAACCGTATTCGCTAAGAACGGTGAGAAACAGGGAAAGCTGGATGTGGTCGCCTCCGGACAGCAGGCTGCTGCATCCCAGCCTGAAGCAAAGCATACCGACGCGGACACCTCCCGGTTTGTGGCTGAGGCGCTGGTCGATCATCTGCGCCTGCGCTATCGTCGTCGCTGGAAAGCCAAAGTTCGCCTGTTGCTGGTACAGGGTACCGACAGTGATATCGAAAAGGTGGTGCCGGGTCTTAAGGGCGATCACTGGCAGGAAAGTGACGGTATTGTGCTTATTTACGGCGGTCTTGCAGAAAGCGTGCCGGATGATGAGTTCCTGTCCGTGCTGAAAGCAGTGCGACCACAGCGTCCGCTGGATGGCGTGGTGCAGGTGATGAACGCGGCTGCACTGCCCGATACGGCGAAGCAGGACACGCTGGTGCGTGTACGTCAGAAAACCGATACTCAGCTGGGCTGGCAACTGCCGGTCTGGTTGTGGCTTGTCCGGGAAGGCTACTGGGACCAGGACGGAGTGGGTGTACCTCCAGCCGGCGCGCTGTTTGGTCCAGGTGCGACAACGGAAGAGGTCCGTTCGACATTGACCTCACTCTCGTCGGACCTGCAAACCCGAGGCGTGTCGGCGCTGCTGGAGAACTCTCAGCACCACTGGCTGTTGAGCCTGTCGAAAGCCCTGTGCGGCTCGTTGCGACGCTCCCTGATCCCGCTGCTGACCACGCTGATGTCAGGGCCAGCCCCATACCGTCTGCGTGGTGTGATGTTCAGTCCGGCATTGCCAGGGACCGAAACGGTGCCGCATGCGCGCCTTTCACCACCGGTCTGGCAGGCGCTCGAAAACGACAGCCTGCAGGTGCATGCCCGTAAAATCGGTTTCCACTGGCAAAAGGTGCTGCGCCTGGTGCTGCTCGGTCTGGTACTGCTCTGGGGGGCGGGTACGCTACTGTCCCTGTCCGTCAACCGCACCCAAATCTGGCTGGCCCAGGATACGGCCCGGGTTGCCGCTGACACTAAACAGCCTCTGCCGGAGCGCCTGCGTAACCAGTTAGCACTGCAGCAGACCATTGCCCGCCTGCAGAACCGCGAAGTGCACGGTGCGCCGTGGTACACCCGCTTTGGCCTGAACCAGGACAGCGACACGCTGAAGATGCTCTGGCCATTATACGCCCGTAACAACCAGCAGCTGATGCGCGATGCGCTGACAGACGAACTTCACCGCCAGCTTAACGCTTTTGTGCAGTTGCCACCGGCAAGCACCGCACGAACGTCAGCCACCCAGAAGACCTACGGCCTGCTTAAAGGCTACCTGATGCTGGCCCGTCCAGACAAAGCGGATGCGGAGTGGCTGGCGGGCAATATGCTGAAGGCCTGGCCGCACCGCAGCGGCGTGCCGGACAGCGTGTGGCAGACCCAGGCGCCGAAGCTGCTCGGCTTCTGGGCGCAGAACCTGCCGGCACACCCGGAGTGGAAAATTACCCCTGACCGCGAACTGGTGGGTACGGTGCGCCAGATTTTGCTCAAACAAATTGGGCAGCGTAACGCCGAATCTGGTTTGTACCAGGAGATGCTCGGGCGCATTGCCCGAAACTGGCCGGATTTAACCCTGGCGGATATGACCGGCGACACGGACGCGTCAACCCTGTTTTCTTCTGAAGAAGTGGTGCCGGGGATGTTTACACGTCAGGCGTGGGAAGAGCAGGTTGAAGATGCGATTGATGAAGTGGTGAAGACCCGCCGCGATGAAATCGACTGGGTGCTGACCGACAAAACCCATCAGCCGGGCAGTGATGTGTCACCGGAAGCGCTGAAACAGCGCCTGACTGAGCGTTACTTCACTGACTTTGGCAACGCCTGGCTCAACATGGCCAACAGCATTCAGTGGCACGAAGCGTCATCGCTTTCGGAGGCCATTGCGCAACTGAACCTGCTGGCGGATGTGCGCCAGTCACCTCTGGTGGCGCTGATGAATACGCTTGCCTGGCAGGGTCAGACGGGTGCCAAAGGAGAAGCCCTGGCTGACACCCTGGTGGACTCGGCGAAAAAACTGGTGGGGCGTCAGAAGAGTGCAAAACAGTTTATTGAACAGGCGCAGGGGCCGAAAGGGCCGCTGGACGGCGTCTTTGGGCCGCTTACGGGGCTGATGGCCGGCAAGGACGGTACCGGCTCAAACGGTAACCTCAGCTTCCAGTCCTGGCTTGCCCGTGTAACCCAGGTGCGTCTCAAGCTGCAGCAGGTGACCAGCGCCCCTGATCCGCAGGCGATGGCGCAGATGCTGGCCCAGACTGTTTTCCAGGGAAAAGCCATTGACCTGACCGACACCCGTGACTACGGCTCTCTGGTAGCGGCAAGTCTCGGGCAGGAGTGGAACGGTTTCGGGCAGGCATTGTTTGTGCAGCCGCTCGATCTGGCCTGGCGTCAGGTGCTGGCTCCGGCGGCAGGCAGCCTCAATGCCCGCTGGCAGAGCACCATTGTTTCGCAGTGGAACACCGCCTTTGCCGGACGCTATCCGTTTAAGGCCACCGGCAGCGATGCCTCACTGCCACTGCTGGCCCAGTTCCTGCGCAGTGACTCCGGGCGTATCGCCGCGTTTATCAAAACCAACCTCGGCGGCATGCTGCATCAGGAAGGCAGTCACTGGGTGGTGGATCCGGCTGCCAGTCAGGGAATGAGCATCAGCCCGGCGTTTCTTGCCGCCATCAACAAGCTTGCCGATATCTCGGATATTGTCTTTGCCCAGGGCGATGCAGGGGTTCATTTCGAACTGATGGCCCGACCGTCACGCGATGTGGCCCGCACCCAGCTGACGCTCGATGGTCAGAAACTAGATTACTTCAACCAGATGGAAAGCTGGCAGAGCTTCACCTGGCCGGGCAATACGTATTACCCCGGTGCGGATCTGAGCTGGCGCTCAGTCAATACAGAAATGCGCCTGTATGCCAGTAATCAGGGAAACTGGGGCTTTATCCGTCTGCTGGATAAGGCGCTTATCACCCCACTCGACAGCAGCCGGACACAACTGGTGTGGATCACTCCGGACGGCAATCCGCTGAAATTTATCATGCGCAGTGAGCTTAACAACGGGCCACTGGCGCTGCTCGAACTGCAGGGCTTCAGCCTGCCGCAGACTATTTTTACCGTGGGCGCGACTGATGGCTCACTCACCCTTTCCGGAGACGAATAAATGGCGACTGCAGAAACGCTCCTGACCCTGTGTCTTCCGGATGCGGGCCAGCGTACCACATTGCTCGCTAAGAGCCGGGAAAGCCTCTCTCTGTGGTCGCCGTGGCTGACACCACTCCCGACGGGTAATGGGGCCGGGAATGACCCGACTTATGAGGATGATTTCCAGCTGATGCGCGAGGAAATCAACAAACTCTCCGGTATTGATACCGATACGCTTTGCCGCCTGGCGGAAAGTATTCTGACCCACCAGGCCCGTGATATCCGTGTGGTCACCTGGTATGTCTTTGCCCGTCTGCAGCGTGATGGCGATGCCGGGCTGACGGATGGCATCCTGCTGCTGGCAGCCATGCTGGAGCAGACGGGGCAGCACTGCCACCCACAGCGCAGCACCGCAAGACTGGCCGCACTCGACTGGCTGAACAGTGAGAAAGTGCTCGATACATTCTCGCGCTGGTCGGATGTGACGCGTGAAGAGACCGCCAGAACAGCAGCCGCGCTGTGCTTGCTGGAAACGGCCCTGAAACAGCTGCCGGATGCGGAACGCCCTGACTTTGCCGGTTTGCTGCGCAGGCTGGAAACCCGCCTGGCCGGTAGCGGCGGGCTGGATACACCGGTGGCTTCATCAGGACCGGACGGCTCAGGTGAAAGCACCCGCAGCACACCGACGTCAGGCACTGCTGTACCGGAAACCGTGGCTGTCAAATCGGAAGTGGAACTGGTCCGTCAGCTGCGGGTGCTGTCCGGCTGGGTGGTTGAGCAGCCGCAGGGCTGGCTTGCCGCTCACAGGATGATGAAGGCCGCCCGCTGGGACCTGGTGACGCAACTTCCGGCTCTTGATGCAGCCGGGCGGACACGCCTGCTGCCGCCAAAGGCTGACTACCGCGCCCAGCTTAAACGTCTGTACCTGCAGCAGAGCTGGACTGAACTGGTTGAGCAGGTGGATGTGATGTTCTCTGAGGGCGGTAACCGCTTCTGGCTCGATTTGCAGTGGTATCTGTGGCAGGGGCTGAGCCGGGCTGGTGCGCCCTGGGAGCACTGGGCAGAGTACATCCTCAGCGACCTGAGGCTGTTACTGAAACGCCTGCCAGGCCTGGAGACGCTTGCCTGGAACGATGGCACGCCGCTGGCCGATGAGGTGACACTGAACTGGATAGCCGAAAAGGTCAACGATGACATGCCCGGGTTTGCCGATGCGCCTGCGGTGGCAAACGGAGGCCAGACAGATGACATATCTGCGCTGGAAGTGGAAGCGATGGAAAAAGGTGACCGCGATGGCCCGGAGGCAGCGCTGACCTGGCTTCAGAATCGTCCGGACATGGCCTCACCCCGGAGCCGCTGGTTAATTCGTTTACTCATGGCGCGGGTGGCAGAGCAGTACGGCCGCAACGAGCTTGCCCTGCACCTGCTCGGTGAGCTCACAGCCAGTGCACCGCAGCTAACCCTCAGTGACTGGGAGCCTGGACTGTTGTTTGACGTGCTTGCCCGCCGTCTGCGGTTGCTGCGCATGAAAGCGGGGCGCAGTGAAAGTGACAAAGCCCGTTTTGCCCCGGAAATGGACAGTCTGCTGGCCGGGCTGATTGCCCTCGATCCGGCACGCGCAATGGTGCTGTGCGGATAAGCCTCCCCTGACATTACAGGCCATCACCTCCGATGACGCCGTCTGTTTCCTTTTTGATACTTTCTACACTCAGGATCTCCGTACATGGATGATTTAACCCTTCGCTATTACGAAGCCGAGATGCGTTACCTGCGTGAAGCCGGTAAAGAATTTGCCCGCGCTCACCCCGATCGGGCAGCGATGCTCAATCTGGATAAAACCGGGGCCCGTGATCCGTATGTGGAGCGCTTGTTTGAGGGCTTTGCCTTCCTGATGGGCCGTTTGCGTGAAAAGCTCGATGATGACCTGCCGGAACTGACCGAAAGGCTGGTGAGCCTGCTGTGGCCACATTACATGCGCACCATTCCGTCGCTGTCGGTAGTGGCGTTCACGCCGGACTGGCGCCAGCTTCGCAAAATGGAAGTGCTTGAAAACGGCTTTTCCGTCCTATCGCGTCCGGTCGGTCCCGATAACACGGTCTGTCAGTACCGCACCACCCGCGAAGTGCTCCTGCAGCCGCTGTACCTGGCTGAGGCCCGCCTGCAGACAGAGCCCGATGGACGCGCCGCCATTCGTCTGCGTTTCGAATGCCCGGACAAGGTGGACTGGTCTAAAGCCGGGATTGATAAGGTGGCTATTTACCTCGATGCAGACAGCCCGGTGGCCTCGGCTCTGCATCTGGCGCTGACGCGCCGGGTGCAGGCGATGTATGTCCGCCACAGTGAGACCCGTACTGAGCGGGTACGCTTTGACGGCTGGTGTAAACCCATGGGCTTTGATAATACCGACCGGCTGTGGCCTAAAGGGGACTCAGCGTTCAGTGGCTACCAGCTGCTGCTGGAGTATTTCAGCTTCCGCGAGAAGTTTATGTTCGTGGAGCTCAGAGGCCTCGAGCTGGCAGGGCTGAGTCAGAAAACCACCTGGTTTGAGACCGATATCGTGCTCGACGGCGGCTGGCCGTCAGACATGCCGTTTGAGACCGATAATTTCCGCCTGCACTGTGCGCCGGTCATTAACCTGTTCTCACTGGAAGCGGACCCGCTGACGCCTGACCCGCTGCAGAACGAATACCTGCTGCGGCCGATGCGCGTGCAGGACGGTCATACGGAAATCTACAGCGTGGACTCTATTCACGGCGCAGTGAAAAACGGCAAACATCCGTACGTACCGTTCACCAGTTTCCGCCACCGCGGTGGCATGATGCGCCATGACGCGCCGGAGCGTTACTTCCACACCCGCGTGAAGCGCGGCCCCTCGGGGCTGTATGACACCTGGCTTATCCTTGGCGGTAAGTCATTCGAACTGGATCAACTGTCACAGACCCCGGAGTCGCTCTCCATTCGCATCACAGGTACCAACGGTCAGCTGCCGCGCCGCTCACTCCAGAGCACGCTGCTGGACAGGGTGGTGAAGGCGGGCAAAGTGCCGGTTCGGGTCATGAACCTGAAGGTGCCAACTTTGCCGCTTTACCCACCGGCAAATGACCGCTTCCACTGGCGGGTGATGAGCCATCTGGGTTCAAGTTTCTTAAGCATGATGGATAACCCGGAAGTGTTACGTGGCACGCTGGCGCTGTATGACTGGACCGACGATGAGATGAACCGCCGACGCCTGGAGGCGATTGTTGCCGTGAAGCACACGCTTATCCGTCGCTTTGAAAAGGGCTTTATGCTGCGCGGGGTGGACATTGAAATCACCCTTAATGCCGATAACTTTGCCGGGGAGGGCGATGTCACGCTGTTTGGCGTGATGCTGCATCGCTTCTTTGCCCTTTATGCCGATGTCCACCTCTTTAATCAGCTCACGCTGGTCCTGCAACCGACAGGGAAACGACTGCGATGGAAAGAGAATCACAGCCAGCACGTTCCGGGCTGACAGAAGCGCTTCGCGACGACATCTGGCGGGTTAATTTCTACCGCTTCTGTCAGTTGCTGGAGCAGGAGAACCCGGATGCGCCGAAACTGGGCAGCACCGAGAAACTGTCCGCCGACCCGGTGCGTTTTCGTCCGTGGCCGGGAATGGGCTTCCCGGTCAGTGAACTGAAGGCGGTTGAAACCGATGAGGACCACCCGGACCTGTCGCCGACGGTGCGGACCACTTTCCTCGGAATGTACGGGGTGGACTCCCCGCTACCGACGGCGTACCTCGATGATATTGCGCAGCGCCGGGAGGGGTATGAAGCCACCACCGCGTTTCTCGATATCTTCAGCCACCGTATCCACATCCAGTACTACCGTATCTGGCGCAAGTACGCTTACCCGGCGACCTTCGAAGCCGGTGGCGTGGATGACACTTCTCAGTGTCTGCTGGGTCTGGTGGGGCTTGGCATCCCGGGAACGGCGGAGCAGATTGCCACGCCGGTCTCCCGCTTCCTGGCGCTACTGGGGACCATGCGGTTGCCAACCCGAAACGCCGAAGGCATCCGCCAGCTGGTAAGCCTGCTGGCCCCGGAGACCCGGGCCACGGTTATCAGCCCGGACCCGGTAAAAGTTCCCGTGGAGAACCGCAGTGGACTCGGCAAAGCCAACCGCGTGTCGCTGTCACAGCGGGCCACGCTCGGCAGGACCGGGAAAGAGGCCTGCAGCCGTATCCTCCTGATGCTGGCGACTGACAATCCGCAGGAGGCGCAGGGCTGGTTGCCCGGCTGTCAGCTGCACACTGACCTGATGGTGCTGTTGCGGGTGTACATGGGTTATCGCTCCGATGTACGCCTTCGCCTCACGGTACCAGTAAGTTGTCTGCCTGAACCACGTCTGGGTAAGGCAAGCCGGGTTCAGCTGGGCCGCACCGGCGTGCTGGGCCTCAAACGCGACCGTTCCACGACCCGTACGCACCTCACCGTGAGTCTGGGCACCTGTGAAGGCCTGACCTGTGAGGCCCTGCGGCCGGCCGAGCCCGGCGGCTATCGCTTCGACTGATATTCCTGAAAGCAATACCCAACACCAGACACATTCAACACGCCCCTGTTTCTGAACGCTGAAAAGGACTCCACGAATGACTTTCGCTTCCCTGTCGCGCAGCGCCGCACTGATGCTGCTCTGTTCCCTGTTGACCGCATGTGGCCTGACTCAGGCCGTGTCGGACGGCACCGTCAGCGCAACCAGAGCCATTTTCTACAAAAAAATAAAGGTGCTGCGCCTGGACTTTGAGCCGCGTGCGGCCATCAACGCAGATGAAAGCCAGGCGCCGCTTGCCACCATGGTGCAGGTCTACCAGCTGAAGGACCGCCAGAAGGTGGATGCCGCCGACTACCAGAAACTACTGCGCGATGCGGACTCCACTCTGAAAGAAGACATCGTCGCCAGCAAGTCTCTGCTGGTGATGCCTAAAGGCAGCATGACCCTCAATATGCCGATGAACGAAGAGGCGAAATTTGTGGCGGTGGTGGGGCTGTTTAATCGGCCGGATATCAAAAACAACACCTGGAAGCTGGTACTGAGCCGCGACGACCTCGACCCGGACAAGCCGCGGGCTATCCAGCTCAACAGCTCCGGGCTGACCCTGGTTCCGGTGAAGGAGTAAACCCATGGACACCACCCTCGATAACTGGCTGGCGCTGTTTAACGGGCAGACCCGCTACCGCCTCGAGATAAGCGACAGTATCCTGAAGCCGGATGTGCTGAACTTCCACGGGCGGGAGGTGCTGAATACGCCGTTCAAATGGCGCATTGAGTTCACCACACCTCAGAAAGGTATTACCCGCGAGGATGCGATGCTGAAGTACGCCACCCTCAGCATGCTCTCAGGCCGGGTTGTGCAGGGCATTATCACCGGTTTTGAGGTCCTCAAAGAGACCGTGGACCAGACACATTTCGCTGTGACGCTTTCCTCGCGCATGGCACTGCTTGCCCATACCCGCCGCTGCGCGGTCTGGCAGAATGTTTCGGTACCGGAACTGGTGGAGCAGGTCCTGCGCAGCCACGGGCTGGAAGGAGCTGATTTTGAATTCCGGCTGGAACGGACTTACCCGGTCCGTGAACTGATAACCCAGTGGCGTGAGACCGACCTGCAGTTTATTCAGCGAATACTGGCCGAAGACGGCATCTGGTTCCGCACCGGGGTCAACACCACCACTGGTCTTGATACGGTGACCTTCGCCGACAGCCAGCTTCAGTATCAGTTTGATGTACGCCTGCCGTATCGTGAGCCTTCTGCCCTCCATGACGGCGCGGTGGAGGCGGTATGGGATGCCAGAGTGTGGCACCACACGGTGACCGGCAGTGTGGCCACACGGGATTATAACTACCGCACCGCCAGCACGCCGATGGATGCGACCGCAACCGTCAGAAACGAGGCGGCCACCACCGGCGAACACTATCGCTATGCGGCCTCGCACCGCGAAGCGGGCGATGACAGTACTTCTGAGCCGGAAACCGAAAGCGGGGCGTTTTATGCTCGTATCCATCACGAACGTGAACTGAACAGGGCCATCCGCCTGCATCTCTTTAGTAACGTCAGCCACCTGACGCCGGGCATGGTGCTGGAGACCGGCGACAGTGGCGTGCCGGAGCTGAAAGAGGGGATAGTGATTACACTCACCACCTTCCGCGCGGCCCGGGATACCCGTCTGCACGTTTCCGTGTGGGGCATGCCCTACAGCGAGCAGTTTTGCTTCAGACCCGGGCCTGCACCGCGCCCGCTTATTGCCGGGACCCTGACGGCACGCGTCGAGAGCGATGAGAAAAATGCACTGTATGCCCATCTCGATGAAACGGGGCGCTACCGGGTGAAGCTGGATTTCAGCCGTGAAGACGCCGAGCCGGGCTATAACTACCTGTGGATACGTCAGGCCAAACCGTACGCCGGGGAAACGTACGGCTGGCACACGCCGCTGATAAATGGCACTGAAGTGGGGATTGCCTTTGACGGCGGCGACCCGGACCGCCCGTATATCGCCCATGCGTTCCATGATTCTGAACATCCGGACGTGGTCACCCGGGACAACCGCAGCCAGAACATCCTGCGCACCGCAGGTCAGAACGAACTGCGAATGGAAGACCTGCGCCAAAGCGAGCATATTGCGCTCAGTACCCCGTTCGGGGCTACGGCGCTGAATCAGGGACATATCGTTGACGCAGGGAACGAACCACGGGGAACCGGCTTTGAGCTGCGCACCGATGAGTTCGGGGTTATACGTGTGGCAAAAGGGCTGCTGGTCACCGCCGATGGCAAAGTGCACGGCGAAGGCGATGTGCTGGATATGGACGTGGCACTAAAGGAAATTGAGGCCGTCCGGACGCAAATCGAGGGACTGGCCACAGCAACCCGACAGGCGAAAGCCCTGGAAGCTGATATCGCCAGCCAGCAGGCAATGTTCGCCACACGGCTGAAAACTCTCAATGAGATGCTTCACTTCTCAGCACCCGAGGGGATGGCTTTTACCAGCGCAGAGCATCTGCAGCTGGCGGCCACTGACAATATTGCCCTGAATGCCGGTGGTGATATCAGTATCGGGACCCAGGGGCATATCACCGGGCTGGCGGGCGACAGCGTGGGAATGTTTGCTCAACACGGCAAGCTGAGTCTGATTTCGGCTCAGGGGCCGGTACAGTTTCAGGCGCAGCACGGCGTGATGCACCTAAGCGCCGAGCAGAAACTGACCCTTATCTCCGCCAGAGAGATGCTGCTGACCGCGAAGAAGCGGATACGCCTTGTCGGCGGGGGGAGCTCAATCCTCATTGAGCAGGGACAAATCAAGTACGAGACTGCAGGTACCTATACCCGCAAGGCCAGCCGGCTGGACACGGAAGGTGGAAGCAGCCGGCCACTTGTTTTCCCTAAGATGGGCATTTCACATGCTTATTCTGCTGTTTATCAGTTGCAGGATGAGCAGGGCAGGCTCCTTGCAGGAAGGCCCTATCACCTGAAGACCCCTTCCGGACAGGAATCAAGCGGATTCAGTGATGCAGAAGGCCGGACCGTAGCGATATATACCCGTGAGCAGGAAGCTGTAGACCTTCATGTCGTATCGGACAAGCCGCAGCCGGAAGAATCCATGTGGTTTATCGGTGATGGAGACCAACAGCAACTGACAACCGAATACAGGGAGGATGTGTAATGGAACTGCCCGATTTACCCGATACCCCGGGCGTTGACATTCCCACCGGGACCAATAATCAGCCGTGGGACTGTACGACAACCGGCGTTGAGATGGTGGAGAAACAGTCGCGTTTGCCGACGAGCGATAACCGGCAATACCTGCACATCAAGGTGGAGTACGCGATGCGTTTTCCACGGTTGTCTGCAGAAATCCGTCGCAACGGCAAAAGCTATCAAATGAGCCTGAAGCAACTGATGCTCAGTGGACTTATTCGCGTGGATGAGATCAAACGCGATTACCGGTGGTGGTATAAAGCCGAAGTCCCGTTTGATATGCGCACCACTCCGCCACGTCCGTTTCTCAGCAGCGCGTTACTGGGCGAAGGCGCTGGCAGGCGGCACACCACCAATCCTTTCCCGGTGCCGGGCAAGGGAATTTACCGCCGTCCGGATGTCATTATTGTCAAAAATATGAATGACCGCTGGCCGGGGCTCGCGGGGCCGGACACGGAAGCTCAGATGCACGCTGATAATCTGGAGCGCCTCGTGGAGGTCAAGTTTCCGGGGGATGAATTAAAGTATGACCAGTACAACGAGTATATGACTATCGTTGGAGGGGTTGGTAACGAAGAACGCATGACCATTCTGGAGATCCATGACTGTCGGCCTGAGGAACAACAGTGGAGCAATCAGGTGGTCAATGTCACGATTAAAGCCTGGAAGGGCAGTGGGGCGAAATACTGGCCGTTGTTCCTTTACCCACCCATTTTCACACCTCGCCCATCTGCCACCCCGGTGCCTGCGAAAATTGAGCCCTGGACATATGCCGGGAAAGCCGTGGCAGACCTCAGTGAAGGAGCTGTCAACAATATCGCAGCCGGCTGGCATGCGCTGTCAGAAGAGATGCAGCAAAAGCTCAGCCAGGCCGCGGGCTGGCTGAATGACAGTGGAGAATGGGTATACTCTCAGAGGCATCAGGCATGGCGCTGGGTCAGTCAGACAGGACGCGCAGCAGCATCATGGACGGATGAACAGCTTCGGGCTGCATGGTTCAAAATTCAGAAAGCCACTGATATGACGCTGGATATGCTGAAACAGGTCGACTGGGTTCAGGTACTGACGGATGTTGCTGTCACCGTTGGCGTGGTACTTGTCACACTCGGTGTGGGAGCGTTAGTAGTGACGTTAGGGGTCCCGGAAGCGCTGCTGGCCGCGTTTTTACTGATTATTCGTCTGGCGATCACTGCATGGGAGGCACTGGCAGCAGTACTGGGAGCCGGAACCGTCGGCGCACTGGCAACCCAATAAGGAATGAGAATGGAACTGAATAATTTAGACCTGAATTATATCGAGAAGTGGCTACCGGAGGCTTCTGTGAAGTACAAGGACGGTCGTCAGGCGGTAAATCTTGGGCTGATAATTACTGTATTTTTTAAAGAGGGCCATACACCGGAAGTCCGCCAGAAGATGGTGGAGTGCGTGGATCGCTACTACGGGGAGTTTAAATCGCACCTGAAAAAAACGCTACCCGTAAAAAAATGGACTGCGATAACGGAAAAGAACTACGCAAAACTACGCCAAGAGATTCTGGATTCTTCCCCGGAAGAAATATTCAGTTGGGTACTGAGTTCAGGGATGGAAACTTATCTTGCGCCTGATTACAGCATTCTCATTATGGGAAAACGAATATTCCATAATAATAATGATCGTTCTGTTATCAAACTCACTTTCCCGTTATCCCTGCTGAAAGAGCCAGATGGGAAAGAGCGTTATCAAGCCTGGTTGATGTGGCTGTGTGATACCTTCAGTGTTGAAAGTGGTTATGCGGGTCTATCGTTTATTCTGCCCTATGCGTTCGAACGCATGTTCCCTTACGAATACAAATTGGCGCAGCGCTTTCCGGGTGTGATGGTGGATTCTATCGGCACGCTTGAAGGGTCCGGGGCTGCAATCAGTCTGAAAGGGGCTTGTTGGTACACTATTCTGGGCAATCCCTGGCTGGAAAAACTTGGCGGTGAAGAGAAACTGGCTCATCGACTGAAGAACACACCAGAGATTGAACTGCTGCCGTATGATGGAGGCCTTATTCTCAAGGCTGGAGCGCTACCGCCTGGTCTGGGTGAGACGCAAACTGAAGAATTACCGCCCTTACTGGTGAAAGTAAATCAGATAATTAAGCCTGTCCGATTTAACGGTTCACGCTCTCTGCATTTCTACTCTGAACATGAAAACTTCCAGTTTGATAAAGAATCCACAATGAAGTGGTACAGACGTTTCGATAAAGCCAGTGCTGAACTGGAAAAAGAGGATGGAGATCAGTCCTGGGAGCCGGTCAGGATCACAAGCTGGAGTGGTGAAAAATCCCCGTTTGACGGTCGATGGGCCACCATTGTTAACGGGACAACGCAGTACGCCCAAACTCGCGCCGAGGAGATTATGCCGGAGTTTGAAGATAAGCATGGTCAGAAGCACCCGGCCCGTTGGTCACTGCTGGAAAGGGATGATGGCGGCAGCGTGTTTGACATAGCTCCTGATGAGGGAAAAAGCTGAGTTTTATCCTTCTGGCTGGAAAGATGTGGAAGGCGTGCACGGTTACAACAAACCTGAGGGAATTGATCCGCCCTATGCCACCTATACCCGCGAACTGCATGACGATGAACTGCGCAGTAAGGTGAAGGACAGAACGATAATTAATGCAGCCCGGATTGAGCGGCAGGCCACGACAGGAAGCGAACAATGATGACACTTAAAAAGAAATACCCGATGAGTGATGAGCAGGTGCGTCGCAAATTGTTCTGGCTGTTACAGCGGCTGAGCAGCTATACCCTGTGGCAGCGCAAACGGGATGCCTGGGCGTATTTTACACAACAATATGAGCAAGCATTAAAAACCTGGCCGGAAAAGCTAACAAAAGGGTTTGATGGGGAGGTGATAATTTGGGCGTATGATGCTCTGCGTCTCTATGACGAAGGACTACCAGAACTGGCTGTCGGCAACCGGCAGGTGTGGCAAATTAAAACCGGTGAGTTTTATCAGCTTGTTCGGCCTGTTGATTTAGTCCAGAAGTTTTTTTATCCCCTCTGCCATGAACGCTGGACGCAGGTAGAAGCCTATCCCCCTGAGGTGGAAAAGCTCAATAAATTGCGCATTGCAGCAAAATTCCAAGGAGAATACCTGCTGTATCCACCACAAAATAATGTCTGTAATTTTTTTGACGCAGAATCTCTTCTTGCGCCTGAACATTATCAGTGGGAATTTTCATATTACCCTTATCCGGTATTCCCGAAAAATCTCCCACCCGTTCCTGAACGCAGCGATATCATTATTAAAACCAATGATCCGGTGCCCTGCGACGGCATCTGGGAGCCGGTCAAAATTATGTACAACCATAAACTGCTGGTGATAAAAGATGGCATCAGTGGTTTTAAAAACCTAGGGGCTTACAACTATTTTATTCGCGGTATGACTGCTCCCCGACAGGTTTATTACGACGTGTTGATGGAAAGTGACACGGAAATGCTCATCACTGACGACCCCATTCGATACCGTGAGGTTTACTGGCGTCTGGTCTGGGAAGATACCCGCTACTGTGATGGCGTCATTCCGGATGAGTCAGGGTATTTTCTGGATGATACTCAGGGTGAGCGTATCCAGTGCAGGACGGGGGATAAATGCCCTCATTCCGGACAATGGGCCACGCTTGCTGGCGGACATCAGCAGTTTGTTTATGTTCGTGAAGGAGACAGCATGCCAGAGGCGAAGGTTTACACGAGCGGCAGTTTCAGTCCGGATAGATTTACATCCGCAAGCTGGAGTCTGATGGTTCGCGATGACGACGGCATTGTGTTTGTGAGCACGACAGGTGAGCAGCACTGACTATGCCGAGAAATAGCCCTTCTTTATGCGAGATGCTTTACGGTAATTTTGTCGGTGATCTCGACCTTCAGCAGGTTAGTGAAGAGAATCAGGTCATCCTGTCGGTGCTGGATAACATGCAGCGCATCCTCAACTGTCGCGCCGGCACGCTGGCGCATCTGCCGGACTATGGCCTGCCCGATATGACAAAAATACTGCAGGGCATGCCGGGTA
>Ga0308167_1001920_pt1 | contig 21299 bp, 14 predicted proteins | sample PhyCR1_2_FD_202138 | JGI IMG/M metagenome (GOLD analysis project Ga0308167, IMG submission 202138) | Phyllosphere microbial communities from UC Gill Tract Community Farm, Albany, California, United States - DLSLRC.R1 | ecosystem: Host-associated > Plants > Phyllosphere > Unclassified | place... | reverse complement strand
AATTTGTGAGCCAGCCTACGCCAGCAGTGCGTACCTTCCAAGACTTGATCCTCGCCCTCCAGCAATACTGGGCCGAGCAAGGTTGTGTGGTGCTTCAGCCCTACGATATGGAAGTGGGCGCCGGCACATTCCATACCGCTACGTTTTTGCGCTCTTTGGGCCCAGAAACCTGGAACGCCGCTTATGTGCAGCCCAGTCGTCGCCCGACTGACGGCCGCTACGGCGAAAACCCGAACCGTCTGCAGCATTACTACCAGTTCCAGGTGGTGTTGAAGCCCAACCCGCCTAACTTCCAGGAGCTGTACCTCGGTTCGCTGAAGCACATCGGCCTCGACCCGCTGGTTCACGACATTCGTTTCGTTGAAGACAACTGGGAATCGCCCACACTGGGTGCCTGGGGTCTGGGCTGGGAAATCTGGCTCAACGGCATGGAAGTCACGCAGTTCACCTACTTCCAGCAAGTAGGCGGTATTGAGTGCTACCCGGTAACCGGCGAAATCACTTACGGCCTTGAGCGTCTGGCGATGTACCTGCAGGGTGTAGATTCCGTCTATGACCTGGTATGGACCGACGGCCCGTTCGGCAAAGTGACCTACGGCGATGTGTTCCATCAGAACGAAGTCGAACAATCGACTTACAACTTCGAACACGCCAACGTCGACAAACTGTTTGAGCTGTTCGACTTCTACGAAAGCGAAGCCAAGCGCCTGATCGAACTCGACCAGCCGCTGCCGCTGCCAAGCTACGAGATGGTGCTCAAGGCCTCTCACACCTTCAACCTGCTGGATGCGCGCCGGGCCATTTCCGTGACCGCACGTCAGCAGTACATCCTGCGTGTGCGTACCCTGGCTCGCTCGGTGGCTCAGGCCTACCTTGAAGCGCGTGCCAAGCTCGGCTTCCCGATGGCTCCCCCTGATTTGCGTGATGAAGTGTTGGCTAAGTTGGAGGCTGCACAATGAGTGCTCAAGATTTTCTGGTTGAACTGGGCACGGAAGAACTGCCGCCAAAAGCCCTCAATACCTTGGCTGAAGCTTTTTTGGCCGGGATTGAAAAAGGCCTGAAGAGTGCTGGCCTGAACTTCACCGCGAAAAAAGCCTACGCCGCACCGCGCCGCCTGGCCGTGCTGCTGACCCAGCTCGACACCCAGCAGCCGGACCGCAGCATCAACATCGACGGCCCGCCACGTCAGGCCGCCTTCGACGCCGAAGGCAACCCGACTCAGGCTGCCCTGGGGTTTGCCAAAAAGTGTGGCGTGGACCTGAGCGAAATCGATCAGAGCGGCCCCAAGCTGCGCTTTAGCCAGGTCATCGTCGGTAAGCCGACCGCCAGCCTGCTGCCGACCATCGTTGAAGACTCGCTGAACGACCTGCCAATTCCCAAGCGCATGCGCTGGGGGGCTCGCAAAGAAGAGTTCGTGCGGCCTACCCAATGGCTGGTGATGCTGCTGGGCGATGACGTCGTCGACTGCACCCTGCTTGCGCAAAAAGCCGGTCGCGATTCCCGTGGTCACCGTTTCCACCACCCGGAAAACGTGCGCATCACCGCGCCAGCCAACTACCTTGAAGACCTGCGCAAAGCCCACGTGCTGGCCGACTTCAACGAGCGCCGCGAGCTGATTTCCAAGCGTGTGGCCGAGCTGGCCACCTTGCAGGAAGGCACCGCCATTGTGCCGCCAGCCCTGCTCGACGAAGTGACCGCACTGGTTGAATGGCCTGTGCCGCTGGTGTGCTCATTCGAAGAGCGCTTCCTCGACGTGCCTCAAGAAGCCCTGATCACCACCATGCAGGACAACCAGAAGTATTTCTGCCTGCTGGACGTTGATGGCAAGTTGCTGCCGCGCTTTATCACCGTGGCCAACATTGAGAGCAAGGACGCGAAGCAGATCATCTCGGGTAACGAGAAAGTGGTTCGCCCACGTCTGACCGATGCCGAGTTCTTCTTCAAGCAAGACAAGAAGCAAACGCTCGAAAGCTTCAACCTGCGCCTGCAAAACGTCGTTTTCCAGGCCCAACTGGGCAGCGTCTACGACAAGGCCGAGCGCGTCTCCAAACTGGCGGCGTTCATTGCTCCGCGCATCGGCGGTGACGCTCAACGCGCCGCCCGTGCGGGCCTGCTGTCCAAGTGCGACCTGGCCACTGAAATGGTCGGTGAGTTCCCGGAAATGCAAGGCATTGCCGGCTACTACTACGCCCTCAACGATGGCGAGCCTGACGATGTCGCTCTGGCGCTGAACGAGCAATACATGCCACGTGGGGCAGGCGCTGAACTGCCGACCACCCTGACCGGTGCAGCGGTGGCCATTGCTGACAAGCTCGACACCCTGGTGGGCATTTTCGGCATCGGCATGTTGCCAACCGGCAGCAAAGACCCGTATGCCCTGCGTCGCGCAGCGCTGGGTATCTTGCGCATTCTGATCGACAAAAAGCTCGACCTCGACCTGACCGAAGCCGTGAACTTCGCCGTCAGCGCATTCGGTACCAAGATCAAATCGGCCGGTTTGGCTGACCAGGTACTGGAATTCATCTTCGACCGCCTGCGGGCACGGTATGAAGACGAAGGCGTGGACGTGGCGACTTACCTGTCGGTGCGTGCCTTGCAGCCGACCTCGGCACTGGACTTTGACCAGCGCGTGCAAGCCGTACAGGCTTTCCGTCAGTTGCCGGAAGCCGCTGCACTGGCTGCAGTGAACAAGCGTGTGTCGAACCTGTTGAGCAAAGTCGAAGGCAAGGTCCCGACGCATATCGAAGCCAAGTTCTTCGACAACGCCAGTGAGTTCTCGCTGTACTCGGCTATCCAGAAGGCTGACGAAGCCGTACAGCCAATGGCTGCAGCCCGTCAGTACAACGAAGCCCTGACCCGTCTGGCGTCGCTGCGCGAGCCGGTGGATGCATTCTTTGAAGCGGTGATGATCAACGCTGAAGACGCAAGCGTGCGGGCTAACCGCTATGCGCTGCTGGCACGTTTGCGCGGCCTGTTCCTGGGCGTTGCTGACATTTCCCTGCTAGGTTGAGGAACTGCTGTTGAAACTGCTGATACTCGATCGGGACGGCGTGATCAATTACGACTCCGACGCTTACATCAAGTCTGTCGAGGAGTGGCTGCCACTTCCCGGCGCGATCGAGGCGATTGCGCAGTTGAGCAAAGCTGGCTGGACAGTGGCCATTGCCACTAACCAGTCCGGCATTGCCCGCGGCTACTATACTGTTGCCACCCTGGAGGCCATGCATGCACGGTTACGTGCATTGGTGGCCGAACAGGGGGGCGAGGTTGGCCTGATCGTGTATTGCCCGCACGGCCCTGATGAGGGCTGCGCCTGTCGCAAACCCAAACCCGGCATGTTGCAGACGATCGCCGCCCACTACGGGGCCGATTTACGTGAATGTTGGTTTGTCGGTGACAGTTTGGGTGACTTGCAGGCCGCAGAAGCCGTCGGTTCACAGCCAGTTTTGGTTAAAACCGGCAAAGGGCCGAAAACATTGGCCAAAGAATATCCGGCAACGACGCTGATTTTTGACGATCTGGCGGCGGTTGCCGCAACACTTATCCACCCCATAAAGCAGGCTTGAACAGCGGCTGGCACCCGTTGCCCCCTTGTTCACCCCAGCTTTATCCGCAATGGTAAAAGTCCCTATGTCGATCCTGCAGGCCATCAGAACTTTTTTCTTTTACCTGCTGTTGGGCACCAGTTCTCTGCTGTGGTGCACGCTGAGCTTTTTTGTAGCCCCTTTTCTGTCATTTCCGGCACGTTATCGCTTTATCAACGTGTACTGGTGCCGCTGCGCGCTGTGGCTGACGCGGGTGTTTCTGGGCATCAAGGTGGATGTGAAAGGCGCTGAACATATCCCGCAGCGCCCGTGCGTGATCCTGGCCAACCACCAAAGTACTTGGGAAACCTTTTTCCTCTCGGCTTACTTTCAGCCGTTGAGCCAGGTGCTCAAACGCGAGCTGCTGTATGTGCCGTTCTTTGGCTGGGCAATGGCGATGCTGCGCCCGATCGCCATTGACCGTGAGAACCCAAAGGCTGCGCTCAAGCACATTGCCAAGAAGGGCGATGAACTGCTCAAAGACAATATTTGGGTACTGATCTTTCCAGAAGGCACGCGTGTGCCATTTGGCCAGGTCGGAAAATTTTCCCGGGGCGGCACCGCGCTGGCAGTCAACGCCGAGTTGCCGGTGTTACCGATTGCTCATAACGCGGGCAAGTTCTGGCCTAAAACGGGCTGGGCCAAACAACCTGGAACCATTCAAGTGGTGATTGGCGAGCCCATGTACGCCAATGGCACAGGGCCACGCGCCATTGCCGAGTTGAACGACCGGGTACAAGCCTGGAATGAAAACACCCAGCGGGCCATGGGTTCATTGCCGCCTGTATCGACTCAAGAAGACACCGCCGTGAGCTGAGCGAATTGTGGATAACATGTGTGCAAGTTTTGGATTTCTTTCAAAAAACACATGTAACCCAATGTTTTATAAGCTTATTTGTCGGTATGACTTTTAATCGAAAAACGTGCATAAGTTTTTCCAAGACACAAAAAACCGACCATCATCAGGTCGGTTTTTTTGTGTCTTATTTGTAGGAGAGAGCTTGCTCGCGATCTGTTGATTGTTAAAAGATCGCGAGCACGCTCGCGCCTGCTGTGGCGGGTGGCTCTATACCTTATCGATATTCACGTGTCGGGTTTCCTTGAGGAACAACATCCCCACCACAAAGCTGACGCCGGTAATGACGACCGGGTACCACAGCCCGTAGAAAATATCCCCGGTGTAGACCACCAGCGCAAAGGATACCGTCGGCAGGAACCCACCAAACCAGCCGTTACCAATGTGATAGGGCAGGGACATGGAGGTGTAGCGAATACGCGTCGGGAACAGCTCAACCATCACGGCTGCGAGAGGGCCATAAGTCATGGTAGCGATGAGGGTCAGCATCACCATGATCAACACCACCATGGGCTGGTTCACGGCGCTTGGGTCGGCTTTCGCCGGGTAGCCGGCGGCGGCCACGGTTTCGCGCAGAGCGGTTTCGTTAAAACCGATGATCTTTTCTTCACCCACGGTGACCAGTACTTCGGCACCCGCCGGTGCCGCCTGGGAAACGTAAGGCAAACCTTGTTTGACCAGGAAGGTTTTGACCTTGTCACATGGGCTGTCAAAACGCGCTTTACCCACAGGGTCGAACTGGAAGGTGCAGGTGGCCGGGTCGGCAGTCACCACAATGGGCGACTGACGGCTGGCCGCATCAATCTGCGGGTTGGCGTAGTGGCTCAGGGCTTTGAACAGCGGGAAGTACAGCACGGTGGCCAGCAACAGGCCGATCATTAAAATCGGTTTACGCCCGACTTTATCCGACAACCAACCAAAGAAGATAAAGAACGGGGCGCCAATGACCACGCTGATAATCAGCAACATGTTGGCCTGAGCCGGGTCTATTTTGAGCATTTGGGTGAGGAAGAACAGCACATAGAACTGCGCCGCATAAAAGGTCACCGCCTGGCCCGCGTTGATGCCGAACAGGGCAATCAGAACGATTTTAAGGTTTTCCCATTTGCCGAACGATTCGCGGATCGGCGATTTACTGGTTTTACCCTCAGCCTTCATTTTTGCGAAAGCAGGCGACTCATGCATGCTCATGCGGATCCAGGTCGAGATGCCCAGCAGCACGATGGACAGCAGGAACGGCAGACGCCAGCCCCACACCTCGAACTGATCGCCGGTGAGGTAGCGGCAGCTCAGCACCACGAGCAGCGACAGCAGCAGGCCCAGGGTGGCGGTGGATTGAATCCAACTGGTGTTAAAGCCGCGTTTGCCCGGCGCAGCGTGTTCCGCCACATAGGTCGCCGCCCCGCCATATTCGCCGCCCAGCGCCAGACCCTGGAGCATGCGCAGCACCACCAACATGATCGGTGCGGCAATGCCGATACTGGCATAGGTGGGTAGCAGGCCTACCGCAAAGGTAGAAAGACCCATCAGAACAATGGTCATCAGGAAGGTGTATTTTCGCCCGATCATGTCGCCCAGACGGCCAAACACCAAGGCCCCGAACGGTCGCACCAGAAAGCCGGCAGCGAAGGCCATCAAGGCAAAGATAAACGCGGTGGTGTCGTTAACCCCGGAAAAGAACTGTTTGCTCAGAACCGTCGCCAACGCGCCATACAAGAAAAAGTCATACCACTCGAACACGGTCCCGAGGGATGACGCAAAAATAATTTTTCGTTCTTCACGACCGGTTTTTCCCTTGGCAGGAGCCGCGGCCGATTGTGCGATGGAGTCCGACATATGCTATGTCCTCGGCCCTGTGGGCCACAGTGATTATTGTTGTTGTCCACTGTCGGTTTCGAATGACTACTACCGAAACCACGACCGCTTATGCGACCGTTGTTGCTGTTTCGCGGGTACTGCCTGTGAGTGTTTCAGGGGGGTGATGGGGCGGTGAGAGGATCAATTGCGCCGCTTTTTCACCGATCATCAGGGTCGGCGAACAAGTATTGCCTGACACGATGTTCGGCATGATCGACGCATCCGCGACGCGTAAACCTGCAATGCCGTGCACCCGCAGCTCGGCGTCTACCACCGCTTCAGCGTCCTGGCCCATGCGGCACGTGCCCACCGGGTGAAAGATGGTCGTGCCGATCCGGGCAGCCGCTTCGTACAACTGTTGTTCGGTTTGCAGTTCCTTGCCGGGGAGGTATTCCTCAGGGCTGAACATTGCCAGGGCAGGGCTGGCCACGATGTTTCGGGTGATACGGATCGCATCGGCGGCGACTTTGAGGTCATCGGGGTGGCTCAAGTAACGCGGGTCGATCAGCGGGGCATCCGCCGGGTTGCTCGAACGGATATCGACACGGCCACGGCTTTTCGGCCGCAAGTTACACACCGAGGCGGTAAAAGCCGGGAAGGTGTGCAACGGCTCGCCGAAGCGCTCCAACGAAAGAGGCTGAACGTGGTACTGCAAATTGGCGGAAGGCTGATCAGGGTCAGATTTGACGAACGCACCCAGTTGGCTAGGGGCCATCGCCAAGGGACCACTGCGGTCGTAGGCATAGCGCAACCCCATGCCGATTTTGCCCCACAGGCTGTTGGCGACCTGGTTGAGGGTACGCGCCCGGCTCAGTTTGAAAATCAGGCGCAATTGCAGGTGGTCCTGCAGGTTTCCACCCACGCCCGGCAGTTCACGCTGAACGGTTATCCCCAGGCGCTCCAGCAAGGGTCGCGGGCCAATGCCCGAGCGCTGCAAGATCCCGGGCGAACCGATGGAACCCGCGCACAGGATAATTTCGCGCTGTGCGCCAAACGCATGGTCGGCTCCTTGCCAACGCGCGCACACTTGGGTTGCGCGCCCCTGATCCAGCAGCACTTTGTCGACCTGAACATCGGTCAGCACGGTTAAGTTCGGGCGTTTCAACACAGGGCGTAAAAAAGCCTTGGATGCATTCCAGCGCACACCGGCCCGCTGGTTAACCTGAAAGTATCCACAGCCCTGATTGTCACCGCCGTTGAAATCACTGACGGTGGCAATGCCACGTTGGGCCGCCGCCTCACGGAATGCATCCAGAATCGGCCATGAATAGCGCTGCTGCTCGACCCGCCATTCGCCATCACCGCTGTGAAACTGTGAATTACCGGCGAAGTGTTTCTCGCTGCGTTTGAACAACGGCAGTACGTCTTTCCAGGACCAGCCCGGGTTGCCGAGCTCAGCCCAGCGGTCGTAATCACACGCTTGGCCACGCATATAAATCATGCCGTTAATCGACGAGCTGCCGCCCAGCACCTTGCCCCGTGGGTAACTCAAGCTGCGACCTTGTAACCCCGCCTGCGCTTCAGTCTTGAAACACCAATCGGTACGCGGGTTGCCGATGCAGTACAGGTAGCCCACCGGAATATGGATCCACGGGTAATTGTCTTGCCCACCCGCTTCGAGTAGCAGCACCTTGTGATTCGGATCGGCAGACAGCCGATTGGCCAGCACGGAGCCCGCAGGCCCGGCCCCTACAATAATGTAGTCATACACCTGATTGGCTGTCGGCATACATCACCTTGCCTTTGGCTTTATTGTTATCGTTCTGTCCCATCGTATTGATTAATTACCAGATGGAAACGCGTGATTTCGCCCAAGGCTTGTGCGTTTTTGCACACTCAACTCGCGCCAAGGGGCAATCGTGCACGCGGGGGATTGAACGGGCATAGCTCATCCGGTGACGACCTGAGCAACAAAAAGCCCGCCCTGTCTCTCAACAGGGCGGGCTTTTATTGGGTTGGGGATACGTCTCTATCCCCAGCCATCAACACATCAGAAGTCCAGGTTAGACACGGCCAATGCGTTGCTTTCGATGAACTCACGGCGGGGTTCTACGGCGTCACCCATCAAGGTGTTGAAGATTTGATCGGCTCCGATCGCGTCTTCAATGGTGACTTTCAGCATGCGACGCACGCTTGGGTCCATGGTGGTTTCCCAGAGTTGATCCGGGTTCATTTCGCCCAGCCCTTTGTAGCGCTGGATGGTGTGGCGCTTGGTGCTTTCGGCCATCAGCCAGTCCAGGGCTTCTTTGAACTCGGTCACAGGCTTGCGACGCTCGCCACGCTGGATGTAAGCGCCGTCGTCGAGCAAGGTGCTCAGTTGGGCTCCCAAGGTCACAACGGTTTTGTAGTCGTTGCTGCCGAAGAAGTCGCGGTTAAAGGTGATGAACGTCGAGTGACCGTGGGAGATCAGCTCGACTTCTGGCAGCCAGACATTACGTTCACGGTCTTCGCGCAGGCTGGCTTTGTAAACCAGACCCGATTTCTCGACGAGACGCAGACGCTCTTCGAACCTGGCCATCCAGTCTTGCATCGCCGCGTGGTCACCCAACTGCTCCAGGGACACAGCGGGCAGGTAGATGAAGTGTTCGGTCAGCTCCTGAGGGTACAGGCGCGACAAACGCTTGAGGGTCTTCATGACCATACGGAAGTCGTATACCAAACGCTCCAGCGCCTCACCGGAGATGCCTGGGGCCTCTTCGTTCAGGTGCAGGCTGGCGTCTTCAAGGGCCGACTGGGTCATGTACTCTTCCATGGCCTCGTCGTCTTTGATGTATTGCTCTTGCTTGCCTTTTTTCACTTTGTACAACGGCGGCTGAGCGATGTAGATGTAGCCTCGCTCGATCAGCTCCGGCAACTGACGGAAGAAGAAGGTCAGCAGCAAGGTACGAATGTGCGAACCGTCGACGTCAGCATCGGTCATGATGATGATGTTGTGATAGCGCAGTTTGTCGATGTTGTACTCTTCGCGACCAATACCGCAGCCCAAAGCCGTGATCAAGGTGCCGACTTCTTGCGAAGAGATCATCTTGTCGAAGCGGGCTTTCTCGACGTTAAGGATTTTACCTTTCAACGGCAGAATGGCTTGGGTACGGCGGTTACGTCCCTGCTTGGCGGAGCCGCCAGCAGAGTCACCTTCCACCAGGTACAGTTCGGACAGCGCCGGGTCTTTTTCCTGGCAGTCAGCCAGCTTGCCCGGCAAGCCGGCAATATCCAGCGCGCCTTTGCGGCGTGTCATTTCACGGGCTTTACGCGCCGCTTCACGGGCACGGGCCGCGTCGATCATTTTGCCGACAATGAGCTTGGCTTCGTTCGGGTTTTCCAGCAGGAAGTCGGAGAAGAACTTGCCCATTTCCTGTTCAACCGCGGTCTTCACTTCGGAAGACACCAGCTTGTCTTTGGTCTGGGAGCTGAACTTGGGATCCGGCACTTTCACCGAGATAATCGCGGTCAAGCCTTCACGGGCGTCATCACCGGTGGTGGCGACTTTGTGCTTTTTGGCCAGGCCTTCTGCTTCGATATAGGTGTTGAGGTTACGCGTCAGGGCAGAGCGGAAGCCCACCAAGTGCGTACCGCCATCACGCTGCGGAATGTTGTTGGTGAAGCACAGCAGGTTCTCGTTAAAGCTGTCATTCCACTGCAGGGCCACTTCAACGCCAATACCGTCTTCACGTTGAACATTAAAGTGGAACACCTGGTTAACCGTGGTCTTGTTGGTGTTCAAGTAATCAACGAACGCGCGCAGGCCACCTTCGTACTTGAAGAGCTCTTCCTTGCCACTGCGCTCATCCTTCAGGACGATGCCGACACCGGAGTTAAGGAAGGACAGTTCACGAATACGCTTGGCCAGAATGTCCCAGCTGAAGTGGATGTTCTTGAACGTTTCAGCCGAAGGCTTGAAGTGAATCTGGGTACCTGTGGTTTCGCTCTCGCCCACAATGGCCATCGGTGCTTGGGGAACACCATGAACGTAAGTCTGTTCCCAAATCTTGCCGCTGCGACGAACCGTGAGGATCAGCAATTCAGACAAGGCGTTTACTACGGAGACACCTACACCGTGCAGGCCCCCAGATACTTTGTAAGAGTTGTCATCAAACTTACCGCCGGCGTGCAGGACGGTCATGATGACCTCGGCTGCGGATACGCCTTCTTCTTTGTGTACGTCCACCGGAATGCCGCGGCCGTTGTCGCGCACGGTAATGGATTCATCCGGGTGAATGGTAATCGTAATGTCGTCGCAATGACCCGCCAGCGCTTCGTCGATGGAGTTGTCGACTACTTCGAACACCATGTGGTGTAGACCGCTACCATCGTCAGTATCACCAATGTACATACCGGGACGTTTGCGGACAGCATCCAGGCCTTTAAGCACTTTAATGCTCGTTGAGTCGTACGTATTTTCTTCGCTCAATGCCTTCACTCCCGATGGTCGTGGGTCTGGGTGATACCGCCCTGTTCCACGTGGAACAGGGCAACTGGCGTTTCCGTCTGCCAGCCTTCCCTCAATAATTCGTGATCTACACAGGTGATAAAAACCTGGCAGCGTAAGTCTTCCAACAAGCGACACAGTGCGTGGCGATGTTGCTCGTCTAGCTCTGACGGCAAATCATCCACCAGATAAATACATTGACCACGCCGGGCTTGGCTGACCAAGTGCCCTTGAGCAATGCGCAATGCGCAGACCACTAATTTTTGCTGACCTCGCGACAAAATTTCTGCTGCGTTGTGGCCACCTAATTTAAGGCGTAAGTCAGCGCGTTGTGGCCCGGCCTGGGTATGACCCATTTGCTGATCCCGGTGAACGGAGGCGGCGAGCACAGCGCTCAGCTCGCGGTCCTTGTCCCAACCACGGTAATAACTCAGCGTTAGGCCCTCGAGTTCAAGCAACTCACTCAAGGTCTGTTCAAAGACTGGTTTCAAGGCTTTGATATAGGCGCGGCGGTATTCATCAATTTCGGCACTGGCCAGGCACAGTTCCCGGTCCCAGGCCGCTTGCGAAACGGCGTCAAGTGTACCATGCCGCAGCCATGAGTTCCGCTGCCGCAAGGCCTTCTGCAGACGCTGCCAGGTCGACATGAAGCGTGGTTCAACATGAAACACGCCCCAGTCCAAAAACTGCCTGCGTATCTTGGGAGCGCCTTCCAGCAAGCGGAAGCTGTCGGGGTTAATCAACTGCAACGGCAGGATCTCGGCCAGTTGCGCCGCGCTGCGCGCATTCTGACCGTCGATACGAATTTGAAAGTCCCCCTGCCGGTCCCGCGAAATCCCCAGCGCGCTATGCCCGCCCTCAGCCAATTCGACTTGACCAAAAACCGTACACGTCTGCTGTTCGTGCTGAATCACCGGGTTCAAGCGCACGCTGCGAAACGAACGGGCCAGCCCCAACAAGTGGATGGCTTCAAGCACGCTGGTTTTTCCGCTGCCGTTGGCGCCGTACAGAATATTGATGCGGGGGGAAGGGGAGAAGGTCACCGGGTGCAGGTTACGCACCGCGGTGACTGTGACACGACTGAGGGACATCTAGCGAAGGCTGTGCATAAGTTACAGGCGCATCGGCATAACAACGTAGGCCGAATCATCGTTGTCCGACTCTTGCACCAGGGCGCTGCTGTTAGAGTCCGACAGGATCAAACGCACCTGCTCCGTGGTCATCACGCCCAGCACATCCAGCAGGTAGCTCACGTTAAAACCGATTTCGAGCGAGCCGCCGTTGTAGTCGACGCCCACTTCTTCTTCCGCTTCTTCCTGCTCAGGGTTGTTCGCCTGGATCTTCAGCTGGCCATTAGCCAGTTGCAGGCGAATACCGCGGTACTTCTCGTTGGACAGAATCGCCGTACGGCTGAACGCTTCACGCAACGCCTGACGATCACCGATGACAGTTTTATCGCCACCTTTAGGCAACACACGCTCGTAGTCCGGGAATTTACCGTCTACCAGTTTGGAGGTGAAGGTGAACTCACCGGTGGTTGCGCGGATGTGATGGGCACCCAGTACGATGCTCACTTCGCCATCAGGTTCGGTCAGCAGGCGGGCCATTTCAAGGATGCCTTTGCGCGGCACGATGACCTGGTGACGATCAGGCTGGCCAATGTCGGCTTTCATCGAACACATGGCCAGACGGTGACCATCAGTGGCTACGGCGCGGATGATGCCGGCAGAGACTTCCAGCAACATGCCGTTGAGGTAGTAACGGACATCCTGTTGCGCCATGGCAAAGCTGGTGCGCTCGATAAGGCGGCGCAGTTTGCTTTGCTGCAGGCTGCAGGTCAGCGAACCCGGGCCTTCTTCAACCGTCGGGAAGTCGTTGGCGGGCAAAGTGGACAGCGTGAATCGGCTGCGGCCGGCCTTTACCACCAGTTTTTGATCATCCAGTTTGATGTCGATCAGTGCATCGTTCGGCAGGCTTTTGCAGATATCCATCAGCTTGCGTGCAGGCACGGTGATCTCGCCCGGCTCGGCGGGTTCTTCGAGCTGGACGCGGCCTACCAGTTCGACCTCAAGGTCAGTGCCGGTCAGCGACAGTTGCTGGCCTTCGACAACCAACAGCACGTTGGACAATACCGGCAAGGTCTGGCGGCGTTCAACGACGCCTGCGACCAGTTGCAGGGGTTTCAACAGGGCTTCGCGTTGAATGGTGAAATGCATGGTCTAGTCCCTTGCCTTAATAAGCTGCGCTGGTGTCATCAGGTGGTCAGTGTACGCAGCAGGTTCTTGTAGTCCTCACGGATGTCCGCGTCGGATTCCTTGAGTTCGTTGATCTTGCGGCATGCGTGCAAGACCGTGGTATGGTCGCGGCCGCCAAACACATCGCCGATTTCCGGCAAGCTGTGGTTGGTCAATTCCTTGGACAGGGCCATGGCGACCTGACGGGGCCGTGCAACCGAGCGCGAACGGCGCTTGGACAGCAAGTCCGAAATTTTGATCTTGTAGTACTCAGCCACGGTGCGCTGAATGTTATCCACAGACACCAGTTTGTCCTGAAGCGCCAACAGATCCTTCAAGGATTCGCGAATCAACTCGATCGTGATGTCGCGACCCATAAAGTGCGAGTGAGCAATCACACGTTTGAGCGCACCTTCCAGCTCACGCACGTTGGAACGAATACGCTGGGCGATAAAGAAGGCCGCATCGTGGGGCAGGTCGACTTTGGCCTGATCGGCCTTTTTCATCAGGATTGCCACGCGTGTTTCCAACTCAGGAGGCTCGACGGCAACCGTCAAACCCCAGCCGAAACGGGATTTAAGACGCTCTTCGAGGCCTTCGATCTCTTTCGGATAGCGGTCACTGGTCAGAATCACTTGCTGACCGCCTTCAAGCAGGGCGTTGAAGGTGTGGAAGAACTCTTCCTGAGAACGCTCCTTGCGGGCAAAGAACTGAATATCATCGATCAGCAAGGCGTCCACCGAACGGTAAAAGCGCTTGAACTCGTTGATAGCGTTGAGCTGCAGGGCCTTGACCATGTCGGCTACAAAACGCTCGGAATGCAGGTACACCACCTTGGCATTCGGGTTCTTTTTCAGCAGGTGGTTCCCCACCGCGTGCATCAAGTGCGTTTTACCCAAGCCAACACCGCCATAAAGGAACAGCGGGTTGTAACCATGCTTGGGATTGTCTGCCACCTGCCACGCCGCAGCGCGCGCCAGTTGGTTGGACTTGCCCTCGACAAAATTCTCGAAGGTAAACGTACGGTTCAAGTAACTGGTGTGCTTGAGCGCACCTTCGACCTGGACCGTGCGCTGTTCAGCGCGCACCGGTGCCTGTTGCGAGCTGGCCCCGGCCATCGGATCGAAGCTGGCACGCGAAGGCTCTTGACTGGCGGCTTCCTGCTTGGCAACAGGCGCTGGAGCGGGTGCTGCATTCGGTGCTGGCGCTTGAGACTGCTGAGGCTGACTGTGTTGAGTCGCCGCAGCGGCCAGTGGCGCATTCGGTGCCGCACGAGGTGCCGAGCTGCGTTTGCTGCCTATTAATAAGGACAACGCTGGCGCCATGCCATTGCCGTGCTCACCTAACAGCTCCAGTAAACGGCTCAGATACTTCTCGTTGACCCAATCAAGAACAAAGCGATTGGGTGCATACACGCGCAACTCGTCGCCTTCGGCTTCGACCTGTAGTGGACGGATCCAGGTGTTGAATTGCTGGGCAGGCAGCTCATCGCGCAAAAGCTCTACGCACTGCTGCCAAAGTTCCACTGACACGGATATCCCCTAAGTTAAAAGCCGACGAGGCAAAAACAGGCGCCATTGTAGCGACCACTCGCGCACTTATCCACATGTTGCTTGCCTGCCAATCGGGGGCAGATCGGGTTTTTACGGGCAACAAAGCGACAAATGGTATGTGCACAAGGTCTGTGGATAAACGCGCTTAAGGCCATTGCATAAGTGGGGGGCTAAGTCTGTGCATAACTCGCCTGTGGGTAAAACGGGCTTTCATGCACAGCTTATCCGAGGCCCTGGCACAGGTAGAACACGGCTTCTCGACAGTGTTGTCATGCTCTGAAGAGTCTGGTCTAGAAGGCTCTTACGCAGTTATCCACAGATAAAGGCTTCCTTAAGTTTAATAAGCGTTATAAAAAAGCTTTAAAGACTTCGTTCTATGTTTTTTATAGTGGGTCAGGAAAATACGTGTGTAAAACCTCACTCATCTATTTAGCCGTAAAGGTTGGTTGGAAATTGACCTATCGGCTTGCATTCTCTAGAATCGCCGGTCTCTTAAAACGGGGGCCATTCCGGCCCGTTGTGGACGAACCAGGTAGCACGACATGAAACGTACTTTCCAACCAAGCACTATCAAACGCGCCCGCACTCACGGTTTCCGTGCACGCATGGCTACTAAAAACGGCCGTGCAGTCCTGTCGCGTCGCCGCGCCAAAGGCCGTGCACGTCTGGCAGTTTGATAATCAGACAATGGTGGTGAGTCAGGACTTCAGTCGGGAAAAGCGGTTACTCACTCCCCGACACTTCAAGGCAGTCTTTGACTCCCCCACCGGCAAGGTTCCGGGGAAAAATCTCCTGCTCCTTGCGCGTAGCAACGAACTTGATCACCCCCGCCTGGGGTTAGTGATCGGTAAAAAGAGCGTAAAGCTCTCCGTTGAGCGCAATCGCCTTAAGCGTTTGATGCGTGAATCGTTTCGTCTCCACCAGGATTTACTGGTTGGTTGGGATATCGTAATTGTCGCGCGCAAAGGTTTGGGTGACGTAGAGAACCCCGAATTGATTCAGCATTTCGGCAAACTCTGGAAGCGCCTGGCACGTAATGCGCCAGTTCCAGCGGTTAAAACCGAACCTGTAGGGGTAGGCAGTCCTGATGCGTAAACTGGCGCTCATTCCGATCCAGTTTTATCGTTATGCCATTAGTCCTTTGATGGCCAGCCACTGCCGTTTCTACCCAAGTTGTTCCTGCTACGCGTTGGAAGCCATCGAAAATCATGGCGTTCTTCGCGGCGGCTGGCTGACCTTTCGTCGTTTAGGTCGCTGTCACCCGTGGAATCCCGGTGGTTACGACCCGGTTCCACCTATCCCTACCTCCCGTTCTTCTTCGATGGCCGAGTAATCATGGATATTAAACGCACGATCCTGATCGTCGCTCTTGCAGTCGTGTCCTACGTTATGGTTCTCAAATGGAACCAGGACTATGGCCAAGCTGCATTGCCGACTCAGAATGTTGCCGCCAGCAGCAATACCGCATCGGCTTTGCCCGACACGGTTTCAGGTAACAACGCGTCAAACAGTGCTGATGTCCCTAGCGCCACTGCTGATAACAGCACACCGACCGAAACCCCGGTGGCTGCCAGCAAAGACCTGATCAACGTAAAAACTGACGTTCTGGATATCGCAATTGATCCACAGGGTGGTGATATTGCACAGCTGCGTCTGCCGCTGTACCCACGTCGCCAAGACCATCCGGATGTTCCTTTCCAGTTGTTCGATAACGGCAACGAGCGTACTTACCTGGCACAAAGTGGCCTGACCGGCGTTGACGGTCCGGATGCTCGCCCTGCAGGTCGTCCGGTTTTCAGCGCTGAAAAGAAGACTTTCGAACTGGCCCCCGGCCAGGATGAGTTGGTCGTTGACCTGAAATTCAGCGAAAACGGCATCAACTACATCAAACGTTTCACGCTTAAGCGTGGCCTGTACGACGTTCAAGTCAGCTATCTGATCGATAACGAGAGCGATAAGCCGTGGAACGGTAATCTGTTCGCGCAACTGAAGCGCGATGCCAGCTCCGATCCGTCTTCCAGCACCGCCACCGGCACTGCGACTTACCTGGGCGCTGCCCTGTGGACAAGTGCAGAGCCGTACAAAAAAGTGTCGATGAAAGATATCGACAAGGCGCAGTTGAAAGAAACCGTTCAAGGCGGATGGGTCGCTTGGTTGCAGCACTACTTTGTGACCGCGTGGATCCCGCAGAAAGGCGATAACAACGTCGTTCAAACCCGCAAAGACAACCAAGGCAACTACATCATCGGTTTCACCGGCCCAACCTTGACGGTTGAACCGGGCAAATCCGCTGAAACCAGCGCGACGTTGTATGCCGGTCCAAAAAGCCAGGGCGTACTCAAAGAGTTATCCCCAGGCCTGGAACTGACGGTTGACTACGGCATTCTGTGGTTTATTGCACAGCCTATTTTCTGGCTGCTGCAACATATCCACAGCCTGGTGGGTAACTGGGGTTGGTCGATTATCTTCCTGACCATGCTGATCAAAGGGATCTTCTTCCCTCTGTCGGCCGCCAGCTATAAGTCGATGGCTCGCATGCGCGCTGTGGCACCAAAACTGGCCGCTCTGAAAGAGCAGTTCGGTGATGATCGCCAAAAAATGTCGCAAGCCATGATGGAGCTGTACAAGAAAGAAAAGATCAACCCGCTGGGTGGCTGCTTGCCGATCCTGGTGCAGATGCCGGTCTTCCTGTCCTTGTACTGGGTACTTCTGGAAAGCGTTGAAATGCGCCAAGCGCCGTTCATGCTCTGGATTACCGACCTGTCGATTAAAGACCCGTTCTTTATTCTGCCGATCATCATGGGCGCAACCATGTTTATCCAGCAGCGTCTGAACCCGACACCGCCGGATCCGATGCAGGCCAAGGTAATGAAGCTGATGCCAATCATCTTCACCTTCTTCTTCCTGTGGTTCCCTGCTGGTCTGGTGCTGTACTGGGTTGTGAACAACTGCTTGTCCATCGCTCAACAGTGGTACATCACGCGTAAAGTTGAAGCCGCTACCAAAAAAGCAGCGGAGTAACTTACTCTGATACGCACCACTCAAAACGCCCCCTAGTGGGGCGTTTTGCTATTCGTCACTTTTGTTTTCGAGGCCTGTTTTATGAGTGTTCCGGCTGAAACGATTGCCGCTGTGGCAACCGCCCAAGGGCGAGGTGGCGTGGGAATCGTACGAATTTCCGGTCCCCTGGCCAGCAAGGCGGCACACGCGTTCAGTGAGCGCGAGCTGAAACCGCGTTACGCCCACTACGGGCCTTTTTATGGCGAAAACCGCGAAGTATTGGATGAAGGCATTGCTCTGTATTTTCCAGGGCCCAACTCCTTTACGGGCGAAGATGTGCTTGAACTGCAGGGGCACGGCGGCCCGATCGTCCTCGATATGCTGCTGCAGCGGTGCATTCAACTGGGTTGTCGTTTAGCGCGCCCGGGCGAATTCAGTGAGCGTGCATTCTTGAATGACAAACTCGATCTGGCACAAGCCGAGGCCATTGCCGATCTCATTGAGGCAAGTTCTGCACAGGCGGCGCGTAACGCACTGCGTTCTTTGCAGGGGGCTTTCTCACACCGTGTGCATAACTTGACCGAGCAACTGATCGCTTTGCGTATCTACGTTGAAGCGGCGATTGATTTCCCGGAAGAAGAAATCGATTTCCTGGCCGATGGCCATGTACTGGGCATGCTCGACAAAGTGCGCGAAGAGTTATCCACCGTTAAACGCGAGGCTGGCCAAGGCGCTTTGTTGCGCGATGGCATGACGGTGGTGATTGCCGGTCGACCGAACGCGGGCAAGTCCAGCTTGCTCAACGCGCTGGCCGGGCGTGAAGCGGCTATCGTGACGGAAATCGCCGGTACCACGCGCGACGTGTTGCGTGAACATATCCACATCGACGGCATGCCCCTGCATGTGGTGGACACCGCCGGGCTGCGGGATACCGAAGATCAGGTCGAGAAAATCGGCGTGCAGCGGGCCCTCAAAGCCATTGGTGAGGCCGATCGCGTGCTGCTGGTGGTGGATGCGACGGCACCCGAGGCGGATGACCCTTTCGCCTTATGGCCCGAGTTTTTGCAACAACGCCCGGACCCGGCCAAAGTCACGTTGGTTCGTAACAAGGCGGACCTGAGCGGTGAGCCTGTCAGCCTTGAGGTCAGTACCGATGGCCATGTCACGATCAGCCTGAGTGCCCGATCAACGGAAGGTCTGGATTTGCTGCGTGAGCACCTCAAGGCCTGCATGGGCTACGAGCAAACCTCCGAAAGCAGCTTCAGCGCACGTCGTCGTCACCTGGAGGCATTGCAGCACGCCAGCAATGCCCTTGAACATGGCCGGGCACAACTGACGCTGGCGGGTGCCGGTGAATTGCTGGCCGAGGATTTACGCCTGGCGCAGCAATCGTTGGGCGAGATTACCGGAGCATTCAGCTCGGATGACCTGCTGGGGCGGATCTTCTCCAGCTTCTGTATCGGTAAATAATGCCCAGCAATCTGTAGGATCGAGCTTGCCTCGCGATCTTATGATCTGTTAAAAGATCGCGAGACGAGCCCGTCTCTTACAGGTATTAGTCCAATGCGCCATTGATGCCGCCGCGAAGTTTGCGGCCAGTTCTTGATTCCCCTGCAACAGGGGGTAGATCTGTGCATCTCTGGAGTACGTATGACTCACGCTACCTGTGTAACGCTGGAAGGCGTTTCTTATCAGTTGCCCGATGGCAGCCCGTTGTTTTCTGACCTCAACCTGCATCTCGATCAGCGCCACACCGGCCTGGTCGGCCGTAATGGTGTGGGTAAAAGTGTATTGGCTCGTCTGATTGCCGGGGATGTATCTCCTACCGCTGGGCGCTGCCTGCACACCGCAAAAGTGTATTACCTCAAGCAGCACATCACCCATGCCACCGGGCAGACGGTCGCTGATTTGGCCGGTGTGCAACCCATCATCAACGCGCTGGAACGCATCGAGCAGGGCAGTACCGCACAAACGGACTTTGACGCGGTGGGCGAGCAGTGGAACATTCGCCAACAGTTGCTCGACCAACTGGCCCACAACAACCTCCAGCACCTCACGCCTTCGACCCCGACCCTACGGCTCAGCGGCGGCGAAGCCATGCGTGTCGCACTGATGGGGGCGTTTATGTCACACGCCGATCTGCTGATTCTGGATGAACCGACCAATCATCTGGACCGTGAGCAGCGCCTGGCACTGCAGGCGCAACTCAGCCATTGGCCCAAGGCGTTGCTGGTGATCAGCCATGACCGAGAGTTGCTGGAGACGATGACGCGCATTCTCGAACTCTCAGCCTTGGGGCTGACCAGCTATGGTGGTGGTTATTCGTTTTATGCACAGGCCAAAGCCCAGCAGCAATCCGCCGCCGAACAGCAACTAGCCCACGCGAAACTGGAACGACACCGGCAAGAACAACGGTTGCGCGCGCACGCTGAACAGCTTGAACGCAGACAGGCACGGGGCAACAAATCCGCCGGCACCCATAATCAGGCGAAGATTTTGCTGGGCCGCCAAAAGGAGCGCAGCCAAAACAGCCGCGGCAAATGGCAGCAACATCAGCAAGCCGCGCGCGAGGCGTTGTCGGTACGCGTCAGGCAAGCTGCCAGCCTGGTTGAAGAGCAGCAGGCCGTGTTTGTCTATGCCCCCACAACGAGCCAGCACAACGCTGCCCATATCGCCGAGTTGGTTGAAGCACGCTTGCCGTATGGCTTCGAACCGTTGCGCACACTCAGCCTTACGCTGAGTCGGGGCCAGCGGGTTGCCTTGCTTGGCCCCAATGGCTGCGGTAAATCAACGGTACTCAAGGTGTTGGCTGGGCAAGTACCGATCCTGGCTGGGCAGGCGGATGTCCGTGTGAAAACAGCTTATCTTGATCAGCACCTGGCCTTGCTGAACCTTGAATGTTCGGTGCTGGAGCAGTTGCAGGCACTCAATCGGCAACTCACGGAGAGTGAATTGCGTACCCGGCTGGCGCAATTAGGGCTCAGCGCCGAGCAGGTGAATCGACCCTGTGCACAACTCAGTGGTGGTGAACGGCTGAAGGCGGCAATGGCCTGCGTGTTCTATGCCGAACAACCTGCGCAGTTGTTATTGCTCGATGAGCCCGCCAATCACCTCGATCTGGTGTCCTTGCTGGCGCTGGAAAATAGGCTCAATCAGTACACCGGCACGCTGGTTGTGACCTCACACGACCAAAGGTTTCTCGACGCTATTGGAATAACCCACAGGCTTATCGCGAGTGCCAAGGGCTGGTTGAGCACCGCTGTTTAAGTACCCGATAAGCTGCCGTTCATCACATTTATTCCCTTTGAAGCTGCTGGCCGCAGGATGACGTGTTCGTCCGGGCGGCTTTCGGCTGCCTTTTTGTTGGCTTGAAAGGCAGAATTCCGGCGAATAAGCTCTGTGCATAACTGGGCCTTAGCTCAGTGGGTAAGTGGGCTTGAAAACTGAAGATAAACCCCTCTGTGGATAACCGTATGATTTACCCACAGGCTTAAGTCACTTACTAACGCCCCTCATTGGTACATGACCACAGCCTTTTGAATCTCTGTACAGTACGTAAAATAAGGCTATTAGCGATCTATCCACAGAAAGGTGCCTCTATAGAAATAAACATAAAAACAAAGCTTTAATAAATTTCTTCTTTATTTATATTTCTATCTTGGCTTATCCACAAGCTGGTTAAATTTTGTGCAAAGGGTTCTTTAAGGAAGGCGAAGTCCCTATACTTCGCGGTCTATCCAAAAAACCCCTAGTAACAGGCACGAGGTGCGTGGTGAATTTCCCTTCCCG
>Ga0308167_1001915_pt1 | contig 21364 bp, 22 predicted proteins | sample PhyCR1_2_FD_202138 | JGI IMG/M metagenome (GOLD analysis project Ga0308167, IMG submission 202138) | Phyllosphere microbial communities from UC Gill Tract Community Farm, Albany, California, United States - DLSLRC.R1 | ecosystem: Host-associated > Plants > Phyllosphere > Unclassified | place... | reverse complement strand
TCTCCGCCCTGTCGCGGCGCGGTTGGGAAGCCCCTGCTCTCCCCTGACCTCCACCACTGTTGAAAGGGCACCACATGAACCGCATCGGCATCATCGGCAGCGGAGCCATCGGCACCGCGATCGCACGTCTGGCCGTCGCCGCCGACCTCGACGTCCTCATCGCGAACTCGCGCGGCCCCGAGTCGCTGCAGGACCTCGTCGCCGAGCTCGGCCCGCACGCCCAGGCCGGCACCGTGCGACAAGCCGTCGAGTTCGGCGACGTGCCCGTCCTCGCGATCCCGCTCACCGCCTACCCGGCGCTCGCCTCCGACCTCGACGCCTTCGCCGGGCAGACCGTGCTCTCGACGGGCAACTACTACCCCGGTCGCGACGGCCGGATCGAGCCGCTCGACACCCTCGCGACGACCACGGCGGAGTACGAGCAGACGCTCCTGCCCGGCACCCGGATCGTCAAGGCGTTCAACAACATCGTCGCGCACCACATCCCGAACCTCGCCGGCTCCGCGCCTCGCACCGCGCTGCCGATCGCGGGCGACGACGAGCAGGCCAAGGCCGTGGTCGCCGAGCTCGTGCAGCTGCTCGGGTTCGACACCGTGGACGCCGGCACCCTGGCCGACTCGTGGCGGTTCGAGCCGGAGTCCGGGGCGTACACGGGAATCTACGCGGCGAGTGCCGAGGGCTTCGCGGCGGACTACCTGGCGGATCAGGGAGCACCGTTGCCCGCCGAGCGGCTGCGGGACATACTGGCGGTGTCGCACCGGGCGGATGTGGCGAACCGGCAGTTCTGACGACGCGGGTCCACCTTCGGATCCCTCCGGAATAGCCAGGCCGAACACTGGCCCCTCTTCTGGGGACGCCCGATCGTCCCCCGTGCCGGCGGCTGTCTTCTAGCGTGAGGTGGAAGACCGCGACGCTCCCGTTCCCCGCGAGCATCCGTCGCGGCGGGGTGGAAGAAGGCATCGGTGGGACTGTTCAACTGGCTGTTCGGACGTCGGGCGCACCCGGCCAAGCACCCGGTAGCGCCAGCGTCTGCACAAACGACAGTGAGCGCCGGTGCGCCTGCGTTCGCAGTCGTCGACGTGGAGACGACCGGGCTGTCACCGCAGCGGGACCGCATCCTCGAGGTTGCGATCGTGCGGCTCGACGCAGCAGGCGCAGTCGTCGATGAATGGGTGACCCGAGTCGACCCTGAAGGACCGGTCGGGGCAACCCACATCCACGGCATCAGGCAGGCCGACGTCGTCGGTCAACCGCGTTTCGCTGAGGTCGCCAGCACGGTCGTCGCACGTCTCTCGGGGCTCGCCGTCGTCGCGCACAACGCCAAGTTCGACCTGGCGTTCCTCCGGAACGAGTTGAAGAGCGCCGGGTGGGACGTGCCGTGGATCGCCGCGTACTGCACGCTCGATGCCAGCTACGCGTACCTGCCGGACATGGACCGGCGCCGACTCGCCGACTGCTGCTGGGCGGTGGGCGTCCGGCTCGACGACGCGCACTCTGCGCTCGGCGATGCGCGAGCCGCCGCGGGGCTGCTCGGTGCCTACGTCGGGCTGAACGGCGGTCCGGATCCTGTGCTGATCGAGGCGCAGGACCTCGCGAGGAGCACGCGGTGGCCGTCTGGTCCGTCTCGGTCGCCGTCACGGTCTGCTTCGCCGCCGGCCAAGGGGCCGCGCGTCGACGGGCTGTCCGCCGGCAGGCGTCCTGCACGAATCACCTCGCCCCGTCCCACCGCTCCCCCGTTGCTCGAACAGCTCACCGCGATGTCCCTCCTCGAAGTACTCGAGGAAGGGGCACCCGTCGGGTCGACGGCCTACCTCGAGATGCTCTTCGACGCCCTCGAGGACGGCGACATCTCCGACGCTGAGTCCGTGGCTCTGCAGGAGCTGTGCGCCGAGTACGAGCTGTCCCCAGCAGACATCAGCGCGGCGCATCAAGCGTTCCTCCTGGCGCTGGCGCACCGGGCAGTCGACGACGGACGTGTCTCGCACGACGAGCGCCGTGAACTGAGGAGCATCGCGTCGCTCCTCGGCGTCGCGGAGACGAAGGTGAAGCGAGTCCTCGACCGCGCTGATGCCGCTCGTCATGCACGGTTGAGCGCAGGTTTAGGCGCGCTGCCGACCCCGTGGCAACACGGGGAACCGCTCCGCGTCGGGGACAAGGTCGTCTTCACCGGATGCGACGAACGGCAACGTGCGCGACTCGAGCAGCGATCCGAGGAGCTCGGCGTTCGTGTCGTCGGTGCAGTGTCCCGGCTGACCGCCATGCTGGTCACGGACGGGTCCTTCTCCGGCGGGAAGTTGGCCAAAGCGACCGAACTCGACACGCGTCGTGTGCACCCGGACACGTTCGAGGTGTTGTTGCGGCACCTCCAGCCCGCAGCGTCCAGCTCGGCGACGGCCACCGCGAAGGCCTTGCCCAGCCCGGTCTCGACATCTGACCCGCTGAATGCAGCGTCTCCGTCGGCTGTCCGTGCGTGGGCCGTCTCGGCCGGGTTCGAAGTGGGCGTACGGGGTCGACTCCCGAAGCACGTGTTCGACGCCTACGCTGCAGCTCACTGAAGGGGTTCACTCATCTGGGGCAACTCGAACACCTGGGCGTTCCGGGCGGATGCCTCGGCCGGACCGAGGGAACGCAGCGCTGCTCCCGCAGAACTGACGCGATCGCATCGTTGATCCTTGGGACAGGAGAAGAGCCCCCGGTCGCAACCGCGGGCTCCTCGTCGTGTTGCTGGCGGTACCGGTGAGATTTGAATCCATAGGCCGAGCAGCGGAAGTAAGGGCGAAGCGGCGAGATCCCCGTCCTGACGCGGAGATGGGACGCGGTTGCTCCCACCTTCACCCGTCTTCAAACCGGTTATCCGTTACTGCTCGGTTACCGCAGCACCGACCGCGAGCCGATTTCAAGGCCAGCGGAGCAATGCGCGCCGTGAAGCTCGATCACGGGCCCGATCAGGCTTGCGTCATCCGATACGACCCCGCGCAGTCTGACGTCGCGAAACCCGAAACGCGGATCTCCGACGAAGTCGCGAACATCTGCGAGTCGGCCGACGCGAACGGCCATGCACTGTCGGGTCGCGGCAGCCTGAGTCAGGCGGTCCGTGACGCTCACTGACACTATCCAAGCGACGAGGGCAGGCGCCCCACTCGAGGTGCTGGCCGTCGCTCCTACCGATGGTCAGCACTTGCGACACCCTGGGGTGCCTCTCCTTACGCGCTCACATCATCGATTCCCGATAGTGCATACACCGACACCTTCGCCACGGGCTCCGCTACCTGCACCCCGAACGCGAACCCGCGGGTGAACAACTACGCCTCCATTGCCGCACCCGACGGAGTCGCCGACACGAACCAGAACGACAACAACGCCCAGGTCACCACCCCAGCGACCTGCGCGGAAGTAGCCGTGAACAGCACCGTCAGCCCCAGCTCCATCCGGGCCGGCGACCCGTTCACCTACACGGTCAAGGTCACCAACTCCGGTTCCGGCACGGCGAACAACATTGCGTTCAGTGACCCGCTGGTTGGGAACCTGAACTACGTCTCCACCGACTGCGCCGCCACAACTGGCACCCCCACCTGCGGGACGATCAGATTCGACCCGATCACGAAGACGGTCTCGAGCACCATTCCGGCCCTCTCCCCTGGTGACGCGCTCACGTTCACTCTCCACGCCATCGCCGGTGTCGCCGCCGGCACGTTCACCAACATCGCGAAGATCTCCACCACAGCCGATAGCACCTACTACGACCCGAATCCAAGCTCGGATTCCTCTCGGGTGAACCTGCAGATCTTCAACACCACCTCCCCTGTGACGATCGTCAAGCACATTGACGGCCTCACCGCGGCGGGCCTGCCGGCCGCGGAAACGTTCACCGGGACGATCACCTGCGCCACGCAGGCTTCACACACCTGGTCCATCACCGTCCCGAAGGGCTCTACCACGGCGTCCTCGAACCCGGTGGAGCTCTACGACGGGGAGACCTGCACCGTCAACGAGGACACCCCCACCACGGCGCCGACCGGATACACCTGGTCCCCGACCCCGGTCATCGACCCGGGAACGATCACCCCGACCGCGTCCACCCCGATCACCGTGCACGTCACCAACACCCTGATCGCTAACCCGATCACCGCAGCCCAGGTGGTTGTCACCAAGCAGATCGACGGCCTCCCCGGTGGGCTGCCCGCTGCAGAAACGTTCACCGGCACCCTTCGCTGCACCACCGGTACCGGCGAGGCGACCACGGGAACCTGGTCGGTGACGGTCCCGAAGGGGCAGATCGCCGCCGACAGCGACCCGATCACGGAACCTGTCGGGTCGGACTGCACGGTCAAGGAGAACACCCCGCCGGCCGCGCCCACCGGATACACCTGGACCGGGGTCGGGGTCACCCCGACCAGCACCGGGGCCCTGACCAACGGGCAGGTAGCCGCGGTCACCGTCACCAACACCCTCACCGCTGCGGTCACTCCGACCGCTGACCCGGGCAGCATCCGGATCAGTAAGACCATCACCGGCGGGCCCTCTGCCGGCGTCACTGGGACGTTCACCTTCGCGGTGTTCTGCGGTACCGACGTGTACCGCACCAGCATCCCCATCACCAAGGCCGACAAGGGCACCGCAATCCTCACCGGAATCCCGAACGGCGCGGACTGCACCATCCAGGAAACCGGCAAGACCGCAGCACCCACCGGATACACCTGGAAGACCGCCGTCGTGTCCGCCGCAACGGTCCACGTCACTAGCGACGACGTTAGCGACGTCACCGTCACCAACCCGCTGATCAAAACCGCCACCGGACCCGGCAAAGGGACGGGAACCAGCGGTGGTACAGGAACCAGCACGGGTCACTCCGGAACCGGCAGCGGCGCCAACACCTCCCTCGCCTTCACCGGCTCCAACCCCAAGCTCCCGCTCCTGCTGGGAGTGCTGCTCCTGGGCCTCGGTATCGGGGCAGGGGCCCTCGGAAGCCGCCGGCGTCACCGCAACAACTAAACGGCACAACCGGCCCACGAAGTGGTGCTGGCCAGCCCGCTAACTGACCAGCACCACGCACCTCCCTCGGGCGGTACCGACCACACACCTGGCCGGTACCGCCCTCTTCCTTTCCGGGTCAAGAAAGCCCGTCCCGCTGTCATTGGGCGGGCGCGGGCCAGTCCGCCCTCCTGCCCATACCGACGCCCGCAGCTACCTGTCCGTGATGCCTCGAGAGGGTCTGCACCCGCGAAAGCTGCCGTGAACGCCCACGTTCTTGTCAGCGACCAGCAACAGGAAGCCCTCCACGGCACGTGGCGTCGCCGGAGCTCTGCTGGCGTCGGATTCGCGATCCTGCAGCGCTCGGATACACCAGTCGTGCGGCTGCCCTCGCTGACCGCATCCAGCGTGGCACTGCTCGCCGACCCACAGTTCGACGAGCCGGCGTACGTCGAACGCCACGTCACGATCTCAACACCGGCACTCAAGGCGCCTCACCGACACCGACGTCCTCGCCGTCCTTCCATAACGCTCACCTTGGCGACGACGAATTCGCGCACACACCGCTGGCCGCCGCGACCTCGAGACCTGGACCGCCCGGCGTGTCGTACAAAAACGCCGTCATAACGTCTCCTACCGGCTGTCCACCAACCAAGGCGGTGTGTCACTGGGGTCCCCTGGCCCGCGTCGGGCACAACCGCCGATCTCGCAGACCCACAGCCGAGCGTGCACCCCTCCCACATTCACGCATAGCCCCCGTCAAAATCAGTTAGGAAATCTTTGATGCAACATATCCAACCGATGGTCGATTCCACTGCGGTAGGCAACCAATATCTAGGAAGTACTCGAACGAGCCATCAAACCCGATCGCGTCTACGGACAATCACCAACACACTACTATCCACGACTCTGGCTGTTGCCGTTGCGGCGACGAGCCTTTTTTTCGCCGACTCAGCCCAAGCCGCTGAAACCGCATTCAACCCGAGCGAAGCCAGCATCTACGTTTCCAGTGGTGCGCCGACCCAACTCTACAAGGCCACCAATAACGGTAGTGCTGTCAGTTTCAACCCCCTCGGGGGAGCAGCAACTGGAACCTACAACGCCATCTCCTACAACACTGCTGACAATTTCCTGTACGGCATCCAGGTGGAGAATACCGACGCGATTCCAAGAGGAGCACTTGTTCGCATCGCCAGCGATGGAACCGCTCAGCGCGTTGGGACTGTCATCGTCCCAAACAGCGCACGGCTCGGCACATTCGGCCCCGACGGCTACTTGTATGTGGCCCAGTCAGGGAACACAGGGGTTGCCGTTATCAATACGGCCACCGGCCGGCTAAATCGCAGGCTGGTATTGAGTCAGGTCCCTGCCACAGGCGACTGGACCATGGCAAGCGGTTTCTTTTGGGGGGTCCAGGGAGGATCCATATATCGTACGAATCCTCTCACAGGGCAAATTAACGGTTTCCCCTCTCCCCTTCCCTCCGGAAGCTATGGCGCCAACTGGACGTACGGCAACGGCAATCTCGGATTCGTAAACAATGATACCGGGGAACTGTTTCAAGTACAGGTAACCGACCCGTCAACCGCTCCGCGGTTTAAGACGTATACCATGGGTACAGGTCCGGCAAGCTCGGACAATGACGGCGCAGCGTCACCCGGACTGCCTACCGATTTGGCGGTCAAAGTCGACGGCCCCGCCACTCTCATAGCCGACAAATCCGTCAAGTACACAGTTTCCGTCACCAATCAAGGGCCCGGTGATTCAAGCGGATTTATTGTCGCGGACCTCGTCCCAGAGGAGCTGCAAAACATACAGTCGTCGGACACGCGTTGCACGGTGGACGGAAATAATGCTCAGTGCATTGGAGGATTTCTCGCGGCAGGGTCGTCAACGACCTTCACAATCACTGCCACAGCGCCATCTTCACTCGCGAGGGCGGTCGTTAACACCGCGACTGTAACGGCGAACGAGCAGGATGTGGCGACCTCGAACGACTCGTCCTCCACAACAGGGGCGTCCGCGAGCGTCACTCTGAAGATGACCGCCGGTACACCAATCGATGTCAATGACAACGGCATTACGGACGTTGGCGACCGCATCCCGTACTCGTACGTGCTGACCAATAGCGGCCAGCTGACGCTCACGAGTGTCCAGGTCGATGACCCCAGCATCGAGGGAGTCGCTTGCCCCGTCACCGTTTTGGATCCTGGTGCTTCGATCACCTGCAGTTCGGTCGATACCGTCACTACCTCGGACGCCACCGCCGGTGAGATCGTTCATGAGGCGACCGCCTCGGGCGTAGCCCCTAACGGCGACGTGGTCGTCTCTTCGAAGTCGTCAACGACGACTGCCGTAGGCACAGCTTCACCGCGAATCGAACTGCGACAAACGGCTGATGTCAAGTCCGTCAAGAGTTCGGATGACCAGATCGTCTACACTCTTGACGCGACAAACACGGGCAATGTGCCGATCAGGGATGTTGACTTTGTACAGCGAGCGTTCACCGGCTATGGGACTGCACCGCGACTCTCCTGCGTAGCCAGAAACCTCGCCGTCGGCGAATCGACGTCCTGTACCGCTACTTATACCGCGACTCAAAGCGATATTGATCGGGGTTCAATTGTTAGCACTGTGGTCGCTTCAGGCACTCCCGCCGGAGGTGCGCGGGTGACGTCGGCTCAGGCGTCCGTCGAGATTACTTCGCAACAGTCTGCGTCTTTGGCAATCGTGGCGAATGCAAGTCGACTCACGGCAGCTAAGGTCGGCTCGAAGGTCGCTTATAACTACGTAGTGACGAATACGGGAAACGTGACGCTAAGTCGCGCACTGGTGGTCGAAACCGCCTTCGCACGTTCCAGTCGGCTACCTGTGACCAACTGTTTCACCGCATCTGACGAGGATCTCGCACCCTCTGAGAAGGTGGCCTGCACAGCGACGTATGTGCTAACGCAATCGGACATTGATAGAGGCGAGATTACGGCCGAGTTCGTCGCCCGCGCATCAACACCCGCGTCGAATGCCGCTCGTCAAGTCACCTCTCAGCCGTCGAACGTGGTGATTCCGATCTCGCCGGCTCCGATTCTTTCCGTTTCCAAGATCGTTGCCGAAGGTTCAGCCGCCCGAGTTGGTCAGCGACTGAATCTGACGTTCCATGTTGTGAATACTGGGAATGTGAGTATCAACAATGTTCGAGTTAGCGTCGGGGATTTCTCTGGGAGTGGCGTTCTGGGTGCGGTTACTTGTCCGGCTGTTCCGGCGACGGTTTCGCCCGGGCAGCGGATCGTGTGTGAAGCCTCTTATGTGCTGACCTCGGCAGATCTTGAGGCGAAGACACTCTCGATCGAGGCAACGGCTACTGGCACCGCTCCCGACGGGTCGCGGATTGACGACGGCGCCCCGTTCGAAAGCATCATCAGCATTACGGGCGCGGTCACTAGCGGCCAGCAGGATGGCTTCAACCAGCCTGTTCCTTCCTCGAACGGTGCAGACGGCCGCCCGTCGGACCGGCAGCTTGCATTCACTGGGGCGGACCTTGCCTTCCCAGTCGGCCTGGCCGTACTTCTGGCGTTCCTGGGACTACTCCTCCTCGCCCTGCGGCGCGGCAGAGCAAGTCTGTAACGGAATCGGCGAAGGGGGCGAGCCTTATCAGCTCGCCCCCTTTCTCACTCTGTTTTTCACGCGAGAGCTCGAACCTAAGCGCCATGCCCGAGGACGTTGCGTCGTCGGGCAGGCGTTGACGCGGTCTTCGAAGATAAACCTGACGCTGCTGCAGAGATCGTGTCTAGGAACCGCTCAACATTCCAGGCGGCGTCAGTGCCGTACGCTAACGCCGCGCTCACTCCGTGGGCCCGGCATCCACACGCCCGCCTGATCGTTCATTGCAGATGGCCCATGACCAGGCCGGGCGAAGATGTTACAAAAGGTGACCAGTAAGGACGCGCACCGGGATGAGAAACGGGTTTCCGCTAAGATGGTGGAATTTTAACGAAAGCTACAGGAGTAGTTTCAGTGACGTCATCGGCCCTGCCCGCCCGGTTTCGGATACACGCACGCCGACGCGATGCGCGCCCTGCGGCGCCACATCTGCTTTGCACAACGCATTCCCCTTTGCGTTAGCCCGGACGTAGCAGACCGATTTGTCGTCCCAAACGACCTGATACTGCGTGTGAGGCAACCCACTGATTTTCACCGTGAGCGCGCTCCCGTTGAAAGAAGTACTAAAAGCCGGAGCTGAGATCGGGACAGGGGCCGAAATTGATTCGCCGCGGCTCGAAGCAGTGACCTTGGCGTTTCCGGTCGGAAATCGCTGCAAGGGCAAGCTTTTCCAGCGACCGTCCGCGTTCGCTTCCACAGCAGACAGCACGCCGTTGCGGCTACTCAGTTGCACGACAGCATGCGGGGAAGCCACCCCTCGTACCACGGGGTAAGCGGCCCCACCATGGGTATCGATTGATGTGAAGGCCAGGACTCCCTTACTGTGATGAGCTTCTTCGGGACCCGGCACGGTCGACGCACCGGGGGCGCGCACTGTCGGATTCGGAGATCGCGAGCTAGTCGGATAGTCAGTTCTCGCCGAGGGGCCCGCAATCAAGTTCGGCTCAGTGGACCCGTTATTATTGATCAGTCCCGCCGCCACACCCACCGTCATCAGCGCTGCAGCAGTTCCTACGGCCAAGGTGGTGAAGTGACGGGCTCTCCGCGAGCTCGCCGCCTCATTCTGCAGACTTCGCGCGAATGTCGGGCTCACGGCGGTGAATGAGCTATCACTTGGAACGGCCCACTTGATAGCGGCTGCCGGAAACAGGACCGCCGCTACAGGAAGCGTGATCGCGGTGAACAATGCGCTAGTAGCCTTAGCCTCGTTAGCGATAGCGGCACAATGGTCGCAGGCCCGAATGTGTTCATCGAACCGAACGGCGTTTCTCCGACTCAAAGCGTTGCGCGCCCATCTGCCTACCCGCGTTAGCGTCCAGTGATGCTCAGTACCCGTGTCGCTCGCGTCGATATGGGCCTGTATCCATGCTTGACGAAGACCTTCCCGGGCTCGATACGCCAACGCAGAGACGCTATTTGGGGGCATGTCTAGCCGCGCTCCGACTTCTTGTGCGGAGAGTCCCACAACTTCAGTCAACCAAAGAATTTCCTGCCACCGATCCGGGAGGGACAGGAACGCTTGAGTGGTTAGATTTCTGTCCAACGCCGCCAGGACGGAAGCATCAGTTTCACGAGGATCCGGGATCGACTCTGCGTCGTCGAGCGGCCCCTCACGATCACGCTTAGCCCAAGAGACTGCCGTATTTCGGATTGTTACAAAGAGATATGGTCGGAACGCGCCAGACGGACCCTTGCCATTCTGCAGCGCCAAAAGGATCTTCAAATAAGCGTCTGAGACGAGATCGTCCGCGTCGAATCGCTTAGTTAGTGTGCGCGCGAACCGGCGTGCGGCCGGTGCATGCAGCCCCCAGAGAGTGCCATAGGCCGCGGTATTGCCGCGCCGCACCTCGTTCATTAAGGCTTGTTCGTCAAATTCTGGCACTATATTCTTTCAGATATTGAGATTAGCGGTAAGTCGATTCTTTGCCGACAGTAGGATTCACAACGTGATTCTTGCTTGGGTCCTCATGCTCATAGCGCTCTCGCCATTCGGCATAGGTATGCAGTTTCCCAATGGCGCACGCACACCAGACGCCGATGGGTTCGCCCGTTATGCTGCTGACGAACACCTCGACGTGTGTCGGGAGGAGACGAGATCCGGTGGTGTTAGATTCGGTCATGCTTGAAGGAGTGGTGGGCGGGCGATTAGTGACGCGGTTGACGGGCACGACTTTGGACTCCCCTGGTCAGCGAAGGCGGGACGCTTGCCGTTCGGCACGTAACATCGCGAAGCGCCGAGGCAGGTGGGTCAGCGGTTCTGGTCTTTCTGCCGCTTGTGCGACGCAGGGGCAAAACCAGATGTTCGAGCTGGCCTAAACAGGTGTCGAGGTAGCTGGCCACGACCTCGAGCCGATTGCTCTTGTGGCGAGCTTTCGGTTGATTCGCGGGAGCTGTAAGACCATCGAACGGGCCGCGATTCTTGCTACGGAACGCAAACCGAATACAACGACATAGGCTTACCTGCCGGCAGGTTAGTCGGGACGCCACGTCGGACCACCGAGTCACCCACAGAGCACCAGCTGCGAGGCCGATAGGAGGCTTTGCATGGGGTCAGCATTGTCATGCCCGGCGCGCTCGGATCGGTATTCGATATCGAGAACGGAGTGCGTTGCGTGAGAGAACGAAACACCTGCTCATACTCTTCGCAAACTGATTAACCGCCCCGGTGAAGCCGAGACGGCGGGATCGCAACGATGGGGCCACTGAGATCCGGTGGGCGCCGACCCCTCTGAGGACACGACTCACTCGACGTTGGAACCCGATTGATCGGGACGTACCAGTCACGCTGAAGGCCTGTGTAGCGGATATCGTTGGTTCGCATGCGTCAAGGGTCACATTTCATCAAAGAGCCTAAAAGCGAGTAATGATCGGGTTTTTCCTCGTGGCCGTGCTCGAGATGCAACCTGCTCATCTGGTTTGGGTTCTGAAAGCGTAGACTTGGCAACGCAAGCTTTCAAGATGGCGATATTAGTTCGATGGTCGGCGTAACAAGGCGTGAGGTCGAGATGGATGCCGTGGACCGGCGGATAGTGACGGAAGTTGCCCAGGGCGCCGGACCCAGCCGGGCTGCTTTGTCAAGACAATTGGGGGTTGCACGATCAACCGTGACGCTTCACGTTGACCGGCTCCTGAGACTCGATCTCCTGACAGAAGGTCAGACCCGGTCGGTCCAGCCCGGGAGGCCGGGTAGTGCGCTCTTTCTCGGCACCCGTATTGGGGTCGGCATCGGGATCATCTTCCAGGACAAGACAACGTTGGTTGGGGTGCTTGACGGATACGGTGAAGTGCTCGACTTCGCAGAAGCCGATTTGGACTCGAGGAGTGAACCAGAACTGACGTTGACAGCCGCTAAGGATGTAGCGCTAACTGTTCTAACGCGACAAGGTCTCTCTATCGAGGATGTGAGGGTGGTCGTGTCATCGATAGCTGCGCCGGTTCACCTGAAGGAAGGTGCACCCTCGCACCGAGCGATGATGCCCCTTTGGCTGCACTGGCCCGTTCGAGAGCGGTTAGCCGAGCTTTTTGAAGCCGTGTCTGTGCTGGAGAATGATGCCAATTTGATAGCCACAGGCGCTGCCGTTTCCACCGAAGGGTTACCGCTGCTTTATCTACACCTTTCGCATGGAGTGGGGGCCGGCCTGGTCGGTTCGGATGGCATGGTTTATCGTGGTGGCGACGGGTCTGCTGGAGAAATTGGCCACATCCGCCTGGCTGGATCGAGCGTTGTCGCATGCGTATGCGGGCGCTCGGGGTGCATCGGCGCCGCAATCGGACTAAATCATGTATTGCGCTCCACCGGCATATTTGAGGCCAATGACTCTGTGTCCGACGCCATTCACCGACTTCGCGATCTGGAGCTTCTCTCCTCTCCCAAGGTTAGTGCGGCTCTTCGGTCCGCAGGCAATGACGCTGGCATGCTCACCGCAGCACTCGTTGACGCGTTCAACCCGCGAACAGTCTTGGTCGGCGGTGAAGTCGTCAATTTAGGCGACCAGGTGATAGCGGCAATTCGCGCTCGTGTTTACACGGATGCTTTACCCGGTTCGACAAATGAATTGACAATTCTTTCCACGCAGAAGAGTGACCTACTCGCCCTACTTGGCGCAGCACGGACTTCTGCCCAAGTGCTCTTGAATAGTGCTTTGAAGTACTGACTGTCACATCGTTTGGTTCGATCGATGCCAATTTTGTGCTCGTGACGTGATCCGCTCGATGCTGAACTTGGAGGCCCGATCTGGCCATCACCAACGAGCCTCAATTCGTGATTACCCACGGAATCTCCGCTACCTTCGGCGCCGGACCGACAGCATGCAAGCGTCAACCAGAGTCCTACCTCGGTTCGCGTCATACCGGCCGGCCGAGGCCGTCCACTCATTGAGGAAGCCCCTCAAACCGCGGCTGATCGGGTCGGTCGCGGGGGTCCGGCGGCGCTAGGGATGACGCCGCCGGACCACCACCTCGACTTGGGTGCGAGGACGGTTCCGGACTCGTGAGGCGGACACGGAGTGTTGCACAACTGCGGCGGCAGCAGAACTACTTCCAGCGCGGCGCCGTGGCCGGGCTCGCAGCGGGGCGGGAAACGCCCCGCAGCACTGCGCGGAGACCCGAAGCGCAAAGCCGAGAGGTCCGCGAGGCTGCTCATCAGCTAGCTAGCTAGGTTGTCCTCGCGCGCCCGCCCGCGTCTTCACCAACTGTCCACACTCTCGTGCGGCATGGGCGCGAGCAGGTCGTCGATCAGACTGCCCAGCCGATGAGCCTCCGTGAGTACTTCCGCGGATCGCGCGAGTGCTGCTGCAGCCGTCGCTTCAAGCGCACCCGCGGCTCGGTAGGCATCGGCCGCGCTCAAGTCGTCGAACCGGGTCGGCTTCCGGGAGTGCGGTCCGATGTCCTCGACGAACCCAGTCCCTCGACGCTTGGCCGGAATGATCGACGTAATTGACCGCGTTGACAGCGGCACGCCGGTCCGGGCCCAGCCGTATGTGTCCAGTGGAACGAGGAGCTCGGTGGCGCGGCGCCACTGTTCGGTAATCGGCCTGCCGCAGTCGTGTTCGGTGAGGTCTGCTTTCGTGGGGTCCAGGAGCGCCCGTATCTCCGCCCGCCGGCCGACGTAAGCGTTGCCAACTACGCGTAGCCAGCGTGTGACGGCGCAGGCCAGGCACGTTACTGGGTCGTCGTTGCTGGGGATGACGCGGCCGTGGATCTTCACGATGCTGCCGAGCTCGATCAGCCCGGGCGTGACGCTTTGGGCCTCCTGACGAGTCAGCTGCAGGAAGCCGACGAGGATCACGAGGAAGGCGTCGCGCCGGCCCCGGAGGCCGACGGGGTGTCGGTACTTCGGGATTTCCGCCAGCGCCCGTTCGACGTCCGCGACTGACGCAGCCCCTTTCCAGACGCGATCCGTCGGCGGCACGATGATTGGGGACGGCTCCCCCGCGGCGAGGTGCTGGACGACGATCGCCCGGCGTCGGATGCGCTGCTGCGTCTTCGAACCGGGGAACAGCGTGAGGAACTCCTCGACTGTCTCGGGCGTCGCCGGGAGGGCGTCCCTCCCCGACGCCGTGCACCAGGCCTCGAAGCGCGCCCAGTGTCGCTCGAGCTGCGGCGTCGTGGTCACAGCTTGATCCGGGTCGAGGCGTTGCGCACCAGCGGCGTGTATTCGCGGTCGTAGATGCGCAACGTCGCCGCGGAGTTGTGGCCGGTCTGGTTCATGATCTCGTCGTCGGTCGCGCCGGCGTTGCGTGCCTCGGTGATGAAGCCGGCGCGCATCGAGTGTCCGCTGAAGCCCTCGGCGTTGAGGCCGGCCTTCCGGATCCGGGACTGGACGACCTTGCCGACCGCGGTCGGGGTGAGCCGGGCTTCGCGGAAGAGGCCCCACTTGCTCACCGCTGGGAAGAACGGAGCGGCGGGGTCGAGACGCTCTTCGTGCGGCGGCAGTCCCTCGTCGCAGATGTGGACGTCTGTTGCGGCGTCCTTGAGCGCGGCGAACATCCCGGTCTCTCCGCGCTGGTGCTGCTCGACTTGCAGCCGGTACAGGCGCACGAACGCGCAGGGCCCGCAGGTGAGCGGGTTCGATCCGAAGCGGATGACCTTCGGTGGCCCGTCGCCCTCCTGCTGGGTCTTCGATCGACGCATCCGGATGCGGACGCCCTCGTCGGGGACGAGGCGGTAGTCGCTGACGTCGGTCGCGACGAGCTCGCTCTCGCGGAGCGCGCCGACGAACCCGAACAGGAGCAGGGCGTAGTCGCGGGTGTTGATGGCGCCACGCTGGAAGTCCGTGAGGTCGATCGCCCGCAGCGCGCGCTGCAGGAGCTTCAGCGTCAGCGGAGCGGCACGCCTGACGGGTGGTGGGTCATCGCGACGGATGCCCTGCATCGTGTCGCGGACGCGCGGGTGCTTCGCGGGCGGATCGAAGTGGCGGCGCTCGTGCTCCCAGTTGATCGCTGCGAGGTACCGCGCGATCGTCGACGGGGCGTAGCGGCGGACCCCTGGCGCCACTTCCGAGGCGGCCTTGGCCGCCAGGAAGTCGGCGACCTCCTTCGGCGTCCGCGGCGCCGTGCGCACGCGAGCGATATCCGCGGGGTCATGCACGTCGTCATCCTCGAAGCCAGCGAGCCAGCGCGCGAACTGGCGGAGATCACTCTGGTAGGCGCGCACCGTGCTCTCGGACTTCGCCTCGAGGGCGAGCTGCTCCGCCGTCTTCGCCACGACCGGAGACCGCGGCCCCCGCGCCGCAGCACGACGAACGGCGGCCGCAGTTCGGCTCCGCTCGGCGGCCGCACGCTGCTCGGCGGTCATCGCCTTGCCCGACACCGCCCGCAGCGGCCGGCGCGTCGGCCGGTCATCACCGACGAGCTCCGGGACGAGGTCGTCGCGTGCGTCACCGGCGAGGACGACCTCCTCCCCCGGCTCGCCGTTCATCGGAGCGCCTCGGGCTTCGTGTGCACAGCTCTCCCCTCGGCGGGACGGCTCGGCGTGGCCTCGCTGCCAATTGCGTGTTCAGAGCGGCCCTGGGGTCCCGCCCACCTCAGTTCCGATAATAGTCATTCTCGGAACCTGTCAGCGGGAGATGAAGTAACCAGACTCGAGGCCGGGAATCGATCCGTCCGCACCCCTCGGACCTGCTCGAACCGATGCCGGATTGTTATACTCCCATTCTTAGTCTGGTAAACGAGCAAATTCGACATCTTGACTCGTAATCGGCGCCGACAACCGGAGTCGCAGGTATGTAGCGTTGCGAGGATGAGCATTCCGAACAGCACCGAGGACGGCCCGCGCCCGGGGCAAACGAACGCACTGACCACGACCGCGGCGGAGGAGCAACTGCTACTTGCCTTCCGGGCTCTGGGAGCTGAAGGCGACTACCTTGTTCGCGGCCTCACGACGCTGATCAAGAGCATGCCGCCCGTGCTTCCGCAAGCAGCCCAATCTGAACACAGCATGAGTCTCGTCGAGGCTGGGGTGATGACAGCCGAAGACGTGGCTGCTGCCGAAGACGAGCTTGCGCAGGGTGCACTACCGCTAGTCGAGTCGGGCGGTTGGCTCTCGAGCGCCTGGGAGACGGTATCGCTGGACTCAGCGTCCGCGTTTCTGCATCGGACGTCTCAAGACATCGTCAGTGCCGCGGAACGAGGCGAGCTCTTGATGGTCGAGATCAGCGGCGAAAGACGTATCCCGACTTGGCAATTCACAACCAGGCCAGTCGGTCATCTCCTGCCACACCTGGCCGAACTGCTGCCTGCGCTCCTCGAGCGGTGGCATCCGCTTTCGATCGGTCGCTTCTTCACCACACGTCAGGAGGACCTGATCGACGAGGGCATGAAGACCCCTGCGGCTTGGCTCGAGGACGGCGGCGCCCCTTATGAGGTACTCGACCTCATCAGCGCCGGGCTCTATCGATGACCGCCAACGGCATCGTGGTAAGGGCCGCCCAACTCACACTCCTCTCAGCTCATCGCCACTCCTCCTGCGTAGGAATCGATGACGCCTCGTGAACGAGACCCCCACGAATTCCGACTGGAGGACCCAGGCAGACGCCTTTCGTCAGATCCTGACCCGGGAGACCGGTCGCATCGTCGTGACACGACTGAGCGTGTCGCCGTGGTTCGATCACAGACACTGGGAGGATCTCAGCCGCGAGGAACAAGACAACATCCTCGGGTGGGTTGAACTCGTCTCCATCGCGCAGATCGAGGCGTACGGCTCTGCGCTGAAACTTGCAGGTCTAGATGTCGACGATGACTGAGCGCCGCGCGGCATGGTGGCCAAGCCGACAAACTCCGCCTCCAGCGAGCTGGGCCTACGTAATTGAAGACCTACTCGCGCCCGACCGTTCGCGGGAGTGGGCACGAGCCGCAGCCCTCTTCATCGAGGTGCACACGACGCAACGGGGTCACGGACCGACGTTCAACGAGCTGTTCATACATCTCTTACCGGAGACGAACGGAGTTCCGTCACGGCGCCCGGAAGGCGTGAAGTCGCGAGACCACTACCACGCCAGGAGCTACTTCCGGCTCTATGTCATGCGCGAATGGCGCAAGCACGATCTATTCGTTTGGAGAACAGGAGTGCATCGGAGCCTCAACGTTCCGGGGAAGTTTGCAAAGAGGCTGCGTCAGCTCGAGCGAGCAGACACAGAGCGATCTTGAGCCGCGCACTCACGCGCGGCGCGACGCCGACGAGGCGCGAGGAAGCCGGACGACGGGACCGCGTCGCTTAGACGAGCCGCTGCGCAGTGGATACACAATCGCGCACAAGCCCGTCGCGAGGTTGTGCACGTCGCCGGGCGGGAGTAAAGCCCGAATAATCGCGCCGAATGGCGGCGCTAGGCCGAAACCACAGTGCACAACCTCGCGACGAGACTCAAGTTCTCAGTGAGCGGCCGCGCGGCGGTTCCATCGGGCTCCCGAGCCATCGATGCACAACCGTGCACGTTCTTGTGCTTAGGAGCCGCGCAGCCAAACAGTGGGGCGCAGTCCGGTACCGGTACAACCGGTACAACCGGTACGCCGTCAGCAGGCTCTCGCGCCTCGCGCTGGGGCTCGCACCCGGACACCCGGTCTGGCTGGATGAATGCCATGGGGACGAACGACACCACCGGCGCCGGCGCATGCGCGCAGCGCGAGTACGACCGCCGACGGGCACGCGTCGAAGCGAAGATCCGCGGCGTGCAGGCCCTCGAGGAGGCGCATGTCGTCGAAGCCGTCACCGAGCGAGTCCGCGGGCGCGCGTTTGCCGCGATAGACGTGCTCGACGAGTTCGACGAGTTCGAGGATCTCGACACCGCATCCGGGAGCGCATCACCAGGCTCCACGGAGCCTGACGCCCGTCACGACGACCGCAGCACGTTCGCGCGCACGTCATCGGCCTGTGCCTCGTCGAGTACCCAGAGCCCGGTGTGCTCCGGGTAGCGCTCCCGCAGGTAGACCCGCACGGCCCGCCCCGGACGAGACTCGTTCGTGTAGCCGAGCTCGACTGCCAGCTCTCTCGGTGTGTACGTCGTCATCAGTTGCTCTCCTTCTCAGTCGCGGCCGAGCAGCCGCTGGAGCCAGCCGGAGCGCGTCGTGGTCTCGGTACTTATCTGGGGCGGCGTCTCCCCCGCTACCGGCAGAGGGTGAGGCACGGGCGCCGGCACCCTGATCGTCATGCTCAGCTCGCGCTCCGTTGGGTCCGGCATCGGCATCGTCGGCCAGACCGACGGTTCGTAGTTGTCGGGGACGACGTACCCGCCGTCGACGACCTCGCCGGCGGTGTTCAACGTGACGTGCTGCACGTACAGCGTCCCGTCGTCGAAGTCGTAGGGGCTGGGCCCGTCCGGGACGTAGGCCGTCTGTTCGCGAAGCCCCTTCGACCAGGAGAGCCGGCCGACGGTGCCTTCGTCCGACGTCGCCCACCAGTGGGTCCCTCGCCACTCGACGTGGAGCTCGTCGCCGACGCGGACTGATCCGATGTGCTCGGTGACCGTCGAGTGGTACAGGCTCGACAGCATCGGCGTTCCTCGGCCGGCGAGGACGCCCGAGTGGAGCCCGGCGATGCCGAACCGGCGGTCACCGTTCTTGTGCACGGAGCCGAGCTGTGGATGCCCGTCCGCCGCTGCTGGTGAAGTCATGGCCGGCATCCCTGGGTCGTCGTCATCGCCGGGACTCGCAAACCGCCGTGTCCGGGAACACACCGCAGGCGATCTCGAGGTCTTGATCGCCGGTGGCGCGCGTCATGCCGAGGAGGCTCGGGTGCTTCGCGAACGCCGTATTCCAGTCATCGGCGTCCCGGCACATGTCGAGGCTCCGCTCGACATAGAAGTCCGCGTTGTAGTCCGCGTCCGAAGCTTGCCGCTCGGCTTGTTCCATCGCCATCGTGCAGTTCGCGGTCGGTCCAATGGCCGTGCCGACTTTCACCGCGCCGATGATGCCGCCGAGCACAGCGAGCGTCAGCACGGGCAGCAAGATTGCGCTCCCCAACGGCAGCAGCTGCTTCCGCTTCACGACCGGTCGGGCTTCCGGCGCAGCCTCGCCGTCCTTGAGCCATCGCTGACCCGTCCAGTACCGGTAGGTGTCCAGGTGCCACGGGTGGAGATGCCACCCGATGCGCCGGCCCGACTGCCGAGGATCTGTCATGGCGCGATTCTCGCAGAGATCGACTGCCTCAGCGGCTGCGTGCATCCGCAGACGGACGCAGCATCAGGTCACTTCAAGGGGTGCGACTCGCACCGACGGTAATGGCAGTTATCGCAACTTTTCGGCGCAGGGGCGACCCTGCTGCCACTTCTGCTAGTACGCGGAGCGCTCGTGGGGCGCCCTAAAATACGAACAATGTGCCGGCGAGCGACCGGCACTGCCAGGGGGAATCGTGGTGCAGGGCTAGTCAATCGGTCAAACCCGTCGCAGAGGGCTCCAAGCAGGCCCACCCGCACCTTTGTCCACAACGTGCACTGGCCACGTTTGCGAAGTGGCTCCCAATGTCAGGGAGTGGACCGTCGCGAGCGAGCGCACGTTGGCGTCGGAACGTGTAGTCGGGCCCATCACTTCAGTCTGGCCTTCTTCCGGTCGATGCGCGACTGAACCAACACGTAGGTGACCAAGGTCTGGGGCACGACGGTGCCAAGGTCGAGGTTGATGTCAACGGCCGAGAGGAAGATTTGTGTGGGCGCTCCTGGGCGAAGGGACAAGGTGCACCAGCACTTGAAATCGGGACTATCGGTGACCGTCGTGCCGACCTCGGCCGACAGCTCGGCGGCATCTGCGCCGGCACCGGACGGGTCAATCGTCGCGATCAGCAGAGCTCTGGAGCGGCCTGGGGTTGCGGTTGCTCACACCTACTACGAGAAGCTCCGTTACCGCCTGGTTACCGGACCGACCTGCGAGGCGAAATAGAAGAGCCCCAGATCCCCGTCGCAACGGGAGTCCGGGGCTCTTCACCTGGGCGGTACCGGTGGGATTTGAACCCACGGTGGAGTTGCCCCCACACATGTTTTCGAGACATGATCCTTCGGCCGCTCGGACACGGTACCGGGAAAGAGTTTACACGATCCGGGAGGCCCGTGATGACACCCCGGGTCGGCTCCCCCTCCACAGGCGGTCACCTGCAGGGCTCTCCCCACACCCACAGGTCCTCCTCGTCTCCGGCAAGACCGGCGGGCGTACCGTCCACGGCATGAGATCCCGCACGCTCATCGCACTCCTCACCTCCGTCGTCGGCAGCCTCGGCGTCGTCGGTGCCGCAGCCGTCGGCGCCCGCGCCGGCGTGAAGGGCCAACGGGCAGCGGCGCAACGGGTCGTCGACATGCTCCCGATCCACGCCGACTGGTGGCGGGAACGACAGCAGCACGAGGGGCAGCTGCTCTACGTGGCGATCGGTGACTCGGCAGCGCAGGGCGTCGGTGCGACCGCACCCGGGCGTGGCTACGTGGGGCTGCTCGCGAGGCGCATCCGGCACCGCTCCCACATGTCTGTCCGGGTGGTGAACCTCAGCGTCTCCGGCTCGACCACGTGGGGCGCGAAGCGTGATCAGCTGCCGAAGCTCCGGCACTACGCGCCCGACATCTGCACGGTGTCGATCGGGGCGAACGACATCGCCGACTTCGACCCGGACAAGTTCGAGCGGAACATCCGGGCGATCTACGGCGCGGTGCCGTCGCACGCCGTGGTGGCCGAGCTGCCGTGCATGTTCGTGCCGGACCGGGAGCGCAAGGTGGCGGTGGCGAACGAGATCGTGCACCGGGTGGCCGACGAGTTCGGGCTGACGGTGGCGCCGCTGCACACGATCACGAAGCGCGTCGGGGTCCGCCGCACCTTCTTCAACAGCTACGGCGACCTGTTCCACCCGAACGACCGCGGCTACGAGGTCTGGGCGAGCGCGTTCGAACCGGCGGTCGACGCGCGGGTCGACACGGTGGCGGCGATCCGGCACTACCTGTCCGTGCGCGAGGCCGAGAACCTCGGTCGTGAAGCCGGGGCGGTGGCGAACGCCCGCGCCGAGCAGGACACCGACGGCGCCGAGGCGCTCGACCACGCCTCGCGCCAGGGTCCGGGGCCGGTCGAGCGCCTGCGCCACCGGATGACCGGGTCGATCGCGGTGCCCGACGAACGAGACCGGTCGGACGGACGAAGCGGACCAGACGAGCCGGGCGACGACGCCGGTGATGTCGGCCGTACGGCCTAGCCTCGACGACATGGCGCGCCCGCAGTCTCTCTACCGTTGCACCGAGTGCGGCTGGACCAGCATCAAGTGGGTCGGCCGGTGC
>Ga0308167_1001912_pt1 | contig 21396 bp, 22 predicted proteins | sample PhyCR1_2_FD_202138 | JGI IMG/M metagenome (GOLD analysis project Ga0308167, IMG submission 202138) | Phyllosphere microbial communities from UC Gill Tract Community Farm, Albany, California, United States - DLSLRC.R1 | ecosystem: Host-associated > Plants > Phyllosphere > Unclassified | place... | reverse complement strand
CGTTAAAAAATCCTGGTCAAGTAAATTAGGATAATTTTTTAACAATCGTTTAACTGGTTTTCCAGCTTTAAATTTCTTGGTAGTTATAGATTGAAGGCTTTGCCGTTTCATTGACTTTTGAACTCATTTAATACTGATTTTGCGGTACTTTGGAAAATCCTGTGTTAAGAGATAACGGATTTTACCCACCCCGTAGATACGATCACTTTCGTGATAGAAATGAAAAACACGTTGATCCAGTAATTCTTGTTCCTGCCTTCTTTTTGCTTTGATGGGGTTAATTTCCCTGTAATAGGTTGCTCACGATATGTCAATAATTTGGCACATTTTCACAACACTATGATGGCCTCCTTCGCTTTCTTGACGAATCAATTCAATGAGTTCTATTTTTTTGCCAGCAGGCCGAGTGCTTTTTTTTAAGATGGTGATTTCCTCATCTTTTTCTTTTAATAGTTTTCTAAGTTCTTTTGTTTCATCAGGTGTGAGTCCGCCAGGACTTGTTTTAGTTGAACCTTAAACCCATTTTAAAACGGTTGAATAACCGATTTCGTACTCCAAAGATAACTGACGGGCATTTTTACCTTGGTGGTATAAATTTAAAATTGTTTGTTTGAATTCTTTCGTATAACGTTTGGACATAGGTAGACACCTTCCATTGAGATTAGTTTACCCTCTACCAAAAACTGTCTCAACTTCTATCCTACATCCAAAAGCAACTAAAAGGGCTAATTTTTTCTGAATACTCATTCTTTGAATAAGACTTGATTTGGCTTTAAAAGCGTAAGCAGCTAAATGTTTTATTTTGCCTTCAGGGATAGTTGAGAAATCCCATTTACTCGTATGAAACTGTTGGAATTCCTTTAATCGATGAAAGCCAGTCATCGAGAAATTTCTGGCAATCAGAGTCATGGAAATTTTTATACGAATAGCGATCTTTAATCAATCGTGCATGTTGACTGATTGTCATGTTTCTCGAATAAGAATCAAATTCACCTGGATCAATAGATAATTGACTGGCCAGGTATAAGATTACTTCTAACGGAATTTTTGAAAAATCAGTAAAAAAAGTCCCTAAAAATCTTACTGTCCCAAGATGTGCAGCAAAACCAAGTTTAGTGGCAGGTAATTTCATTTCATCAATAATTTCTCTATCAAAATCAGTTAACTGGAAATATAACTGTAATTGTTCTTCCGAAGGAACACCCACAAACATACCAAAATTTTTTTCTTTTTCCATTCATACCTCCAAACTTTCCAAAACCTATAGGTTTTTAGAATCTTATTTCTATATTTTGAGTCCTTTATCTATCAACGTTTTAAGTTTTCAAAAACTCATTATAAAAAAGTTTATAATAAACCATTGCCAAAAGAAAGAGTCTTCTTCATAATAAAGAAGAAATAAAACTGGAGGTTCTCGCTATGATTATTGGTTATGCTCGTGTATCAAAAGACGATCAAAATTTAGATCGTCAAATTGATCAGTTAAAAAGTTTTGGCTCAGAGAAAATTATTCAAGAAAAATATACAGGTACAAAAAGAAACCGCCCAGGGATTGAGCAGCTTCTTCAGACGATTCGAAAAGGAGACATTGTTGTGGTAGAAAGTATTTCTAGACTCGGACGTAATACATTAGATATTTTGAACTTGATCCAAGAATTGGATCAAAAACACATTCAATTTGTTTCTCTAAAAGAGAATATGAATACTTCAACACCCACGGGAAAGGCCATGTTACAAATGATGAGTGTGATCGCTGAGTTGGAACGTAACCTTTTAGCTGATCGAGTCCGTGAAGGAATCGAAGCAAGTAAAAAACGAGGTGTAGCGATTGGCCGTCCTAAAGTTCCACAAGAGAAGTTAGATATTGCCGTTCGAATGTACAAAAGTGGGGATTATTCTGTCAAAGAAATCATTGAGACCAATCAACTATCTACAGGAACCTTTTACCGTGAAATCAATCGACTAAAATTGAGGAAGTTAAACAAACGAACCGAACAACTGACTTAATTGCCCAGTAGTTGTTCGTTTTTCTACCGCTAATTTCTGTACGGATGTTTCAGTGCCCCCAAACCTATTAAGAAGGGATAGTAGCGCAGCTCAACGCATTAGGCTCAGTAACAAATGCGATTATTTATTGGAACTCTTTGTATTTAGAAAAAGTATTTGAGCAAATGAGAGTAGAAGGATTTGATTGTTCAGAAGATATGATTCGGAAACAATCACCTTTAATTCATGAACACATAAATTTTGTTGGGAAATATATTTTCCGCTATGAAAAAGAGTTATCAAAGGGGACATTACGTCCGCTAAATATAAAAGAAACAAGTTAATGTTCGTCTTTGTTGGTCTACCGTGTTTTTTCGTTTTTATGTTCCATGTACGCCTAAGTGATCATACGTAGAAGCACAAGAGAATCCATTTGAACGACTAGAAATTGATGAGAAAATCATGAATTTTTGTACAGACTATTATACGGATGACGAATTTATCGAGTAAGGTTCTTCCTTTATTTCATGTCTTTTGATTGTTTATTAATGCGTACGCATTAATAAACAAAGGAGTTGTCTTTCCCACCATGTCTAAGAATAACTTTGTTTATCCTCACCCTATCAATACCTTTATTATCAAACAACTAGGGATTCCTGTAGAAGAATTTTGTGAACTTCACTCCATTCCTCAAGGAACGATTTCCTCGTGGATCTCTCGCAATAAGAAGATTGATACATTACCTATCAGCTTTCTTTATGCATTGTCTCTTTCCGCAGGTAAACCTATGGACACCGTTTATTCTGAACTGCTTACGTTGCAAGACGACTATCTTCTTCACTTAGAAAAATATCGACGTATCAAAGCTAAAATTGATTAGTTGTCTAGCTTATATTGAAGATTATGCTACTATCTAGTCAGCAGTTTTCCACCACACCATAAAATAAGCAAGCCTTTTGATTTAGGCTTGCTTATTTTATAATATCTATTTTCTTTTGTTTATTTTTTTTTGTAATTTTTCTCTTTCATAATCTTCTTTTCTCTCTAGTTGTCTTTCATAATCTTTTTTCTTATCTATAGGTAGTTTGTGGATTCTTTCTTGTATAAGCTCTTCTAACAGTTCATAAGTATAATCATTATCCGTGACGTCTAATAGTGCCATATAACTACACCATATACTTGCAGGAATACCTAAAGATTTATTATTAGTTTTTAAGATATCTTCCTGTGTTTTAATACTACCCAACAACTCCGTATTATCAGCAGTGAATGCAGATTGAGGTTTGGGAATACTTTTTAATGATGTATCAGTTTTTTTATTAAAAAATCCTACTTTTTTTTCACTCATTAATTTTCTCCTTCAAACATTTTTATTCTTTTTAAAAATTCATTTGCCAGAGGAAGAAATACCTTTTCATATGCTAAATTGTCCCAATAAGATTCTCTTGTTAATCCAGTTCTTGGTGTAGACTGCACCCTTTTTACAAAAGGAATTATATTTTCGAATAGGTTTTGTTCTCCAAAAGTTTCTTTTGCGTCATTTATAACAGTACTGTCTATTGAACCTTTTGATAATTGATTTGGCAGTATTCCTACCACGTCAGTATTGGAATCAAATGTTTCAACTAAAGGTTTCAATTCGTACTCTAAATAATCCATTACACCATCTAAACTATCTGATTGTGTTTGAAAAGCCATGATGATGTAGTCAGAAGCAAACGCTGCATTTCTAGTAAAATCGCTCATTGTTGGTGGAGTATCAATTAAGATAAAATCAAAATCTTTTTTGAAAGGTTCAATCAAGTTTTTAAGTTCACTAATTCTATTTTTCTCGACTTCATAATAATTGCTATCAAGACCTTCGATTGCTTCCCCGTACATTCTAGTCAAGTATTTATTAAAATTTTTAAAATCTATATGAGAAGGTATGCAATACAGATTCTCTATTATAGGAATAATTAATTGTTTTATATCACGCTCAACAATACCAGCCATCATTGTTTTTTCAACTAAAAATATCTCACTATCCGAATTATCATAGTTCTTAGTTAGCAACATCGTTTTAGTTACATTGGCTTGAGGATCAGCATCAATAACTAATGTTTTAAATCCTTGATTAGCTAAAACGTAACTTAAATATCTTATGATAGTCGTTTTTCCTACTCCACCCTTAGAATTAGAAACCGTAATTGTTAAACCTTTACCCATAAAACCAGCCCCATTTATATTTTGTATTTTACAATTTATAAATTATATTTTATAAATTAATCTAAATCCATTATAACAGCGCTTCATTTGAAGTCAAGACTTATTTTATAAAAAATATATTATATTTTATAATTTATAAACGAGTTCCGTTTTTCTGTTTACAACATTTCTAAATTAATGTATTTTAGAAATGAATAACCTTCAATCATGTTGTTTAAATACTTAATAGCTAAACTATATAAATTTTATTAGGAGGATTAAAAATGACAAAACATAATTTCTACACCTCAACTGAAGTATATGCTGAAACATTTTATCAGTTACCAAAAATATTTTTTACAAACGAAAAATATACAACTCTTTCCAGTGACGCTAAAATTGCTTTTGCACTTCTAAAAGAGCGCTTTAATTACTCTATTAAAAATAATTGGTGTGATGAAGAAAATAGAATTTACTTTATTTACACAGTAAAAGAATTATGCAAAATACTTAATTGTGGAACCGAAAAATTAACGAAAATAAAAAAAGAACTAGAAGCAGTAGATCTTCTTTATCAAAAAAGATTAGGTGTGAATTTACCAAACAGATTGTATTTACTTAAACCTCAAGCTAATGCCGATGAAGTTTATATATTACCAAAAATGCAGAGACCTGTTGATAATAGCGGTTTTTCGGAAATCGAAATTCCAAAAAATAAACCTCAATCCATTGCTAATAACGGTTTTTCGGAAATCGAAATTCCAAAAAATAAACCTCAATCCATTGCTATCAGCGGTTTTTCGGAAATCGAAAACAATAAAAATATATATAATAACTCAGATACACTAAAAGAAGATACACTAAAAGAGCAACAAGAAACATATCTTCTTAATCATTTTGCAGAAACCCACGAGGAATACTCTTTCTTAAATAAGCAGAATTTAGAACTAATTGGGCTATTCAGCGACACACTAGTAGACGCTGAAAACATGCAGGGAATTATATTGCGTGCAAAAAAAGAAGTGGAGAAAAAACAAGATGCTGTTTTAATTCTCGATGAGGGCTATTTACATGATGAAATACTAGCGATTCAAGAAGCCATTAGAAAAACGTTGCACCGTATTTATCAAAAACGAAAAACAGATTCGACGATTAAAAATATTGATAACTACACGTTCGGCGCTTTTAAAAATCTGTTCGACCAAAAACTGGGCGAGTGGAAATTACTAACAGGTGAAACGCAAGATACAGTTGCTATGCATGATTGGGTAAAATAGATCAAAGGAGTTGTACAATAGATAGTCAAGCAATAAAAATATATGATGAAGACAAAGAAATAATACATGATTGGTACCAATCATGTATTAGCTGAGAGTGCTGGACACATGTCAATAAAGTAGGCAGTACAATGACTATAAAAAATTAGAGTTGATGAAATTGTTTTTCTTTCTCATTAGGAGTCAACATTTTATTATGAGAATGAGGACACCTGTTATTATACCAACCTTCGATATAAGAAAAAATCGCCAAAGAAACTTCTACGAGAGAAATAAAAGTGCGTCTATTAAGCTCGTCTCTTTTGGCGAATGTACAATTTAAGTGCAACAGGAAAAAAAGTCATAACTAAATTCTTGTATAATGGTGTTTGACGAACAATCATTAGGAGGAATTTAATTATGGCTTCATATAACCATCTTACTACACACGAAAGAGAATTAATATTTTTATATCATGGATTTGGATTTTCCTATCGTCGTATTGGTCGATTGATTAAACGAAGTCCATCCACTATTATGAGAGAAATAAAACGTCATTCCACAAAAAAAACGAGCGTATTCACCATCGATAGCTCAAAGAACATACACGAAAAATAAAAAATGTTGTGATAGGAAACGACTAGTAGATAATTCACCTCTAAAAGAGAGTATTAGAAAGTTATTTTTAGAGGACCAATGGTCTCCAGAACAAATTTATCTAAGAATCCGCTTAGAAAACAATGGGAAAAGTGTCAGTTATAATACAATGTATCTATTTATCTATCGTGGATTGTTTAATGACGGTTTCACCAAAGATAGTAAAGGTGCTAGAAGAAAACTTCGTCGTAAAGGAAAACCTAAAAAAAGTTCACTTGATGGACGAAGTGTGTTCAAAAATACATCTAAGATAGAGGACAGACCAATCGAAGCAGCAAAAAGGACTGAAATTGGACATTGGGAAGCAGATACAGTAATAGGGGTTCAGGGAAAATCATGTTTCGTGACTCTTGTGAATCGAAAATCTCGATTTCTTTTAGCCAAAAAGACACCAAGAAAAGATTCTAACTCTGTAAAAGAAGCAATTATTCATTTGTTTTCAACGATACAGCAATCAAATCTAAAAACAATTACATCAGATAGCGGACTAGAATTTATGCGCTATAAAGAATTTAGTAATGCACGTGGGATTAACTGCTTTTTCGCGGATCCTTATAGTCCTTGGCAAAGAGGAACAAATGAAAATACGAATGGGTTACTTAGAGAATACTTGCCCAAAGGGCAAGATTTAACGGAAGTACCAGATAAAAGTATCGATGTTTTTATATCCAAATTGAATTTACGACCTAAGAAATGCTTAGGATGGAAAACACCCTATGAGATTTTTTATGATAAGGTGTTGCACTTAATTTGACAATCTGGGTAGTATAAGAGCCATATTATTTCCGATTCGGTTGATTTTACGAGTTAATTTTTCAAGCGAAGAATAGTCAACAACTTTTACTTCACCTGAAATTAATAATATGCGAGCATAATTTTGAAATGTTGTGAACGGACTAGCTTCAATTCTGCTATATACATAGTCCAATTCTTCTTTATTAAAACGTACTTTTTTATTATTGGATGTGTTAGTTTATATTTTTTATTCATGATAACAACCCTCCTTACGAGAAAAAAATGCTTGACCAGCGGAATAGCTTAAGTTTAAAGTTTTTCTTTTGCGAGCAGAGCAACATGGGCCCATGTTGCTCTATTTTAAGAGACACCCACCCAAAATTCGGATAAATGTCTCTTAAATTTTTGGGTTTCCCCAATCCCCGTGCTCCTCTTTGACCTTTATTGACTTATTTATTTTGTAGTTATTCTACATGGTGCTAACAAGTTAGTTACGAAAATAGAATATTCATCTTTTCCTTTTATTTTTCGTAAATATTTCAATGCATTTTTACATGATTCTAGGTCAATATCTAGTTCTAATTCCTTAAATTCATGAACCATTGTTTCTAATTTTTTAATCACAGTACCTTGACGTTTTTCTTTTTTTCTTTAAGTGAATACGTGGTTGTTCACTCGCTGGATTATCCAAGTAAAACTGAATAAGAATAAAGTTATGGATATATACTAACAAAACGGAATGGTTATACTAAAGTAAACAGAAAAAAAAGCGGATTTGTGAGAAAGGAAACTGTAGTATGAAACGAAAACACTATTCAAAAGAATTTAAATTCCAAGCAGTTAGCCTTATCCTAAGTGATAAACATCCCTTCAGATTTATATCAAACCAACTAGATGTCCATGAAAATACTTTATATAGTTAAATCTCTGAATATGAAAAATATGGAGAACGTATCTTTCCTGGCAATGGGAGTCGCGAATTTGTTTCTCAAAAAGAAGTGAAACGCTTAGAAAAAGAAAATAAAAAACTCAAGGAGGAGCTTGAGATACTAAAAAAGTTCCAAATTTTTCTCAAGCAAAACTAAGAATAATCTATTCCTATATCAAGAATCATTTAAAACTCTTTAAGAAGCTGTCGTCGGCATTGATAGTTACATTCGTTGGTACAATAGCGACCGCATTTCTCTCATTTCATAACCAATCTGCCACTCTCTTAAAAAAAAACGAACCATTGAAGAGGTTGTTTGAATGCCTTTTCTTTTGATTGATGGACAAATATACTACCTAAATGATACTCAATGGGCACCATTTTCTCTCATTCATTATTTTTTATGAATAATTAAGCCATTTTTTCGCTTTTTTTGTTTGGATTATTGATATAGGAGCCGAGTTGGCAAAAGTAAAAATGGCATAACTGTCTCTAATAAAATGTATCCAAGATACTGATTGAAATCCACTTTAAAATCTTTGCAACAGACCTGAAATTTTGATTTACAAACAAACTATACTTATGTTTTACTTAATAAGTGTATATAATATCGTTATACGATATACTTATTTTTTTAAATATAAATTAATACATAAAATTATATCGTTTTTTATAAAAAAGGAGTGGCTTAAAATTGCTAAATTTAGGTATTTTTGAAAATCAAACAATTGATGAAGAATTATTAAATGCTTTTCAGAACAATGAATATGAGGTTAATATTATTAGTGAAAAAAAACAGATAGAAGAGGTAGATGGTGTGATTTTTCCATTAACTAAAAAAGAAGAACTGCCGACTTTAGTTAACTATTTATTGAATTGTCAAAAAAAATCAGCAACATTTATTTGGATATTTTCAATTATTGATTTAGATGTGGAAAAAGATATTTTGATGAGTTTAGGTGTAAATGATGTAGTGATAGGGAAGGAAAAATCATCTTATTTGTTCTTATTAGTAAAAAATACATTTTCTCGTCTTTCAAATGTTAATTTGAAGAAAAAAAACTTAGGGAATCAATCGTTTATGAATTATAAAAATCAATCCGTATGGATTAATAACTCGGAGCAAATATTAACAAAAAAAGAGTTTCAATTGTTGAACCTATTATATGAAAATAAAAGTAATTGTGTACTATATGAAACATTAATGGAACGATTATGGCCTAATTCATCCATTGATGAACTGTACAATCTGACAAATACTATGTTTCATTTGCGAAAAAAAATGAAACATAGTGAAAATGTAGTTATAAGAACGGTTCGTTCTAAAGGTTATATGCTAATTATGATATAATCACTATTCTCGCATTTAAAAAATATTGTTAGTTATTTTTCGAATTTTCAGTAACTGTAATGGCTTAGTTTTTTTGCGTTCCTTAATAATATAAACGGGTTCATTTTATATATTTTAATGATTAGATAAGGGCAACAGAACTGGTGTCACGTTTTTTTCGATTATCAGTTAAAGTCTTGCAATTCATATAATGAGTAATTCTTATAATGTTTGTCTACCTTCAATACTTTACGCTTTTTTAATTTAGAGAGAAATTTTTTATTTGAAAGATATGATATATTTTTCTATTAGGTGGTTTCAATCAAGAATTGTTAACTTGTAAGTAAATGTTAATAATTCTTCTTAAAAATTATTTAAGTATATATTTTATTTTAATTGGTTATAGATTAAAATAAAAGTTGTTTTTTCGTTTTTTTTGTATATAATTATATTTGTTCAGTAATTTAAATTTAACCTGTATTGTTATACATTGACAGGAATATTTTATATTTTGGAGTTCAATCTATATTAAAAGCCAATTGGCGAATATTGTTTGATTAATACTAATTGTTTAATCAAAATTGATGAAAGTAGTAACATCGTTAATATGTTAAATTAAGGAGTGGAGTAAATGAAAAGGGTTGGATTAAAACTTTATCCCATACTTACAGTAATAATTTTTCTTTTTATGTCAGGGAATTCTAAACAAGCTGAGGCAGCCTCTGCAACCCCTATTCTTGAATCACCTGATGTAACTATTATGGATGGAAATGGACAGATAATCGGTGGTAATAAAGATGTTAATTTGAGAAATGCAATTCCTTTAGGATATAATGGAAAAAATTTAGTTGATGATATTAAAGTACTAGACAGTTCAGGTGTGTTGCAACCAAATAAAAATGGTACAACAGTTTCTCCGTACCCAGTAGGTACTATTTTTAAAGTATTTAATGCTGGTTATTATGATGGAAAACCAATAGTTTTTGCCTTTAAGTCAACAAACTTAAAATTACAAGTATATGGAACAACCAATGCGAGCGGTACATATGTTTATCCTTATCCGAGCGGAAACTTAGATGCTTCAGGTCCAAGATATGAAGTGTGGGTCGAAGATTTAAATGGAAATGAAATTAACGATCCAAATGTTCAGTTTATCTTTCCCATCTTAGGAAATTATGTAGGAGCATCTGGATCTTACCTGATGTGGCAGTTTATTGCGGGAGGATCAGTACAAGGAAATTTGCTGGCTCGGAACTCAACAAAAGCGGATGGAATATTTTTGAAGTCGTATATGTTTGTAGATATTACAAATAGTTATACAAATTTAATTGCGACGGCAGGAAGCATCTACGTGAATTATTTGTTTCCAGCGAATGGCCATGTAAAACTTTATTCAGAAATGTTTTCAGGAAAATATCCTGAAACTGGAACGATGCCTGCAGTCAATAACAATACGTATAAGTTTTTAAGTTCAGATGTTCCAACACTAATACAGTTGTACAATGCCGCCCCAATCATAAATAGTACTGTAAACGATAATACTTTCCAAGCGAATATTTCAGTAGGTCAATCATTGTATGGTCAGTCTTCAGATAGCTTTTATCCTACATCACTGGATATAAATGTAAAAGTACCGGATGTTTTAAAAACAACAGAAGATATAACTAATATAAAGGTTTTAGATAAAAATGATATAGATGTTACTAGTCAAGTATCATTATCTAGCGAAAGCAACGGTGCAATCAATATTTCAATACCAAAATCCACATTGAAAAGTTTAGGAAGTAACTATCTAAAAATAGAAGGAGAAATTTCTGTCGATCGTACAAATGAAAAGTTGATGAATTATTATGATTCAGATACTGGGTATTTTGTTTTTTCTGAAACAGCTAAAAATACTGATTCAGAAAAAACAAATAATGGGACAGCAAAAGTAAAAATGCCTGGACCAACTGCTGACGCAGTACCACAAACGGTTTCCAAAGGTATGTCTACTAGTAATTTACAACCCAAGGATTTAGTAGAGAACCTAAGTAGCTTAATACCGAATGATGTTGTTAGTATTGTTGGTTTCAAAGAAAGTAAGGTATTTTCTTCTTTAGGTTCTGATAGTGTTGTTGTGCAAATCAAAAGTGAGAAGTCTGGTACCGTATCCGATATTATAGTTCCCATTACGGTTGTTTCGGAACCTATACAAGTTGATCAAATTAATATGTCGTGGGAACTTCCAAATCCGACTGTGGTCACGGAAAAGACTGAAGAATTAAGTAGCTCTACATTGAACTCTAAAACTATAGCTAAAGAAATATATTGGCAGTCAACGAAAAGGAACAAACAATATATGTTAGTTGTAAAAAAAGGATCGACGACAATTGCTCAAACACAAACAAGCCATACTTCTACAGGAGAAAATAATTGGGTAAAAGAGACAATAAACATCCCCACAGATCAATTAACATCTGGAATTAATAATTTAACAGTTATTGCATATGCATTTAGCAGTGATGGAAAACTTGTAGGGGGGCCATTAAATTATCTTAAGTATAATTTGACAGTGATTGATGACAATTCAGAATTATCATGGAACTCTGATGAAAGAATCATATCTAAAGTAGAGTCGCTAGACAAATCAACAATGGAAGAATCACTAGTAGAAACACTCTACTGGAAAACAACAACTGAAGATAGAAATTACCTGTTAATAACCAAAGATTCTAGTGGTTCTGTAGTTACTAGTCAAGCAGTTTCAAATGCTAAGGTTGTTAATAAATATCAAAAAGTAACTATCAGTGTACCAACTAGTTCTTTTGATTATGGGGATAACCAATATACATTGAGTATTTATGCGAAAGATAGTGCAGGTGTAGTTGTAGGCGAAGCATTAGATACGATTAATCTACTGATTAAGGTAGAGGGAACCCTTCAGCTAATTTCTATTCCTGAAACTATTGATTTTAACTTACAAACCATTGATTCACGAAAAAATGTTAGAGTCGATAATCCCACTATATCAGGTGATTTAGTGATAGCAGATACTAGAGATATACCTGAACATAAATGGACAGTGAAGGTAAGCTTAAGTAAAGAATTCATAAATACGGATACTAACGGAAAGACGACCATTTTGCGAAACGTTCTTCGGTATAAAGCACCTGGAGAAGAAGAGTTTATAGTAACTTCTCAGGCGCAAGTAATTGCTAAAGAGCCTAATACGTCAGGGAAATATGATATCAGTTCTCAGTGGGGAACAACAAAAGATAGTGCAGGTTTTAAATTTGAAACCCCGCCTGCATACATTGGACAATTAGGTGTATATACTGGTGAAATTACTTATACAATATCAGAAACTTATGAACCATGAGAGGGGAAATATGAATGAGTAAAATTAACAAGAGTCATTTATTTTTCATACTGATATTTTGTGTGTTTTCTCTCAATTACTTTTCTAGAGATCAAGTTTATGCAGATGGCTCAGTTGATACAAAAGGTGTCATTCAGTTATACGATGAAGCAGAGACAAACAGTCCTTCAGAATCTGATGTAGAAAAAAGTACAATTGTTTCCAAGTCGTCTGGTAAATCAACATTACCCAATACAGGAGATACTGACATGTATCATTTAAGAGTATGTGGGATTATACTTAGTTCGTCAACCATCATGTTGGTTTTCTTTTATCGCATAAAGCGAAAGGAGGACAACTAATTGATTACAAATATTAAATTGAGATTAGCAATAAGTATAGCAATTGGGAGTATTTTTGTATGCATAGAACCAGCTTACGCAATTGATGGCAAGTCAACCATTGATTTTATAAATGCAGATCCAGGTTATAATGTTCTTGATCCGGAAGATCATAAAAAAGAAGTTGATCCAGGTGACATAGCTTCAACAACTGGTCCCTTGCGGATCGACTATGTTCCGTCATTTACTTTTGGTGATACTAGAATTACAAAAAATACCATGGTATCAAAAGCTGATGCTCAGTTGCTTCATAACGGTGATGGGCCTAGAGCCAATTTTATTCAAGTTTCAGATTACCGAAATACTGGTACTGGCTGGTCGTTACTGGTCAGGCAAGAGCACCAATTTCGCAATGACACACAGGCGAAGGCCATTTTAAAAGGTGCGGTACTTTCCTTTGATAAAGCTTGGTCTGGTTCGTCATTTGATCAATCATTGGCACCAAACGTGTCCAAAGATACGATTGTTATGAATAATATTGGTGATACTTACCCACTGGCTACAGCAGAAGCAGGGAAAGGGCAAGGCACTTGGAGCATTAGTTTTGGTGCCTCTGAGACGAACCCTTTAGGAAAAGAAACCACCTTAAGTCCAAAAATGGACCAACAAAATCATGCTGAATTAGATGGATCATTCGAAAATCAACCGAAATATCGCAATGATGCTATTCAGCTAACCATTCCAGCAAGTACAACGATTCAAGCTGGAAAATATTCAACGGTGCTAACTTGGATTATTGCCGAGTTACCATAAATAAAAAACAATATGGAGGAAACAAAAATGAAAAATTCAACAAAATTAGCAAGTGCTGCACTTATCGCAGCAATTGGTTTTGGAGCGTTGGCTCCACAAGCAGTAAAAGCAGCGGAAGATACATCGTCATTAACTGGGAAAGGTAAGGTTCAATTCACTGCTGGATCACAGACAACAGATACTGCGCCTATTACAAATCCTCCAGGTGGTTCAGCTAGTTCTGGAGCTACAGATCAACCAATTACTTCTGGGGGAACAACTCAAGCTGTAGGTGCCTTTGGGATTAACTACGTTTCAGATCTTGATTTTGCTAAACATGATATTGTTTCTAGCAATGCTAATACTGAAACTTACTGGGCAACTAAATGGTCTGGAAATAGTGGTGCAGTGACCAATGCCAACTTTATTAAATTTAAAGATATTCGTAATACGGTTCAGTCACATGGTTACACTATTTCTGCTAAAATTACAAAACAATTTACCTCAGAAAATTCAGCTGTTTTAAATGGTGCAACAATTACGTATACAAATCCATCAGTAGTAGCTGATACAGGTTATACAGAAATTCCTACAGGATTAGAAACAGCACCAGTTATTTCAGCTGATGCTTCAAGTAACGTTCTTGTAAATCCAAATAATGGTGCAACTGGTTATGGATCATTTTCACTTCTATGGGGACAAGGTGGAAATGAAGACAAATCTGTTCAATTATCAATTCCTCGTGGTACGACAAATGCAGTAATTACACAAGGAACTTATAACGCAGAAGTGACTTGGACAATGACTGCTGCACCACAAGCATAATTCAATCAACAACATTAGAATTAAAAATACCAATAGGAGGGGCTGGTTAAAAACCAGTACCCTTTTTTAAGGAGAGAAAGAATGGATAAACTTAGAAAACTAACATATAGTGTGATTATAATTTTAAGTTCATTTTTCTGTGTGACTTTATCAGAATATGCACAAGCAGAAGAAACAGGCGCCTTTACATATGAAGTAGTATTTCCAGAAAATCAACATTCGGATCAAGGATATTTTGATTTGCGAATGACGCCTAGTCAGAAGCAAACGGTTCAGATTAAATTAATTAACATGTCAAAAGATGCACCGGTTACGATAGATGTGAAAAGAAATACAGTGAAAACTAACAGTAATGGAGTTCTAGAGTACGGACCAAACACGATAAAACTAGATAAATCGGCAGCGATTGATTTTGACTCTTTAGTCAGTGTTCCAGAAAGTGTTACTTTAGCAGCTGGCGAAACCAAAAATTTAGATATTGAAATTCAAATGCCAGAACAATCGTTTGACGGTGTTGTTGCAGGAGGAATTCAATTGGAAAAGAAAGACACGGATGAAGATAAAAAGAAACAAAATAAAGAAACCGGTGTGGTTAATAAATATGCTTTTTTAGTGGGGGTTTTATTGACAGAGACGGATGCAAATGTTGAACCGGAAATAACATTTAATTCGATTTACCCAGACCTATCTAATTATAGAAATGCTATTTTTGTGAATTTTAGTAATACACAGCGGACGTTTATCGGTGATTTAAGTGTGGAATTTGAGGTACGAAAAAAAGGTTCTTCAACGGTTTTATATGATACGAAAAAGACCGACATGAAGATGGCTCCAACATCAATGATGAATTTTCCGTTATTGCTAAATGGAAATGAGATGCAACCAGGTGACTACACAGGACATGTTGTTGTTACCAGTGGAGATAAACGCTGGGAATGGGAAGAAGATTTTGAAATTACCAAAGAACAAGCTGAGAAATTTAATAAGCAAGATGTCAGTTTAGTTCAAGATAAAGGTCTTAATTGGAAAATGATACTCTTAATTGTTGGCGGAGTTCTAATACTAGTTATTGTGATACTAGTAATTATTTACCTGTATAAAAACAGAAAAAATAAAAACAAAAAAATTGTTAAAAATAAGAAAAAAGCTGCTGGAAATAAAAAAAAGAGTACTAAAAAATAGTGAGAGGAGCAAGTAAATGTCTGTATTGGATTGGCTGATTATTGGCTGTTTGTCTATCACAATCTTAAGTAGTATATTTGCACTTTTCTTTCTGTATTCTTACGTAACATTAAGAAAAAAAAATAACAAGATTGCTCAAAAAAGACCAAAAAACAAACAGAAACGGCGGAAATGGAAACGTCAATTAAGACTACTTGCTAAAAGAAAAAAAAGTGCGTTAATTAAGATCATTATTTTTCTAGTCCTGCTTTTTTCTAGTTTAGGCGGTGCGCTTTATTGTCGATACTATCAATCGATAAATTTAGGAAAAGAAGATCAAGAAATTATTTCGCAAACCTATTTTATTTTAGACGAAGTATCAACGGAGCTAAAAAATATTCAAAATGGCAGCAACGTTGATAAAACTCAAGAGAAATTGAAAGATATGTTAAGTGTATTAGTTTCGTATACTTCAAGAACCCCCTCTACTTCTTTAAGTATAGAAGGACAACAACAATTGCGATATTACTATACTAAAACTAGAGAGTTTGGCACAAATTTATATGGCCAAACACCTGAACAATTGAGCGATAAAACAAAAGTAGCTGCATTTCAGTCTGATATTTCTGAATTAGAAAAGAAACAAGCGGAGATATTTAAAGAGTTTCATATTAATAAAGAATCGATTAGAGCGCAAAATAAAAACGATAAATAAACTGGTAGTTATTTTGTAATGCAAATATAGTCATAAAGGAGCAGTTTATGAAAAAAATCAATCTACAGCTAGTTTATAAAATTAGCTGTTTTCTTCTAAGTATACTGCTTCCTATAATCATTATGGGGGGCGTATATTACAAGGTAGGGATCTATTGGGGAAGCCAGACGACAATTTTGGCAAGTGATTCATATTCCCAATTAATGAATTTCTACGCTAATTTTCATGATGTATTAATTGGAGATGCAAGTATTTTTTATACATGGGGTGGTGCTTTAGGAGGCGACTTTTGGTCCTTGGCTGCCTACTATATAAATAGTCTTTTTACGGTTATCGTTGTTTTCTTTGATAAAGTATCTCTACCCAATGTATTTTATCTGATTACTTTATTAAAATTTGGTGCAATGGGCGGTAGTTTTTATTTATTTGCGCAGAATAACTTTAAAATAAAAAAATGGATCAGTGTGATTGTCAGTTTATGCTATGCATTAATGAGTTTTACGGTCGCCTATTCACCGATGAATATGTGGTTAGATTCACTTATTTATTTACCCCTAGTTATATGGGGAATAAATCGAGTACAGGAGAAGAAAAAACCGGTGTTGCTATATATTAGCTATAGCCTGTTGTTTCTCTCTAATTTTTATTTTGGGTTTATGGTGGGCGTGTTCTCCTTTTTATATATGTGGCTTCGTGTCTATATTCAACCGATGTTTAAAAAGACCATTCCTTTGTATTTAGGTACTTCCTTGTTGGCAGGTGGTACTTCGATGATTGTAATTTTATCAACTGTCATCAATCTTCGTACGAGTGGAGAAGCATTATCGCCAATTAATCAATTTTTTACGCCAGATGTAGGCGTATGGGACTTAATTGTGAAACAGTTTATTGGTTCATATGATACGGCTAAATTTGGAAGTTCTCCTTTTATTTTTGTGGGAATTTTACCTTTACTTTTTGGGTTATTCTTTTTCTTTAGTCCGCAGATTAGTAAAAAGCAAAAAATTGGGAGTGGGTTATTAGGTTTATTGTTGCTAATTAGTGTTTATATCTATCCTTTAAATCTCTTCTGGCACGGATTCCATTTCCCGAATATGTTGTTATTTAGATTTAGCTTTCTTTTTTCTTTTTTAATGTGTCTCTTGAGCTTACAAGCCATTGAAAAATGGCAGCCAAGTAATTTATCTCGTTTTTTCAATATGACGATTGTATTGATGGGTGTCTTCCTAATTACTTATTTCGTAATGAATCCGAAGCGATACGATTATGTTCGTGTTCAAGACATACTCTATACGCTGGGTTTTTGTTTTATCTATTTAGCTTTTATTTATTTATTACAAAAATTTAATGGCAAGATAAAAAAAATAGTTATTTTTTTACTATGCATCTCTGCAGTGCTTGAAATGAGTATCAACACAAAACAAATGATTAGAGGAGTAGCCTCTGATTGGACTTATCCAAGTCGAGAAAATTATAGTCAAAATTATGCGAATATCGAAAAATTAGTTGATACCGCTAATACAGAGATGACCACAGATCATTCATTTCAACGAATGATTAATTTGAGTGCTCTCTCAATGAATGAGAGTTTTAACTTTGGATACAGCAGTCTGAACCAATTTTCTTCTATCCGTAACCGAGGTGCACTTTCTTATTTAAATCAGATGGGGTATCGCTCAGAAGGAACCAACTTAGAAATTGAGGCAGCTAACAATACGTTGCTAATGAATAGCTTTACGGGTGTTGAATATATACTGAGTATGCAAGATCCATTATTATTTGGTTATGAATTAGAAACGAAATCAGGGAATTATCAATTGTATAAAAGTAACTATGCGTTGCCTTTAGCCATGATGACAGATAAAGGGATTTATACGCATGAAAATGTAGAAAACCAATCCAAATTATGGAATTATTTAGCAGGTAATGACGACGAATATGTCAAATTTACCAGTGTTGATAAAGAAGCTCTTACGAATACAGTGAAAACAAGCGTAAACAATACTGTAACGTACTCGCAAGAGCAGCCTGGTGAAGGAATGACGATTGAATGGGAAGTAGCGGTACCAGCACATAGTCAAGCATACCTCAGCCTCTATACCGTAAGTAATACATTAACCAAAGATGCAAAGGCTACGATTACGGTTCAAGATCAAACGAAAAGCTTTGCTATGAGTAAGATTGGACAATACTATACATTGGGATACTATGAAGAAGCGACGGTCATCCCAGTAAAATTGACTATCGAGGGTGTCTCGGCGCTTCAATTACCTAATCCAGATGTTTTACTAATTAATACAGAAAAATTTGCAAATTCTGCCAAAATAATTCAAGACAAAGGCATTTCTATGGATGTAAAGAAAAATCATGTGACTGGACATGTTGAGGCAGAAAAAGAAGGTATTGTTTTAACAACCATTGCATATGATAAAGGCTGGCGCGTATATATTGATGGGCAAAAGCAAACAACAAAAGCTTTTGAAAACGGACTGCTTAGTTTCCCAGTTTCAAAGGGAAAACATGAAATTCAATTCGTTTATTATCCTGAAGGGTTAATAGTAGGTGCTTTTATCAGTAGTATAAGCATTCTCATATTCTTTGGGTATTGCTTTTGGAAAAAGAAAGAGGTCAAAAAGAAATGAGAAATTATAAAAAAACTATTTTCATCGCGTTTTTCTTGTCTATATTAGTATTAATAGCTGGCTGTTCTCAAAACAAACTATCAGACAAAACAACTGAGGTAGAAGGAAAAGGAACCACCTATAGCTTCCAGCTTCCTGCGACATGGGAAAAGCAAGATGCATTTCAATCAGTTTACGGCACGCAAGCTGTTTATGGAGCAGAAGATACACGAAGTAATTCAAATTTAGCCGTTGTTATTATATCGAAAGATCAAATAGAGGAAAAAGATTTTGGCGAACGAACTAGGAAGTCCTTGGCTGCACAAAATGGTTATGAGAATGAAGAAGGAGTTTTCTTTGTTCAAGATGAGATAAATGGAAATCAGGTGTTTAAATATACCTTTGAGACCACTTTTATGGGAAAAAAAACTTGGGCTCACTACTATAGTATTTTTAGTGATCATGCAGTTATCCAGTTTCTTTACTATTCTGCTAAGGATTCTTCCTATGAAGATCGTGTCAATATTATTGATAAATCAATCGAGACAGTCAAAGAAGTAAGCTATAGTCAGGAAAAAGCAGAAGCAGAAGCGAATGAAGCAGAGAGCGATAAAATTTCATTTTCGACCGATGCCTATGAAGTTGAGATTGTTGGTTTGGGATCATTAAAAGATCAAAATGATCAAAATTTAGTAGCGGTGCGTTTTAAATACACGAATAAAAAAGATAACACACAATTAGCTAATTCATGGGTCAAAGATGTTAGCTTAACGCAAGCAAGTGTACCACTTACAACAACTAAATTACCTGATGATAGCTCAAACTATGAGATCGTTCGCTTACAGCAAGCTGCAGAAGCTTCTATTGGAAAGGGAGAGACACAAGAAGGAGTATTACTATATAAAATTAATGGTGAGGCCTCCATTGACTTTGTTTTGAACGAGAGCTTACAAAGTGATCAAAAAGAATACAGTTTACAAATACCAAAAAAAGAATAGGAGAAGACGATGAAAAATACGTATGTTAAATTTTTCTTAGTGAGTTGGTTCCTGTTGTTTTTTGTAGGATGTACAAGTAAATCAGAAACAACTCCCTCGCTTTCGTCAGCTGATAAAAAACTTGTTTGGGTTGGCGATCGTTCGGATGTTTTTGGGACGTATAGCTATAAAAAAATAACTACGCTCGAGGAAGCTCAAAAAATAGTAGAAGATAAATTTTCACTTTCCTTACCAGGTTTTTATGAGACTACCCAAAAGCTATTAGCTGAAAATAACTTTTTAAAGACTTACACCAATCAACAAACTAGTTATGATATAGAAGTAGACATGAATTCACTTAATTTTTACCAAACTTCTTATTACGGATCGGATGCAATCCCCTCATTGGTAAAATCAGTTATTCAAATCACTTATGTGGTGGATACGGATTTAAAACAAGTAAAAACGACAAATGAGCGCATAACTATCGAAACAGTTCCCTCTGAGGTACCAAATTTTTATCAAATGTTGCCTGACTTAAGTAAGCAAATGGCGAGAATTTTAGGTAACAAAATTGACACAAGAATCGATGATATCTTCGCTAAAAATACTAAACATGATGATAGTCAATTATTAACTTCGGTTGAGTTATTTAGTGAAAATAGTTCTTTAAAAAAAGAGATGTCTATCGGTTACAATAATCAAGGTTTTTTGACTAAATGGTACTCTAACGTTAGTTTTGAGTAACAATGAGGTGCGAGAAACAACTAGAAGCAAGGCTAATCTAAAAAGCTCCTATAATAGAAATACGGACAATTCGTATTAGTCTATTATAGGAGTTTTTATTATGGATATTATTGGATTTGAATCAATATTTTAAAACCATTTTAGTAGACAACACTTCAGATTACTATGGCGTTAGATAGTGGATCGATATATGAATTTGATTTTGGCTATAAAATCCTTCAGTGTAGCTAAATTGCACGATTTCCTTTTTCAATTGATTATTTCAAATTTCTGCAGCTGTCAATGGATTGTCGTTATAAAAAATAGAAATTTTTAGGGATTTCTAATACCCGAAACAACAAAGGAGCACTGTATTCTATACACCATTTTTCAATAGATTAAATAGACGAATTCAGGTTTCACGAGAGAATATGACTTTTTTAGGTTTCAAGTTCCTCTTTCAAATGAGTATGTTTTCTAAGTTTAGATCTTTCTTTTCTAGCCTGTCCCATGGACTGATTAGGTAAGTGTAATTTCATCCATTTGTTGGATCAGAGTCAATAGATGAGACACTTTTTGCGAGAGATTTTTTATGAAGCTAAAACGGATTGCTCAAATTGACTTGGAGATAAATACGCCAATGCACTATGAATTCTTCGATTATTATAAAAACCTTGTACATAAATGAAAAATGCAACTTTCGCTTCCTCAAAATTTTGATAAATTGGTCGTTGATACACATGTTCATTTTTCAGTAATGCATGGAAAGATTCAATCCCTACATTATCATAAGGGCAGCCTTTGCGACTATAGGAATGA